>OBLU010003705.1_pt1 | contig 13834 bp, 10 predicted proteins | sample 1518681 | NCBI WGS metagenome assembly OBLU01 (sample SAMEA3539304, study PRJEB22396) | soil metagenome | biome: tundra; feature: field; material: soil | place: USA | collected 2010-05 | depth 0.15 m
GCGCGCGTCCTATAAGTTATAAGACAGTGAATTCGATTGCTACAGCGCGTCGTGCCGCCGTTCTCTTCCTTTTGGGAAGCGGGATGGCGTTTGCCCAATCGACCCTGCCCGCGATCAGTCCGACGGCCCTGCCGGCGGCGAGTCCCGCCAATTCTCCTGCGGTCACTCCGAATGTCGCGCCCCGAACGGGACATCCTGCGGAGGTTTCTTTTGCGGAAGGCAAGCTTGAGGTCACGGCGGACAACTCGAGCCTAAATCAGATTCTTCGGGAGATTGGCCGTCTCACCGGCATGACGATTACTGGCGGCGTGGCGGACGAGCGAGTTTTCGGCAAGTATGGTCCTGCGGCGCCTGCGGAGATACTGGGGAACCTGCTGGTGGGGTCGGGCAGCAACATGCTGCTGCGGGAGACTGCACCAGGCACCCCGGAGGAACTCGTCCTGACACCGCGGCAGGGCGGCCCGACGCCTCCAAATCCGAATGCCGCTGACTTTGAAGATGAAGCCCCGCCGCAGCTACGACCGCTCCCTTACGTGCAAACTCCCGTGGCCCCGCCGTATGCCTCCCCATTCCAGAGGCCGGGGATCTCGCCAACCGGGGATCCGGCGCAATCTTCAACGCCGGCTGGGATGGGCGCCGCTCCGAGCCCGCCATCGACGGGCTCGGGCAATCCTACCTCGCCGAACGGTGTCCAGACCCCGCAGCAGATTTATGAACAGTTGCAGCAGTTGCAGCGAGCGCAACCAAAGCAGTAAGCAGGTTCACCGCAGGCTGAGACCTATGGCTGGTCGCGAAATCCACTTCACTCGGCTTTATCGCCGCAACCTGGCGGCGCAAGAGGGGTTGTATTCGGGAGTGCGACCGTCTTGCTTGTGCAATACTCCACGCGCAGGCTTGCGGTGAGCCAGGAATGCATCCAACATAATAAGGGAGAGCACGCTGAGAGTGGGTTCGCTGTGAATCATGCACGTAAACGGGGCAATCCGGTGAAAGCAATGACGAGATGGGTATGAACGGGCCAATCGGGCTGGGTCTCGGGTTAGTTCGCTTTATGGGTCGCCCGTCGGGGCGCCGGTTGGGACATTGGACCGTGCTGCTGCTTGTGCTGCTTCTGGCAGCGTGCACGAGCGCCCGCGCGTCCGTGGCGCTGTTGATGGAAGAGCCGTATGGCAATTTTGGCGCGTTCAATCCGACCGGTCATGCGGCGGTGTACCTGAACCACGTGTGCGCTGCGTCGCCGACCGAGCTGCGGGCGTGCCAACCCGGCGAATTCGGCGTAGTGATCAGCCGCTACCACAGGATCGCGGGATATGACTGGATTGCGATGCCGCTGATTCCATATCTCTACGCGGTAGATGACGCGGCTGATGTGCCGGCGTCGGTGGACAAGGACCAGGTTGTCGCGCTGCGCGATGCGTATCGCAGAAAACGTATGCTGGATCTGGCGCCGGACAACCGTAAGGGAAGAGCGCCAAAGGGCGAGTGGACGCAGTTGGTAGGGTCTTCGTACGACCGTACGATCCATGGCTTTGAGGTCGTGAGTACCGCCGAGCAGGACGAGCGGTTCATCGCGCTCTTCAACGACAGGCACAATGTGGGACACTTCAACCTGCTGTTCCACAACTGCGCCGATTTTTCGCGCGCGGTGCTCGACATCTACCTACCCAATGCGATCCACCGCAGCTTCGTCGCGGACATCGGCCTGAACACGCCGAAGCAGGTGGCGAAGTCGTTGGTGAAGTATGGCAAGAACCATCCCGAGGTCGAAATGTCCGCGTTTGTGATTCCGCAGGTGCCGGGTAGCGTCAAGCGCAGCCATCCCGTGGATGGAGTGGTGGAGTCGCTGGTGAAGAGCAAGAAATATCTTATCCCGATGGCGGTGCTGAGTCCTGCGGTCGCGGGCGGGGCGGTGGTTGCTTACCTGGCCCGGGGCAGAATGGCGCTGCCCAAGGATGCGGCGGTGTTCAACGTGGACGATCAGGAGATTGGGCCGGGGGAGGCCGCTCCATCCGAACGTCCAAGCGACAGGGTGCCTGTCACGCCTGCGTCGACACCACCGGCACCCGCGCCTGCGGTCGCTCCCGCACTTCCGTAGGCAGTGCCATAGGACAGCGTGCAAAAGTGAGATATGCAACTGCGAAGAAACTGCCCGGGGCTAAAGCCCCACGCTAATCCGAAGGGCAGCGGCAAAGTCCGAAGAGCAGCGGCAAGGGATTCTTTCAGCAGCCTCTAGCGGCGCTGACTTCGCGCGATGGCGGCTTTGGCCTCGTTGTCGGCCTCGCGTTTGCGCTCGGTGGCCCGCTTGTCCCACTCTTGTTTGCCCTTTGCCAGCGCGAGCTCGCACTTCACTCGCCCTTTGCGGAAATAAAGTCGCGTCGGGATGAGCGTAAATCCCTTCTGCTTCGTCATACCTTCGAGCTTCCGCACCTCGGACTTATGCAGCAGCAGTTTTCGTGTGCGCAGTGACTCGTGATTCATCGCGTTGCCATGCGAGAAAGGGCCGATGTGCGCGTTCAGCAGGAAACACTCTCCGTCCTTCAGCAGCCCGTACGCGTCCTTCAGATTGGCCTTGCCCTCGCGGATCGACTTCACCTCGGTCCCGCGCAACGCAACCCCGGCTTCGAACTTGTCGAACAGCGCGTAGTTGTAGCTTGCCGACCGGTTGTATGCGGCGTCGCGCATTCCAGCGGCCACGGGGTCGCGGTCCTTCTGCTTCGCCGCCGGTTTGGGCTGCGCGGCAACGGTCGGATTGGACAGCGATCTGGACATAAGAAATCGTGCGAGAGGAGAGGCCCTCGGTATGGGCGCTCATGCACCCTTTGGGTGCACACCTTTGCGACCCGTTCGGAATGCCCAGTTTACATGATGGTACCCCTCGTCTCACCTGGGTCGAGCCGCAGCGTCTAACTTACAACCCACAATCGCCGCCATCATCCGCAGCAGGGAATTTCGTCCGCAGGTAGTTGAAATGGAAGCAGAATTTGAAGGGCCGAACGTGATCCGAATGCTATACTCGCCAGAGTTCAACCAGTCCAGTGAGAGTGGCCGCCTGTTAAATGGCATCCCATCGGATAGCTTTGAGTCAATGGATGGTTTTTCACCCATTCCGTCTTGTGGAGCCGATGGCCCCAGGCGCGGCGCATCATGGAATGGGGTTGTCCAACAGGCACACAGATTCGGCGCAAAGGAAGCACAGAGCATTGGCATGACTCACGGGTTCCCATTGGTGATAACAAAGCTCTCTTCGTCTGTGTATCGAGGATGCGTCGCAGCGTTGCTCGTCTTGCTTGCCGGATTGACGTTCAGCCCCTCTGCGAGCGCCCAGAGCGCCAGCGCCTGGAATAAGCGGGGCCAGGCCGCTGAGTTGCGCGAGGACTACGACACCGCCTACGAGGCCTATCTTAAGGCTCACCAGAAGGCCCCGAAGGACATGCGCTACCAGGAGCGCGTCGATCGCATGCGCTTCCAGGCCGCTGCCGCCCACGTCGATCGCGGCCGCGTCCTGCGCCAGAGCGGAGATCTGGGCGGCGCACTCAACCAGTTCACGCGCGCCCTGCAGATTGATCCCTCAAACGAGGCGGCCACGCAGGAGATCCAGATCACCGAGCGCCTGGATAAGGCTCCCGGCGCATCGAACTCGCCACCCGGCGGCTCTGCCGCAGCCAGCGCAGTGCTTCGCGACGTGAGTTCAGTTTCCGCGCCCATCACGCTGAAGCCGATGTCCGATGAACTCATCACCCTGCACACGATCGAGGACACGAAGTATATCTATACGGCTATCGGGAAGGGGGCGGGGCTTAACGTCCTGTTCGATCCCGACTACCAGTCGCGGCGGATTCCTGTCGACCTCGTCAACGTGAGCCTTGCGGATGCGCTGCGCGTCGTCGGCACCATCGCCGCCACTTTCTACAAGGTCATCACGCCAGATACCATCTTCGTTGCCGCGAGCACCCGGCAAAAGCATACCGATCTGGATTCCGTCGCTGTGCAGACCTTCTACCTGACCAATGCCAGCCAGCAGGCCGACGCCAATGAAATTGTCACCGCGCTGCGCAATGTACTCGCCGCTGAAGACAAGGTCTACCTGGTCGCTTCGCAAAATGCAATTGTCATGCGCGCTCCGCCGGAGCACCTGATCCTCGCCGAGAAGCTGCTGAATGATCTCGATCGCACGCGTGCGGAGGTAGTTGTCGATGTCGCTATTCTCGAAGTCAATCGCGACAAGATCCGCAACCTCGGCATCACGCTGCCGCAGTCGTTTGGAATCACTCCGCAGGTCTCGCCCAATTCCACCAACACCACCACCTCCACCTCCACCACCGGCGCAACCGCCACAGCTTCCGGCTTCACGCTGAACACCCTGGCCAACATCAACGCCACCAACTTTGCCGTCACCATCGGCGGTGGCACGCTCAACGCGCTGCTCTCGGACGCCGATACGCGCGTCCTGCAGAACCCGAGCATTCGCGCTACCGACGGGCAGCAGGCCACGCTCAAGATCGGCTCGAGGATTCCCATCGCCACTGGCTCGTATTCGGCTGGCGCAGCGACCGGGATTACGGCCGGAATCGGCGTCCAGACCCAGTTCACCTACCTCGATGTCGGCGTCAACATCGATATGACGCCGACCATCCACCTCGACCGTGAGGTTTCGCTCAAGCTTAGCGTCGAGGTTTCGAATCAAGCCGGCTCCGTCACCATTTCGGGCGTCACCGAGCCCATCATCGGCCAGCGTTCCGACAAGACCACCATCCAATTGCGCGATGGCGAGCCATGCCTGCTCGCGGGCATCCTGACCAAGATGGACAACACGACCAACAGCGGCACTCCTGGCCTGTCCGACATTCCCCTCATCAAGTATTTGTTCGGCTCAGTCAATAAAGAGGTGCAGCAGGACGAGGTGGTCTTCGTCCTGATCCCGCACATCGTCCGCGAATCCGTGCTGACCGGCCTGAATACGCGCGCCATCGATACGGGCACGCAAACCACCATCGAACTCCGCCACGCCGACGCGAATCTGGGCGACCTATCCCCATTGAGCGCCGCGCCCAATGCGGCCCCGGCCGTGACCGCCGCCAATGCCGCGTCCGCCATGGTCCAGCAGTTGAAGCAGCAGGCCATGCCACCCACCCCCGGCGCCGCTCCGGCAGCTTCGAACAACTCTGCGGCAGCCTCTGCGGCTGGCCAGCCCGTCTCGCTGAATGTGTCCCCGCCGAACTCCACGCATGCCGTCGGCAGTACCTTCACGGCGTCCATCGTGCTCTCGAACGCGCATGATGTTTACTCCGTCCCGCTGCAGATCCAGTTTGATCCCAAGATCCTGCAACTGGTCAATGTCGACTCAGGCGGCTTGCTCGGCGGCGACGGTCAGCCGGTCGCCCTGGTCCACCGCGACGAAGGCAACGGCCTGGTCACGATCTCGGCCTCGCGTCCTCCGGGCGTGGGCGGCATCAATGGCCAGGGTGAGGTCTGCACGCTCACGTTCAAGGCCATCGCTGCGGGGGATACCAACATCGCGCTGATCAAGGTCGGCGCCAAGAACAGCCTCCAAGTCAACCTGCCCGCGGTCGGTTCGCAGGGCGTGGTCCATGTGAAGTGAGGTGGCGCGTGAGGTTCAAGGTTCAAGGTTCAAGGTTCGAGGCGCCGGGGAGATACACCTCGCACCGCGTACCTCGTGCCTCAAGCCCCGAGTCGGGCCTAACGCTCGTCGAACTCATTATTACCGTGGCCATCGTCAGCATTCTGGCCACCGCGGCTCTTCCGGTCGCGCGCTTCCAGGTCAAGCGCCAGAAGGAGCGTGAGCTTCGCCGCGATCTGTGGGAGATGCGGGATGCCATCGATCGCTACAAGGACGCAGCCGACCGCGGAGCTATTCAGATCAAGGCCGACAGCGTCGGGTATCCGCCCGACCTGCAGACGCTGGTTGATGGCGTCGACGTTCAGGAGAAGAAGGTCAGGTTCCTGCGCGCCATCCCCACCGACCCCATGACTAAGTCGACGGACTGGGGCCTGCGCTCGAATCAGGACGACGCGGACGCCGACTCCTGGGGCGGACAAAACGTCTTTGACGTGTACACCAAAAGCTACGAAACCGCACTGGACGGCACCAAATACAACACATGGTAGATTCTCGCCAATTCGGTCGTGTACGGCTTGCCCCGCGAGGAACCGCGTCTCTCGGCGCCGGTGTTACGCCGGACTCCGGCTTCACCCTGTTTGAACTGCTCATCGTTATGATGATCATTGCCACTCTGGCGTCGATGGCAGTCCCGATGTATACCCGCAATGTTGTGGCCGCCAAGGAAGCCGTGCTTCGCGAGGACCTCCAGGTCATGCGCACTGCGATCGGCTCCTACACTGTCGACAAGCAGAAGGCGCCACAGGCGCTCGACGATCTGGTCACCGCCGGGTACCTCAAGGCCATCCCCAAAGACCCCTTCACGGGGCGCAACGACTCGTGGACTACAAGTCAGTCCGACGTGTTGTCGACCGTCGACCAGACCGATCCAGGCATCGACGACGTCCACTCCGGCGCCCAGATCACCGGTAACGACGGCACCGCTTATAACACCTGGTAGAGCCATTTCTCATAGCGGATGCCCTCGACTTGCCCGAATCCAGCCAAAGACGCGGGTCAAGGCAAAAGCGGCTATCTATCTGATTCAAAATAGAATAGAGTTAATCTGATTGCTTCCTCAGCTTGGTATAATGGGGTTCGGGCTCAGGGAGGCATTGGCCCACTCTACGGCCGGTTCCAACGATTCGTGTAACTCCTTTGGATGGATCTTGCGTCTAGGTATCCACGGGCGGGGCGACAGGGGTGCGATATGGCAATGCTCACAATAAAGGTGCATACTTCGTCTAACGATGTGCTGAGTTGCGCTCGCTCGCAGGAAGCGCGGCCCGTCCGGAGAAACACCATGCGTACTCGAACCCAGTTCGGCATCGCCGCCCTGCTTGCCATCGGTGTGCTTGCGTTTGCGACGCACACCTTCGCGCAGCAGTCCACTCAGTCGACTTCAACCACGGCTCCGGCGGCAACGACCGCTCCAGCGGCCTCGCAGCCCGCGCAGACCGCCCCTGCGTCGACGTCCGGCACTACGTCCGACAGGCCGAAGTTCGGCGTTCCGAACGACGACCAGACATCTACAGACAAGACCAGCACGGATCAGAACACCGCCGGTCAGGCTGGGACGGATAAACCGGGCGCGGACAAGCCCGACGCAGCCAATGCGCCGGCAGCGAAGCCCGATTCAAAGGCCGACGCGTCGAAGAGCAAGACTGCCAAGACTGATGCGCTGCCATCTCCCGGCGAGGCGCTTGACCCGCACATCAAGAAGGGTAGCGAGGATGATGTGGACGCCGTCGGCACGCGCAACATCGGCGGTCGTGGCCTGGGTAACTGGTACTCCGTCAACGGCGAGATTGGCATGGGCAAGCAGTACTCGATGGAGATCGAGAAGTCTGCCCACATGGTGACCGATCCGGTGGTTATTGAATACGTCAACCGCATTGGACAGAACATCGTCAAGAACTCCGACTGCAAGGTGCCGTTCACCATCAAGGTCATCGACTCCGACGAGATCAACGCGATGGCACTTCCGGGCGGCTTCTTCTACGTCAACTCGGGCTTGATCATGGCTGCTGACGAAGAGGCCGAACTTGCCGGCGTAATGGCGCACGAGACGGCCCATGTGTGCGCCCACCACGCGGCGCGCGAGTTGACGCGGATGAACTACTTCCAGATCGCGTCGATTCCGCTGATCATCTTCACGCAGGGTTCGTGGACGGGGTATGGCATCTACGAGGCTTCGCAGCTCGCTATCCCGATCAGCTTCCTCGAGTTCTCTCGTGAGTATGAGGCCGAGGCAGACTGGCTTGGCCTGCAGTACATGTATAAGGCCGGCTACGACCCGCAGGCCTTCATCCAGTTCTTCGAGAAGATCGACGCGCTCGAGAAGCACAAGCCCGGCACGCTGGCCAAGGTCTTCGCCGACCACCCGCAGACGCCGGACCGGATCGCCCACTCCGAGGAAGAGATCGCCACCATCATGCCGCCGCGGCCTGACTACGTCGTCACGACCAGCGAGTTCGACGACATCAAAGCCCGCCTGGCGCGCATCGAGAACAAGCGCAAGCTGACCGACAAGAGCGGTGGCAACAAGCCCACGCTGCGTCGCGTTGGCGGAACCAACAACGATCCCAACGATCCGAACGCGCCCGCCAACTCCGGAGACGATCGCCCGACCCTGGGTCGCCGCGACTAGAATAGAGCGATGCCCACCCAGAAGACCGGTTACACCGACACCCACGCCGCTGCCGGCCTGGACACAAAATTTCCGTCCATCGATACCTGGGCCAACCAGTTCCGCGCCTACGAGATACTGGTCGACGACCCTGAGTTCACGTCAGTTTGCCCCAAGACAGGCCTGCCCGATTTCGGTCGCATCACGATCCGCTACATGCCGCGCGACCTCTGCATGGAGTTGAAGAGCCTGAAGGAATACCTCTTCACCTATCGCAACCTGGGCATCTTCCAGGAGAACATCGTCAACCAGGTGCTGGATGACGTGGTGAAGTCCTGTAATCCGGTGTGGGCGAAGGTGGTGGGCGACTTCCGGCCGCGCGGCGGGATCTCGACTATTGTCGAGGCGACGTATCCGCGGCCAAAGGTCGATTGACGGCAGGGAAGTAGTTTCCGCGGCCTCGTCGAGCGCGGTCTTCCCCTGCTATCCTCGCGAAAGATGGCCGCCGCGACCAAGCCCAGGTTTCCGATCCGTTCCGTCGCCGGAGCCACGACCGCGCTGGTTCTGCTCACCGCGCTCAACTTCGTCAACTACATCGATCGCTACATCCTGCCGGGCGTGCAGGAACTCGTCAAGAAAGAGTTCCGAGTCTCCGACTCGCAGATCGGCTCGATCACTTTCTGGTTCTTCCTCACCTACATGCTCTCCGCGCCATTCACTGGCTGGCTCGGCGACCATCTTCCGCGCAAGCCCCTGATTATCATCTGCGCTGTGGCGATTAGCGCGGTTAATGTGCTTACCGGTGCCGTGCATGTTTTTGACTCGCTGCTTTTCCGGCACGCCATTCTCGGCATCGGCGAGGCCTCGCTCGGCATTTATGCTCCGGCGCTGCTCTCCGACTTCTACCCTGAAGAACAGCGCAACCGTGTCCTCACCATCTTCTACATTGCGATCCCTGTCGGCGCTGCCATCGGCGTCCTGATGGGCGAGACGGTTGGGGCACGATTTGGCTGGCGCATGCCGTTCTATGTGTCCGCCGTTCCTGGCCTGATCATCGCGCTGCTGATCCTTTTCCTGCTGAAAGAGCCAGAGCGCGGAGCCAGCGATCCGCACACCGAAGCTGCACCCGTTGCCGCGGCCCGTGCAAGTCTGGGCGAGGCTGTCGCCGAGAACCTTTGCATGATCGGCAATCTCGCCATCAATCCCCGCTACATGTACGCCACGCTCGGAATGGCGATGATCACCTTCTCGCTGGGCGGCATCTCCGCGTGGATGCCGAGCTTCCTTGAGCGCTCCGGTTTTTCGCCCGATTCCGTTGGCACGATCTTCGGAGCGATCATCGCCGGAGGTGGTCTGGGTGGCACAGCCGTGGGCGGATGGCTCGCCCAGCGCTGGCTTCGCACCAACCATCGCGCCCTCTACCTGGTCTCCGCCTGGTCCGCCGGGCTGACCGTCCCGCCGGCTCTGATTTGTTTCTTTGGGCCTCGCGCGACGATGCTTCCAGCGCTTACGGTCGCGATGTTCCTGATCATGCTCGGCACCGGCCCGCTGAATGCAGCCATTGTCAACGCCGTTCCCGTTGCCGTCCGTTCCACCGCGATTGCCATCGAGTTGCTACTCATCCATGCTCTCGGCGACACTTCCTCTCCCAAACTCATTGGCATGGTCAGCGACCGGTCTACCCTCTCAATCGGCCTTGCCCTTACCCTCGTCACGATGCTGATCGCCGCTGTCCTGCTCTTCATCGGCGCCCGCTACGAGCAACCCCTTCCGCCGAACCTCGATCTGGCCTGAACGATACTTATCGCCGGGAGTTGCAAAGGTGCTTGCGAACTGTGGGAGATTCTTTTCAGAGGCAGCGCAGAGGTGAGAGTCTATCCCTTCATGCACTCATCGCACATCGCCGTTTGCCTGATTGCGTGGCTCGTCGGCGTAGCCTGGCTCTACAAGCTGCTTGAAGCCGCTCGCGGCCTTGCCACCGTGCCCAACCTTCTGGGACCCGAGTATGACGTTGCCCCTGCCGGAAGCCCATCCGTGGCAGTCATTGTGCCGGCCCGCAACGAGGCAGCCAGCGTTGCCGCCTGCCTGGAATCCCTAATGAACCAGGACTACGGCGACCTCTGCGTCATCGGCGTCGACGACCGCTCCACCGACCAGACCGGCGCAATCATGGACGGGCTGACCCACGCGCATCCCGCTCGGCTCGAAGTGCTGCACGTTACGACTCTCCCGGCCAACTGGCTAGGCAAGACGCATGCAATGGCCTTGGCCGCCCGGCACGCGGTCGCAACCCATCACTCCGATTACTTGCTCTTTACTGACGGTGACATCCTCTTCCGGCACGATGCCATCCGTCGCTCGCTGGCCCAAGCCCTGGCTACCCAGGCCGACCATTTTGTTGTGTTGCCCACAACAATTGCCAAGACCTGTGGGGAAGGTATGCTCCTGTCCTATCTGCAAGTGCTAGGCCTTTGGGCGGTGCGCCCGTGGCGTGTTTCGGACCCCAAGGCCATGCGCGATGCCATCGGCGTAGGCGCCTTCAACCTCATCCGCACCTCTGTCTACCAGGAGCTTGGCGGCTTCGACGCAGCTCCGATGGAGATTCTCGAAGACCTGAACCTCGGCCACCGGGTGAAGCGTGCCGGTCTTCGCCAGCGCGTTGCCACCGCTCCGGGAATGGTGTGCGTGCACTGGGCAGCGGGCGTCTTTGGCCTGGTCAACGGCATGACCAAGAACCTGTTTGCGATCTTTCGCTTCCGCCCGGCGCTACTGCTAGCCGCAGCCACATTGACCATCCTGTTCTGCATCGCTCCGGTTGCGTTCCTGGCGCTGCCAGCCACGCGGATTCCTGGGCTCATCGGGCTAGCCTCGGTTGCCGGCTTGTATGTGCTGTCGAGCCGCACCAGCCGAATCTCGCCTATGTACGCCGCGCTCTTTCCCATCAGTGCAGCGCTTCTCGTCTACTCCATGCTGCGTTCCATGCTGATCACCGTGCTTCGCGGCGGGGTCACCTGGCGCGGCACGTTCTACCCACTCTCCGAGCTACGCAAGCACGCTGGTCTGCCTTTCTGGCAGTAGACCGGCTAGAGGAAGCCTGAACATGCGGATCTCCTGGGTTCGGCAGTGAGGCGCATATCGGATGATGAGAGGCGTTACAAATCTGTGAAAACCGGGAGTAGGAACGGGTCGGGTTCAGCAGATGCAGCCCGAGACTCCGAACCCGTTCGGATGGCAACATGCATCGGCAACGACGCGTCAATTTACGGCATCAAATGAATGAAATCAAGGCTATTTGCAACCTGAGATAATATGGGACGAGACGCGAATTGTTCTGTGCTGGTCTGTCCAGAACACTTTTAGAGACCCTGAAACTAAATGGTGGGGTTGATTCGTCAATCTCCGTAAGCCACAAGTTGCGTTGGGACTCTTGCGCCCTCCGTGCTTGGACAGGAGAATGCATTTGCAATCTGATCCAAATCAGCATCCGAATCTCGGTCCAGATCACCAACTCTCCCCCTCGACTGATCCAGCAAAACCCCGGCACAAAGGACTCCGTGCCATCGTATGGATTGTGTTGCTGGCGTTCTTTGCGGCGGGATTTTTCCTTGTCCTGCGCCAGCACAACGCTGCTCCAGCTGCGCCGGCGGGGCGGCGTGGGGGCGGCGGCGGGGCGGTCGCAGTCACCTCGGCCACGGCGCAGAAGGGGGACATCGGCGTCTATGTGGATGCGATCGGCACGGTCACTCCCGTGTACACGTCCTCGATCACGAGCCAGGTGAATGGGATTGTGACTCAGGTGCACTTCACCGAGGGTCAAATGGTGCACAAGGGCGATCCTCTGATCGAGATCGACCCACGCCCGTATAGCGCGACGCTGCTGCAGTCGCAAGGAGTTCTGGAACGCGACCAGGGCGTGCTGGCGCAGGCGAAGATGGATCTTGAGCGCTACCAGGCGGCATGGGCTCGAAACGCCATTCCCAAGCAGACTCTCGACGACCAGGAGAAGCTTGTCCAGCAGGTCCAGGGGACAGTACATAACGATGAGGGCACGGTGCAGTTTGACCAGATTCAGGTCGAATTCTGCCACATTGTTTCGCCGATTACGGGCCGGGTGGGATTGCGCCTGGTCGATCCGGGCAACGTCGTTCAAGCGAATGGGGGCACGGTGCTCGCCGTCGTCACCCAGATACAGCCGATCACCGTGGTCTTTACCGTTGCCGAAGACAGCCTGCCGCAGATTCAGCCTCGACTGCGGCAGAAGGCGAAGCTGAAGGTGGACGCGTATGACCGAACTAACCTGAAGCAACTCGCCTCGGGCACGCTATTGACGCTCGACAATCAGATCGATACGACAACCGGTACGCTCAAGGCGCGTGCATCTTTCGCGAACAAAGACTCCTCTCTGTTTCCGAACCAGTTCGTGAATGCCCGGCTGCTGGTCAATACGCTGGTTGGGGCGACCCTGATCCCGACAGCGGCAGTGCAACACAACCCCCAGACGGCGTTCGTATACGTACTGGATGACAACAAAGCCCACGTACGTTCCATCAAGGTGGGCGTAACCGATGGACAGACGGCCGAGGTCACGGGCATCAATCCTGGGGACGTTTTAGCGACCAGCAGCTTCGATAAATTGCAGGAGAATACCCCGATCTCTATCTCCGGGGCCTCAACATCGGGTGATACTGGCACCGGCGGGAGTGGTTCTCCCGGCGGGACAGACGGTCACGGGAATGATAAAGGCAAAAGCGGGAGTCCTGCTCCCGGTGGGAGTACCGCGCCTTGAGTCCGTCGCGTCCCTTTATTCTCCGTCCGGTTGCGACGTCGCTGCTGATGGCGGCAATCATGCTGGTTGGCATTGTGGCCTACACGCAGTTGCCGGTCTCCGCGCTGCCGGAGGTTGACTATCCGACGATTCAGATCCTGACGTTTTACCCTGGGGCGAGCCCGGAGGTAATGGCGACCACGGTGACGGCTCCGCTGGAGCGTCAATGCGGTGAACTCCAGGGATTGAGCCAGATGACCTCGACCAGTTCGGGGGGCAATTCGGTCATCGTCCTGCAATTCAATCTGAGCCTGAACATCGACATTGCGGAAGAGGAAGTGCAGTCGTCGATCAATGCGGCGCAGAGCTTTCTCCCTGCGAATCTTCCGTCGCCACCGATTTACAGCAAGACGAATCCGGCGGATGCTCCAGTGCTGACGCTGGCAGTCACTTCAAACACGACACCTCTCTCGCAGGTAGAGGATCTGGTCGATACAAGGCTGGCGCCCAAGATCTCGCAGCTCAGCGGCGTTGGTCTGGTCAGCATCAGCGGCGGACAGAAACCTGCGGTGCGCATTCAGGCGAATCCGACGGCGCTCTCGTCGTATGGGATCGATCTTGAGAATCTTCGCACCGCGGTTAGCAATGCGAGCGTCAATGCAGCCAAGGGAAATTTCGATGGCCCTCATCAGAACTATCAGATCGATTCGAACGATCAGTTGGTCACGAGTCAGGACTACAGAAAGGTAGTTGTCGCATACCGCGATGGCGCACCGGTGATGCTGACCGACGTTGCCAAAATCGTCGACGGAGTGGAGAACAA
>OBLU010003706.1_pt1 | contig 13833 bp, 8 predicted proteins | sample 1518681 | NCBI WGS metagenome assembly OBLU01 (sample SAMEA3539304, study PRJEB22396) | soil metagenome | biome: tundra; feature: field; material: soil | place: USA | collected 2010-05 | depth 0.15 m
TTCCAGGAACTCGGTGGCACGATCCGCGAACGCGAACCACGCCGCTACGAGATCATCCATGTCCCCGCCGTCCTCCGCCAGCGTGACCGCCAGACCGGCACCGGCGACCCCATCCTCCTTCGCTACGAGCGCGCCACCTTCGAGAAACAGCTCATCACCGTGCCGGGCAAACCCGTCGCCGAGTTCATCAGCCCAGGCCACCCGCTCCTCCAGGCCGTGTCCGATGTCACCCTGGAACGCCACCGGGACCTCCTCAAACGCGGCGCGGTACTGGTGGACGAACGCAACCGCCTCTCCGGACCCCGCGCCCTCCTCTGCCTGGAGCACTCCATCCAGGACGCCCGCACCGATCGCGCCGGCAATCGCCGCGCTGTTTCCCGGCAGATGCAGTTTGTCGAGATCGACTCCGAGGGCAAATGCAGCCCTGCCGGCTATGCGCCCTATCTCGACTACCGCCCGCTCAAGGACGAGGAGCTTCCAGCCCTCCAACAGTTGCTCGCCGAGCCCTGGCTCAACCAGCAGTTGGAATCCAAGGCCATCTCCTATGCCATCGCTGAACTCCTGCCCCGCCACATCACGGAAGTTCGCGACCATCGGATCGAACTCATCGACCGCACACGCGCCGCCGTCACCGAGCGCCTCACCAAGGAGATCAACCATTGGGACCATCGCGCCCAGCAACTCCGCCTCCAGGAGAGCGCCGGCCAGGTCAACGCGCGGCTGAATTCCGAGATCGCTCAACGCCGCGCGGACGATTTGCAAGCCCGCCTCCAGAACCGCTTGCGCGAGCTAAACCTCGAAGCCCAGCTCTCTCCACTGCCGCCGGTCGTCTTGGGCGGCGCCATCGTTATCCCCGCCAGCCGCCTCCAGGCCCTTACCCCTCGCCTGGCCGAGACGCCGCCGCCATACAACCCCGACGCTGAGGCCCGCCGACGCATCGAGCTGCTGGCCATGTCGGCCGTCATTGCCGCCGAGCGTAAGCTCGGCTATGAACCCGCCGACGTCAGCGCCGAAAACCGCGGCTATGACGTCGAATCCCGCATCACCGGGACCGGCAAACTCCGTTTTCTCGAGGTAAAAGGTCGCGCCATCGGGGCTGACTCGGTTACCATCACGCGTAACGAAATCATGACCGCGCTTAACAAACCGGATGACTTCATCCTCGCCATCGTCACCGTGGACGGTGACGCCGCCGACCCGCGCTACGTGCGCCAGCCATTCCAGCGCGAGCCGGACTTCGCCGTGACGAGCGTTAATTACAACCTGGACGGCCTGCTGAGCCACGCTACCCCGCCGGCATGACCTATGGCTGAACCAGTGTTCATCTCCGTTCGTGAGATCGTTGGCGGCCCCCTTTGCATCGCCACAGACGATGGCGACCGCGTTCGCGAGAGAATCGCGCCACACCTCCGGGAAGGACGCGGCATCGTTCTCTCTTTTGCCGGGGTCGAGATGGTCATTCCGGCCTTTCTCAGTTCCGCTATCGGTCAACTCTATGGCGAGTTTTCTGAAGCGCAGGTGGATTCCCTGGTGGTCGTGCGGGATTTGCCAGAAGGCATCCACCCAGTCATCGTATCCTCACGCCGCTGGGCCAAAGCTTACTATCGCGACCCCGTGGCGTATGAAAGGGCGATACAGCAGGCCCTCGACGCGTGACCCCATGAATACACCCAAAAAATTGAGAGGCCACCCTTTCAGGTGGCCTCTCGGCGATTCATAAAAGAATTTCGTGGAGCTTGAGAGCCTTACATGACAATGAATATGCCCCCCGGCCATCCTCCTGGCAAGCCCTCTCGCGCATCGGCTATTGTCTATCGGCTACTAGCCCCGGAGACCTTACCCCCCGCTGCTGACCCACTTTCGCATAGAAAACTCTCACCCCCACTGATATACCTCCAATCATGAATGGCTCAGTCTTGATAACGCGAGTGGTGCTCAAAAACTACAAAAGCATTGCCTCCTGTTCAGTTCCGCTGCGCCCCCTCATTTTTCTCGTCGGCCAGAACGGCTCCGGGAAAAGCAACTTCCTCGACGCCCTTCGCCTCGTCAGCGAGTCCCTCAACACCTCCCTCGACCATGCTCTCCGCGAGCGCGGCGGCATCAACGAGGTCAGGCGCCGCTCCTCCGGCCACCCAACCCACTTTGGCATCCGCCTCGAATTCACCCTGCCGGACTCCTCCACTGGCCACTATGCTTTCCGGGTTGGCGCCAAGCCAAAAGGCGGCTTCGAGGTCCAGCGGGAGGAATGCCGCATCTACGCCCGTCAAGCCCTACAGCAAGATAATTTCTACGTGGTCAATTCCGGCCAGGTCGAGGATTCCAATCCCAAACCCCTTCCCCCTGCCGCTGATGACCGCCTCTTTTTGGTCGCGGCTTCCAGCCTGCCCGAGTTCCGCCCTTTGTACGATTGCCTGACTCGCATGGGCTTTTACAATCTCAACCCCGACGAGATTCGCGATCTTCAACCCCCGAACGCCGGCGAAGTCCTGCTTCGCGACGGCAGCAACCTCGCCAGCGTTTTGAATCTCCTTAGCGTTGACAGTCCCAGTGCTAAAGACCAGGTGGTTGAGTTGCTTTCCAAAGTGGTGCCAGGCGTCGTCGATGTCACCGCCCGCCACGTCGGCAAAAAGGAAACCCTTGAGTTCCGCCAAAAGGTCGGCGAAAATGAGGCCCCTTGGCGCTTCCTCGCAGAGAACATGTCCGACGGCACGTTGCGCGCCCTCGGCGTCATTACCGCTCTCCTGCAATCCTCCAACGGCGGTGCTCGCAAGAAAGTTCCCCTCGTTGGCATCGAAGAGCCCGAAGTCGCCCTGCACCCCGGGGCGGCCGGCGTCCTTCGTGACGCTCTGACCTCCGCTTCCCGCCACACCCAGGTCATCGTCACCAGCCACAGCCCCGACCTCCTCGATGACAAGTCCATCTCGGACGACAACATCCTCGCGGTCATCAACAAAAATGGCCAAACCATCATCGGCCCAGTAGATGCCGCTGGCCGCAGTTCCATCCGCGACAAACTCTTCACCGCCGGCGAATTGCTCCGCCTCAGCCAACTCACTCCCGACGTCGCCGAAGTCCAGGCCACCCCTGAAAGCCAGCTCGAGCTTTTTGGCAAGAAAACTCACTGACATGGTCCGCATCGCCTCTATCGTCGAGGGACATGGCGAGTGCGAGGCCGTCCCCATTCTCATCCGCCGCATCGCCCAGGCTCTCGACCCCGCCCTCGTTCCCTCTGTCCATCCGGTCCTCCGTGTGCCGGCTTCCCGTTTGGTCAAACAGGGTGAGATCGAGCGCGCCATCGAGCTCGCCGCCCGCAAAAACAGCGGCCAGGGCGCTATCCTCGTCCTTCTCGATTGTGACGATGGCTGTCCCGCTACCGAAGCCCCCGCTCTCCTCCAACGCGCTACCACCGCCAGACCGGACCTCCCCGTCTCGGTCGTGCTTGCCAAACGTGAATTCGAGGCCTGGTTTCTCGCCGCCGCCCAATCCTTACGCGGCCATCGTGGCCTGCCCGCCAACCTCACCAGCCCCCCTTCCCCCGAGGCAATCCGCGACGCCAAGGAGTGGCTGGCTGACAGGATGCCCCCAGGCAGAGGCTACTCCGAATCATCCGACCAGCCCGCCCTCACAGCCCTCTTCGATATGGACGCCGCCCGCCACTCGGATTCCTTCGACAAATGCTACCGCGAGATCGTCCGCCTCCTCAACCTCCTGCGCCAGCCCCCAGCCCATCCGCCCCGATGAGCCTCTACCGCGACAACCATCTATCCGCACCTCGCCACCCTTTCGCGTCCTTTCGCGGGTAGCGATTGCCCCCATGTCCACCCCCTACAAAAAGAAACTCATCGAAGTCGCCCTCCCCCTCGAAGACATCAATCGTGAGGCCGCTCGCGAGAAGTCCATCCGCCACGGTCACCCCTCCACACTCCACCTTTGGTGGGCAAGACGGCCGCTGGCTGCCTGCCGAGCCGTCCTGTTTGCGTCGCTGGTGGATGACCCCTCAGAGTGCGTGGAAGAATTGCTGGCCCAGCCCGCCAAACGGCGCGCCGCCGAGAAGTTACTCGCCGCCCGCTTGAAGGTTTGGAACGAGGCAACCGCCTTTCTGGAGAAGGCAAAATCCGCCGGCATCTCCGCGCCCCCGCCTGGGGCTAAGCCCAAGTTGGAAGAGCTGGTGGCGGAGATCGAGCGCGAACGTCTCTTCGACATCATCCGCGACCTGGTCAAATGGGAGAATTCCAACGACGAGCGCGTCCTCCAGGCCGCCCGCAACGAAATCCTCCGCTCCTGCAACGGCAAGCCCCCGCCGGTTTACGATCCCTTCTGCGGCGGCGGCTCGATTCCGCTGGAGGCGCAGCGGCTGGGGCTGGAGGCGCACGCCAGCGACCTCAATCCCGTGGCGGTGCTCATCACCAAGGCGCTCATCGAGATTCCGCCCAAGTTCGCGGGAAAACCACCGGTGCATCCTTTGACAGCGGATTACGCGGATAACACGGCTGCGGAAAAGAAATCATCCGTGAAATCCGTGTCATCCGCGGTCAATCAAACCGGCTCCTGGAAGGGCGCGGCAGGGCTGGCCGAGGACATTCGCTACTACGGCAAATGGATGCGCGACGAAGCGGAGAAACGAATCGGCCATCTTTATCCCAAAGTGAAGCTGCCCAAGGAACACGGCGGCGGCGAAGCGACGGTGATTGCATGGCTGTGGGCGCGCACGGTCGCCAGTCCCAACCCGGCGGCCAAAGGCGCGCATGTGCCGCTAGTGCGGTCGTTTTGGCTCGCCACTAGGGCGGGCAAGAGGGCGTGGGTGCAACCGGTGGTGGACAAGAACACGATGGCCTATCGCTTTGAAGTCTGCATGGGGAACGGCGAACCGCGCAACGGAACCGTAGTGAGAGCCGTTGGCGAATGCCTGCTCACAGGCAGCCCAATCCCGGCAGACTACATCAAGAAAGAAGGTCAAGCCGGCCGGTTTGGCGCTCGCCTCATCGCAGTCGTCGCTGAAGGCCGAAGGGGTAGAGTTTATCTTCGGCCATGTGAGGAACACGAGGAATTGGCCCGAAGCGTAAAGCTTCCGAACAACGTTCCAGACACCGAACTTGCAAGGAACAGCCAGTTCTCAGCGCCTCCGCTCTACGGCATGACGAGGCACCGCGACTTATTCACGACTCGACAACTCGTGATGCTCACGACGTTTTCCGACCTAGCTGCCGAGGCTCGCGCAAAGGTCGTCACGGATTCAGGCGGGAATGAAGTTTACGCAGATGCGGTTGCAACGTATCTTGGGTTCGGGGTCAGCAAGTTGGCGGACTACAACTCGTCGCTTGTTGTGTGGAGTCCAACACGCGACCAAGCGAAACCAACTTTTTCCCGCCAAGCGTTCTCCATGGCGTGGGACTTCGCTGAAGTGAACTCCTTCGCTGAAGCCGCAGGGGACCTGACAGTGAGTGTCCGGGGAATAACCGAATCTCTTGAACGCAGCGCGGCTTTTGGGCCTGCGGTGTGCCGCCAAGCCGATGCTGCGAAGTTGGAAGGCTCTTCGCTCGTGTTCTCAACCGACCCGCCCTACTACGACAACGTTCCCTACGCCCACCTGTCAGACTTTTTCTACATCTGGCTGAGGCGTTGTTTGCAGCCAGTCTATCCAGAGTTGCTCGGCACGGTGCTCGTCCCAAAAGCTGACGAGTTGGTCGCAGATATGCTGCGTCATGGCGGAAAGGAGGGCGCGCACGCGTTCTTCGAGCGCGGCATGGGGCAAGTCTTCGGACGGATGCGCGAGGCCAGTGACCCTCTGTATCCGACGACCATTTACTACGCATTCAAGCAGTCGGAAGAGAACGAAGGCGAGGATGACGATGGCGACGCTGCAGCCGCTTCGCGCTCATCTACAGGTTGGGAAACTTTTCTGCAAGGCCTCGTGGACGCCGGTTGGCAGATTGACGGCACTTGGCCAATCCGAACGGAACGTGGTGTTCGCACGCGCAGTCTCGGCAGCAACGCCCTCGCTTCCTCGATTGTTCTCGTTTGCCGGCCACGACCGAAAGAAGCGCGCGTGGCTTCGCGCCGCGACTTCCTGGCCGCGTTGAAGCGGGAGTTGCCCGAGGCGCTGCGGAATTTGCAGAAGGGCAACACCGCGCCCGTGGACCTGGCCCAGGCCGCCATCGGGCCGGGGATGGCGGCCTTCAGCCGATACGCCAAGGTCATGGAGTCCGACGGCTCGGCTATGACGGTCCGTGCGGCCCTCGCAGAAATCAACAAGTCCTTGGACGAAGTCCTCGCCGAGCAGGAGGGCGAGTTCGATGCCGACACGCGCTGGGCGCTGGCGTGGTTCGACCAATACGGCTTCGGCGAAGGCCCCTACGGCACCGCCGAAACGCTCTCGACGGCCAAGAACACGAGTGTGGACGGGATGAAGGAGGCCGGCATTCTCCTGGCCAGGGCGGGGAAAGTGCGACTGCTGCGCGCGGAGGAATTAGCAGCCGACTGGGACCCTGCCACCGACGAGCGGCTGACGATGTGGGAAGTCACGCATTACCTGATTCGCGAACTGGATGCCGGCGGCAGCCAAAGTGCGGGCGGATTGCTCGCACGGCTCACGCCATTGCAGGCTGATGGTGCGCGCGACCTCGCCTATCGGCTTTACAGCATTTGCGAGCGCCGCAAATGGGCGAAAGAAGCGCTCGCCTACAACGCGCTCGTGACAACGTGGGCTGAAGTTGGCCGGCGAGCGTCGGAAGTCTCCGCGGCGATGTTGAAGCAAACGGATCTAGGTATGTGACGGGATGGCTGAACGACGCACCAATATATTTCTGATTTATGGCAAAGACGAATCGTGAACGGGTGGGCGAGGCGCTGGACTTGTTCGTCACCGGGTATCGCCCCTTCGTGCTGCAACAGATGGAGAGCCGCTATCCCGGCCAGGGGCAGACGAAGGCCACGGAATGCCTCGGGCAGCGCGCCCGGTCAGGAGTCCACGTGCCGCTCGAAGCCGCCGAGTGGGACACGGGTTGCATCATCACGGTCATCCTGAGTGAATGGCAGTATCTGTTCCGTCTCAAGCTGGGCAAGGCGGAACGTGGGATGCTGGGCGAGTTGGAGGAAATCCGGAACAACTGGGCGCATCAGCAGGCGTTCAGCACGGATGACACGCTCCGGGCCTTGGACACCATCAAGAGATTGCTCGGTGCGATTGGCGCCGGAGCACAGGTCGGTGAGGTGGACAAGGTGCACGGCGAGGTAATGCGCGCACGCTTTGCAGAGATGCAGCGCACCGCCACGGACCGCGCCAGGCGGCAGCCCACCGAAGGCACACCCGAGGAAGGGCTGCGCCCATGGCGAGACATCATCACACCGCACCCGGACGTATGCAGCGGCACGTTCGCCCAGGCGGAGTTCGCCGCCGACCTCGCGCAAGTGCACCGCGGCGGGGCGCTGCCCGAGTATGGCGACGCGAAGGAGTTCTTCCGCCGCACGTACCTGACCGAGGGGTTGAGCGGACTGCTCCTGAATGCCATCAAACGACTGAGCGGCAAGGGCGGTCACCCGGTAATCGAGTTGCAAACCAATTTCGGCGGGGGCAAGACGCACTCGCTCCTGGCTCTGTACCATGCGGTGAGCGGGGTCCCGGCGGCGAATCTCGCGGGTATGGATGTGTTGGTGACGCAAGCTGGTGTCAGCACGCTGCCCAAGGCCGAGCGCGCGGTGCTGGTAGGCACGGCGCTGTCCGCCGGGCAGCCGGAGAAGACCGAGGACGGCCTCACGCTCCACACCCTCTGGGGTCGGCTGGCCTACCAAATCGGCGGCAAGAAGGCCTACAAGCAGATCGAAAGCTCTGACGTTCATGGCACCGCGCCGGGTTCGGATGACCTGGTGAAGTTGTTCCGCAGCGTCGGACCGGTGCTCCTTCTGGTTGATGAATGGGTAGCCTATTGCCGGCAAATGTACGAGACGCCGGGCCTGGCGGGCGGTTCGTTCGACGCCAACATGTCCTTTGCGCAGGCGCTGACAGAGGCGGTGAGAGCGGTGCCGAATGCCTTGCTCGTGGCGTCGCTGCCCCAATCCGACGTGGAAGTGGGTGGGGAGGGCGGCAAACAGGCGTTGGCCCGGCTGCAACATACGTTTGGGCGCTTGGAGTTCAACTGGCGCCCGGCCAATGCCGAGGAGAGCTACGAAATCGTGCGCCGAAGGTTGTTCGAGCCGGTCGCGGAGCCGAAGCTCTTCGCCGACCGGGACGCGGTGATTCAGCATTTCGCGGCCATCTACCGGCAGAACGGGGCGGAGTTTCCCAGCGAGTGCAAGGAGGGCGACTACCTGCGGCGGATGGAGTCAGCTTACCCGATTCACCCGGAGCTGTTCGACCGTCTATATAACGACTGGTCGAGCCTGGAGGACTTTCAACGCACGCGCGGCGTGTTGCGGCTGATGGCGCAGGTCATTCATACGCTCTGGACGCGCAACGATCGCTCGCTGTTGATTCTGCCGGGGCTGCTGCCGATTGATGAACCCGGGGTTGAGAGCGAACTCACGCGCTACCTCGCTCCAAATTGGCCGGTCATAATCGAGAAGGACGTGGACGGACCAAATTCCTTGCCGAGGCGTCTGGACGCGGAGTCCCCGCGCTTCGGCCGGCTGTGGGCCACGCGACGGGTGGCGCGGGCGGTTTACCTGGGTTCCGCGCCGGTGGAGGGCCAGGCCAACAAGGGCTTGGACATCCGCCGGATTCGGCTCGGCTGCGTGCAGCCGGGTGAGAACATCGCCGTGTTTGGCGACGCCTTGCGTCAACTCGGCGACCACGCGGCCCACCTCTACAACGACGGGTCGCGTTACTGGTACTCGACTCAGCCGAACGTCGGCCACGTGGCCAGAGATCGAGCGGCGCAGAAGACCGAGGACGAGTTGTTCGAGGAAATCCGGCGGCGTCTAACAGAGGAGCAGCGGCATCGCGGCAGCTTTGCCAAGGTCCATGCGGCGCCAAATTCAAGCGGGGACGTGCCGGACGAGACGGACGCGCGCCTCGTGATTCTCCCGCCAGAGAAACCGCACGCATCCGGCCAAGGCGACAGCCCGGCCATGCTGGCCGCCATGCAAATTCTTGAGCAGCGCGGCAACAGCCCGCGCATCAACCGCAACGCACTGGTGTTCCTGGCGCCGGACAAGACCCGGCTCAACGATTTGCAGCAAGCATGCGCCGCGTTCCTCGCCTGGAAATCCATTCACGATGAGAAAGAGTCCCTGGGGCTTGATCCCTTCAACGCCAGCCTGGCGGAGCGCAAGATGGAGGACTCAAGCCGAACCGTGCTCGCGCGCATTCCGGAAACATTCCAATGGCTGCTTGTCCCCGAGCAAACGTCTCCGACCGGCAAGGCGGAGTGGCAAGCGATTCGCCTCAGCGGCCAGGAAGGACTGGCCGTGCGGGCTGCCAAACGGTTGGAGCGCGAAGGATTGCTTTGCACCACAATGGCGGGCGCCATCCTGCGTCTGCACCTGGACCGTGTTCTTTGGGCTGAAGCGGACCATGTCTCCGTGCGGAAACTGGAGGACTATTTCGCGCAGTATCCTTACCTGCCACGGCTCGCTTCCGCCGGCCTCGTCGTCGAGGCAGTCCGCGATGGCATCGCCAGCACGGTCTGGGCGACCGAGACGTTCGCCTATGCCAGCGGCTACGATGAGGCCCAGGCGCGCTATGTGGGGCTTGTCGCCGGGCGAGCCGGAGCGGTCGTGAGCGACGATCCCCAGAGCTTGGTCGTCAAAGCGACCGTCGCCCTCAAGCAGATTGAAGCCGACCAGCAGAAAGCTAGCGGTGGCGGAACCACAGCCGTAAGGGAAAGCGAAGGCAGGGGCGACAGTGAAAACAAGCCCGATGAACCACAGGCCCCGAAACCGCCAGTTGACGTCAAACCCAAACGTTTCTATGGCTCGGTGAGGCTTAACCCGCAGCGAGTTGGCCGCGACGCCGGCAAGATCGCCGAGGAAATCGTCCAACACTTGGCCTTGCAGGCGGGTGCCACCGTCGAAGTCACCCTCGAAATCCAAGCGCAAATGCCCGAAGGCGCCCCCGACACGACCGTCCGCACGGTTACAGAAAACGCCCGCACCCTCAAATTCACTACCCATTCCTTCGAGAAGGAGTAAAAGCCGTGCCGGACACCACCAGCCGCTGCTTCGAGACCAAGCTTATCGGCTTCGTAGGAGGCATTTCGTAATCTGGCAGTGCGCCCATGCCCCGGACCTTCAACAACATCTACCAGGTAGATCAGGAGTTGGGCCAAGGCGCCTTCGGCACGGTTTTTCTTGCTCGCGAAGACGTTTCCCACCGCCTGGTCGCCATCAAGCAATTAAACAGCCAGGACGCGACCACACAAGCGGCCATCGTCCACGAAGTGCGCATGGTTTCACGGGTCAACCATCCAAACGTCGTTACCTATCATCACAACTTTTCCGAGAACGGCCTGCTCTTCCTGGTCATGGAGTACTGCCCTGGTGGCAGTCTGCGGGATGTTATCAGGAGGGGAAAAGTCAACCCAGCCGAGGCACTGAGTTGGATTCAGACACTTGCCGAGGCGCTCGCTGTTGTTCACGCCAAGCGCATTATCCACCACGACATCAAGCCCGACAACATCCTGTTCGCGGATAACGGCACGATAAAGCTCTCCGATTTCGGCATCGCGAACACCGGCGGAGGCACACGCCCCTACATGAGCCCCGAAGCGTTGGCCTGGGATGACAACAGCGTTCTGGACGCGCGCGTCCCCGTTTACGCGCTTGGAGTCACCCTCATGGAGCTCCTGGTCGGCCAGAATCCTTTTTTCCACAAGTCGCCCGAAGAGATCCAGGCCATGCTCGACCAGAGCGATTTCCCCATCAAATTCCTCCCCGGTTGGCAGCAGGAGATCATCCTGAAGGCCATCAACAAGGTCCCCGAGCTTCGCTTTCAATCCATGGGTGACTTTGCTGCCGCCATCAAATCGAAGCATGTGCCCCTGCTCCTGGACAAGGATGCTATCCGTGCCGGCCAGGCTGCCGAGCGTGCCGAGCGTTCCCTCTCAGTCAAGAAATGGAGCAAGGCCGGTTCGCTCCTTAAGTTCGCCGCAGACAAGTATCCGACCAATGTCAACGTCCTCCGCGCCTTGGGCCGCTTCCACCTCATGCAGGAGAAGATTGACTTGGCCAAGAGCGCCTACGAGCAGGCGATGAAACTCAATCCACGGATGGACGTCCAAAAAGACCTCGGCTGGATCAACCTCGCCCTGAAGGATTATCCCGCTGCGATTTCACTTCTCAGCGACCATTTGCATCGCAATCCGTCCGATCTCGAAGCCCACAATCTGCTGTTGCAGTGCTTCTACGAGACCGACCGCTACGACGTCGCTATTTCCTTGGCCCGCTCCATCTTGGACATTGAGCCAAACAACCCCTGCTTTGCTAATAACTACTACATCGCCTCACTGCTCCACAAAATGGGGCAGAAGATTCCGCCGGGAGACATCCTCGGGGACTGCACGAACGAGTTCATCACCTACAACTTCTCCGTCGTCAACGAGCCCGTTCCCACTTACTCGTCGCAAAGCGCGCCCAGCCTCAAGTCCAAGTTGCTGTTCATGGACCACCGCTTCCGGAAACTCGCTCGCACCCCCCTGTTCATCGCGGATGACCCAACTGCCGAGAAGGAGCCGCGCCAGATTAATAAATCCATCGTCACGTTTGGGCGCGAGGGATACTCGGTCAACGACGTGCAGATCCCAGGCCAGGGCAACGTCTCCCGCCGTCACTGCGTAGTGGTGAGCTGTCGCAACGACGTCTGGCTCTACGACCTCAACAGCACCGGCACCTACGTTAACGGTCAGCGGGTCAGCGGAAAGCTGCCACTGATTGGCAGGAGCATTGTTCGTATCGGCGGCAAGGAACTCATCATCACATCCGAGAAAGGCATTCTGCTCTGAGCCAACCCTCCGTTCCCCCTCACACCCCCTGAGCCGCCGCCAGCGATTCGAACTCCGATAGCATATCCCGATAATTCCCGTTTAGGAACCTGACCACCTTCGCATTATCGAGCAGCTTCCTGGTATAGCCCTTGGCCAACGCCAGGTTTAGCATGTTCTCGCCGTAATTCCGCTCCACCGCCTTGAGGTCGCGCTCCAGGGCTTCCATTTCCACCTCCATCTTTGCAATTTCCTCCCGCGTCAGCCCCTCCTTTCGCTTCGGCTCCTCCGGGTTTAATAACTGGTCCTTGGGCGTCGTCAAAACCATCGCCTCCGCATATCCTTTGGTGAAGTTGTTCGCGCTCACCATCAGCTCGGCGATTTCGATCTGCCGCAGTCCGGTCACGCGTCGCATCAGGCGGATCGCCTGCGATGAAATTGCCTTGTCCTTTAGCAGGTCGGCGGCCGCCTCGTTGATTCCGTCAAGTAGCGACATCGAAGACTTCACGTCTGCAACCTTCAGGTTCAGCGCTGTCGCGATGCGTTCTGGCTTCACCCCCTGCTGCACCGCCTTCATGATCATCCTGTGCTCCGCGATCGGGTTTAGCCGGTTAACCCGCGCATTATATGTGAAACACTCATCATCGCGGGCGACGATACATTCCGCCACAGTCAAGCCCAGGTCCTTCAGCGCAAAGTGCCGGAGGTGACCGTCCAACAGCAGGTATTTTCCTGGCGACCCCTTTTGCGGATACACCACCAGCGGCTCGATCAACCCGACCTCCTTGATGGACGCGCGGATCGTGCGGTACCGCCTTATGTTGCTCTGCGGATCGTTCACCTGCCGCACGGGCAGGATGTCATTGAGTGGCACCACGATCTTCCGCATCTCAAATCCGATTTTCAAATCGCTCACGCGGCCTCCTTTTGTCTCTCCGTCAGTCTGTCATGCATATACTTCGGCATTTCCGCCAGCCCCTCTGCCCTCAGAAGGGTGACGAAATGCTCATCCCCCAGCAGCTTGCCAAAGGCCGTCACGACAACGAGCAACGTCCCCTCGCAAACCCTGGCTTTTCTCACCAGCAGTTTCTGGCGTTGGCTTTCCCGCTTGAACGCGTTGACCAGGCTGTCCGCATTCGTGCGGTGCTTCCGTGCGCACGGGTTGGCTTCGCGCTGCTTCCCCACAAACCGCCGCTGGTCCAGCAGCCGCTTCACCACCCTGATGGATGCGTAATTCAGTTGCTTGCCCTCATACGCCTTGAGCAACTCACGCTGCATCTCCGGAGTATCTGCCTTGGCTATTTCCATCGCGACCGTCAGAGGAATGCTCCCCCTGACGGCCGCGTCCAGCAACCGCTCCTCGCCCGCCTGCTTCAGTGCGAGGTATCCGCCGACCGTCGAGCTCGCGATGTCCAGCTTCGCCCCGATCTCAAGGTTGTTGTAGCCTAGCTCCTTCAACCGTTCTATTTCGTTCATCAAGGCCAGCGGCAGCGGTTGGCGCCGCGCCATGTTCTCCACGAGGCTGCGTAACAGCCGCTCCTCCTTTGATACCTCCACGACCACCGCTGGAATCTCCTTGTGCCCGAGCGCGATGAAGGCCTGCATTCGACCCTGGCCGCACACCAGGTCATACCCGCGCCCCTCCGCCTCTGTCCCTGAGCGAAGACTCACTTGGATTGGCTTTTTCAGCCCCAGGTTTCGGATGCTCTGTACAATGAGCTCGAACTTCTTCTTATCTCGGGGCCTTGGGTTAAGAATCCGAATCCGATCAATCGGTACCATCTTCACTTCATCATTCATGTTGTCCATACATTCGTTGCTGATCACTGGTTGCTGGTTACTGGTGACTGAACACTCGCCTCCCATCCACCTCACGCCGCCTCCTGGATCTTGACTCGCTTCGCCATGCCCAGGAAATAGT
>OBLU010003707.1_pt1 | contig 13833 bp, 7 predicted proteins | sample 1518681 | NCBI WGS metagenome assembly OBLU01 (sample SAMEA3539304, study PRJEB22396) | soil metagenome | biome: tundra; feature: field; material: soil | place: USA | collected 2010-05 | depth 0.15 m
CTACTGGGAGGCGCGCCGCCCGGCGGCTTGATCTCCACTTCTACGTCGCGCACCCACCGTAGAGTGTTTGTTCTGGGGATCAGTGTCGTTCCGGGCGGGGTTCGTGGCGCGGATCGGCTGGGGCGAACTGCTACCGATATTGTCCCTTAACGCTCTCCGTGAATCGATCGCGCTGGCGGCCGACCGTCGCCCCCCGTTCCGGCGCGCGGAACTTCGCCTGCCGGTGCCGATCATGCTGATGTATGTTGCTTATGTGTTCCCGGGGTCGTGCTTTGGCAACCCGCGTGCTCTATCTGCCTCCGAGAGGTTCATCATGCGTCTCGCCGGTGTTTTTTTTCCCTCGCCCTGGCGGCCGCCGTGTCAACTCCAGTTGAAAACTCCCCAACCCGGAGCCCCTCGCTGCCCGCCGCCCAGCGGGAGGCGAGAAATGGATGTCCATGCTGCCCAGATGCCCCACTTGGCCCTGCCTGTCGGCCGGCGTCTCAAACCTGCGCACCGCCCCCGTGCGCGCGGATTCGCGCAGTGCCCGCATCCAATCGGTCAGAACGGTGTATTCGCCGCAATGGCTTCGCAACCATGTCGCGCAGCAGCACGCGGGCGTCCCACATGCCGACCCACATCCGCTCTTCGAGATCTCGATGGAAAGATTGGCCCACCGGGACCATTTGCCGTGACAAGACGGATGTGCACGTTTTTTTTTGGCCAACGACAGCGCAGCCCGTGCCTGATCAAGTTAGTTAGTTTCTGTCGCGAAACTGCCATTCGGCGGCGAAGCAACCCCTCCCTTACGGTCGGGGCTCTGATGGTTTCGTTGAAACTACGAGACTTCGAATCAGAGCCGCGACCGTTAGGGAGCGTTCTTACGCGCGGAAACCGAGTTTCGCGACAGAAACTAGTTAGCCGGGATCGAGCACATCGAAGCGCAATCCGCTGGACCCCTCGCCCCGGCCGACTCGGCGACGGCGAGCCGTCCACATCGAAGTGCGGCCATCTTGCCAACGCGTATAGCGGTAAAGACGGTCGATCTGTGCACCCTCTCGCGGAATTTCTTCCTCAAAAAGCCATAGACGACCCCCTGAATCGCTGGAGCGCAACAAGAGGCCCTTGGGCTCCACTGCAATAGGCTCGGCTGGCTTGGGGGCACCGCCGTTATCCGGCTCAACCGGCTTAGGCTCAGCGCTGTTTTCCGCCGTCATTGGCGCCATGCGCAGATGAACCGAACCCTGATCCGTCGCTTCCGGGGCCAGCGGGATCTAGTAGTCGGGCACGACGGTCTCGACGCGATACGCGGGCAGGTCGCGCGTGCCCGGCGGGAGTTTGCCAGGGGCGACCCAGGCGGCGCGACGATCTACACCGGGTTCCAGACGATCCTGAATGCGCGTTTCCACTCCCCATGCCAAATCCGCCATTTCGTCGCGCAGAAACAGCACCGTCTCCACTGGAGGGCTTTCCATGACACATCCGCAGGTGGGCGGTAGCAGCAGTCCGGTCTGCGAACGACGGAAGAATGGTCTGCGTGTGTCGAGCGAGAACATGTTCCATGCTGGATCGCCGTCGCCCGCCCGGTCGAGAACGAAGGTGCGGCCGAACACGTCGGTCACGGTCACCGAATCCAGGATGGTCAGTGTTCCGGCTGGAATCTTGAGTGGGAGCACAAACCAGTCGTTACTGTAGACGGTGGCGAACTCGACCAGCAACAGCCGCCCGATATCGTTTGGCGCAGCGTCAATGGATCCGAAATCGCATCGGGCGTCCTCCATCGCCCAGAAACGCGGCAGGGGCATGCCGGCGAAGTGAATTGGATGCGGCACCGCTTGCACATCGACGGCAAAGGGCGGCGCACCCGGAGCGGCATCCAGCGCAGCGCCGATGTCGAAATCGAACCAGTCAATGCCATCGCCTGGATAACGATCCGCCACAAGGACCGTTCCTCCATCAGCCTGACAGGACATTTCAAAGCCGTACTCCAAACGATGCTCCTGCCAGGTGACGGCCGTACCAGTGCCCGATCCGGTGTGGATCTCTTCCGTATACCAGGAAAGCCAGTCTTTGGATGCCGCAACCAGAGCCTTCAGATTGTCAGGAGGGACAGCGACCGGCTGGGGCTGCCCGGCCGCCAGCGCGAGAGCCGTGGCATGGAGTCGCAGACCATCGGGGGTGCGTCTGGCAATCGCGGCGAAAAGGGGATCGGGCGGAAAATCGGGTCCAGCCAACTCGGTATCGAAAGAGTGCGTACTGAGGAACGCGGCCGTCAAATTACCCAAACCCGCGGCGGTCAACAGACGCTTAAAATGTGCTCCGGCTTCCACCCGCTCGCGAAGGCTGGGCTCCGATTCGTCTTCCGCCTCTACCACAGCGTCGAGAGGACCGACGGAGCCATCGAACGCCGTCCAGGCCGGCTGGTTCAGCCCTCGCCAGGCGGTTACCGGGCTAGCCGAGCCTGTGGCGTGGACCAGGACGGGCGTACCGGCATCCTTCCCGTTAAACTCGCCGAACTGCCACTGCCGGGCGAGCAGCCACAGCGGGTCGTGCACGCGCGCCGCGAGTCCCTCTTCAACGCCGGGGGACCGAGGGGATGGTTCGAGTCTGGAACTCAATTGTTTCCTCCCGCAAGTTTTTGTTTCGCGGCATCGCTCAGGGTCTGATCGACGGTGTTGGAACTGTGAATGGCAGGCAGGACGCGACCGAGGCGCAATAAATCTCCCAGATCGACCGGGCGGATTTTGGCCAGTTCCAGTGTCTCTTTGACCGTGTCGAACAGAATGTCGAGAGACCAGCCGCGGGCCGGGTCGGGTGCAATGGCCAGCAGCACTGCTTGGGGAGCACAGGCGTCGGGCGTATCCACTTTGAACGCCATACCGGTGACTTCGGAAGCTTCGTATCCGCGCTCACCGCTGGCAACGGCGGTCACGCCCGGCAACTGCTCAGTCCATGTGTCGCAGACGAAGCCGCAAAAGGCAGCAGCGGGATCAATCGGAGCGGGCGTTGAGAAGACCAGGGAGAGGCGCGCTGTGGGAGGCGCGGCTCCGGGAAAGGGGAGCGCTGCCCAGCGTGCGCCGGGGTCTGGGGGGAGTTGCGCTACGGTCAGGCCGGCAGGTGCGGACTGTAAGGCTTCCGCCGCCAGCAGCACATCATGTACCGCGACGGCGTTGGCGCGGATGCGTGAGAGTCTTCGCAGCCAGACCATGACTGCCGCCCGGTCCGCACCAGCCGGAGCGGCACCTCCGGCGAAAGCCGCAGCGTACGGGGAACCTGCCGGCAACAGATAAGCGGGAATCAGCGGGATGGCGGCTCCGATGATCCCGTGGACATATTCGGTAACGGCCCCGAGCCATGCCGTCACCTGCGAAATGCCCGCATTCGCAGCGGGCGCGGTTGGGTGGAAAGTACCGGCGAGGGTCTGGACGGCGGCCAGAAGCGAGACGGCCTGGGCGCGCAACGCGGAAACACTCGAAGCGTCGGCGGCGGTACCGCCCATGGGCCACGCGGCCGGCACACCGTGGTCGGCCACGACGATCAGCGCCGAACGTAGAGACCGCACGGCGGCGAGTACGGCGGAGTCATCCGCGCCCACAGCGGCGTCGAGTGCCTGCACCGCATTCTGAAGAGTGTCAACTGCCGCGCTAAGGGACTTTTCGAGAGCGGCGGCGCGGGCGTCGAGATCGCCCACATTGATGCCGGCGATGGTGGAAGTGTCCGCTCCCAGAAGATGTTGCGGACCAAGCGGTGTGGCCTTGCCGAGCGCCGCGCGGATGCGCCCGGCCAAACTCAGCAGTTCGCCGAAGCCGGGTGTCCCATCGGGATTCGGCGCGCGCACAACGGAAACGCTGCTGCCGGCGGGCAGGCCGCCGGAGACAGCCTCAGCGATTCTAAGTTCCATTTGGCCACCCGAGGATTCGGCAACCACGTCGAGAGCGCAGAGTTGCATTGCGTCGAGAGTAATCGTACGGGCAGTGTCTCCAGCGGCGGTGGTCAGTATGCAGGAAATCAGCCAGGAGTCGGCGTTGCCCAGCATGGTTGCGGCCCAGGCATCGGCGTGAGGCTCGGCGGCCGCGCGGGGGCGGTCGGTACGCCAGCCGGTTGCGGCGGAGCGGAAATCCGCGGGCATCAACGCGCCGAGTTGCCAGGTGAGAGGGCGGGCGCTCCGGGGGGTGAGGGTGACGTCGAACCGATCCGGAACGGGTTCGCCACGTCCTGCCGTATCGGCGGTGAGACCCGCGCGCAACGGGTTCCCGCCCACGAGGTGGTGTACGCTTTCGGCGAGAAGAAGATCGCCAAAGGAGTCGATGACATTCTTCAAATCGTCGAGCAAACCGGAAACCAGGGGCCTTTCCCTGGCAGACAGGGGGTCTAAGAACAACGCAGAGAGGGCTGAATCTAGCTCCGCGAGGACGTTCCCTTTGTTTCTGGAAAGGTGCAGCCCGTCCACCACGTTGCGCGCGGCAATGGCCTCGAGCGAATCTTTTCCGTTCTCGTCTTCGTTTGGAGCGGCGGCCGAAGGCAGGGGATGTTTGCTTCGCAGGATGGCAATCAGCCTGTCCAGTTGGGCATCATGCAGGCCGCGCTCAAAACGATATCCGAGCAGCGCCCCCAGGGTCTGGCCGCTACGCACGCCGGCAGCCAGCCAGTCGGCGTTGCGCACGCGGCTCGATACCAGATTGACTGCCAGAGGGCCGGAGTTGCCGTGCGATTCGTAGCCCGCCCGCAGAACGGCGGCGGTGGCGGCATGATTCATGGAAGGGGCATGAATGTAGTGCTGATCGGGAATGTTGGTTCGGGGCGCAATGTTTTCGACCCAGCCGTAGGCGCCGAGGACGAGTCCCGACTGCTTATCTTGACGCATTTCATCCAGGCGACGGGCGGCCAGCGACGTGATCCAGGCATCAAGGCGGTGCGAGAACACGTCGAGGGTTTCCCGAATTGCCGCTTCGTAGGAATTTGGATTCACCCCGCAGAGCGTGTCGAAGAGGTCGACGAAGGCGGTCGCGGCCGGCAGCTCTTTTTGAACGTTCTGAAGAGTTTCTGCATTTGCGGGATCGAAGAGCTCCCCACCGAAAAGAATAAAGAGCCCCTCGTTCTGGCTGTTCAGTGGGTCGTTGAACGCGTCCAGCACGAGGCTAATGAAAAGATCGGGCGGCCCCCCCGGGATCGCGTTCGAGTCAATCAACGCCTTGTGTTTGAGGGCGAACTCGTCCTTCGTCATCTTCTGTTCCAAAACGGCGATGCCGTCGTGCAACAGTTCCTGGTAGGTGAGTAAGACGCCGCGATCGCCGAGCCCATCGTGCACGACACTTATGGGAAGGGGCGGGGGGGGACCTGATGAAGGAACCGCAAGAAACAGTTGACTGTTCGGAGGCAGGCCGGGGATGGGGGCCGCAACGGCCAACTGTCCGGCCGTGAGACTACTACCAAACATGGGGTCTGTTTCGGCCCGAGCCTTGATGTCAACAGAGACGGGCAGGCGATTCAGGATATTTACCACGGCACTATCCGGGTCTGCCCCTGGGGGTACGGGGAGAGACGGCCCAACCGAGGCGAGCCAGTATGAGCGAAGCATACGCAGCAAGGTAACCAGCGGAGTAAGCATCGGGTCGGATGGTGTAACCCAGCCATCCAGCGACAGCGCGGGCAGCAGGCCGTAAGGCTGGTTGCCAATCCGCATCACGGGTAGGGTACCGCGGCTGCGCACCCATCCGTTGGCGTGGTCCTGAAGCACGTCAGCGAACACAATGTCGACGTCCTTTGTCCAGGTTCCCTGGCTGGGAGTGCCGCCGACGGGGATGTCCAAGGTTGTGTAGATCCACGACAAAGCTTTGCCGCCCAGTGCTGGCCAGAGGAACTGCTGGACCGTCGCGATATCGGATTGCTGGTCGGCGAGGCCGTCGGGAGCGACGCTCAGAACCTCGGCGCCATCCACGCCGAGTGCCCTCGCGGCAAGCGCCGCGTTCTGTTGGCTGCCAGAGTCGTAGCGGGCGCGGGCATTGTCGAGATCGCCCGGTGACGGGATGGGGGGGCCGACTCCCATGCGGAGCGCGTCTGCGCAGTATTGTTGGTAGGCGCGCCTGGCGGCAAGAACGCCAGACCGTTGGTGTACTGGTGCGCGACGAAAGCGGATTGCAGGCGGGCAGCGCTTTCAGCGGGCGCGACGGAGGCGCTGGTGCCGAGCACGAAAAGTTGACCGAGGCTAAAATCCGGGCCGGTGAGGGGGATCCGGACGGCCATGCCGACAGTGATCGCTGCATCGAGATCGACGAGCCAGCGACTGCCCTCGTGAAACGGCAGGTCGGCGTGAGGTGAACCTATGCCTCGCGCACCCGGTTGGGGAGGTGCGAAGCTGAGGTCGAGCGTGTCCGGTATAGGCGCGCCTTCGATATAGAAGAGCTCTAAGCCGTGGTTGTTAAGACCGACGACTCGCCAGCGCTCCGGCAGCAGAGTGGTGCGGGCGGCCCGGTTAAACGTTCCGGGGCGGGTAGCCACAATCGCCAGGGGCGGTTCCGGCTGTAGCCGATCGGCGGGCGTTTCTTCCGCGGGGCGGGGGACGGCCGGCAGCAACGCGCGGACGGACCATGCGGCGCGCGCCGGTTTGAGCCGCCCGAGAAGCGTGGCCCACGCCGCATCGAGACGCGCCTGGTTAGGGCCGGCTCCCCACACGGCGCGCCAGTAAGAGCTTCCTCCGGCGAGCTCAGCTGCGGTGAGCTCCGGTTCGTGGGTGTCGACATGAATGTCGTCTGGATATACGCGGACCACCAGATCCATGCCTGCCGGGGTGGGCAGGTATGCCGTCTCAATTCGCACGGGAAGCAGAACGAGGGGAAGAGCGGGATCCGCGGGGTGCATCGGATCGGCGGCCACGGCAGCCTGATAGGCAGCGTTGCTCACATTGAAGTTCGCCTGGGCGTCGTTGACTAGTCCGGTCTGGTCTTTGGCCTTTTGCTGCAAGACAGCTCTCAAATCATCCGACAGAATGAAGCCGCCGATATGGCCCACTAACAGTTGATGTTGCAAGATTTTTAGTTGCGCAACCGCCTCGTCCAGTTTTGCTTTGCTGGCGCGCATTTCCGTACGAAGGAAAAGGATGTCAGTCATGATTAAGCTCCGGGCGGGACGTCCGGCGCGGCCAGAAGTTCGTCGGCGTGATAGGCCACCCGGAACGGCCGTGCGAAGGCAATACGGGCTATGTCCGCTGCATCCAGGTTCCAACTGGCATTTTCTTTGTTGGATGGCTCCGCTAAAGGCGGCACGCCAGCGATGGCGAAGCCGCGCGAATCCTGGACTCGCGCCCAGTCGAGGACTCGCGCCCAGTCGAGATCGGTCCACGAGTTCATCGGGTTTGACGGGGTCAGGTCGAAGCTGAAGCGCGGGCCGGTGATGGGTTCAGAGAAGACGAAGTAGAACCCAGGTTTACCTCTGATCGCGTCCGACGTCAGGTTGTATGCAAAGGCTGTCGTTCTATCATCCAGCCTCAGCGCGAAATCCGGCGGCGTCCAATGGTCTTCATTCACGTCAAGCGTCGGTCGGCCGTTGGATAGTTGGGCGGGTGCTGCGTGGACAATCGACCGGGGATAGCGGTGAAGAAGTTCGCCACGGACCAGCAGGACCACCATACTCTCGACATCCGGCCCGTCCTTTGTCCCGTTTTGACCGAGGGGCGCGTCAAGGGACCAGTTCGTTATGGGGGGGATATCGGGGATGCGGTCGGGGCGCGGCCAGAAATATCGAAAAGGCGTGCCGCGCTGATCGGTAGGATACCCGCGCCATAGGAATTCCCGATTCATCTCGTGATTGGCTCCTGCCAGGAAGGACTCGACGAACGCGCCGTCGGCGCCCAGCAGAGTGACGCAATTATCCGGGAAGTTACCGAGACCCGGCAAAAGCCAATCGGGATGAACGTTTCGGAGGGCCATCGCGAGGGGGGCGGTGAACTGGGGACACGCCATAACGCGAGCCGTCTTATCGGCCCCGAGCCCATCGGGAATCCGCACGCGGCCCTGAAACCTCTTGAGGATTCCCAAGGAGGGCGTCAGGCTGGTTGCCAGCACAACACTGAGATTGCGAACTACCGCGACAGACTTTGCGAGTGGCGCAACCGGCAGAAGGCGAAGGACGGGCAGGCCGAGTTTCAGCGTGCCGGCACTTAGGGTAAGCGGCCGCGCCACCGCGTTGGCGGCCAGAACCACGGTGGCCAGATTTTGAACGGGGACCGCCGTTGCAAAGTTGGCCACTGTCTGCGAGGCGAGCGAGACCATGCCGGCGGTCGGGTTTGTGAAAGATTGCTGAGGCAAGGCCGCGAGGGTCGCGATGCCATCCTGCTGGACGGCCGCGATTGTTAACTTGCCACTCAGTCCCGTTTCGATGACGGCGGGCGGAACACTGTTAAATGTTCGTCTTCCGAGAGGACCCTGCAATCGCGTGAAGCGGCTGAAGGCCACGGTAGCGGCACCAACCGGCATGGGCGAATCCGCTACTGTTGCGTGCAGCGTCAGGTCCCCAATCAGGATGCGGGTGCGGGCCGGCGAAGCGATCAAAACCAATTTCGACAGGCTCAAACCCGCGATATGGCGCTGGTGCATCCGGTCGCCCACTTCGCCGGCCAATTCGGCGAGCGCCTGTAGACGATTGGCTTCCTGCACTGCCCCAAGCTGGTTCCAGGCCTGGGCCATGAGGAACTCCTGATTTTCCTGCACATATTGGGTTCCAAAAGCCGCCGCGATTCTGCGCCGGGGATCCAGATTGAGAGTTCGCAGCCAGCCGGTGCTGCTCCGAACGCGCGGTGCTCCAGCATGGCGGCCTGCGTAAATAGGCGGCGCAACGGCGGAGAGCGTTGGATCTGCCGCCATGTTGGCGGGCTGCTGATCCGCCGGGAAATCCAGAAGCGGGATCAGCCGGTTTACGAAGGCCGCCCGTGCTTCCTCGACAAGCGGATGTTCGACGCCGCTGCCGAGCGCGCCCCCGAGACCGACTGTGGTTCCGGGGGGCAGTTGGTCTCCCCTTTGCCACGGCGACGACATGTCCACGGTGCGGGTGCCAAAGCCGGTCACATCGGTGGGGCGGACTCCGCGCAGACGCCTTACTAGAGATTTGAAATCACCATCGTCGCCGGTGGAAAACCGCCAGGAATAGTAGACAGGCAGAACCACATCCCGGCCTGCCCCCGCAAGCCAAGCCTGCGCGATAGCAGCACCCGGGCCGGGCGGTTCCCCGAGACCCGCCTGCACACCCGGCTGGGTTGCCGGCACCACACAGGCCAAGTAGGCTTTGTCGGGCTGAAGACGCCGCGGGCACAAGAGCCGTGAGATCGCCGAAGTTCCCGAAGCGGGAACCAGCTCGGCGGCGGCCTTTGCCTCGTCGTCCACGGTGACTTGCGCGTGCGCCCAGCCCCAAGAATCGTCCAGATTGGGTAGGTCGGAATCGTGAACTGAAATGCGCGGCAGAGGCGTGCCGGGCTGCAGTTGCGCGGTGGAAGCGTCCACCACGATCAACACCAGCCACGGTCTGAGCCGGTTTTTGGCGTTGGGGCTGGCGGGAGTGAACATCCACGGAAGATCGGCGCGAGAGAATTCGATCTGGACGAGGTAGTTCCACTCGACGCCGGTCGCCCCGTCCCGCGGGTCGGTTCGAAGCACTGCTTTTGGGCTCAGGCCCGTCACCGCCCCAGGACCCAGCAGCGGCAGCGCCGGCCCCGAAATCGCGGGTTGGGCCACGCCGTCGTTTTCGAGCACAACCGATGGGTTGAAGGTGGCAGGCCCGTGCCATGGTCCCGAAGCCGGGTCAGGTTCGGTGATCGACGCCGCGGCGCCGCGGCGAACCCACGATGTGAATACCCGGTTGCTCACCGAACTACCTCCCAGCTTTCTACTATTTGATGTTCGGCCGCGCGCCCCACAGCGCCAAACTGCGCCCGCGCAGCCTGTAATGTCTCGGTGAATCCGCCGGGAGAGACGAATCCGGGCGATTGGCTCAAGGTGCCGGTTGTCGCTATGGTAACGGGCTGTGCAACCAAAACCGAGACAACTTCCCGGTTAGGAGCGTGCCACAAATCAGGCACCTGATGCACATCGCCGATAGCCAGAAAAGCCTCGTGCGCAAATGCGAGCCGCGAGCGACCCCTCCCGACGACTACCGTGAAATCGGGTATCGACAAAGTCTCATAGTCTGTATTCCATGTGCGCAAATCCGAATGCATCTCTCCGACTGCATTCAAAGCCGCACCGGAGTTCCATAGTTCGAAAGCGGGCCTCGAAAGCTTCTCGTCTTCCGACAGGTCGAGCAGTTCGCCGGGAGGGAACGAGTCTCTGACGGGGGCCTGGGACAATGCAATAGACCAGGTTTGCGGGGGAATCGGCTGTTGCTGGAAACGGGAAATCCTGATATCGAACGGTACAGCCCTTTGCCGCACCGTGACGCTGCCCAGCGGGTGAACCGTGTGTCCGCCGCTGACCAGATTGCGGGCGTCGGCGGACAAAGAAACGATGGGCGCCTCGCCAGTGGGTGGACTGCCGATCCACGCAGAGGGGGCTGCGAGTGCCGCTTTCAGCACCTCCCCCAGATCCTTCGGCGGCCCGAGCGCGGGCGGCGCCGAACCCCACGTGGCATCGAAATCAAGCGATACATGGAATAGGAACAGCCTAATGCGACCGGTGCCTTGTATGTGCCATGGGGCCGGACCTTCCAGCAGCAAGTCGAAGCTGACGCCCATAAGCGTCTCTCCGAAAACCTGGACGGCAACACCGGCGGAAGCACGGATGGAGAACGAAAAGACAGGATCCCACTTGAAGAGCGCGTCGAAAGCGAACCAGCCGTCAACGCCGCAACCGGCAATTTCGTCGCAGAGTTCCAACTGTGCGCCGAACTGCACGCTGTTGGTCGTAACGGCGAAATAGGCTTCCGCACGAAGACCCGGCACGCCCGGTGGCGTCATGGCAAGCTGGAGCCGCTGCATGGCCGGAAGGTTTTTTGGCGGAATGTAGCGCGGGTGAAATCCTCCGGCGCTGAACACGAAGTCTGGGTCGTCCCCTCCCCGCAGCAGGAAGAAGATATCGCCGTTGAGAGGCATGCCCGCGATGTAGGAACCATCAAGGCTAGCCAGGATGGCGACGCTGGGCGCCGGCGAAAGCTCAAAAACTCCGACGAAAGTAGCCTGGATGAAGACGAGCGGCACCAGCGGATCAGGCAGCGCCACGGTTATGCGGCCGAGAAAGACGAATTGCAGGGGATTGGGGAGATCAACTACTACGGCAATGATCCCCGAAATGATGCGTCCTCCCCAGCTAATCTTCAGCATGGGCCCTACTACAATATGGTCTTTCGCTTCGGGGAAGACCCGCCCGAGGGTGGCGAAGATGGCCGGACCGTGCGCGGCCGGGTCCACGGGAAACAGCAGACGGCTCGCCGAGCCATCGACAACCGCGGCTTCGAGCGCGTCGGTATCGAGACGGCGGTTAATCCCTACGATGCCTCCGACGCCGGCGAGAGCGAATCCGAAGCTGAGGTCAATGCCGGGGGGTGGAAACTCCACGCTGATCACGGCGACGAACGAGAGCGGCTTTCCATTGACGGGCAACTGCAGCAGGCCGAACGCTTTGATGGCGACGGCCAACAGATTGAGTTCGAGAACGCCGCCGTATCCGCCCGGACCGGTAGTCTGAAGGAAGCCACCGCCGGAGATCACGGGCAGCGCCAGATCCAGACCGAGCCCGGATGGCAGGCGGACTCCGGGAGGGTTAAGGCCCAGGTTCGTGGTGCCGATGGAAACGGGGAAGCTGGCACCCAAGCCAGTCGCGGCCACAGATAGGAGCGGGAAGCCGGGAAGAGATGCCCCAAAGCCGATGCCGAAGGCGAACTGGACGTCTTCGCCGGAGGTTGAAACTTCGAGGTCGACACCACTGATATTGACGCCAGGCAGGCTGAGGCTGGTGGGAAGGGTGGCGCGCAGTCCTCCGCCTTTGACGGCGAAGCCAAGTTCCGGATCAGCAAACAGATCTAAGTCCAGCGGCATGCTGAGCCTATCGCCGAGGACTGTTTTGAAAACATCAGCGACCAACGAGAGTTGGGCCTTAGGCAGGTTTATGATCCACGAGACCTTCGGATTGCCGTTGCCGTCGATTGCCGTCTGCGCGCCGATCGAGAAGTCAGCCAGAGTTACATGCAGCCCAGCGTCCGGACCGAGCGTGATCGGCGTGCCGGTATGCTTCAGCGTCAGTTGAACGGTGAACTGCCGCCCATCCACTATCCCGGCGGGGCCGCCACGCGGGAATTGCAGACGTCCGCCACCCTGGACATCGCCTGAGATAACCAATGACCAGCCTTGGGCCAGCGTCAGGGTGGCCGGACCAAAAGCCCCGGCTCCGGTTGCAGAGAACTCGAAGGCCAAGCCAGTTGGCCCATCGCCGGTCAGGGCCACTACCAACGTAACAGTGGGCGGCACAGCCATGACCAGCGCGAGCCCGCGCGGCTGACCTGCTGCGGGAGCGAAGCCGTGCAGTGTAACCGGTGCACCCGGTACGAGGTTCGGCAGCACCTGTTGAAGCCCCTTGATCAGCGCCGCCACCGCCGGATCGCCGGTGGCGATATCGTCCGCCCGCAAGGCTGTAAGTAAACGGGGGTCGGGAAAACCCGGCTCGGGGCCCAAGGCCTTCAGTCTGGCCGCTGCCTGGGAGCGGTAACGTTCCAGCGCGCTCCAAAGACCCGCGGCGATCTGAAAGAACAACTGCTGTCCGTCTGTGCTCATAAACCCCAAGGTGACATGGTAGAAGAGCCTTCCTCCGCAGTAGCGGCGGACGTGCTGTTGAGCGCCACGGCGGCGACGTTCAACTATTGACTAAACAGGGAGTGCGTTGACTAACTGAGTGCAGTAATGCACAGCAGAGTATTGGCGGACATTTCCTAGATCGCACCTACCGTGGCTACAAGCTGATCGAATTTCGCCAGGTACGGAAACCCAGGAAGCGATACGAGATTGTCAAGGTTGTAGCCAACCATTTCGGCGTGGTCGCCTGGCCACGTGTTTGTTGTATCAAATCGTCCCCACTTACCCGAATCCACCGTTACCAGTCCGTCGTTCACTTGTCCAGTGTGAGCGGAAATGTAGGAGTGAAACAAAAGAAACAACGAAGCTGTCTCCGGAAAGCCCGGGCGGCCGCCTCCGCTAACGGAGAAATAGGCGACGCGCGGGTCGTCGACGTACTTTGCGGAAAAAGCCTGACACGAGGCGGTCGTAAGATCGCGGAGACCATTCAGCGAAATACCAGCCGCGGAGAGGGCGGCAGCGAGGGGATTACTCATCGAATTGAAGGGAAGGTGCGGAAACGGAATCAAATTGCCCGGCTTGTCTATAGCGTCAGCAATGGGGGATCCCCGGTGTGGCGTTGAGATGGTTGTAAGCGAATGGACAGGACTGCGTAACTGTTTGCCACTGACAGGCGAAAGTACGTAACGGCTATCGAGCCCTCCCATACTATGGGCGAAAATGTGGGTCTTTTCTTGCGCGCGTAGAGATCCGTTGGTAAAGCCAGCATTAATTTGGTCACATAACTGATTCCCCCTAAATTCGATTCCTTGGGTGGGATCAAGCTCGGGAACGAGAACAGTCAAATCCTTCTCGCGAAAGTGTTCCGCAACACCTCTAAAATACTCGACGCCGAACTTTTCGCGAAAACCGATAATGCCGTGAACCAAGATTATATTCATCTGAAGACTACTATCTCCGCAGCAAGACACCTACTGTATGACGATTCCTTGTCAGAATCGGACGGGTACATGACTTAGTTGCGCGCCAGACACTGGAGCAGTTCATCAAAAGAAGTCGAGCGGCTGGTTAGGTGTCATAAGGGCTCT
>OBLU010003710.1_pt1 | contig 13828 bp, 16 predicted proteins | sample 1518681 | NCBI WGS metagenome assembly OBLU01 (sample SAMEA3539304, study PRJEB22396) | soil metagenome | biome: tundra; feature: field; material: soil | place: USA | collected 2010-05 | depth 0.15 m
CTGCTTCGTATCAAACCGATGTCGATGCTCTCGCAAGAGGCGGGTGAACAGGGCGAACACACGCTCAAGCGCTCGCTCGGCGCGCTGAACCTGATCACTCTCGGGATCGGCGCTGTCATCGGCGCCGGCATCTTCGTGCTGACTGGACAGGCGGCGGCATTGCATGCCGGCCCCGCCGTGGCGCTTAGCTTTGTGCTGGCCGGTTTCACCTGCGCATTTGCGGGCCTGTGCTACGCGGAGTTCGCCTCCATCATCCCAATCGCCGGATCGGCGTACACCTACGGTTACGCGACCCTTGGTGAACTGGTCGCCTGGATCATCGGCTGGGACCTTTGTCTCGAGTACGCCTTTGGCGCGGCGACCGTTGCATCCGGCTGGTCGGGCTACTTCAACAGTCTCTTGCAGCAGATGCATATTTATATTCCGCCGCAGCTCACCGCGACTACGGGCACCACGCTGGTTTTCTATCAGAGCAGCTGGCTGCCGTTGATGTCGTTGCCGCCGGGCGTGAGCGATGCCGGCCTGCCCCATGCGACAGGCTTTTTCAATCTGATCGCTATGCTGATTGTCATGGTGATTACCACCATCCTCGTCATCGGCATCAAGGAATCGGCTAACTTCAATTCCGCGATCGTGATCATCAAACTCGGCATCGTAGGCATTTTTCTGGTGATCGGGGGCTACTTTCTTTTCCGTCACCCTGAAATTGCTAGGATGAACTGGCATCCCTTCGTTCCGCCGCCCGATGGCCACGGCAACTTCGGTTGGGGAGGCATTCCCACGGCTGCCGCCTCAATCTTCTTCGCTTACATCGGATTCGACGCGGTCTCCACAGCAGCCCAGGAAGCGAAGAATCCGCAGCGAGACATGCCCATCGGCATTCTCGGCTCCCTGGTCGTCTGCACCATCCTGTACATCCTTGTCTCGCTCGTGCTCACTGGCCTCGTGAGTTACAAGACGTTGAACGTTGCGGCGCCGGTGGCGTTGGCCATCGATGTAACGGGCGTAAGTTGGGGTTCGATGTTGGTGAAAATCGGAGCGGTCTTCGGACTGGCAACCGTCATGCTCGTGATGCTGCTGGGCCAGACGCGCGTCTTCTTCTCCATGTCGCGTGACGGCCTGTTGCCGAAATGGGCTTCGGCGATTCATCCAAAATTTCGCACGCCATGGATCACGACCATCGTCTTCGGAGCGTTCGCGGCCATCATGCCTGCGTTTCTGCCGATCGAGAACCTTTCGCAGTTGGTGAATATCGGCACCTTGCTCGCGTTCACCATCGTGTGTGCAGGTGTATGGGTGCTGCGCGTACGTCATCCTGAAATGAAGCGTCCTTTCAAGACGCCTCTGGTGCCGCTTGTGCCAATCCTGGGCATGATCTCTGCGCTATACCTCATGAGCCGGCTGGCGATGATTACATGGGCGGTGATGATCGGCTGGCTGTTTATCGGCCTCATCATCTACTTCAGCTATTCCATAAAGCACAGCAAAGTGCAAAAGCTGACCCCTGTAGCCAAAGGCAATTGACCGGTCAAGCCATCGAGCAAGCAAAAACGGCCTCCTGCATTGGAGGCCGTTTGCGTGGGAGCATTGTGAACGGGATTCAGGCCGGAGTCTTGGCGCAGAACTCATCGAAAGCCCGGACCAGTTCGCCGGCGATCTGCGGGGCTGTGGACTGTTCAATGACGTAGCGCTGCATGAGGTAAACCAGCTTCCCATTGCGCAGAATAGCGATGGCCGGAGAAGTGGGCGGATTGCCCCCAAAATAACTGCGGGCACGCTCGGTGGCTTCGCGGTCCTGGCCGGCAAAAACGGTGATTTTGTGGTCGGGCAGATTGGCCGCATTGGCGAGCGCAAGCCGCACACCGGGGCGCATCTTGCCCGCCGCACAACCGCAAATGGAGTTGACGACCAGCATGGTCGTGCCCGGCTCAGCCAAGGCGGCGTCGACCTCTTCAGCGGTTGGGGTTTCCTTGATTCCGGCGCGAACAAGTTCCTCGCGCATGGGAATTACCATCAGTTCTGGATACATTGTCGCCTCCGGCAGGGAAAGCTGCCTGTATCCATTCTATCGTTAAACCGGGTGGTGTAGCCTTTATCCCGATGCTTCTTGAAGAAAACAAGTTACTGGCGCCGTTCACGACCTTTGGCATAGGCGGCCCGGCCCGCTGGTTCGTCGTGGCCCGCACTGAAGATGAAATCGTCGAAGCGACGGAGTGGGCTCGCGATCGCGAGGTTCCGTTGTTTGTGCTGGGCGGCGGCAGCAACCTGCTCGTTTCAGACGCCGGGTTCGATGGTCTCGTGTTGCAGGTGGGCTTGCGCGGTTTGTCCGTGATCGAAGAATCGGAACAAAGAATCTACAGCGTTGCTGGAGGCGAGGACTGGGACTCATTTGTTGAGCGCGCCGCACAGGACAATTGCGCAGGCATCGAGTGCCTGGCCGGAATTCCCGGCACGGTGGGCGGAACGCCGGTGCAGAATGTCGGCGCTTACGGGCAAGAGGTCGCCTCCACCATCGAGCGAGTGCGCGCCTTCAATCTGAGCGAACATGCCTTCATCGAATTCACAGCCGCAGAATGCGGCTTCTCGTATCGCCGCAGCCGCTTCAATGCGGACGATCGCGGGCGCTACCTGGTGACTCGCGTGGATTATCGGCTCATCCCAGGCGGCGCGCCAACGCTACGCTATGGCGATCTGCAACGGGCATTTCCGGAGGGCGCCAAGGCGAGCCTTCCCGAAGTTGCGGCTGCTGTGCGCGGCGTGCGTCAGTCGAAAGGCATGCTGCTTGTCGAGGGCGACCCGGACTGCCGCAGTGCAGGCAGCTTCTTCAAAAATCCCGTGGTGAGCGAGGAACAAGTGCGGCAAATTGCATCGGCGAGCGGCAAGGAGCCGCCGCGTTTTCCGGCCAGCCTTGGCCCGGAGAACGCGCGACGCGCAAAAGTGCCTGCTGCATGGCTCATCGAGCAGGCTGGCTATGCCAAGAGCTACTCACTGGGAGCCGCTGGTATTTCGTCGCGGCACACTCTGGCTCTTGTGAACCGCGGTGGCGCCACGGCTGCGGAGATCCTGGATCTCGCAAACCGGATCAGGTCCGCAGTCGAATCCAGGTTCATGATTTCGCTTGAGATGGAGCCGGTGCTGGTAGGGTTCTGATCGCTCTGATTAGTGAGAACCACTGCCTACCGGCAGCATTTACGCATTCAGTGTAAGATTTTTGGTATCCCCGCGAGGTTCTGAAAGCGTGTCGCCATGCGGGTAGCCTTGTCTTCTCTCGTACGTTTCCTGAGACAACAAATCGTTTACATTGCAATCTCAGCAATCGCAGGAGCCGTCTTCTGGGCCATTGGACAGGAGATCAATCCCCTTACCATCCTGGTGTATTCGATTGCCATCGGGAATAGTGTGGTGCCTATAACCCAGAGATTGCACGGGTACTATTCTGAGAAGCCATTTCCTTACAACTGGCTGTACTTTCTTCCGATCCTGCTCGTTCTCCTTATCCCGGTTTACGTCCTCTCATCCGTGGTCGTTTGGATGCTCGCGCCACCCACACCACAAACGTTGGGGCACTTGCTCAGAACAGGCTGGAAATTTCCGGTACTGATTACATTTGTTTCCAGCACGCTGATCTTTCTTTACCAGACCACGAAGGAGAAGCTTGAGCGGCGCAATATCGAATTGCAGCGATCAGTGGAGATCGGTACCGCGCAGCTTGAATTGCAAGAGCAGGAATTGCGGCGCGCACGCGAGATACAGCAGTCGCTGCTTCCGAAGGAGATTCCCCAACTGCTCGGATTCGAGGTTGCAGGAATCTGGCGCCCGGCTCGCGCGGTCAGTGGCGACTACTACGACGTCTTCAAATTGGGCGGACATAAACTGGGCATTTGCGTGGCGGATGTAGTCGGCAAGGGAGTATCGGCCGCTCTCTTGATGGCCAATGTGCAGGCTGCCGTGCATGCCTTTGCAAGTGAATCGGAGAGCGCGGCGTGGTTATGCGGAAAAGTGAATACACTGCTTTATGAGAATATCGCCACCGGAAAGTTCGTCACGTTCTTCTATGGAATTCTTGATGGCAATGCGCGGACCTTTCAATACTGCAACGCCGGAAATCCCTGGCCGGTTCTCGTTTCTCGCGGCCTGACCAGCATGCTCGAAAAAGGCGGCGCCGTTCTGGGTGTTTTTCCTTCGTGGGTTTATGAGGATGCAACGATTGAGTTGTGGCCCGGAGATCGCTTATTGCTTTTCACGGATGGAATTACGGAAGCATCTGACCCGGATGAGCAGGAGTTTGGCGAAGAAAGCGTGGCGGAATTTGCGCGGAAAAACTCCACTCATTCCGCGAGCGAACTGAACAGCCGATTGCTCGCCCATGTTTCTAGTTTCTGCGGCGATCATTTCCAGGACGATGCAACAGTCGTGGTAATTGCCGCAAACTAGCGTATGCGTGAGCTGAGACTTTGGGCTTTGCCCTTGACGTGAAGAATCACTCTTCTCGACTGCCCAGCCTTTGAACAATTCGTTCGCGCTCTGCTGCCAACGCTCTCGCGGCAGGTCCGAGCGCGGCCAGGCGGCCTTCGCGCAGCAGCGCGACCTCAGCACCTGTGGCGTACGCGTCAGTTGCGTCATGCGTGACCAGAACCGTTTGTACTTTGTGTTCGGTGAGCCAAGTCTGTAGTCGTGAAAGCAGCGCATCGCTTGCTGCGCCGTCGAGAGCGGAAAATGGCTCATCGAGCAACAACAGCCGCGGGAGCGGCGCGAGTGCCCGCGCCAGTGCCACTCGCTGCGCCTCGCCACCGGAGAGCTCGCGGGGACGACGATCTCCAAGACTCTTCGCATCCACCAGTTCCAGCATCTCTTCAATGTGTGTGCCTCGCAGAGAGCGATCAAGTTGAGTGAGCCCGTAGGCCACATTTGCCGTCACGTTCAGGTGAGGGAAGAGCGCAGGCTGCTGCGCGACCAGCGCAGTCTGCCGGTGGCCCGGCTTGCGGTAGAGGTTGTGAGCCACGTCCGTCAATGTCTGTCCGTCCAGCACGATTTGCCCGTGATCCGGTCGATCCAATCCGGCCAGCAAACGCAGCAGTGTACTTTTGCCCGAGCCCGAAGGCCCAAAAATCACGGTCCACTCGGATGCAAGACGGCATTCCACTTGAAGGTGGAAGCCACCGCGACGAACGTCAAGGGCCAACTCAAGCACGGCGGCCTCCGCGCGGACGGTTGCCGATGTAGATCGCTGCTAGTGCTGCAACGCTAAGGCTCAGCAGAATGGCGGCCGTGCGATTGGCGGCCGAGTAGTCAAAGTTTTCCACCTGGTTGTAGAGCAGGATCGAAAGCGTGCGCGTGGCGCCAGGAATATCGCCGCCCAGCATAAGCACCACGCCAAACTCGCCCACCGTGTGCAAAAAGCTGAGCACTGCAGCCGCCAGCAGAGAACGACGGGCAAGCGGAATCAGAATGCTGAGTACCACCCGTGCCGGGCCTGCGCCCAGCAATCGCGCCGCGTCCAGCAATGCGGAATCAACTGCGGCGAAACCCGCCACCAGAGGCTGAACGGCAAAAGGCAAGCTGTAAATGACCGATCCCACCACCAGCCCATCAAACGAGAAGGCCAATGGATGACCAAGCAGAGCAGTGATGCCTCGACCGAAGGCCGTACGCGGTCCGAGCAGAACCAGCAGGAAAAAGCCGAGCACCGTCGGCGGCAGCACCAGCGGCAGCGCGGCCAATGCCTCGAGACCCGCAAGCCACCGCCCGCGGCCCATCACCAGCAGTGCCGCCAGGGGAACAGCAACGGCCAGCAGGATCGCCGTCGTGACTGCCGCAAGCCGGAGGGTGAGGACGAACGCTTGCCAATCCATCATGCTTAACGAACCGGCGTGAGGCCGCTCTTGGCGAGCTGTGCCTGCACGGGAGGGGAGAGCAGGTAATCGAGCAACTTGTGCGCTGCGGCGCGTTGTGTAGTGCGGCTCACGATCACTGCGCCCTGTTCGATAGGAGGATAGAGATCGCGCGGAATCACAAAATAGTTTCCGCTCGATGCCAGGCGCGGCGTAAGCGCCGAGGTGAGCGAGATGAGGCCGGCGTCCGCGTTGCCTGAATCGACAAACTGCGCAGTCTGGGCAATATTCTCGGCGGTCACGATGCGCGGCTTCAGTTCGTCATAGAGTTTGAGGCTGGTCAGCGCAGCGACAGCAGCCCGGCCGTAGGGTGCGCGATCCGGATTGGCGATCGCCAACCTTTTCAATGCAGAATTGCGCAGTAGGTCCAGCGACGGAGGCGGCAAAGGAGAATCCTTGCGCGTCCACAGCACCAGCGTTCCTTTTGCATAGAGAATCGGCGTTGAAGAATCGCTAGACCCTGCCGCATCGGCCACCCCCGCATCGATCAGGCGCTTGGGATAGCCCATGTCGGCGGAAAAAAACAAATCGAATGGAGCGCCGTTCTGAATCTGCGTCGTCAGCATAGCTGAGGCCTGATACGTGGCTTCAACTTGTATGCCTGTCGCCCGGCGAAACTGTTCGATGATCGGTGGGAGCAGGGGTTCCAGATCGGCTGCCGCAGCCACCCGCAGCGGCGTTTGCGCAGGCGCAGCCGGCAAGCAGAGTAGTCCGAGCAATAGATTGGAAATCCATTTCATCATTTGCGTTTCCGACTCCCGGGTTGGAGAAAACGCGCTTCAGGGTCTCTGGTAGGCTATCACCAAGGATGAACGACAATCTGCACCAGTTACGCTGTTTCGGATGCGGCGAGCGCATCTCCGGTTCCGATGCCCGGCCCGATTTCCGTTGCGCGCAATGTGGCGACCTGTTTGAAGTCGAATACCCCGGCTGGAGCCAGCGAAAAGGGCCCGATCGGCCGAACCCCGGCGCGCTCAAATGGCTTTGGCGCGAACGCCGCTGTTCCTCTGAGTCGTTGGATCAATCCGGTGTCTGGCGGTTCCGCGAGCTGCTGCCCATTCTCGATAGCTTTGGCAATGCGGTCACCTTGCGCGAGGGCAACACGCCGCTCTATCGGCTGACGCGCACCGCGAAAGCGCTCGGCATCGATCAACTCTTCGCCAAACACCAGGGGATGAACCCCACCGGTTCGTTCAAGGACACAGGCATGACCGCGGCGCTCACCGTCGCCAAAGAGCGCGGATTCGAATGGGTAGCTTGCGCATCAACGGGAAACACGTCGGCTGCCATGGCCGCCTACGCCGCACGGGCTGGCCTCCGCAGCCTCGTACTGATTCCCGAAGGCAAGATCGCGTGGGGCAAGCTGTCGCAGGCAATGGATTACGGCGCAGTTACATGCCAGTTGAAAACTGACTTCGACGGCTGCGTCAAGGTGCTTACCGAGATCGTGAACCGGGAGCGCATCTATCTCCTGAACTCCGTAAACCCCTATCGACTTGAGGGGCAAAAGACGCCCGCATTCGAGATCGCCGAAGCGTTCGATTGGACAGTTCCCGATCACCTGATCGTGCCCGGCGGCAACTTGGCCAACAGCTCTGCGCTGGGCAAGGGATTTCGTGAAATGCGCGAGTTGGGCCTCGTGTCACGGATGCCGCGCATCTCCGTCATTCAGGCCGAAGGCGCCAATCCACTGGTGCGCAGCTTCGCCAAGAGCCAGGGCACAGCGCTTGAACCGGTTGAGGCGCACACCCGCGCCACAGCGATTCGCATTGGCAATCCAGCCTCTTGGCGCAAGGCAGCGCGTGCCATACAGGACACCGGGGGATGGTGTCTCGACGTGACGGAGACAGAGATAGCGATCGCCAAAGCGGAGCTGGGCGCAGAAGGGTTGGGATGCGAACCAGCCTCTGCCACAACTCTCGCCGGCTTGAAGAAATTGCGCGCCGAAGGCAAAGTCGGTTCCGGCGAGACGGTTGTTCTTGTGCTCACCGGGCACACGCTCAAAGACGCTGATTACACTATCGATTTTCATCGCGGCACGCTGCTGAACGAACAAGAGACGGCCGGCCATGAGACTGAGATTGAGGCGCTGCGCCGGAACGCGATGGCCGTTGAAGCGACGCCGGCGGCGGTGCTGGCCGCGATGAAGGGCAGCGCCGGATGAGTTCCGTCTTAAAGGAAAACCCCGGCAGCCTGCGGTTGAAGTTGCCTGCCACATCGGCTAATCTCGGCCCCGGATTTGACGCCGCGGCCGTGGCTCTCAATTTTCATCTGGAGATTGAAGCGGAGCCCTCCTATGAGTTCACGATAACTGCGACCGGACGGGATGCCGCTCGCTGCGCGCGGCTGAAAAACAATCTCATTCTCGATACCTACGAGCGTATTCTCCGCGAGAATGACCGACCCATTACGCCTCTCGCCATTCGGATGGCGAATGGGATCCCCTTGGGAATGGGCTGTGGCTCGTCGGCAGCAGGACGGCTGGCGGCCATTGCGTTGGCTGTGCATTTCGGCCGGCTCGGCTGGAGCCCCGAGCAGATCCTTGAGGAAGCTTGTGCGCTCGAGGGCCACCCCGACAATGCCGCTGCGTGCTGGCTGGGTGGATTCGTCGTTGCGGCGTGCGAGGGAAGGACCGTGCACGTCGTCCGGGTCGTCCCTCCTGCCGAGTGGCGGGTGATTGTCGTTCTTCCGCCCGCTCCCTTGGCGACCAGCGAGGCCCGCGCCATGCTGCCGGAGACCTACTCCCGTTGCGATACGGTGATCAATATCCAGGCTGCATCGATGCTCGGTTTGGCATTTGCCCAGGCTCGCGGAGATCTGCTGCGGATCGCCATGAACGACCGCATCCACCAGCCCTATCGCGCTTCAAGTTGCCCGATGCTGCCGCCCCTGCTGCCCTTGGCAGGCAGTCACGGCATCCTGGGCGCCGCCCTCAGCGGGGCAGGTCCCGCGGTTCTGGTCATTGTCGAGGGGCAGGCAAGCGTTACCCCCGCCTCTGCTGCAATTCGCAGCGCGGTTGCTGGGATCGCCGAGCCGGAACTTCATGTCTGCGGTTTCGAATCGGAGGGAGCACGCCAAGCAATCACATAGCGCTGGATGATTCCGTTCGGCTGGCCTCCGACGGCCTTCAGAGCCAGTGAGTTATCGATAAAGTAACCTCCAGGCAGTCCAGCGTATCGTTCTCGTTAATCACCCTCTGGGAATTACTCTAAGCATTACCTAAGTTTGCTTGCTATTCGGATGGGGAACCCCTAAATTCGCTTGGGTGGGCAGTTCTGGGGGAGGGCTGCTCTAGCGCCCGCGGTCCCTTTCTGGGATCCGGGCGCTTCTATTTGCAGGGCAAACATGCTGCCTTGGCAAGAATAATGGCTAAGTGCGGGTCATATTGACCCATCAGGCTCAGTACAATGCACTTGTGTTGACGGTTGAGCGCCCGCTTGCGACTTTCTCCCCACTTGGCGCATCTCATTAAGGCACGGTTGAGGATAAACTGAAATGAGTGAATCAAGCACAGCAAGGAGCGAAATGGCGGGAGTGGGTGTAATGGAAGTAAGCGATGCAACGTTTGAACAGGAAGTGCTGCGCAGTGAGCAGCCGGTTCTGGTGGACTTCTGGGCCGTATGGTGCGGACCGTGCAAGGCGATTGCACCCATTGTTGACGGACTCGCGGAGACCTACGCAGGCAAGCTTAAAGTGGCTAAGGTAAACGTAGATGAGAATGGCGCGACGCCCTCGCGCTACGGGATTCGTGGGATTCCAACGCTGCTGCTCTTCAAAGGCGGTAAGGTTGCCGATCAGATCGTGGGCTACGTGCCCCAAAACGTGATAGAAGAAAAGGTCCAACGCTTGCTCGCGTAAGAGATTGAGCAGATCGAAGCATTTCGACGTCAAACGGGTGAAAGGGTCTGGCTGCGTGCCAGACCTTTTTTCATGGTGCTTTATGCGCGCTAGCGATACTTTCGCAGCACTCCGAGCACCCGTCCCTGGATGGCCACTTGGGCCGCAGGAACATAGATCGGATCCATCTCAATATTGGCCGGCTGCAGCCGCACCAGTTGACCTTCAGCGTAAAAGCGCTTCAGGGTCGTCTCAGATCCATGCACCAGGGCCACGACAATTTCCCCTTGACGCGCCGTCCGGGTTCGCTCTACCAGCACATAGTCCCCGTTAATGATGTGCTCGTCGCGCATCGAGTCGCCTCGGACTTCCAGCGCAAACACATCACGGTTGCCGACTACATCATGGAGCGAGATGCTCTCCGATGTTTCGGAAGCCTCCACCGGCTGCCCGGCTGCGATTCGACCCACCAGCGGAAGCCGATCGCTTGCGCGTGTGCGAGTGCCGGGGGGCAGTACATCAATCGAGCGGCTGCGATTGTGCACGCGGTCCAGCATCCCCTTCTTCTCAAGATTGGTGATGTGCTTGTGGACGGTGGCCAGGCTCTTGAGCGCCATTCCCCGCGCAATCTCTTCGAAAGAAGGGGAATACCCGTTGCGAGCCACAAACGACTCGAGAAAGTCGAGAACTTCTTTTTGCCTTCGCGTGACAGCCATGGGCGCATTATAGCGAATACTCCTCGCTACCCCTTTCTAAGATGTTGATTCCAAAGGAACATAGCTGGTAAAGCGCTGATTTTAACTTAATTATTCGATTAGGCGTTTGTAGCAGCTTTAGGCAATCGCCGCAGCCGTACTTGGATACCAAGGGGCCTTTTGGATACCAAATTTGGATACCATGGCACGAATCATACGGAATAACAAGTGAACAACACGGCATTAGCGCGGTGTGCATATGTGGACTAACCTGTGAGGACTATAGCACAAAAGCGAAACAACGGCGAAAGAGTTATCTCGAATGATAACCCTTTGTTTGGACAGGAAAGAGGATTGTCAGGCCGCTCTGCGGAATCGCCCGTCAACTGGCTGGGTTGAAGTGTTGCTGCTTGCCCTGATGTGAGCAGCCAGATCAGCCGGGTTCACGCGCACCATACCGATCACTTGGAACGTGGGGAACTTTCCGCTCTTGGAATGACGATACAGGGTACCGGGATCAGCGTTCAGCAGATCGGCACACTCCGCGATCGTCATCGCGGTTGTCCTCGCGTCGAGGATTGCGAGGATGTCATTCACTGGTGCCAAGGTGCTCATACTAGGTACTACAGAGCTGGCGGCGATTCTGCGGGTTTTCCTATGAAGATTTCTGAGCTTTATTTTCGCCGCTCTGCCCTATGCCAAAAAATCTGCCAAAACTGCACTGCTTGCCGCCCACCAGGCGTATGTGTGAACCCACGAGGGCGAGTCTCTCCAGTATCCGCAGCGTGGCCGTTACGTCGTCCACCGTGATCTGCAGTACCCCAGGCGATCTCGGGAACTGTGTGCCGCTCATCATCCGTCATGTACAGGAGAATGCGTCGCTCGTTCGTGGTCAGCATGGGTCGTCCTCGACGATGGTCGCGTCTGGACCCGTCACCAGCTTTGCAAACTCAAGCAGATTCTCTTCGCTGTTGCGGTCAGGGGAATCGACGATCTCTTGCATGCGGACGCAGCGTTGATCGGCGGTCATGGCCCGCACCTTGGCGGTGATCCGGGCGCTGATGGTTCGCTTGTCCGTGGTGGTCATTGCAGTACCCCCAAATATGTACTACCGTCAAACCGCGGTTTTGGGGACTGCCTGCCTTTTCCGGACCTCGCCAGAGGCGCAAGGTGGGGTCGCTGAAGGTTGGGTGACGGAATGGGGTACCCCCGATTAGGGTCCGAGCACCGGCAGATTGAGGCTGTGGAGATCATCGCATGCCTGGCACAGGTTGTTGTCCGCGGGTGCGGCGCTTGCTGTCTGACATCGCTGCGACCCGTGCATCATCGAGTCGGATTGTTTTGGCCAATTCCCGACTGGCCTTCCGGTGTTTGAAGCCGTGGACCTCGTCTTCGTGGGGAACTTGGTGGAGGGCGCGATTCGGGGCGCTACTGATCTGGCGCCGATTTCGCGGGTTTTAACGTGAAGAAATCTGTGGAAATCCCGAATATCTTTATCGAACCACCATGGCGCTGCTCTCTGCGGCAGTCCCTCCGTGGCCGAACACCCAGCGTCGATGCTGTCAGCAGTGACTCGCCGGAACGGCTTCGTTACCGCAAACGCGGGGTACTGGAGGTCCATCATCCCATCGGCGGCGAGTTGTACCGGAAGAACCGCTGGAGCGATAACGGCGTGGAGCATGGCGGTCGGCCGGCGTTAACCTCTTGCTTGTCTGTGGCGCCTGTCAGTGTGGTTACCTCCTCTAATCTCCGATCCGGTTGAGTTGGATGTGCTTTTGTGTGCGAAGTCTCAGGGGTACCCCAAATATGTCCTGAAGCCTCGGTTGCGAATGCCCGGCCATGTGGACCGGGCTATTCAGCCGCCGAACGCTAACGCTGGTGTTGAAGATAGTCTTGAACGCCGTCGGAGAATTCGATCCATTCCGGCGCCTGAGATTGTTGAAGAAGGAAAGTAACGAAACAGTCTAAAGACGTCATCGCCCAACTCGCTCCTCTGCCGATCACTCCGGAGTTATCAACCTCCTCACTAAACCCGAAGGCGGCAAGCCACTTCCTCACCCGATTTACGTCGCCGTACATTTCTCCGAGTACCGCCTTCTCAGCGGCTACGTGCGCGTTCTTCAACCATTCAAGATCCAGGAGCGATTGAAGCGTGTCATCGTGTTCAGGATGCGTCAGTTTGTTGTCGTTGAGTCTGTCACTTCCGTTCGGAAGTATTGAGTTAGCGGTTAAGGCGATGTTGCTCACGAGGGCGGGCGCTGCGGGATTCTTCATGATATTGCCCTTTCTTCTGATCTAAGTCGTGCAGCCCTTTCTCGAAAGAGTCCGTATACTTTGAACTCATCCAAACTGAGGCCACAGTATGTAATACTCACGGCGGCCGAATTTCGCGGGAAACTTTCTTGCTTTTCTTCTGCCGAGTTGAGGACTTGGTGCAGGATTGCCACAGAACGGATTCCATACAACTGGATCGCGGCGATGCTGAGCACGCGGGTGTAACAGGGAACGCTCCCACGGCAGCCTCCACCGGGAACCCGCGCTCTGTCACGAAAGACAACGCCTTCTCGAAGAAATCTGCTTGTCGGCCACCCTTATATCCCCGGGGTACTCCAAGGCGGCTTTCTTTCGGTTAACTTCCGAGCGAAGTTCTAACCCGTCAAGAAGGGCGCGTTATCACTTCTGTGGACCGATCGACTACGCAGCGATCAACTGCCTTGCCGCGTTCTGCGTCTGCGAGTTGCCCTCAAGCCATTCCGTAGAAGGGCGCGGCATAAGGATCACTGTGTGGCGCTCGGTGAGATCCCGTTGCTCCATGAATTCCAGGGTGCGCTTCAGGACGGCGATGTCCACCTGCAACACTCATTGCATGAGTGATGGCCCAGCCCGGACGCATGACCTGCGGGTTCGTAACCGGCGCTGCCATACCTGCACCTCCTGTTCAGAAAGGGCTGCAGCCCTTGTTGACCACCTTTGTGCGGGCTTTGAGTCTGCAAGCCAAAGGATTCCGCAGCCGCCCACCAGTTATCGTCCCAACGGTGAATCGCTGTGAACTGGTACGCAGGCCTGGCCAGGGTTCGGCAGAGGCACGAACAGCCTCTTTATCGCCAGGCATTTCGCCAGCTTGGGCGTCAAGCCCCTGACGATCGCGCCGGCGACCTGGAAAGTGGGGAACTTTCCGCTCCGGTGTGCGCGGGAACGAGAACGAATGTTTTTGGGGCAGCAGCCATAAACTCTAACCGAGCACAGGGAAGAATCCACCGCGTTGTGGTCAAGAAATAGATATCAAGGCGGTTTGGCTCCCATTAAGCCGCCGCAACGGGGTGTGCGGGGAGGGAACGGCACCTCATCCTTTAAGTTGCATATCGGTAGCGCTGCGCGAATACATCTTCGCGGGGTACTTGGTAA
>OBLU010003714.1_pt1 | contig 13820 bp, 10 predicted proteins | sample 1518681 | NCBI WGS metagenome assembly OBLU01 (sample SAMEA3539304, study PRJEB22396) | soil metagenome | biome: tundra; feature: field; material: soil | place: USA | collected 2010-05 | depth 0.15 m
TGGCGTGACTGGAGTTCAGACGTGTGCTCTTCCGATCTGGGTGCGCCGCGGCCGCCCGGCGCACCCGGCGCTGGACCGCCTGCCGGCTGATGCCGAGGGCATCGGCGAGCGGGCGCAGCGGCCAGCCCGCCTCGTGCAACGCCGCCAGCGTCGCGGACAGCAGCTCGCTGCGCCCGGTCGAGCGAAGCTCGCGCAGGGTGGCCGCGATGCGATCGGGCAGCACCGGCGGGCCCGGGCTCATGTTCTGCGGGCTCACCGCGGCGCCCCTGGCCGTCCCCTTCGGGCGCGCGTGCTGCACGTACTGACGCAGCCCGTGGGTCACGACCTCGGACATCGTCCGGCCCTCGCGGGCCAGCCTGGCCTTGAGCCGCTGCCTTAGCTCCTGGTCGAGCCGGAACGTCAGCAGCCGCCGGGTGCCCTGAAGCCCCCGGCAGCCCTTGGAGACCCTCGGGGCTTTCTCGCTCATCCCGCGGCGGCGCTCGCGGCCAGCGCCGCCTCGGGCACCGCGCCGGGATCCATCGCGACCACCGTCTGCTCGGCCGCGACCAGCTCCAGGTAGCGGCGCGTCTCGCTGGCCCGCTTCCTGCGGTTCCAGCCGAGCAGGCGGCCCATGATCGAGCTTACGTCGGCCGCCGCGGTGGTGCCCGAGTCGGCCGACTCGATGAACAGCCGCGTCCGCCGCACCAGCACGTCGTCCACGTGCAGCGCGTCCTCGTGGGTGACCGCGTAGACGACTTCGGCGCGCAGGTACGGGTGGCCTTGCGCCAGCGGCCGGGCCAGCCCGGGGTCGGTCCTGGTCAGCTGGAGCACCTCCTCGGCGAGGGTCCCGTACCGGCCGAGCAGATGCTCCACGCATCCGCGGCTGACCCCGTAGTCCTCGGCCAGCCTTCCCGCCGCGGGCTGAACCGCGGCCAGGCCGTCCGCGCCGAGCAGGGGCACCTGGTCGGTGACTGAGGCCGGCACGTCACGGCCGAAGTCCGCCACCGCGGCGTCCACCACGTCGCGGGCCATCAGCCGGTAGGTGGTGAACTTGCCCCCCGCGATGCTGGCCAGGCCGGGTACCGGGACGTCGACCACGTGTTCCCGGGACAGCTTGGTGGTGGGCTTGGACCCGTTGCCCTCGATGGCGGTCACCAGCGGGCGCAGCCCGGCGTAGACGGCGATGACGTCGGCGCGGGTGAGCGGGCGGGCCAGCACCCGGTTCGCGGCGGACAGGATGTACTCGACGTCTTCGGCGGTCGCGCCGGGCTCGGCCCGGTCGCCGGAGAAGTCGGTGTCGGTCGTGCCGACGATCCAGCGCTCGGCCCACGGGATGAAGAACAGCACGCTCTTGCCGGTCCGCACGATCATCCCGGTGTCCGCCTGGACCGCCTCCCGCGGCACCACGATGTGCACGCCCTTGGACATCCGGACCCGGTAGCCGGCCTGCACGCCGGCCAGCTTGTGCACCAGGTCGGTCCACACCCCGGCGCAGACCACCACGGCCTCCGCGGTCACGCTGATCTCGTGCCCGGTCTCCTCGTCCCGGACCCGGGCGCCGGTCACCCGGATCCCGTCGGCGTCGCGCAGCAGCGCGACCGCGCTGACCCGGGTGGCGATCACGGCGCTGTGCGCGGCCGCGGTGCGGGCCACGGTGAGCGTATGCCGCGCGTCGTCCACCTGGGCGTCGTAGTAGAGCATGGCGCCGGCCAGCCGGTCGGGGGACAGGGCGGGGGCGCGCTTGAGCGCGCTGCGGGCGGACAGGTGCCGGTGGTGCGGCACCGGCCTGCGGGTTCCCTCCATCGCGTCGTAGAGCACCAGGCCCGCTCCGACGTAGGGCCGCTCGACCACCTTCTTGTACAGCGGGTAGAGGAACGACACCGGCTTGACCAGGTGCGGAGCGAGCTTGGAGACCAGCAGGTCGCGTTCCCGCAGCGCCTCGAAGACCAGCTTGAAGTCGAACTGCTCCAGGTACCGCAGGCCGCCGTGAATGAGCTTGCTCGACCGGCTCGAGGTGCCAGACGCCAGGTCACGCGTTTCGACCAGGGCGACCCGCAGGCCCCGGGACGCGGCGTCCAGCGCGGCCCCGGCGCCGGTGATGCCGCCGCCTATGACGAGTACGTCGAACCGTTCGGCCGCCAGCCGGCTGAGCACCGCGTCACGATCGCGAGCGTCGAGAATGCCGTTACTCGTCATCACCATCCCCCATCAGGCTGCGCACCGGAATCTTGAGCCTTCCCCATGCCAGGCTTTCCTCCCCCGTTCTAAAGTATGTACATCGTCAACCTACCCGCAAACACTAACCTGCCGGTGAACAGGTGTTTACTCCGTGATGGCGGGTTGCGGAGGAATTAGCTGCGAAGGAGCAACGGTGGCCGATTTCGTCGGAGCGGTGGACCAGGGCACCACCAGCACGCGGTTCATGGTCTTCGATCATTCCGGCGCGGAGGTCGCCAGGCACCAGCTCGAGCACACCCAGGTGCTGCCCCGGCCCGGCTGGGTGGAGCACAATCCGATCGAGATCTGGGAACGGACAAGCGCGGTCATCATGACCGTGCTGAACTCGCAGAACCTGCAGGCCACGGACCTCGCCGCGCTCGGCGTCACCAACCAGCGGGAGACCACGGTGGTGTGGCACCGGCGCACCGGGCGCCCGTACGGCAACGCGATCGTGTGGCAGGACACCAGGACTGACCGGATCGCCGCCGCCCTGGCCCGGGACGGCCGGGGCGACGTGATCAGGCACAAAACAGGCCTGCCGCCCGCCACCTACTTCTCCGGCGGCAAGCTGGCCTGGATGCTCGACCACGTCGACGGCCTGCGCGCGGACGCCGAGCGGGGCGACGCCCTGTTCGGCACCGTCGACACCTGGCTGCTGTGGAACCTCACCGGCGGGCCCTCGGGAGGCGTCCACGTCACCGACGTGACCAACGCCAGCCGCACCATGCTGATGAACCTGCAGACCCTGGACTGGGACCCCGAACTGCTCGGCTTCTTCACCGTGCCGCCCGTCATGCTGCCGCGGATCTTGCCGTCCTCGACGCCTGAGCCGTACGGGGTGACCTCACCGCGGGGCCCGTTCGCGGGGGAGCTGCCGATCACCGGCGCGCTGGGCGATCAGCAGGCCGCCACCGTCGGGCAGGTCTGCTTCGCCCCGGGCGAGGCCAAGAACACCTACGGCACGGGCAACTTCCTGCTGATGAACACGGGGACCGGCATCGTCCGCTCCAAAGCCGGGCTGCTGACCACGGTGTGCTTCAAGTTCGGTAGTGACCCCGCCGTCTTCGCCCTCGAAGGGTCGATCGCGGTGACAGGCGCCGCGGTGCAGTGGCTGCGTGACCAGCTCGGCATCATCAGCGGCGCGGCGCAGAGCGAGGCTCTGGCGGCGCAGGTCACCGACACCGGGGGCGCCTACTTCGTGCCCGCGTTCTCCGGGCTGTTCGCGCCGTACTGGCGGGCCGACGCGCGCGGCGCGATCGTCGGGCTCTCCCGCTACCACACCAGCGCGCACCTGGCCCGGGCCACCCTGGAGTCGATCGGCTACCAGACCAGGGACGTGGTCGAGGCGATGGAGACCGATTCAGGCGTCCGCCTCGAGGTGCTCAAGGTGGACGGCGGGGTGACCGCCAACGACCTGTGCATGCAGTTGCAGGCTGACATCCTCGGCGTGCCGGTCAGCCGCCCGGTCGTGGCCGAGACGACCGCGCTGGGCGCTGCGTACGCGGCTGGCCTGGCCACCGGCTTCTGGCGGGACACCGACGAGCTGCGCGCCAACTGGCACGAGTCCAGACGCTGGTCGCCGTCCTGGACGGCCGAGCGCCGCGCGGGCGGCTACGCGGGCTGGCACAAGGCCGTCCAGCGCACCCTGGACTGGGTGGATGTCGGCTAGGGACGGAACCCGGCCCACGGGTCGTAGTCGACCTCCAGCGGTTCCTGCGGCGGCCGCTCCGACTCGGGGACGTGCTGCAGGTTGAGCCGGATCCGGTACCACACCGAGCTGCGCCCGCGCATCCCGTCGATCAGCACGTCGGCCGGCTCCAGCCGCGACCACACCCCGGCATGCCGCGCCTTCCAGCGCTCCAGCCCGGCCATTGCCTCGTCCTTGCCGGCCGCCCGGGCGATCTCGATCAGCGGCATCTTGCTCTGCCTGCGGCCCGTCCCGGTGGGCTCCGGGTCAGCACTGCGCTGTTTCGAAGGCTGGACCCGGGGCGCTTCGCCGGTCTGCTTCTCGTAGTGCGGCGGCCACGGCGCGTCGGGCAGGCCCGCCGCCTCGTCCGACGCCGCCAGCTCGAGCAGCGCGTCCAGCGACCCAGCCGTCTCGTCCATCCCGGCCCACGGATCGCCGAGGGCGGCGAAGCGCGCCGGGACGGTGTCGATGGTGAACTCGGCGGGATCGCAAGACGGGACCTCCGCCCAGGTCAGCGGGGTGGAGACCCGGGCGTCTGGCACCGGCCTGATCGAGTACGCGGACGCGACCGTGCGGTCCTTGGCGTTCTGGTTGTAGTCGACGAAGACGCCGTGCCGCTCTTCCTTCCACCACTTGGAGGTGGCCAGGTCCGGCGCCCGCCGCTCGATCTCCCGCGCCACCGCCACCGCCGCGCGGCGGACCTCGCCGAACGACCAGTGCGGCACGATCCGGGCGTAGACGTGGATGCCGCGGGACCCCGAGGTCTTCGGCCAGCCGGTCAGCCCGAAGTCGGCCAGCACGCCGGCGGCCACCATGGCCACGTCCCTGATCTGCGGCCATTCCACGCCGGGCACCGGGTCCAGGTCGACCCGGAGCTCGTCCGGGTGGTCCAGGTTGGTGGCGCGCACCGGGTGCGGGTTCAGGTCGATGCAGCCGAGGTTGACCACCCAGGCGAGCCCGGCCTCGTCGGTGACCACCACCTCGTCGGCGGTGCGGCCGGAGGGGAAGCGGAGTTCGACGGTCTCGATCCAGTCCGGGCGCTTGGCCGGCGCCCGCTTCTGGAAGAACGCCTCGTTCTCGGCCCCGTTCACGAACCGCTTGAGCGCCATCGGCCTGCCCCTCGCGCCGCCCAGCGCTCCCGGCGCCACGGCCAGGTAGTACTGCACCATGTCCAGCTTGGTGTGCCCGGTGCGCGGGAAGAACAGCTTGCCGGGATTGCTGATCGTGACCTCGCGGCCCGCCAGCTCAAGCACCATCTTCTTATCCGCCATGATGACCATCCGGAGATCCGAGGATCTCGGCCAGGTCGAAGCTGACCGGCTCCTCCAGCTGGGCGTAGGTGCACGACCCCGGCTCGCGGTCCGGCCGCCAGCGGACGAACTGGGTGGTATGCCGGAAGCGCGGGCCCTCCATGTGGTCATAGCGGACCTCGAGCACCCGCTCGGGCCGCAGCGGGATGAACGACAGGTCCTTGGCCGCGTTCCACCGGCTGCCCTCGGCCTTGCGCGGGGTGCGCTCACCCGCATGGTGCTCGGCCCAGTTCCACGGGTGCCCGTCGAACGTGGTGACCAGCGGCTGCAACTCGCCGAACAGCTCCTTGCGCCGCTCCATCGGGAAGGCGCCGACCACGCCCACGCTGGCCAGCTTCCCGTCGTCTTTGTAGAGCCCGAGCAGCAGCGAGCCGATGCGGTCCTCGCCGCTCTTGTGCGTCCGGTAGCCGGCCACCACGCAGTCCGCGGTGCGCTCGTGCTTGATCTTCAGCATCACCCGCTTGTCCGGCTGGTAGGTCACGTTGGCGGGCTTGGCGATCAGCCCGTCGAGTCCGGCCCCCTCGAACTGGCTGAACCAGCCGGTGGCGGTGTCCCGGTCGGTGGTCGCCGGGGTCAGGTGCAGCGGCGAAGGGGACGAGCCCGCCGCGGCCAGCACGCCCTCCAGCGCCGCCCGGCGCTGCGTGAACGGCCGCTCGGTATAGTCCTGGTCGCCCAGCGCGAGCAGGTCGAACGCGATGAAGTGGGCCGGTGTCGTGGCGGCCAGCATCTCGACCCGGCTGGCCGCCGGATGGATCCGCTGCAGCAGCGCCTCGAAATCGAGCCGCTGGCCCGAGGCGTCCGGGATCACGATCTCCCCGTCGATCACGCAGCGTTCCGGCAGCTGGGCCAGGAACGCGACGGCCAGCTCGGGGAAGTAGCGCGTCATCGGGCGCTCGTTCCTGCTGCCGATCTCGATCTCGCCGCCGTCGCGGAAGACGATCGACCGGAAGCCGTCCCACTTCGGCTCGAATACGTAGTCCCCGGTCGGGATCGCGCCGACGGGCTTGGCCAGCATCGGCGCCACCGGCGGGTTGACAGGAAGATCCATAGACCCAGCTTAGGCCGCCCGTGACCAGGAACGTCTGCCCGCCCAGGTACCGCTCCCCAAGCTAGGAAAGACCGCGGCGGTCCGTTTGTTCCGGTCGTTCGTACCAGCGGACCCGGTCGCCCACGTTAGCCCTCAGCTTCCACTTGAGTCCCTTGGGGACCGTATCGGCGATCTGGAGCAGCTGCTTGGCCTGGGTCAGCACGTCGAACCGCGGGTACGGCGGGGCCAGCTGCGGCTGGGAGGACAGCAGGTCAGGCAGCTTGGCCAGGTTGCCGGTCACGGTCCGCCACCAGCCCCAGTCCGCGGCGAGCACGGCGCCGAAGCGATCGGGGTCGATGGCCGGCCGGGTGGCATCCCGGCCGACCCGGAGCCCGGACAGCAGGTGGAAGATGTCGTGCGCGTCCTTGCCGTTGAGCTCGACGATCTGCAGCTTGGACAGCAGCAGGTCCGCCGGGTCAAGCACCTGCGACGCCGAGCCGAACGACGCTCGGAAATCCAGCGTGTGACACATCGACAGCCGGCCCACCAGGACGTCGATGGGCCGCCCGGACGGGGCGGTGAAGGACATCTGCCGGTCCCCGTTCAGGTTGTTGAACCGGCGATCAGGCCCGCAGCCCATGCGTTCGAGATGGTCAGCGACCTGGCGGCGGGTCTTGCCCAGGCAGGCCAGGTCGATGTCGGAGTCCGCGCGCAGCCGGGGCGGGAAATCGGGACACAGCACCCGGACGCCGAGACCGCCGAGGATCTTCAGCCGGTGACCCGCGTCCGCCGCCTCTCGGACCAGCCCGACCGCCTCGGGCAGCGGATCGCTCGCGGCGCCGTCACCGAGACTTCCCATCAGCCCGTGGGGTATGGTCATACCCTCCTCGCTCCCCGGTGGACGCGCGCCGGCGCCGTGTATTACCGGTCCAGTTCGATCATGGTGAGAGGACGGCCGATCTGTCTAGTTATCTGCGGAAGAATCACATGCCGTGGTGCCTGGATATAAAAGATCATTTAAATTCCGAACGGCCCCGCGTTTCACATGCCCGCAGTGGCGGTCTGGTCCCGGCGGTAAAACTCGACGGGCTCAGCTGGCAGCGGCGTATTGCCCAGGATGAGGTCGGCGGACTTCTCCGCGAGCATCATCACAGGAGCGTAAATGTTGCCGTTGGTCACGTACGGCATGACGGAGGCGTCGACCACCCGCAGTCCGTCCAGGCCGTGCACCCGCAGCGACGCCGGGTCGGTGACCGCGAGCGGATCGGTGCCCATCTTGGCCGTGCAGGACGGGTGCAGCGCGGTCTCGGCGTCCCGGGCCACCCAGGCCAGGATCTCCTCGTCGGTCTGCACCGAAGGCCCGGGCGACAGCTCGCCCGCGTTGTAGTCGTCGAACGCCGCCTGGGTCAAGATCGTCCGGGCGATCCTGATCGCCTCCACCCACTCCCGCCGGTCGGTGCCGGTGGACAGGTAGTTGAACCGCAGGGCGGGGTGGACCTTCGGATCGGCTGAGGTGATCTTGCAGGTGCCGCGCGCGTCGGAGTACATCGGGCCGATGTGCACCTGGTACCCGTGCCCGCCCGCGGGCGACGAACCGTCGTAGCGGATCGCGATCGGCAGGAAGTGGAACATCAGGTTCGGGTAGCGGACCTCGTCGTTGCTGCAGGCGAAGCCGCCGCCCTCGAAGTGGTTGGTGGCCCCGGGCCCGGTCCGCCCGAAGAGCCACTTGGCGCCGACCATGGGCCGGTTGCGCCACTTCAGCGCGGGCGCGACGGAGACCGGCAGCCTGGAGCCGTACTGGACGTACACCTCGAGGTGGTCCTGCAGGTTCTCGCCCACGCCCGGCCGGTCGGCGACCACGTCGATGCCGAGGCCGCCTAGCTCGCCGGCGTTACCGACGCCGGAAAGCTGGAGCAGCTGCGGGGAGTTGATCGCCCCGCCGGACAGGATGATCTCGCTGGCCCGGACCCGCTTGACCTTCCCCTGGTGGCCGAACTCGACGCCGACCGCGCGCGGCCCGGCGAAGATGACCCTGGTGGCGAAGGCGCGGGTGGCCACGGTGAGGTTCGGGCGGCTCATCACCGGATACAGGTAGGCGCGCGCCGCGGACAGCCTGCGGCCCCGGTGGATGTTCCGGTCGAAGGCGGCGAAACCCTCCTGCCGGTAGCCGTTCACGTCGTCGGTCAGGTGGTAGCCGGCCTGGCGCACGGCGGCGAAGAAGGCCTTGAACAGCGGCCCGTCGGCCGGGCCGCGCTCGAGCACCAGCGGCCCGTCGTGGCCGCGGAACGGGTCGTCGGCGGCGGCGGCCAGGCAGTTCTCCATCCGCTTGAAGTACGGCAGGCAGTGCGCGTAGTCCCAGTCGCCCATGCCGTCGTCGGCGGCCCAGCGTTCGTAGTCCAGCGGGTTACCGCGCTGGAAGATCATCCCGTTGATGCTGCTCGACCCGCCGAGCACCTTGCCCCGCGCGTGGTAGATGCGCCGCCCGTTCAGCTGCGGTTCCGGCTCGCTTTCGTATTTCCAGTCGTAGAACCGGCTGCCGATGGGAAACGTCAGCGCCGCGGGCATCTGGATGAACGGGTCCCACAGGTAGTCGGGCCGCCCCGCTTCGAGCACGAGGACCCGCGTGCCCGGGTCGGCGGACAGCCGGTTCGCCAGGGCGCTGCCCGCGGATCCGCCGCCGACGATGACAAAATCATAAGGATGGGGTGCCATGGTCCAGATTCTCACGTATCGACCTGGTCAGCGGGTGTTCTAGACCCAGGATTCTTTCCGCGTCGGTCAGCAGCATCCGGTAGGTGGCGGTCGATTCCGCGCCCCGGCCGGCCGCCAGGTAGGCCTGCGCCAGCTGAGCCCGCGCGGTCAGCGTGACCGGATGCCCCCGGCCGAGCTGCCGGCTGGCGGCGGAGATCACCTGCTCGTACAGCGTGGCCGCCCCGGCCGGCCGGCCGGCGCTGGCGTAGGCGTGGGCCAGCTGCCCGCGCGCGGTGATCGTGTCCGGGTGCTCGTAGCCCTGCCTGCGTTCCCGGTCGGCCAGGGCGCTCTGGAAGACGGCGATGGCGTCCCCGAATCGCCCGCCTGACTCGTAGGCGGCGGCGAGCCGGTTCCTGGCCACCACCGCGTCGGCGTGCCCGCTGCCGAACAGCCGGGAGCTGGTGATCAGCATGCCCTGCCAGTAGGTGATGGCCGATTCGGCCAGCCCGCTGTCCTGCAGGCTCAGGCCCGCGCGGAACAGCAGCGGATGAGCCTGCGCCTGCCACAGCGGCCCGCCGTCGACCCCCCGCAGCGCCGCGGCGCAGTCGCGCAGGGCCTGCCCGAACGAGGCCTGCCCGGGTGGGGCCTGCCCGGGTGGGGCCTCGCCGTCGGCGTCCGGCCACGCCTGGACCAGCGCGTCGGCGGCGGCGAGCGTGGCTGGTTCCAGGTCCGCGGCCGGCAGGTAAGCGCGGACCGCGGCCTGCACGCACCGGTGGATCCGCACCGTGCGGACCGGGCTCGCCGGGTCCAGGCTGACCAGTCCGGCCCGGGCCAGGTTGGAGATCGCGGCCCGGACCAGTTCCTGATCGGCCCCCCCGGCGGCACTCGGCCGGCCCGTGATGTAGCTGCAGGCCGCCGGGCTGGTCAGCACGGCCGCGGGGATCCCGTGTGAATCGAGCAGGGCGGCCAGCGCCAGGGCCGGCCAGGCCAGCCCCGCGGGCGCCAGCCGGTGTGCGTACTCGGCGGCCAGCGACCAGGTGGCCAGCACGGCCGCCGAGACGCCGGCTACCCGCACGCCGGACATGTGCTCGCGCCGCTCGGCGAACTGCACGCGGTATTCCCGGCAGCTCAGCCCGCTCAGCTTCATCACGGCCGCCGCCTGGGCCAGGCCGAGCGGCAGGCCGTCGAGGTCGTCGCCCAGGTCCAGCGCCTCGAGCCGCTGCTCGGGATAGTCGGTCAGCCGGGCGCTGAGGTAGGACAGGGTCTCGCGCGGGCTGAACCCGCCCACCGACGCGATCCGCAGATGAGGCGGCCCCGTCCCAGGCCCTCCCAGGCCGCCCGGCAATCCCAGCCCGCCCGGCAATCCCAGGCCGCCCCCGCCGCCCAGCCCGCCCGCCCGGGTGGCCGCGGAGGTCAGCGCGTCAAGCCCGTCACCGGATAGCCGGGTGGTGATCACGACCTGGCCGGCCGGCCCCGCAGGCCATAGGTTCTCCAGGTCAGCCGGGTCGGTCAGGTCGTCAAGGACCAGCGCCCAGGTGCGCCTGGTGCTCGCCATCCAGGCGGCGAACCCGTCAGCGGCCGCGTCGGCACCCGCCCCCGCGCCGACCGCCTGCGCCGCCTCCGCGAAGCCGGTGATGATCGCTTCCCGGTTGGCCGCGTCGACCCAGACGAGGACCTCGACGGCGCGGACGCTCCACAGCGCGTAGGCGTAGGACACGGCGAGCTGCGTCTTGCCGGTGCCGCCCTGGCCGGCCGGCCCGGACGCGGTCGGTTCGGCCTGGGTCAGCACGACCGTATCGCCTGGATACAAGCCGCTTCTCAGCGCGAGTCCGGTTTCCGGGCGCTGGTAGAAGGACTCCGCGAGTGGCGGCACGATCCCGGACAGCAGCATCGGCGAAGGAGGCGGCGCTCCGGCATGCTGCGCGACCACGTTCGACAGCCTCCCGCGTTGCCCGTGCGGCCTGCCGGGGGTCCCGTGCGGCCGCTGCTCCGTCCCAGGTCGTGCTTACGTTCCGGGCGCGGGCGGCTGTTCTCCCCAGTCCAGGCCACCTGCAGCGAATCACCGTGCTGCACGTGCAGTGCAGTCCGGTACGAGGCATGTTAGTGGTGATTCGCGGGCGTCGCTATATGTTGGGAAAACTTAGGAAAAAGGCACGAATGGAATCTCGATAAGCGGCGGGAACGCATGCAGATCCGGCCCGGCCGGCGGCTTCCCGCGCTCGTTACTGGCGGCGGCGCCTTCGCATTAGCCGGGTTCGCGGTCGCCGCGAACCGGTTTCCCTTTGACGCCGCCCGCCGCGGGTCAGGAGCGTCAGACGACGCAGAACTCGTTGCCTTCCGGGTCGCGCATGACGACGGCGCTGCCGCGGACGTCGTCGACCTGCCACGCCATGCTGGCGCCGGCCCGGACCAGCCGCTCCACGTGCTCGCTGACCAGCTGCTTGCGTTCCTCGCCGCGGACCTCGCGCCCGGCCACCCGGACGTCGAGGTGGACCCGGTTCTTGGCGGTCTTGCCCTCGGGCACGCGCTGGAAGTAGATCCGGGGCCCCTGGCCCGCCGGGTCAACCCGGGAGGCTTGCGCGCCGAACTCCGATTCCGGTATCCCGGCGGCGTGGCCGAACTCTTCCCAGCTGGCGAAACCCTCCGGCGGCGGCTCGGGCACGTAGCCCAGCGCCAGTCCCCAGAATTCGGCCAGCTTTTCCGGCTCGGCGGCATCGAACACGACCTGGATCTTGGTGTACATGGTTAGCTCCGCTCATGATCGCGCGTGCCGGGCTGACGGAGATACTGCTGACCGAGGATACTGCGGCCATGATCGACCTTGAGATAAGCGAAGGCGTCGCGTTCATCACGATGAACACGCCCGCGACCAGGAACGCCCTGAACAACGAGCTGGCGGACCAGTTCGTCCAGGCGTGCGAAGCGGCGGACCGCGATCGGTCCGTCGGGGCCGCCGTGATCGGCGGGGCCGGCGGCACGTTCTGCTCGGGGGCCGAGCGCGGCGCCCAGCTCTGGTCCCTCCGCCGCCGCCACCGCGACGAGACCTGAGCCCATCTGCACGCCCTCCGGCGGATACGATGAGTAACGGGTTGTTACGTTGCTGTCGGTAGTTTTTCAGCTATTCTCGCCCCGGCTCGTCCACATGCGGGGCCGATAATCCACAGCCCGGGTGGCCTGCCGGTCAAGGCTCGCACGCGATTGTGTCCACAGCCCGCCCGTCATTTCCCCTCGCCCGTCCACAGGTTCGCGGGCCTTGTGCACATGGCGATCCACAGCCGGCCGGGGGTAGCGTTCTCTTTCCTGGGCAGTGCGTATGACATCGAATATGCGCCGGGCAGGGGCTCAGGACTGGGGTGGGCAGGGGCGCGCGGCGAGGCGGTCACTATGAGCAGAGCGGGCGACTCCGCGATCGCTGTCGACGTTCATCAACGTCGCAGGGTCGTCGTGGACGTCATCCTTTTGCTGATCAGGAACGGATGTATTTTGTTGCGGGAGCGAGCCAACACCGGTTACGGCGACGGCGCGTACGAACCGCCGACCGGTCAGCTGGCTGATCGGGAGACGATCGTCGAGACGGCGGTCCGCGTCGCGGCGGCCGAGGCGGGCGTGGTGATCAGCGCCGGGAACGTGTCGCTCGCGCACGTCATGCAGGATGTTTCCGGTAGCGGGCGGATCGTCTTCTTCCTGACGGTGTCGGGCTGGGAGGGCGAGTACACCTCGCCCGATGTGCGCTGGTTCGCCGTCGGTAACCTGCCCACGAACATGCTCGACCGGTCCCGGGTGGCGCTGCGGAACTACGCCGAGGGCATGCGGTTCTCCACCTACCCAGCGTTCGGCACGGGCGGCAGCACGCTGCTTGGCGCGACCGCCGGATCGTGGCCGGACGCCTTCAGCGCCTGAGCCCCGAACAGCCCGGCCAGCCCCCGCGGTACAGATAGGGTGGGCGCGATGGTCGAGTTCCTGAACGCGCACGGCTCGAAGAACGACATCTTCGTGGCCGCCATGCGGCCGCGCGACTTCGCTTCGGAGTCGGACCTGCACGCCTTCGTCCGGCGCCTGTGCGACCGGAACGGCCCGCTCGGCGCGGACGGTATCTACTTCTACGACGCCGGGCCGCGGGTGCCGCAGGCCTGGTTCTTCAACCCGGACGGCTCGCCCGCCGAGTTCTGCGGGAACGGCATGCGCTGCCTGGGCCGGGTCGTCCTGGACCTGCGTGGTACCGACGCGGTCACCGTGCGCAGCGGCCAGCGTGAGTACACGGTGCGCCGCGGCGCGACCACGGCGGAGGGCGTCCGTCAGATCAGCCTCGCGCACCCGGCGGTCGACTTCAACCCGCAGGTACCCGTGGTGGCCGGCCGGAGCCCGCTGATCCGAGCCCGGCTGCCCGAGCTCGACCCGGCGCTGGAATTCACCGCCGTGACCATCCCGAACCCCCACCTGGTCGCCCTCATCGACTCCTACGCCGAGTCCGGCCTGATCGCGATGGGGGAGCGGATCGCCGCCCGCCGGGATGTGTTCCCGGTCGGAGCTAACCTGTCGGTCCTGCTCCCGCTGGGCTCCACCGAGGTCTTCGTCCGCACGTTCGAGCGCGGTGCCGGGCTGACGGCCTCGTGCGGCTCCGGCATGGCCGCCTCCCGGGCGGTCTACTCGCTCCCGGGCCGGATCGACCCCGAACGCCGCGTCATCATCCGCAACGCCGGCGGGATGGCGACGGTGTCGCTCCGGGTTCGGCTGGGGCGGTGGTGCCCGGTCCTGGAGGGCAACGCGACGTTCGTCTACCGCGCCGCCGTCGACCCGGCCGCGCTCGCCCGGGGCCTGCCGGCCACCGGAGAACGCGAGCTTTATCCCGACGAGATCCGCGCCTATTCCGCCCTGGACGACCGAAACGTCGCCCGCCTCCGCGCCG
>OBLU010003715.1_pt1 | contig 13819 bp, 10 predicted proteins | sample 1518681 | NCBI WGS metagenome assembly OBLU01 (sample SAMEA3539304, study PRJEB22396) | soil metagenome | biome: tundra; feature: field; material: soil | place: USA | collected 2010-05 | depth 0.15 m
GCTTCAATTCATCCTCAACCAGGAATGGCACTACCTTCGTCAGTTGGACCGCTTGCTCCTCCGTGTTGGTGAATCCCGTCACGCGCTTTCCTTTTACCAGCGGAGATCCGTCTTGTGCCTTTACATTGCGCAACGCTCCCGGCGCATGGCACACGAGAGCGACGGGATTGCCGGCGGCATGCATCGACTCGATGAGCGTGATCGAGTGCTGGTCCTCCGCCAGGTCCCACAGCGGTCCGTGTCCACCCGGATAAAAGACTGCATCGAAGTCTCCGGCCACCACAGGGAATCGGTAAACGCGCCCGTGACATTCCCGATATCCATCAAATCTCAGAGCTTCGGAGAAGGTGAGAAACCGGGCCGTGCCGCAAAGCCGTGGTGCCAATTCCGCTGGTTCCGACGCCAGCGCCCGTCTCTTGGAGAGCGCCAAAGTCCCGTAATACTGGCCATTCCCGTGGGAAGGCGGCGATGCACCGTCAACCGGAAGCGCGGAGGACCTCGTAATGAAAGAATATGGCTCCCCGAGCGCGACATTGCAAGAAGTGGAAACAGGTGTGCACGACAAGAGAGTCCGTAAGTTGCTGATTCGAAGACTACCTGGGTAAAACCGGCGTCGTGGAAACAGGCTCACCGGTGCGCTGCGGGGTTTCGGTTTCGATGTGCCGGTCGGCCAGAGTTAGCCGACTACTTGCAGAAGAACAGACTTGAAACAACTGAGGCCTAAGGAAGGGTGGAATGCTTGGTGGCCACAGGGACGGACCCGATCCGGCCGAGCGACGGTAGCCTCCGCCGCAATTCCGCTTCAATCCCGTGGCGCAAGGTCATCGGCCCGCTGGAACAGGTGCTGCAAGCGCCGAGTAGTTGCAGCTGGATATCGTTGCCATCGATTTCGACCAACCGGACATTGCCCCCGTCGAGCGCCAGCGCCGGCCGGATAGTATCGAGGACGGCTTCGACCTGGTCCTTGGTTATTCCACTACCGATAGGCACTCAGACATTCCTCTCGAAAACATGGCGCTGTTCGCAGATCTTCATGGCAGGATATTCGACTGGCGAGAGTGCGAACCGTGTCATCGTCAGAGATATGGCCAGCCACCAGATCAAAGCGAAAAAGACACGGGTGGAAGTATCCATCCGAGTCCAGGACCAGAATGGGCCCGGTCGGGCAGAAATCGGGCCTGTGGTCTCCCACATAAACGTCGCGCACAAAACGAACGTAGCGCAGGATCTTCCAGGGGTTGTTGTAGACCTGCAAGTCAGCTTCGGCGGCAAAATCAGTGGCGGCGACCATGCTCTGAACTTGATTGATGAGGTGCTCCCATTCATTAGCCGCAATATGGCGAGCACCTACATCGGCGTGGGGTTCGTGCGGGGGCATATACAAGGGTTGCACTTTGATGCCGGCGCCCATGCTCCTGACCGCATCGAGGGTCTCCATGACGTATTCGATATTCAGGCGCGAGATCAAATAGATGACCCCGACTGCGATACCCGCCTTGATCAGCGCAGGCACCCAGCGGGTCTGGCGCTCGAACACCAATTCATACTGACGCCGGTCCTTGATCCATGCTAGTTCGTTGAGAGAAATGCGAACTTCGTCCAGACGGGCCGACGTCAGGCGATTTACCATCTCTTCGGTGAACAAGTGCCCGTTGGTAAAGAGCGAAACCTTGAGGCCGGCTGTTCTGGCGTCACCAAGAATCTCGGGCGCATCAGGCCTGAGCAGAGCTTCACCGCCAGAAAAATAGCCTCTCTGATACTTCTGCTTGACCAGCTCTTGAAAGAGAAACTGCAGACGAGGGCGGCTCAGTGGATCGGACACCTTCGTCTTGATGATCTTGAAGGGGTCAAGTTCATTGTAGCAATGGGCACAAGTCAAATTGCATCGATTTGTCAGGATAACGAAGAAAGGTTTCTCGAACACAAGGAACTCCTCTCAGGCGCGACGGCCCAGCAGTAGAACAGCGAGCTCAGGCAGCATGCCCATCGTTGGGGGCGCACTCGCGCAACGACACGCTGTACAAGTTCCGATGCCTCCACCGATACAAACGCATTCAAACAACCAGCGTTGACCCTTGGGAGTCCGGCCATGCGAAAGACCCGTCGAAGCAACCATGGGGTATAAAATCGCTCAGTGCCCTTGCTCCGGCTGCGCATCATGCGATACAGGAGCAGCGGCGAAACCAGGTTCGGCACGGCCGCCCACACGATACCTCCGGGGCGAACGGCGGCGGCCATGTGTTTCAGCATCGTGGAAGCCACCTCTGGCGGGTAATGCTCCACTACTCCGGAGTTGAAACAGAGATCAAAAGCACCGAGCGCCGCTACGGGCAACTGGGCGTCGGCCCTCACCCATGCGATTCTGTCGGCGAGCCCTAAACATTCCGCGACGAATCGAGAATAGCGCACTGCTTCCTCACCGGCGTCGATCATTACCACGTGAGCCCCGCGGGCGGCCACGCACAGACCAGCGTAGCCACTCCCAGAGCCAAACTCCGCAACCCGACAACCCAGCAGGGAGCCTCCCACACACGCTTCAAGGGAGTCGGTCAGATTCTCATAGAGAAGTTTCTTGCCCGGCGTGTGGTGCTCATAAATGATTCCGGTGCGCTCAGCCGTCTCTCTCCGGGCACGCCAAAAGGTGTCCCATCGCCGAATCTCGTCGGTTCCCGCGCTGGGCGGAAAAGCCCGATCAATGCAAGCCCCGACTACGTCATGAGCCCTTAGGAGTATCGGAATACTCGCATTCATGACAGCACCTTTCGGGCGCGGACAATGATGGCGTAGGGAACACGCCGTAACTCCTCGTACCTAGACACAAAATACGGACTGGACTGGGGCGCAGAGTGCACCTCATCGGGCGGCAGAGCTTGTGGTTCCAGAATCCGCTCCACGCCAAGTCCGTTATCGGCCATGGCGTCAATCAGGGCGGGCAAGCTGTGTAGGTGATGGAAATAGGGGAGAGGTTCTCGATCTGGGATGCTCCAGTTGCGAGTTCGGGTGCGACTATGAAACCAGTCGGAAATCTCGAGGTACTCCCCACGCCAGTTCCCAACCCGCGACGGGTGATCCATTGCAATCACCAACAAACCGGCAGGGCGGAGAGCGCCGGCAATCCATGCGATGACGTGTCGAAGGTCAGCCGCGAACTGGAGAGCGAAAACCGAGAGCGCAGCATCGAAATAGCCTACGTCCGTGGTCGGAAGATCCGTCATGTCAGCCACCCAGATCGGGAAGGCCGGATCATTCAGGAGATGGCGGGCGCGTGCTACCTGCTCCGCCGAGAAGTCGATGCCTAGGCCGGCACTAGCTCCCGCGTGCCGCATAGCAGCGAGGTTATGCCCGGAGCCGCATCCGACGTCTAGAACGCGCGATCCCCGCAGGTCAGGTAGCAATCGCAGGCGGGACTCACCAGGCAACAGTGGACCGTAGTGCACCTCCTCTTTGGAACAGGTCGTGACGAGGTCATAGTACTCGGCGGTTTCATTCCACATTCGCCGGTTGAGATGGCGCTGGAGGTGCGCTTTCGCCAAGTCAACGAGTTGGCGAAGCCATTCTCCGTCGAACGTGGTCGAGGTCGGTAATTCAGGGAACGCACGGCACGCTATGATCTCGTTGCCGGTTAAACGTTCCTCGCCTCCGTCTGCAGCTAGGCCGGCAACCAGTGACGCGTGCGAATGCACGCGCCCGTCGACGAGCATGTTACGGATTCGGGCGACCTCGATAGAGTCGCCGAGATGCCGGCCAGTCTCCTCATGAAACTCCCGTTTTGCCGCGTCCGTCGCCGTCTCACCTGCTTCGAGAGCGCCTCCTGGCAATTCCCATGATCGCGAATCGCCCGCAGGCTGCACAAAGAAAACACGTCCGTCTGTCAGAAAGCCGACGACGATAACAAACTCATTGGCTTCGCCAGCGCTGAACCCTTCAGGCAGAAAAGGACAGTCCAGTTCGACGAGTGGATGAGAATTCATCCGGCAGTCCCTGCCCGCTCACGAATCGATAGTACTATTTGCCGTTCCATCGATGGAATGGTCCGATCCACGATCTGCCAGGGAAGAATCTCTTCGGGCCCGCGGCCGCACGCCAAATCCTCCCAGCAGAGCCCCAGCTCAGAGAGCCAGGCGCACAACTGATCGGCAGAGGGATCGATGCCCGCGGAGCGGCTCTGGGTGACCCGTTCGATGAGCGGTCCGATCCGACGATCTGCCCGATTTACCATTGACTCAAAACGCAGGCGAGAAGGAGGAAGTGGCACGATATTAACCTGACGCTCAAAGCGTTCCGAGCCCACGCGGCGAATGACGCTTGCGACGATCTCATCGATGTGTTCCTGGTACTCGGAATTGGAAGGCATTCTGAAGCGCTGGCACGCGGTGCTTGGAGTGGGAATCAACGGATTGACCTTCATGATGATCATTCCGTCTTCCGGAGCGATTAGATCCAGGACCTCGGCTACCAGCCCCGCGGTCATTTCGCGATCCTCTGCCGTCTCCGACTCGAAACCGACGATAAAGTACAGAACGAAATTGCAGACTCCTTCGGCCATAGCCAGCCGAATGGTCTGGAGGACGCGCCAGGGATCGACAGGTCTCTGCATGCGGCGCATCAACTCCCGAGAGCCGTGCTCCGGCGCAAGTGCCATAAACCGCCGCGTGGAGCCGTTGGTATAGAGCAAGTATGTATGACTGAACGCACCAAGGCTATTCATTTCTGCGAGCACGTCAGGTGAAACCTCATCAAAACGCATCGAACCGATGAAGACGCGTATGGTCTCAGCGCTCCCGCCGATTGATCGAGCGATCCCTTGGAGCAGTTGATCGATTTCCCCGTGTTGAGTGAGAGTCGCGGAATTGACGATCAGAGATTGGACTCCGAGGTCCACATATTGCCGCACGCGCTCCAGTAATCGCTCAACCGGAAATTCACGATATTGAATTTCCGAGATCTGACAGTACGAGCACCGATGCTTGCAGCCGTAGTTCGGCACGAGGACAGCAGTTTCGCGATCTGAGACCAAGCTGCATTGGGCACCTTCGTGCGGCAGATCTACCGCCGGGACGACGTGGGACGGAGCTCCATTGTCCGCGCGAATTCCTGCAACGCGACTGCCTGCGTACGAAAACATGTACTCAGACGGGACATAGAGGCCCGCAGGGTTGTTCAGGAAGCGCAGGATTTCGCCCGCGCGGTGCGGCGCACCGGCACGGCGCAGTTCGTACATGGCGCGAACAATCTCTGCTGTGAGATCTGCGCCGTCGCCGATGCAGAATAGGTCGAAGAAGTTGGCGAAGGGTTCAGGGTTGCATACTCCCGGTCCTCCGGCAAGCACCAACGGTCCGCTCTGCTCTGCCCGATCTGCGGCGCGCACGGGCACTTCCCCGAGCGTAAGAAGCTGCAGAGCCACGGTGACAGCGTCCGGGTTAGTCAAACTCACGCAGATCAGATCGAGATCGCAGAGCGGGATCTGCCGCTCCATCGTAGGGAGAGGCGAATCCAACGAAAGATCGGGCCGAATCCTCCCTTCGGCATCGAGTATCGGATCGTACGCGAAAACCCGGTCGGCGACCGCGTGGCAAGTTCGCTCTCGGTTCAGCCGGTGATAGATCGCAAGTGAGCCGAGCGCGATCATGCAAAAGGAGTAACGAAAGTGGGAGAGGATGCCAACGTTAAGGGCGTCAGGCGACTTCGGCACGTGGTGAGGCGGATCGACGAACCAGAGTTCGTTTCGGGCAGTGGCAGTTAACCACTCTGGAAGTGTCTCAAGCTCGCGTTCACCGGGGACCATCACGTCTTCACCACAATGATCTCGTTCATGACCAGGATGTCCATTTGGGAGCGGAGGAAACAGTTGATCGCGTCAGCCGGGGTTTCCACTATCGGCTCGTCGTTGTCGTTGAAGGACGTATTGAGCAACACCGGAATGCCAGTTAGCTCTCCGAAGTCAAGCAAGAGGCGATGGAACAGCATGTTGTCTCCGGCCGCGACAGTCTGCACTCGGGCACTTCCGTCAATATGGATCACAGCAGGAATGCGGCTGATCGCTGAAGGCCAGGCGTTCGCGGAGACCGTCATGTGATTCATCGACTGCCGCAGATCGAAGTATGTATTGGCGTACTCGATAGGCACCGCGGGAGCGAATGGTCGGAATGACTCCCTATGCTTGACCGATCGGTTCACGCGATCCTTCATTTCCGAATTGCGGGGATCGGCGAGGATCGAGCGATTGCCCAGAGCCCGGGGGCCCCATTCGCTGCGACCCTGAAACCAGCCCACAACGGCGCCGCGGGCAATTGCCTCAGCGGTTTGCCGGCTAACGTCCGCGCACACACGCCACGTCACCTCAGAGGCGCGCGACGCCAGGGCGGCGAGGCACAGATCGTCGGAATACTCGCCCCCGAGGTAGACTCCCGGAATGCATATAGGCTCTTGGCGTTCCAAGATGTGGTGCCATCCGTAGAGGGCATTGCCGAGGCCCTGTCCCTGGTCCCCTGCATTCGGCTGAACGAAGATGCCGTCCAACGGGACTTCCCGAAGTAGCCGCTGGTTGGCTACGCAGTTCAGTGCAACGCCTCCGGCGAGACACAGATGACGCACGCCCGTGATACCCACCCAGTACCGAACCTTATGCAGAAGGGCTTCCTCCAACTGCCGTTGCACAGCAGCTGCCAAATCCATGTGGACTGACGCAATAGGACAGTTCGGGTCGCGTTCTAGGGGCAGATCGTGACCGTAATTCGCGAAGTACCTACGGATCTCGGCAGAACTGTTCAGATACTCGTTTCTCAATGGGCAGCCGATTCGTCCACCGGGCAGTAACTCGATTAGTGGTACGTCTGAAAAACGTTCTGGATCGCCCATGGCAGCGAGAGCCATAGTCTTGCCGGCATTGAGGTAAGTCTGGAAACCAAGGAAGCGGGTGACATTTCCGTACAACTCGCCCAAGCTGACCACGTCATCCTGGTCCATGTCGCGTTCGAGTAGCTCGACTGTTGCTCCCTGGCCGATGTATACGCTAACGCGTTCCAATGCATTCTTCCACAACTCGGGATATCGACGCTTGCCGATGATTCCGCCTTCATTGTCAGCCACCAGGATGAGCGCCTTGGTAAAACCTGATGGCAGGAACGCGGAATAAGCATGAGACAGGTGATGCGACGGAATCATTTCTACGCGCCGCACGTCCGCGAGCGGGATCTCGGAAAACAGGTCAAGACGAGGCTCTTCGCCATAGCAGCTCAGCACCAACAGATCAACATCAGATACGGCATAGCCCGAGGTGCGGAGAAGAAACCGCCCGGCGTTCTCGTACCCGCCGCAATGCTTCCGTCTCGTCAATCGCTCTTCTGCAACACCACCCAGCACCACTCCATCCGCCAGCAAGCAGGCGCCGCCATCATGGACCTCGTGCCCGTCCGCCGTCGCGCCGAGATTGGCTCCGAGGACTATCATCGCGGCGATCCAACGGTTCGCTCCCAGCGGTGCAGATCCGCAAGCGAGCACGTGACTTTTTCGAGGGCGTTTCGGTAATAGCAGAGCCACTGCGAATCAGGCTCGTAAAGAACAGGCAGTCTCAGAAGAGTCCGATGGTGCTCGACAGAGCCCGGAAACACATGGTCCTCGAGGGTGCCTGCCACTCGTCCGGGCAGGTTCGCTGTGCCGGGTTGTCTAAATAACGGCAATTGATGGAGCGATGGATTTCCCGGCCCGGACGCCCCAATGCCCTCGGCTTGCAGGGCTTGGACGACTGTGGACCGTGATGGCGCAGAAACGAGGCCATCCGGTCGCCAGTGAAAGTTAAACCCGTAGTGGGAGACGCGTTCCGCCCACATCGGCACTTCTTGTATGGTAAGGCCCGGCAGTCCAGCAGACGCCGATTTGAGACACTCACGGTTGCGCGAGAGAATCTCCAGCCGCTGCGGCGATCGGCGAAACTGGCTGCGCGCAAGCGCTGCGGCTAGGGGATGTATCTGCAAATTGAGGCCGAGACCCGAGTCCCGGAAAACCAGCAAGTCGGGCTGGGAGAGATGCAGAGCTTCCTTGCACCGGTAATAATGGCCAAGCGCCACTGACCGTTCGTACACGGTCCGGTCAGAGGTGATCAGAAGTCCTCCTTCGCCGCCGGGCACGGCCTTCAACTCGTGAAGGCTAAAGCAGCCTGCCAATCCGAACGAACCCATTTCCTGGCCGCCGCACCGAGTGCCAAATGCGCGTGCGGCATCCTCAATCAACGGAATTCCGCTGTTCCTGAGAAAGGGAACGATAGAAGGCATGTCAGCCGGAAGGCCCCAGGCGTGAGCCACCATGACGGCCCTAGTCCTCTCGTTGATCGCGGAGCGCAAATGTTCGAGCGTAGGATTGCCCGTTTCAGGATCAACGTCCGCGAGACGTACCGTTGCGCCCAGATGCAGGACCGGAGCTCCGGTGGCGGGGAACGTGCAGGCGGGAACCACCACCTCCTCTTCCGGGCGTAACCGCAGCGCTGATATCGCCGAATAAAGAGCAGAAGTGCCGTTAGCAACAAGCAGCGCATATCTCGCGCCAAAGTACGACGTGAGTTCTTTTTCGAATTCGAAAATTGGGCCATCCAGTACCTCGTAAGCCGAAAGCTCATGGCAGCGGAGGTGCTTTGTAACTGCTTCGACGTCTTCCTCGTGGATCAGTGGCCAGCGTGGACGCGATGTGCCCAGAGGGACCACGGGTTCGCCGCCGAGGAGCGCCAGTTTGCTGCTAACCGTCATCGGAAATTACAGCTCCAAAAGTTTGGCCGGGGTATCGGAGGCAAGCAGTCGGACTGTCGCGGGGGGCATCCCCCAGGCGATCAATGCATCCGCGATATTGGGCTGCACCCCGTAAAGTCCGAAATCCCCGATTAACGACTGGTCGGGCCCAATGGCGCGAACCGCTTCTGCAATCAAGCCCACGTCGAAGGGTTTGGGGTGATCCGGCGTATAACAATGCTCAAAAAAGACGCCTGGACTGGCTAGCCGCGGTAGGTCATCCATGCTGAAGCCGAGCAGCAGCGGATGGTTCAGTAGGACACGGCGGATACCGTGGCGCAGGGCAGCTGGTACTACGGCTGCCACTTCAGTCGGTCCCAAATGGCCGGTTCCGAGAATTAGGTTATGCCGAGCGACACTTTCCAAAACAGCCAGCATCTCCGGGAGAAGTTGCCCGTCGGCGTCCACCACATGGACGGCACCATCGGTTGAGATGTCGTTTCGTAGCCGATGAGTCAGAGCGTCCTTGACGGGGAGCCAGACGAATATTCCTCCGGCGCTGGCGCATGCCTCCACCGCGGCGGCGTTGAGACCGCCAACCGCCCTGTCAAGAACCACGCCGCCGAAGAAGCGAATGGCATGGGGAGAAGATTGAGCACCGAAGTGGTTCGCAAACATCGCAGCCGGAGCCGAATCCTGAGCGCCGGGCCACTTGAGCACAACCGCTCGCAGGCCAGCACTCCGTGCCTTGTCCAGGAATTCGGTTTGCGCCGCCTCGCTGTGAATGTCAATCATCCCCTCGAGGGGAAAGAGTCCAGGCTGTACCGTCATCTCAAGGTCCTCCAATTTGCCGAGCTGATTACCGCATTATAAGCGTTCCGAGGACTCTCGGGTGGCCAGCAATCATTGACGGACCTACGAATGTAAGGGGAGTGATGCGCCTTGGGGCGGGCGTCCCTTTTCAGCATCCGTCAGGATGGCCCGGACCACCAGTTCAGCGATTCGCTGAACGCCTTCCGCCTCAATTCCCTTGAACCCGGCCTCGGCGAAGTTTGGACGACCGCCGCCGTTAGCGCCCGATTGCTTCCCTATCTCGCGAGCAATTCGGCCTGCGTGAATGCCTGCCTGCGAAATGGCGTTGGCACCGGCACCGACGGCTACTACGCCCCGGTCTTCCAATTGCGTGATCAGGACGAAAACGCCATTCGGCATCCGTTCCCGAAGCCTGTCGATCATCGATTTCAACCCTTCGCTGGTGGTTACGTCGATCTTGCGAATAAGGACATCCACATCGCTGATGCGCGACGCAGATTTGATCAATTGGTCGATACCCGTATCGCCGGCGGCCTGGCTGGCTAACTTCTCCATGGCGGCACGCAGATCCCGAATCGACTCGCTCATCTTCCCGATCTGGCCGCGCAACTGGTCTACGGGACAATTCAGTTCAAGCGCAAGACCGTGCAACAAGTCCCAAGCCGAGCGGCTCCTACGCACCGCGGAGAGGGCGACTACGGCCTCGACGCGGCGGACGCCGGCTGCTACCGCCTGCTCCGAGACAAAATGAAATGAACCGATGGCGCTGGTATTAAAGACGTGATTGCCACCACACAACTCAATACTCACACCCGGTATCTCGACTACGCGCACCTTCTCCCCATACTTCTCGCCGAAGAATGCCATGGCACCCATCGCTTTTGCTTTTTCCAGCGGAACATCCTTGTGCTGGCGAACGTCGGCTCCAGAAATTATCCATTGATTGATGAGGATTTCCATGTCAGCGAGTTCTTGTTTGGTCATGGCGCGACCGAGAGTGCAGTCGAATCGCAATCGATCTACGTCTACGAGCGATCCGAGCTGACGGACACTCTCTCCGAACGTCTTCCGCAGAGCGGCGTGAAGCAAATGGGTGGCTGTATGGTGGGCTGCCTTAGCCGCTCTGCGTTCGGTATCCACCGTAGCCGTGAGCGTTGGCGATTCCCTGAGCGCTGTGACAGAACCGGACGTAACGACAGTTGAGTGCACCAAGCCAGCGTCGGTCCTTTTGACATTGGTTACTTGGGCGCAGAAACCTTCACCATCGAGTGTGCCAAAATCGGCCAGTTCGCCGCCGCCTTCCGGATAGAACGGAGTGCGGTCGAGCACAAGGTCAAGCGTCCCATCACCATGGTCCCGATATCGGACGAGGTGCACCGTCTCCTTATCCGCATTGTGCCCGACAAAACCTTGCTCTTCTAGCTCACTGATGGAGATCCACCCTCCCCGGTCATAAAAGGTCTCGGCATCCCTTGAGCGCTGACGCTGCGCATCCATCGACTCATCAAAGCCAGTCATATCCACCATGAGGCCCTCGTCCTCGGCGAGCACCCGCGTAAGATCCACAGGGAAACCAAAAGAATCGTGGAGATGGAATGCGACATCCCCCGGAATCGTGGTTACCTGACGCGTTCTGACATCCTGCACAGCGCGATTAAAATAAACCAGTCCGCGGTCAAGTCCGGAGAGAAAACGCTCCTCCTCCGAGAGGATGCGCGATTCGATGGATGCACGTTTCTCATCGCTCATTGGGTAAACGCCGCAGTCGATGACTGGAGAAACGAGCCGGTGGAGGAAGGGCTCAGTCATCCCCAGTTTTCGCCCGTAAAGCATGGCACGGCGGAGAATTCTACGGAGAACGTAACCGCGGCCTGCACGGTCAAAATCGCCGTGGTCGCCGAGTACATTAACAAGCGCACGGGAATGGTCGGCAACTACGCACATGGGAGGAGCGTCTTCGCCCTCAAATGAACGACCCGTCAGACCCTGGATAGCGGAGATAATGGGCATGAACAGGTCGGTGTGGAAGATGTTGGTCTTGCCGGTCAAGATCGCACTGATGCGCTCCATCCCCATGCCCGTGTCGACGCTTTTCATCTGCAGAGGAAGCAGCCGTCCATCTTCTTGACGGTCGAACTCCATGAAAACCAGATTCCAGAACTCCAAGTAGCGGTCAGTCGATCCTCCTACTACGTCCTCACCAAGTGCCTCCCCTTGGTCAAAGTACAGTTCGGTGCAAGGTCCACAAGGACCGAACGGTCCCATTGACCAGAAGTTCTCTTCGTCGCCGACCGAAATGTCGCCTAGGCGTACGATCCGGCTGTCAGGTAGCGCGGATACTCGTTTCCAGATGCGAATTGATTCATCGTCGTCTTTATACACGGAGACATGCAACCTGGAAGGATCGACTTGGTATTCTTTGGTGACCAGATTCCAGGCGAATGCGATTGCCTCCTCCTTGTAGTAGTCGCCGAACGACCAGTTGCCGAGCATTTCAAACCAGGTATTGTGCCGGCCATCCTTGCCGACACTGTCGAGGTCATTGTGCTTGCCCCCGACGCGCATGCATGGCTGTATTGAAATGGCCCGCTTGTAGTCCCTCTTTTCACGCCCCAGCAAAACATCCTTGAACTGGTTCATGCCAGCGTTGGTAAAGAGCAGCGTCGGATCGTCCACCGGGATGACGGAGGAGGGCGGAACGAGGGTGTGGCCCTGGTGCTCAAAGAAGCTGACGAAACGCTTGCGGATCTCGATATGATTCATGTCTGTTCACAATTCCCGAACCTTTATCCTACCGTCAAAAAAGGGGTGGTGGGATTGAACGGCCATCCTCCAGCCCCAGTCGCTGATTCCACAGAGGTTAACCTGCTCGGTCCTGATCCATGGGCGAACACTTTCTCATCCCGTCCCAAGTTGATTCGACACCCATCGGAGCGGCCAGCGACGAGGCCGAGCCGCCGGCATCTCGATTGAACTCTCTGCGTTCCGGACACTAGCTTCCGCGCGTTCCTTCCTTACGGTTGGACGGGGAACAATTCATCAACCAAAAACTGGAGCCAGCGACGGTCGGCGTCGGCTCCATATGAATCCCACATTTCCATTGCCCGCTTGACGCGAACGATCTCTGCGTCGGAGAGAACGAACTCCTTCGCTGGCAGCGCGAGACTGGCGTTCCACACCACCCGTTCCTGGCCACTCGTCATCTCGCGCTTCAGTTCGAGCGCCTTCTCCTCGTCTGAGTTCAGTGCGATCTTGTCCTGCACCGCCCAGATCGCGCGAATGGAATCCACGTCTGCCCGCTACGCACCTGGAAGCGCGTGCAGGTTCAGACTCCGGTTGGGGCACGCCGTCGCGGCCACAGGCCAAGTTCAGTAGATAAACGAACTGTCGTCGCTCGTGGGCAGCGGCACCGGCCATGCGAACAGGCATATGTGGTCGTAAGCCCAGAGCTTGATTGTCGGCAGCCCAAGGCGGCTGGCGTTCACGAACTCGCGCATCCACGGCCACGTGCCGTAGTACAGGCCCATCAGGTAACGGCAGTGGGCCTGGTCCCAGGAGAGTTCCTTCCACGGGTACGATGCGCACCGGCTGGTCTGGTCAAGGTTGTGATTGATCCCCGGATACTGGTAACCCTCGATCAGGAACGTGTCGAAGCCGGAGCCCGTACGCGTGGTCCATTGCGAAGGGAGGTTGATGTACCGCAGCAGCTTGCAGTTGTCCGGGTCGTTCACGTCCATCGGCCACAACAGTTCGAATACGGCAGAGGGGCACTGTGCCAGCACGTAGCTCTGGATCGCGGCCACGTAGTTGTACAGGCGCGTCCGGAGGAAGTTGGCGTCGGCATAGCTGTTGATCGACGGATCGTCGTTCGGCGTGTGAAAAGTCGCCAGCGTGCGGCCGAGGGCCGACTGCGCGGCGGCCTGCGTGTCCGCATCGTGAAACGCCATCCCTGACGCATTCGCCAGAAACCACCAGAGGATTTCGCCAAACTGGAGTTTGGGTGTCAGTCCCGCCGCCAGCAGCAGGCCGGCCATCGCAGCGTAGGCCTGCCCCATGTAAGCCTGCGGCCCGGAACTGAAAGCGATCTGCGAACTGTTCAGCGTGCCGAATCCCGTGGCCGTCTCCACCGCCGTGCCGTCGGGGAAGCGTTGAACCCAGACAGCGCCACCGGCAGGATTATCCGGCGGTTGCACCAGTTCCTGCGAGAACGAGCAGACGGCGCTCATGCCGTTCGCCTTGAGCAGGCCAAAGAAATCCGAATTCCAATCGCGGAAGGCCCGGTTGAGCGC
>OBLU010003718.1_pt1 | contig 13817 bp, 17 predicted proteins | sample 1518681 | NCBI WGS metagenome assembly OBLU01 (sample SAMEA3539304, study PRJEB22396) | soil metagenome | biome: tundra; feature: field; material: soil | place: USA | collected 2010-05 | depth 0.15 m
CTCTTGACGCGTGTTGATCTAGTGGACGCTATCGCTCCGAATCGACTGGGGAGTGGTCAGAGCAGCGCCACGAGCCTAGCTGTCGCTTGCTGTTCTCGCTTGAGTGCGGTTCTGATGACTGCGCGACAGTGACAATATGCGCGTCACCCCCATGCGGTCGCTGCTAGGCTGGGGTTCTACGGACGGGAGGGGCATACCCCCTCTGACAGTGCGATTTAGTAATAGGTTGACCGTCTTAACTGTTCTTCGTGCCAGCCGTTCTATAATGATCGCCTTACTCACCGCGATCAGATGGAGAAGAATCCCATGGGTTCTGTGCTGCACCCCTACATCGTTGAAGCCGTTAGAGTGGCGGTTGAGCAGCAGACATCTCGAAGGATGGGCGAAGCAAAACTCTTGCCACACACGTTCTGCGCCTTGAAATTCCTCATCTCAGCGGCCAAGCGGGGGCACACGGTCAACTACGAACAAATTAGTTTACGTTGCGGCATGGGGAACGCTCAGTGGGCAAACATTACTTTTCATCCGATCTACTTACTGACCCGTCGTGTCGAGTTCGACCCGCAGTTCCCATACGACAATGTTCCCGATCTCACCGCAATCGTCTCCCAAAAGGGCAAGACTTCGACGGGACACGGCTTCTTCGCCAATCATCCAGAAATGGAAGGCAAGAGCAAAGCAGAGCGAGCGGAGCTCCTTCAAAGTGAGCGCGTTAGGGCCCTTTCCTGGCGGCATTGGGCCGAGTTCTCAGCATTTCTAGATATCACCCCACTTCCAGTTCTTGCGCCTCCGCGCGAGGACCTCATTGCTTTTGACCATGCATCGCGTGGACCAGGAGGAAAGAGTCCTGAACATCAGACGATGCAAGATAGAATTCTGGCCAACCCGATCTGTGTCGGAGTCAATCTGAAGGGGGAGATTCTCAGAGACGAGTGCGAATGCGAGTACCTATTTTGGTCGCAGGATCGTCTAGATGTCGTCATCAAGACGACCAAGGAATGGGTTGGCTTTGAGGTAAAACCTCTTAGCGCGTCGGAAAATGAACTGCGAAAAGGCATTTATCAAGTCGTCAAGTATGCTGCCCTCATGAGAGCGGATCTTCTTGATCGCGGCAAAGTGAAATCCTCCAGATGCGTGCTGGTGATTCAGGGATATCTCACAACCACGCTGACCGACTTGGCACGAACACTGGGCGTTCAATTCAAGGAAGGGTTTCGCGTTGAGTGACACATATCAGCCACCCTAGCGGTGTTTGTCGTTTGCTGTTTTCAGTCTGTGACAGAATCTACATAGGCCCTGGAGATTGTCGAGGTCGAGCCGTCTTTGTCAGGTGCGACCGACAACGGGATGATGTGGTCAACGTCACGGGCCGGGAAGGCGAATTCGCTGAGCAAGCAATGAATGCACAGATAGCCCGGCCTACCCCGCAGCCAATTCGCACGAGGCAAGAAAAAAAGCGACCCGGACACCTGGTCGCTTCGCGTGCTGTGGAACACTTGGAACGGTTCGCCTTACGTTACTTCTTTTCCGCATTCAGCGGTTTCCCATCGCGGGCGTCGTAGTACGCTTTCGAGTCCGGATGGTTGACGATGATGTCATTGAAGGCGGTACTGAACACTCCCAGTTTGGAGTCTTCAACACCCCGCTTGTAATCGCTCACTTCCTGTGGCGTCGGATCTGATCTGGGATTCGACATATTGAACACCTTTCTAGCTGAAGTGCCCGCTGTTCTGGGTGGATTTACAGTACGCCAATGCCGGAATGGCGGCTGTAATAGATTTGTCACTGGTCTTACTCGCAGATAGGTAGAGATCCTGGCATCCCGGAAACGGCCGCACGAGGTTCGAGGTCGGCGCTGGCATCACGGTCCCTCTTGTGTTGTGGTTAGAGTTGGAAAACGGTAAAGACTATTACAAACTTGAAGGACAGGCGGTTCGGGAACCAATTCAATTGTGGGCCCGTCCGACCGCCGAGAACCTTGAGTATCACGCGTACAACGTCTTCCAATGACATACGACAGCACGGGGTACTGTGCCAGGGGGCATTCCGAGCGTTTAATGCCTTAGGAAGGGTCTAGCGAAGTGCTCGAAGAAGCACTGAGTTGCGGTGGTAGTCGAGAAACGCACGCTGCCCTTCACTGAAGATGCCGACGTTGACCGGCTGCTTCGTCTCGATACCCATTCGCCGCAAGGAATCGGTATGAGCCACTGGAGAAATAATCAATCGGCCGGCATCTTCGAAGCTGATGAAGCCCCTGTCGAATAGATGATCGATAGACGGTGTGAGAAGAAGTCCGTTCTCCCCGTTCAAGCGCTCCTCATTGCTAGAGTCGCGCCACGGCTTACAGTGACTTGCCCTGAGATGCTCAGGCCTATCCACTCTTGTTACCCGACAGGATCGTTCGATGCGCATCACCCGCTCTTTGAATAAACCTTGACCGCGTCGGGCAACAATAAGCGACTGCCGGTCGGTCTCCGTAAGGGCATCGGTATTCTCGATGGTCTGCTCGATATGATGTTCCCACACTTCCATGTCGGCGGTTTCCGTGCGTGGCTGGACGAACGGAAGAGCCGCTGTGGCCTGTGTGAGGTCTGACGCTTGCCGCCCGATAAGGCCAATAAGTGCGCCCGCTAAATTGGGCAGAACTTCGGTTAGATACACGCCCTGATTGCCATTCCCCGAGGCCTGTAACGGTGAATATCTATCGGGGAGAGAATGACGCAGGATACCCATGTGATCTTTCGGCCTGAGCTTGTTCTCCATCTCGATGAAGTTCACATCGATCTTCCAGCCGACATCTTCCCAATTCATGCCGACGCCGCCAAACTCCAGAGGCTTGGGGCTTTCCCGGCAATAAGAGGCGCCGACTCCAATGGCAAAGATGTGAGTGTCGAAGAAGGAAAAAACTATATCTCCGGGCGAAACCTCGCGCATACACTCATAGAATGGGTTGCGCCTGTCGCCGGCGGAGCGCTTCGGAGACCAGAGGTAGGGGTCACATCATGCACAGGAAGCTCTGTCTTCTGCTTCTCTCAATGGCGCTGTGCCTTCCGGCACTCGCACGGACTGGCAGTCATCACTCCACGTCCGCCGCGTCGAAAGCCTCACAGACCGACAGTTCGAAGACTGTTCACGTGAGAGGCTACACGAGGAAGGACGGCACCTACGTTGCCCCCTACGACCGCAGTGCACCTGGAACAAGGGAGACCGAGAGTACTAGCTCACCGGACCACATGCCCCGCCCCAGCAGCACCGGAAACGTGGTGGCACCTTCCGCTACTAGTTCGATTGTGCGGGCAAGCTCACATGGAAAAATCAAGCGCAGCGTCGCTGCGAAGGACGCCTTCAAGCGGCAACAGCCCTGTCCCTCGACTGGCAACGGATCGGGCGCTTGTCCTGGTTACGTCATCGACCACGTGAAGCCACTCGAGTGTGGCGGGGCGGACGCCCCATCAAACATGCAGTGGCAGACGATCGCAGACGGCAAGGCCAAGGACAAGACTGAGCGGAACTGCCGGAACTAGCGGGTCCTGGGTCGGATTGCTGCTATTACCGTTTGGTCGCTCGCTCTTGGCGACTGCCTGGCTCTGGTGATGGGTAGCAGGGGCTCAACCGATTCAAGCCGCGTATCTTACTCCGTTGAACTGATTGACTACTCAGGCCACCTTCGCCGGCTTCTTGGCTACTGCTCTCTCTGCTTGCGCAGTTTTCTTGACAGGCTCAGAGATGGTATGCGACATCTCCTCGGCTTTCTCTCCCAGCAGCTTATTGAACTCGTTCGCCAGCTCAGCATGATGTTTTGCCAGGTACTTCGCAACACGAGGATTAGCTAGCAAACGCTCTACGTATCCGAGACCGATCGTCAGGTCGAGCGCTTGAGTGGCATAAGACTCTTCCACTTGCTTCAGGTCGGCGAGCAGCGCCTCGGACTCTTGTTGGAGAACTTCGAGCTTAGCGCTGCTGCCTGGACTGGACCGACTCACCTTTTCTGGGTTAACCAATAACTCAGGCTTTGTAATCGTCAGGAGTGCTTTCGCCATACTCGTCGAATAGGAGTTGGCATGAATCATTCGCTCTGCGGCCTGGATCTGGCCGAGCGGCTTCATTTTACGCAAGATGCCGTAAGTCTGGACGGCGACTCTCCGATTGGTCAGAAGCTCTACCGCCTCCTTACAGATTCCATCTAACATCGATCGCTTGCGACGGATCGTCTCAACATCGACAGAGAGCGATATAGAAATATCCTGTTCGCTAACTCCGTTCGACAGGGCTTTCAGGATCATGTAGTGCTCACCAATGTTGGAGAGCTGGTTGACACGCTTGTTGTAGGTATAACCCTCATCATCGGTCGAGAGGATACACCGGACCTCGATTTCTTTGCGCTCCTTCAGAATGTCCAATCGGATAGCGCCGTCGAGGAGCAGGAACTTTCCATCTCCGGTCGCAGAAACAACGAGCGGCTCCACCAGCCCAACGTGTGCAATCGAGGCAGCGATCTGTCTGTATTTCCTAGACTTTCGCACCTCGGCCGCGAGCGGCGCCCTTGCAGTAATCGAAGTTATGGAGAGCAACACTGTCTTGAGTTCAAAGCCAACGTTGGCAGGCGTGTTCATGCTGAACCCCTTTCTATCCGATGCTTTCCGCGAGATGGCTCGGAATATCTTGGATTGATTCGGCACGCAAGAGCGTGACAAAGTTCTCATCCTGGAGAAGCCGCTTCATCGCCGTAGACAAGATCATTAGTCGATGGCTAACAGCGCTCAGGCGAGTCACCGCAGACCGCTGGTGCTGGACGTGCTGCTCATACTCTTCGATCAGCACGCCCGCCGATAGTTTTTTCTTGACTGCGATTGTTCGTCCTGATTTCCGGTCCCTCGCCAAGCGCATCGCAGCGATGCGCCGCACTCGTTCCAACTTCGATCCCCGCAGATCGCCGGCCTGGTATCCCTCCATCAGAGCAGCCTGTACGTCATCGTTGGTTCCGGTCGAAATGATGATTGCAATGCGAAGGGGAATCCTTCCCGCGTCCACCTCCTGGAGGAGATCACTTTCACCTTGCTTGAGAAGCTGCACGATTCCGTATGCGAAGGTCTTATCTACGCCTAGTTTCTCTGCTATCTGCTCTGCCTTGTATCCTCTCTCAAGTAAGCTCCGGAACTCCAACAAAAGGGCGCGATTAGAAGGCGGCCGTCTTGCGACATTCTCAACCAGGCTCATCAAGTAAAGCTGCTCCCGTGTAACCGTCGTGACAATTGCGGGGATTACCGACCTCCCAAGAGCTATGAATGCCTCTAGCCGTCCCTGACCACATACCAACTCATACTGGAATCCGCCACCGGCGGAAACATGATGGTTGACCAGGATGGGCTTTTTAAGCCCCACTGCTTCTATGCTGGCGACGATTGCCAGGAACTTGACTCTATTTCTCGGCCGCGGGTTGGCGATAAATATCTGGGAAATCTCGATCATCTGAATGGCTTCTTCGATCATGCGACCCTCTCAATCGATCGGCGTCCGGCCATACCGATCAGAAACCTCAAATCGTCGAATCGATAGAGGTCTATCAAGATGCCGTTCTCTCGGCTGAGCCGAAGCCGAGTGGTGAACAGATCAGTGCCGGGGAACAAGTAATAGTCCCGAACGGTTTGGTTGTCGGGGTCAAGCCGGACCGCAATGGTGACGTCTGGGCGAAGGGAGGCATCGAATCGAAGATTCCAACGCATACTGCCGCTTGCAGTCGATTGGCACCGAGCCACAACCAAGGACATGGAGAACTCCTCGTTCACGGTGAAAAGCTCTGTGACTGGATCTTGCCGCACGGATGCTCCGGCCTCGTGTAGCTTGCTCAGCAAGGTCTCGCAGTGCTCTGCGTGAGTGCGGCGGAGTGCTCGGTTGAGTTCGATGAAGGCGAAATCTCGATCCGGCGTGAAGCCCACCAGCGTATATGCCCGCACCAAAGTATTGAACCGAGAACGATATGCGCTGCTAGAAGGCATCTCCTCAGTCTCGTCAATCAGGATCCCTGAAAGAGTTCCGTATCGTCTGAACAGGTCGCGTAACCGCTCCAACATCTCTTCGTCGGTGAAGTGCCTCGAACGTGCCTGAATGATCTGCTGGGCCCGGAGGAATTGCTCGGGTGTAATGACGGACTCGAACGCTGCTTCCTTCCTTATCCACATATCTGGAGTATTTACGATGCGCTTCTTCTTCAGCTTGAAAGATCTGCGATTGTAGACGTTCATGCCACAGTACTTTGGATTGGTTAGCATCTGATGAACGGTTCCTCGCGTCCATGGCCTCCCCAGGTCGGTGAGCAGCCCGCGATCATTCAGGGACTGTGCAATCTGAGCCTCAGTCTGCTCCTTGTGGGTGAAAGATTCAAATGCTGCCCGGACCACTTTGAGTTCCTCGGCCGGTCCAAGGACGAGAATCACCCGATCGGTCTGGATGCTTTTTTGTTGCCCGCGAGACAGCAGCTCTTTTGGAGTGCCGTCCATCGCGACCAACTGTCGCCGTAAGCCGTACCCGGCGGGACCACCTTGCCGGAAGCCTAACTCAATCAGGCGGCACTGCCCGGCAAAGACTTTTACCGACAGCTCTCGGCTATACTCCCCCGCCATAGTCCGCTTCACACTCTTGATCAATGTGGAGATCGGGCTGCCGTCGTTCTGAAACTGTTCCGCACAGTAGTGAACATTGACGCCGGCTCTTCTACAGATGTACTCGTGATAGGCACTCTCGTCGACATCCTGAAACCGCCCCCACCGGCTCACGTCATAAACCAGCACCGCGTTGAAATCGGCGTGGCCGGATTCTGCTTCTGCTAGCAGCTTCTGCAGCTCTTCTCTGCCTGCGAGAGTAAGGCCGCTCTTCCCTGAGTCGGCGTAGGTTTTCACAATCTCCATGCCCTGCTGCACCGCGTAGCGGGCGATCACCTCGGCCTGGTTTTCGGTGGAGTACTGCTGATGCTCGGTGGACATCCGGACATATTGCGCGGCACGTAGAGGTTTTCGGGGGAATCTTGGGTTCTGTTCTGCCATAGAGAGACCGCCTATCGACGCGTCATGGCTTGGCTTGATCGATTCCTCGAAGCCGAGTTTCGCATCGAAGGCGCGATCATACACGAGACTTGTTAACCTAGCTCTTCATCGGGCGCAACTTCCTCTAGCCCTCTCGAAAGACAATGGTTAGCAATTCCAATAGCGGCTTGAGCACGAGCATGTGTGTTCAGATGCGCGCATCTCCGAATGCGGGCTTTGAAGAACTCCCGCTTGTCCTTTGCGATGATGGGCATTCGGGCGATTTCGGATTTCTCCAATCCTAGCGGCATCTGCGAAAATTACCAGCGTGGGCCCAGTGACGACAAAACGCATAAAACGGGTATTCCCCGGCTTCACCCTTCAGCCGCCCGTTTCCGATATTCAGGCATTGGCTTCCCGGTATTCCGATGACGATACCAAGGCGCTGGCAGCGGGTAAGGATATAGCTGGCGGGAAGTATACCCGGACGAATCTTATGGTCATCGTTGATTGGAAATCAAAGCGCCGTGCCGCACTTCTTAAAGAGAATACCGACGACGAGATAGAGGAAGCTCTACACCTCGCCGTACACGCTGCCGAACCACGTACAGCTTTTGGGGTGCTTACGGGCCTTAGCGGCGTCGGCGTTCCTATGGCGTCGGCCATTCTCACCGGCATCGATCAAACCCGTTACGCGATCATTGACTGGCGGGCCTTACATGCCCTGGGGGTGCGGAACTGGCCCATCGACGTGAACTTCTACCTCAAGCGGTACTATCCTGAATGCTCCCGGATGGCACAACAGACCGGTTTTAGCCTTCGCACGATCGATCGGGCCTTATGGCAATGGTCGGTCGAAAAACCATAGGGCGCGGACGTCTCAGCCCCTGTATCTGAGCGTTAGAATACCTGCAACATGATTAGCGACCTATCCCGTGATGAGTTCATCGCAATCCTCCTAAAGCACGTTAGCCCAACATCACCTATTCAGTCGCAAGAGCATCTATTTGGGCGCGCGCGACAATTGCAACAGGTGGAACAAGCGCTTTATGCGCCGGGTCGGACCGTTTTCATTTATGGGGACAGAGGCGTCGGAAAAACTTCCCTTGCCCAGACCGTCGCCTATTCTCATCAATCCGCCACCCGCGACCCAATACTCCTTGCGTGTAGTCCCAACACTACGTTCGCGGGCCTGATGGCAAGCGCTCTCGGGAGGTTGGGCGATTCAAAACCCCCTGTGTCGACGACCACGTTGAAGCTGAATATTGGATTCAAGGGGTTGGGCGTCGGGGGCGAGCGCGTACGGTGTGAGGAAGGAATTCCGCAAATACCGGTGGGAGCGGACCTGAACAACATCATCTCCGCTCTTTTGGACGCGAGTGGCGCACGACCGAACGAAAACGCAGTCGTCGTGGTCGACGAGTTTGACCGGATCAACAGCGATGAGGAGCGGGCCCAATTCGCCGATTTCATCAAGCAGGTTGGGGATCAGCGAATTCCCATACGTTTCGTCTTCTGTGGAGTCGCTGAATCGATGCAGAAGCTCCTCGGAGCACACGACTCCTGCTATCGGTACCTTGACGGCATCGAGTTGAAGACGCTCAACTATGAGGCGCGAATCGAGATTATCGACAACGTGGCTAATGCATTAGGTGTTCGCGTCGAAGAGCGCCAAAGATATCGCATCGCAGCGATCAGCGACGGGTTCCCGCATTTCATCCACCGAATGTGCGAACAACTGTTTTGGCAGATGTTCGACGACCCGCAACCTTGCGAAACACCCACTGCGGACCACTACAGGGAAGCTGTCGTGGGGTCCGTTCGCTGCATCGAGCAGCATCTTCGGCAGACCTATGATCAGGCCGTTATGAAGAACGCGCCAGACTATGAACAGGTACTCTGGGCGTTTGCGGACCACAGCGACATGATTAGGAACACGGAGGGGATTTACTCGTCGTATCTCAGCATTATGAATAACTTGGATAACGACGTAGAAATACTCGATCGGTCAACTATTGTGACTCGTTTGAATGCCCTGAAGAGCCAGAGGTGCGGACATATCCTGGCAACACAAAGAAGAGGGTGGTATCGCTTCAACGAGAGCATGATGCGCGGGTATGTGCGCCTGAGAGCCGAGGAACAGGATGTCGAACTAGCGCTCGACTATGCCGCGGCAGGTAGCAATTCGAGCCTTTCTGGGCGACTCCGGGCGGCGCGGAAAAGTAAGAGAGGATCTACACCCGCGCGCTGGCGGAAAACCCAGTACTTCGATTAGTGCGCTCTCGGCCTAACCCTATTCATCGGGTTCAAGTACTATACGTCCGCGCGATGCTGCATAGTAAAACTCGGCCGCGAAACTGGAAATGTTGTATTTCGGGCCACTCTTGCACACATTCCAGCGTGCTCCGCGCAAACTACGTGACTGTGATCGTGTATACAGAGGACAGTATGAGGGATACAGAAAAACGGTTCCATTCGCCTTTTGTTCGCTATAATAGCCTATGAGTTCTCACGCATCAGCACTGTTCGATCTTGCGATGTCGCCCTGGCGGGAAATGGGCGCATATGAAGCGCTGTGGTCGAAGCAGGGGAGCAGTTTCAAGAAAATAGCGGAGTTGTTTCGAGATCAGCCGGAGGCGCGTCCATCGACTTTCGTAGACGAAGGAGTCGCCGAATCATTCTCGATGCGAGTGATGGAGATTCTTGCCAAGGGGAAAATCAATGAATTTGGCATTCGTTTACGCGGGACTCGCGACTATCCTACGAAACTTCGTCATGCAGACCATCCGATCGAAATGCTCTATTACCAAGGGTGGTGGGATCTGGCTTGCAGTCGAAGCGTCGCTATCGTAGGCACTAGAAACCCTTCCGATGAAGGCAGGATGAGAGCTCGAAAAATTGCCAAGAGTTTGGTAGAGGGCGGCTTCACCATTGTTTCGGGTCTTGCGCAGGGAATCGACACGGTGGCCCACGAAACAGCCATTAGGGAAGGAGGGCTCACGATCGGGGTGATAGGAACTCCGCTCTCGCAGTCCTATCCCGCGACGAACAGGGTTCTGCAGGCGCAAATTGCGAAGGATTATCTTCTGATCAGCCAAGTTCCCGTTGTCCGATCAAGCGAACAGGGACCTCGTGTGAATAGAATGTTTTTCCCAGAGCGCAACATCACAATGTCCGCTCTAACGGAAGCGACGATCATCATTGAAGCTGGTGAAACTTCTGGAACCCTGATTCAGGCAAGAGCGGCATTGAAACAGGGCAGAAAGCTCTTCATTCTGGATAGCTGTTTCGAGAATCACAATTTGACTTGGCCCGCCAGGTTTGAGAGCCAAGGCGCGATAAGGGTCAAAACCTATGAAGATATAACCCGGAATCTCATTAGGAACGCGAAAAGTGAATCTGACGAAGGTCGACAAACTCATTCTCCAGACACAGGCACACTGGCATTTGGATGAAGGTGATGACTGTTACTTCTACGGTGAATACACCGCGCGACGAGGATTCAATTTCAGCGAGACAAACCGGCTGATCTTCAATTTCAAGAAGGGAATGGAGAAGCAAAGTAACGCCTATGAATGGCGCTATAAAGCGAAAGCTATTCGCCAAGCAGCGCAGATGCTACGTGAGACTCTTGCGTCCCAACCAAATCTGGAGGCTCTTAGGGGAGCAACCTTGGTTCCAATTCCTCCGTCGCGCTCAAAGAAGGACCCTCTCTACGACGGTCGAGTTGTCAGCATGCTTCAACAACTCTCGGTGGGGATTGGTCTTGACATTCGTGAACTTGTCGTTCAGAAAGAGACCGTGGAGCCTTCCCACTCGGCGACATCACGGGCCACGCCTAACTCGCTTGCGCAAAACTATGAAATCGACGTGAGCCTCAAAGATCCCTATCCGAATAGTTTGTGGGTATTCGACGATGTTCTGACCACGGGCGCACATTTCAAGGCGATGAAGAAAGTGTTAAACGAAGCGTATCCCGGCATTCCTTGCATCGGTGTGTTTCTGGCGCGTCGAGCCCTTGAAGCCGACGAGATCTAGTATGGCGCAGAGTATGGCGCACAAGATGCAACACATGCCTTTCGCCATGTCCGATGAGGGCACTTTGTATCTCGTGCATCAGTGCACGTCTTCAAATCTTCGAGTCTTTTATTTGCCACACATTCGTGTGGGTGTAGGCCTAGAGCTTGTGGTAGCTGTCCGCTGCCTCTTGCGGTCGGCGCTGCGGCGGCCGCCATGCCTGACACCATGCCGATGGCGTTAGACTGCAATAATACCTAGCAAGACGCGTCTCACCTGAGGTACTGACTCTTGATCCACACCGTCGCTGCAATGCTGAAGGCAATCCAGCAGAGAGAAATACAACTGATCGAGGCCGACGGAATCAAGCATGCTCCGACCATTGGGGAGCAATACGAAGGGTTGACATCGTCGTTAGTTACGAAAATGCTGCCCATGCCCCTTGATCTACAGGTGGTGAACGGCTTTGTGGAGGGATTAAACGGCGAATTGAGCGGCCAAATTGACTGCATGCTGGTCCGCGGCACCGGAAAGCCGATTGTCCATACCGGGGCACACAAGTGGCCAGTCCGTAACGTTCTTGCAGTATTCGAGGTCAAGAAAACACTCTTTTCTGAGGAACTTTCTGACGCCCATGATCAACTCAGCGCAGTTCTAGATCAATACTGGAGTTATCTTGCAAGCGGCGCGACAGAGGACTATGACATCACCGCTTCTCGGTACGCCTATGGCCAGATTATTGGCGAGCCACCTCCTTCAGCGGAGGAGGTGCATCAATTGCCACTAAGCAAAGCCACGATCTACCACCACCTAGTGGCAGAACAAGCAGCTCCTCTTAGGATCGTTCTTGGTTACGGAGGCTACGCAAGCGAGTTTACCCTCAGAAAGGGTTTTTTAAAGGTCATAAAGAAACGTGACCAGGGGGTTGGTCTTACTGCAAGTTCCCTGCCTTCCCTGATCATCTCCGGAAAAAGCAGCGTGATTCGATTTAACGGACACCCCTATTATCACCAATTACAGCAGGGCCGATTATTGTTGTACGCCTCTTCATCGGAGGATCCACTCTTACTTCTTCTCAACTTATTACTTACTAAAATCTCCTATATCTATGCTGCCCCCGATTGGTTTGCAGAGGACGCATCCTTGGAAAGTTTTGCTCCCCTACTTTGGGCAAGGACAATTCGAGAAGGAAACGACGTCGTTTGGCTCTATACGCCACAGCTGTTGAAGCAGAGCCAATTGGAGCCCACTGAAAAGTCCGCACATCGGGAATGGGCACCACTCCCCATCACGGACTTCCAAGGTGTTGTTCTCAAGATGATCGAGACACCAGGGGTAACCCGTGAAAATCTCTCGGTGATTGCGCTTGATCTTGCGCCCGAAGAAGCCGACAGGCAAATAAGTCAACTTCATGACTACGGTCTCGTCGCCTGGGTTGGAGATAAGCTAGTCTTTCTCACTCGACAGTGTGTCACCGCGTTTACTGCGGGCGGCGTAGTCGCGGCTGACGGCACCGACCCCCGATACCTGAAATGGATCAAGAAACAAGATCGTGGAAGCCGACCCTTGCGCAGCTCATGAGACTACGCACGGCATACCAGCCTTCGTATGGATTTGTCCTGCACTGTTTGCCGGCCATTGTGCGATTACATTGGATCATCGCGTGGCAAAATCATTTTCCGCGAGAGCCTCGCCTAGCTGGGGATTGATCCTGGCCTGCTGATCCAGCTACTGTCGCGAAACAGCTTTGGTACTGGGAAGTCGTTTATGAAGACTAACCTTCAACCCTCATCCAGACGCCATCCGCGACGGGGAGCAAGATGCTAGAACTATTATTCAAAGCACAGTTGAATGTTGAATGAACCTTTGTCTCTAAGCGTGAAGAAGTGACCACAGAGCAGTTCGATGTAGAACTCAGTCCGAGAGAATGTGCTTCCAACAGGTCGAGACTCAATCCAATGGATCGCAGCTTCATAAGGGTTCATCGTCATCCATGGCGTATTTGGTATCAAGATCAGAAAAGCCAATGAGGGTGCCAGTCCAGAAAGTATCCTGCTTGTCCCCAAACAAACGGAGGCCTGAATTCCCCGATTCGTCCGCATACGCGAAGCATCGCATGTTTCCAGTATAGAAAGGTCGGCCTCCGCCACGCCTTTTCCCCAATGCGAGTTGGTACCGGTAAGTCTTGTCGGAAGCAACGAGCGATCCCAAGCCGCGATGCCAAGAATCAACCTTAGAGTCATATAGATAGATTGAGTGGGAGATAGATCTTGCGGGGCGTCACTATGAGATAACCCGCGACCATGCGGATCGGCGGCGGCATTCCCTCCCACGTCCCCTACTTCATCAGGTGCGCTCCTTCAATAGAGAACGTATCACTTGCCCGCTATGTCTGATGACGGTACGTTGTAGCTGTTAACGGCGATCAATTGCCGTAGGGCCGCTACCCTCTCATCGCGGACATCAGTGCCGGCTAACCCGCTCGCCACTGCGCACAATGTGGTGCTCAAATCTACGTTGTCAGTTGGAGACGGACTACCCGACGCACTCCTGGGCCTTGTCGGCGGGGTGTTCATCTCTATGGGTCCAGCCCCGCTCAGGCGGGACACAGCTGTTTCACTCCGCATCGGTTCTGAAAAGTCGGCCAGCGTACCGGGATCACATAATCGGGTCATGGCAGGAAGTAGATGGACGCAATTACCAACACGCATTTCTGTAGAGCAGGCGTAAGCGTTTGGTCTTGGCCGTTTCTATGGGTGTGTCATAAATAGGTGTCCACCT
>OBLU010003719.1_pt1 | contig 13815 bp, 7 predicted proteins | sample 1518681 | NCBI WGS metagenome assembly OBLU01 (sample SAMEA3539304, study PRJEB22396) | soil metagenome | biome: tundra; feature: field; material: soil | place: USA | collected 2010-05 | depth 0.15 m
TCGATAACAAGGTCGCCAAGTTCGACGAGACGGTCGAGATTGCAGTGCGGCTCGGCGTCGATCCGCGCCAGGCCGACCAGAACGTGCGCGGCACTATCGTGCTTCCGCATGGAACCGGTTCGGTTGCGCGCGTGCTGGTGGTCGCCAAGGGCGAGAAAGAGCGCGAGGCGCGCGAGGCGGGTGCGGACTTCGTCGGCGGCGACGAGATCATAAAGAAGATCCAGGAAGAGAACTGGCTCGACTTCGACCGCGTCATCGCCACGCCCGACATGATGGGCCAGGTCGGACGGATCGGCAAGATTCTCGGACCCCGCGGCCTGATGCCCAATCCCAAGGTTGGCACAGTCACGTTCGATGTCGCCAAGGCGGTCGCCGAGATCAAGGCCGGCAAGGTGGACTACCGCGTGGACAAGGCCGGCGTCGTACACGCGCGCGTGGGCAAGCTGAGTTTCGGCGAGTCGAAGCTGCTCGACAACGTGCGCGCGATCCTCGGCGCGATCGTTCGCTCCAAGCCTGCCAGTGCCAAGGGAAATTACGTTCGCAGCGTCGCGATTTCCTCGACGATGGGCCCGGGAGTGCGCGTCGATACGGCGCAGGCGGCGCCCAAGGCGCTCGCCGCCGCTGCATAAGGTTTCGTTCGTTGGAGCTGGGTCGGTATAATTAGATGAACAAATCAGAGAAAACCGCGCTGGTCGAAGATCTCACCCAGAGTTTCGGCCGCGCCAGTATCGCGCTCGTGTCCGAATACCGCGGGATGACTGCGGCGGAATCGACCGAGATGCGCAAGCGCTTGCGCGCCGTGCGCGGCGAGATGCGCGTGGCCAAGAACACCCTGGTCCGCCGCGCTATCAAGGGCACCGCGTACGAGGCGCTCGACAGCAACCTCGGCGGACAGGTCGGGCTCATCCTCAGTTACGAGGATCCGGTCGTACTGGCCAAGACCTTCGCGGCGTTCGGACCGCTGGGCGACAAGCTCAAGCTCCGCGGTGCGGTGCTCGACGGCAAGGCGCTCACGCCCGCGGAGGTTCAGGCGCTGGCGACGTTGCCGTCGCGCGCGGTGATTTTCGGCCAGTTGCTCGGCCTGTTGAATGCGCCGGCGACTCAGTTGGTCCGCCTGCTGAACGAGCCGGGCTCGTACCTGGCGCGCGTGATCGACGCGATTGGAAAAAAGAACGGTGCCGCCGCGGCGGCTCCGGCCGCATCGTCCGAACCTGTGCCCGCAGCGGCGGCGCCGGCGTCTGAGGGTTGATTAAGGATTACTGATTTTAATTCATGCACAACGCCCGGAAGAGGTTTCGCTGAAAAAGCGCTCCCACATCTCCCCGGATGCGTGAACAAGGAGAGAAGGTAACATGGCAGAAGCACAACTCAGCCGCGATCAGGTGAAGGATTATCTGAAGAACCTCAGCCTGATCGATGCAGCGGCGCTGGTTAAGGAACTCGAGACCGAGCTCGGCGTATCGGCTGCGGCTCCGGTCGCGGCGGCTGCCGCTCCGGCAGCCGGTGGTGCGGCCGCGGCGGCGCCCGAGAAGGAAGAGTTCAACGTCGTGCTGACGGGCTCGGGCGACAAGAAGATCCAGGTGATCAAGGTCGTGCGCGAATTGACCGGACTCGGCCTCAAAGAGGCCAAGGACCTGGTCGATGGAGCGCCGAAGGCGGTCAAAGAAGGCGTCAACAAAGCCGAGGCCGAGGAGATCAAGAAGAAGCTCGAAGCCGCCGGTGGCAGCGTGGAGCTGAAGTAGGAAGGATTTAGTCCTTTTGACGCACAACAAAGGGTCGGGAAATTCACGCGGCGCGGGACTTATCGGCGCGCGTGGATTTCAAACGGTCTTTATCGATGAAGCCGTGGGCACGGGGCAAACCCCTGCGCCCGCGTCCTCTATTGCTTCACGGCGCGCCGAAGTCTGTGGCGCACGCACGGTGAGGTAGCTGATGGCCCAGGTTCATGTAACGAGCAATCTTCGCATTCGCCGCTCTTTCGGCAAGATCAAGAAGATCATCGAGATTCCGAATCTGATCGAGATTCAGAAGCGCTCATATGACGATTTCCTGCAGGTTGGCGTTTCGACCGAGGACCGCGCGGACGTAGGTCTGCAGGCGGTCTTCAAGTCGGTCTTTCCGATCAAGGATTTCAACGAGACCGCGTCGCTCGAGTTCGTCTCCTACGAGCTCGGCACGCCCAAGTACGACGTCGAGGAATGCCATCAGCGCGGCATGACCTACGCGGCGCCGCTGAAGGTCAAGATTCAGCTCGTCATCTGGGACGTCGAGAACGGGCGCCGCTCGATCAAGAACGTCAAGGAGCAGGAAGTTTACTTCGGCGAGATTCCGCTGATGACCGGCAACGGCACCTTCATGGTCAACGGCACCGAGCGCGTCATCGTGTCGCAGTTGCATCGCTCGCCCGGAGTATTTTTCGAGCACGACAAGGGCCGCACCCATTCCACCGGCAAGCTTTTGTACTCGGCGCGAATCATTCCGTATCGCGGCAGCTGGATCGACTTCGAATTCGACCCGCGCGACGTGCTGTACGTGCGAATCGATCGGCGCCGCAAGTTTCCCGCGACCGTGCTGCTGCGCGCGCTCGGCATGACCACCGAGGATCTCCTCAACTACTACTACCGCAAGGACGTAATCGTCCTCGACAGCAAGCAGTACACCAAGCAGTTCGTCGCCGACCATCTGCTCGGTTCGCGGGTCAGCCGCGACGTCAAGGATCCCAAGTCGGGCGAGGTTATCGCGCGCGAGGGCCGCAAGTTCAACAAGGCCATCGTGCGCGCGATGGAGCAGGCGAAGATCAGCGAAGTTCCGATCGCACTCGACGAGATTGTCGGCCGCGTCTCGGCGCACGATATCGTCGATTCCACCACTGGCGAGGTGCTGATTGGCACCAACGAGGATCTGACCGAGGAAACGCTCGAGAAGCTCAAGGCGCACGGCGTAAAAAAGATCGAAGTGTTGTTCACCGAGGACGCCCCCGGCGGTGGTCCGCTGCGCCTGACGCTGGCGCAGGACAAGCTCGGCACGCCCGAAGAAGCCGTAATCGAGATCTACCGCCGCCTGCGTCCCGGCGATCCGCCGACGCAGGAAACCGCGACCACCTTCTTCAACAACCTGTTCTTCAACGCCGAGCGCTATGACCTGTCGAAAGTCGGGCGCCTCAAGCTCAATCACAAGCTCAAGATTGACGTGCCGCTCGAGCAGGGCACGCTGCGCCGCGAGGACATCCTCGAAGTCGTCCGCTACCTGATGGACCTCAAGAACGGCAACGGCCGGGTTGACGATATCGACCATCTTGGCAATCGCCGCGTGCGCGCGGTCGGAGAGCTGGTCGAGAACCAGTTCCGCATCGGGCTGGTCCGGATGGAGCGCGCGATAAAAGAGCGCATGAGCCTGCAGGATATCGAGACCCTGATGCCGCAGGAGCTGGTCAACTACAAGCCGGCTTCCGCCGTGATCAAGGAGTTCTTCGGCTCCTCGCAATTGTCGCAGTTCATGGATCAGACCAATCCCCTGAGCGAAATCGCGCACAAGCGCCGCCTGTCCGCGCTTGGACCGGGCGGTCTTACCCGCGAGCGCGCCGGATTCGAAGTCCGCGACGTTCACCCGACCCATTACGGCCGCGTCTGCCCGATTGAAACGCCCGAGGGCCCCAATATCGGACTTATCGCGGCGCTCTCGACCTACGCGCGCGTCAACGAATACGGCTTTATCGAGACGCCGTACCGCGAAGTCGAAAACAATCGCGTCACCGATCGAATCGTCTATCTGTCCGCGCTCGACGAGGAAGACAAGGTCATCGCGCAGGCCAACGCGCAGCTCGACTCGCACGGCCGCTTCACCGCCGACCTCGTCTCGGCGCGCATCGGCGGCGAGTCCACCGTGGTCCGCGCCGAGGACGTCCAGTACATGGACGTGTCGCCCAACCAGCTCGTCTCGGTGGCCGCGTCCTTGATCCCGTTTCTTGAAAACGACGACGCCAACCGCGCCCTGATGGGCTCGAACATGCAGCGCCAGGCCGTCCCGCTCCTCAAGCCCGACGCGCCCCTGGTCGGCACGGGCCTCGAGGGCACCGTCGGCCGCGACTCGGGCGTTACGGTGATCGGCAAGCGCGACGGTGTCGTCGAAAGCGTCGATGCCGAGCGAATAGTCGTGCGCGCCGACAAGCAGACCAAAGATCTGCGCGATGCCGGCGTCGATATCTACAATCTGATCAAGTATCAGCGCTCCAATCAGAACACCTGCATCAACCAGCGCCCGATTGTAGTCAAAGGTGAGCGCGTCAAGTTGGGCGACGTGCTGGCCGACGGACCGTCCACCGACATGGGCGAGCTGGCGCTGGGCCGCAACGTGCTGGTCGCGTTCATGCCATGGGGCGGCTACAACTTCGAAGATTCGATCCTGATTTCCGAGCGCGTGGTCAAGGAAGACCTGTTCACCTCGGTGCATATCGAGGAATTCGAATGCATCGCGCGCGACACCAAGCTCGGACCCGAGGAAATCACCCGCGACATCCCCAACGTCGGTGAAGAGGCGCTCAAGGACCTCGACACCAGCGGCATCATCCGCATCGGCGCCGAAGTCCGTCCGCAGGACATCCTGGTCGGCAAGATAACGCCCAAGGGCGAGACCCAGCTTTCTCCCGAAGAGAAACTGCTGCGCGCCATCTTCGGCGAAAAGGCCGGCGAGGTCCGCGACACCAGCCTGCGCGTGCCGCCGGGCGTCGAAGGCACCGTTATCGACGGTCGCGTGTTCTCGCGCCGCGGAGTGTTGAAGGACGAACGCACCCAGGAAATCGAAGTGCTCGAGGCCGAACGTCTCAAGCAGGACGAAGCCGAGGAAGTCCGAATCATCCGCCAGGAAACTCTGCGCAAGCTCAAAAAGTTGCTGGCCGGCAAGAAGCTCGCGGGACGCGTGATGTCCGATGAACGCAAGGAGCTGCTCAAGAAGGGCGATACGCTCAGCGCCGAGGAACTCGAGGAATTGCCGCCGACGCTATGGGGCCAGGTCCGCGTCGAGAACGAATCGGCGCAGGAAGACGCCGAGCAGGCGATCAAGGCGATGAACGCGAACGTCGAGGCCGTGCAGAATCATTACGGCGCCAAGGTCGAGCGCTTGAAGGCGGGCGACGAGCTCGCGCCCGGCGTCATCAAGATGATCAAGGTCTTCGTCGCCATCAAGCGCCGCCTCCAGGTCGGCGACAAGATGGCGGGGCGCCACGGCAACAAGGGCGTGCTCTCGCGCATCCTGCCCGAGGAAGACATGCCGTGCATGGCCGATGGGACCCCGGTCGATATCGTGCTCAATCCGCTCGGCGTGCCGTCGCGCATGAACGTCGGCCAGATTCTCGAGACGCATCTGGGATGGGCGGCGCGCGAACTCGGCCACAAAATCGAGGAAGACTTGCGCAACGGCGTCAGCGCCGCGCAGCTCAAAAAGCGGCTCAAGGAAATCTACCCCGAGAAGGAAAGCCACGAGTTTATCGACGAGCTCGCCGAGCCCGATATCTTCAAGCTCGCGGCCAAGGCGCTGGCAGGCGTGCACGTGGCGTCTCCGGTGTTCGACGGCGCGCGCGAAGAGGAAATATTCCAGTTGCTCAAGCGCGCCGATTTGCCCGAGACGGGACAGGCTACCCTGCACGACGGACGCACCGGCTTGCCGTTCGAGCAGCCGGTCACCGTCGGCGTCATGTATATGATGAAGCTGCATCACCTGGTCGAAGACAAGATTCACGCGCGTTCGACCGGTCCCTACAGCCTGGTTACGCAGCAGCCGCTGGGTGGCAAGGCTCAGTTCGGCGGGCAGCGGCTCGGTGAAATGGAAGTGTGGGCGCTCGAAGCTTACGGCGCCGCCTACACCTTGCAGGAGATGCTCACGGTTAAGTCCGACGACGTGGCGGGACGAACGCGGATGTACGAAGCGATCGTCAAGGGCGAGAACACGCTCGAGCCCGGACTGCCCGAGTCGTTCAACGTTATGGTCAAGGAGCTCCAGTCGCTGTGCCTGAACATGGAGCTGCTCGAGCAGCCGCAAAGGGCTTAAGGCCAGGGAGTTATTAAAGAGATGGAAGATCTCTTCGGCATTTTCGAGAAGCCCAAGAATCCACTGGCGTTCAACGCGATCCGGATTTCCATCGCGTCGCCGGAAATGATCCGCTCGTGGTCGCACGGCGAGGTCAAGAAGCCCGAAACGATCAACTACCGGACCTTCAAGCCGGAGCGCGACGGGCTGTTCTGCGCCAAGATTTTCGGGCCGACCAAGGACTACGAATGCAACTGCGGCAAGTACAAGCGGATGCGTCATCGCGGCGTGGTCTGCGAAAAGTGCGGCGTCGAAGTCATTCAGTCCAAGGTCCGCCGCGAGCGCATGGGTCACATCGATCTCGCAGCCCCGGTCGCGCACATCTGGTTCCTGCGCTCGCTGCCCTCGCGCATCGGCACCCTGCTCGACATGACCCTCAAGGAACTCGAGAAGGTCCTCTATTTCGAGTGCTACATCGTAATCGACGCCGGCGAGACCCCGCTCCAGTACAAGGAGCTGCTGACCGAGCGCAAATATCGCGAAGCGCGCGAGCAATACGCCGACGGCTTCAAGGCCGAGATGGGCGCCGAGGCGGTTCGCTCGCTGCTGGGACAACTCGGGCTCGACAAGCTGGCCGAAGAGCTGCGCGTCGAGATGAAAGCGACGGCCAGCGAGGCGCGTCGTAAGAAAGTTGCCAAGCGCCTGAAGGTCGTCAACGCGTTTCGCGACTCGGGCAACAAGCCCGAGTGGATGATTCTTACCATCCTGCCGGTGATTCCTCCCGACCTTCGTCCGCTGGTGCCGCTGGACGGCGGCCGCTTCGCCACTTCGGATCTGAACGATCTCTACCGCCGTGTGATCAACCGCAACAACCGGTTGAAGCGGCTCATCGAGCTCAACGCCCCAGACATCATTATTCGCAACGAAAAGCGGATGCTCCAGGAAGCCGTCGATGCGTTGTTTGACAACGGACGCCGCGGCCGCGCAATCACCGGACCGTCCAAGCGTCCGCTGAAATCGCTGTCCGACATGCTCAAGGGCAAGTCGGGCCGCTTCCGCCAGAACCTGCTCGGCAAGCGCGTCGATTACTCGGGCCGCTCGGTCATCGTGGTCGGCCCCGAGCTCAGGCTCCATCAGTGCGGGCTGCCCAAGAAGATGGCGCTCGAGCTGTTCAAGCCGTTCATCTACAGCAAGCTCGAAGAAAAGGGCTACGTCACCACCATCAAGAGCGCCAAAAAGATGGTCGAGAAAGAGGGCAAGGACGTTTGGGATATCCTCGACGAGGTTATCCGCGAGCACCCGGTGCTGCTCAATCGCGCGCCGACCCTGCATCGGCTCGGCATCCAGGCGTTCGAGCCGGTGTTGATCGAAGGCAAGGCCATTCAGCTCCATCCGCTGGTATGCGTGGCGTACAACGCCGATTTCGACGGCGATCAGATGGCGGTGCACGTGCCGCTGTCGATCGAGGCGCAGGTCGAGTCGCGCGCGCTCATGATGTCCACCAATAACATCCTGTCGCCGGCGTCGGGCAAGCCGGTAATCGTGCCGACCCAGGACATGGTGCTGGGTCTTTACTACATGACGCGCGAGCGTCCGCTGGCGCGCGGCGAGAACAAGAACTTCGCCAACGTCGAGGAAGTGCGAATCGCGTACGATCACGAGGAAATCGATCTGCACGCGAAAATCACGGTGCGGATGTCGCCGCTGCTCGCGACCGGAATCGCCCCCGCAGCGCCCGAGACCAACGGCCACCCTCGTGGCAAGGCCAAAGAGCGCGCTGCCGCAGCTGCCGCCGCAGCCGCCGCCGCGATGCCGCGCTACGAGCGCGTCACCACCACCGTCGGCCGCGTGCTGCTGTACGAAATCGTGCCGCCCGAGATTCCGTTCACCGAGCTCAACAAGACGATGAAGAAAAAGGAGCTCGGCAACCTTATCGACATCGTCTATCGCCGCGCCGGCGACAAGGCGACGGTTATCTTCGCCGACCGGCTCAAGGACATCGGCTTTGAATTCGCCACCAAGGCGGGAATCTCGATCTCGATCAAGGACATGACCATTCCGCCGCAAAAAGCCCATCTGCTCGACGGCGCACAGAAGCAGGTCAACGAGATTCAGCAACAGTACAACAACGGCGTCATCACCGACGGCGAGCGCTACAACAAGGTCGTCGATATCTGGGCCGAAGTTCAGGACCAGATCGGCAGCGCCGTTATCAAGGGGCTCTCCACCCAGGTCTTCGGCAAGAACGACAAGGGCGAGACTATCACCGGGCCGTCGTTCAATCCGATCTTCATCATGGCCGACTCGGGCGCCCGCGGTTCCGAGCAGCAGATTCGCCAGCTGGCGGGACTGCGCGGCCTGATGGCGAAGCCGTCGGGTGAAATTATCGAGACTCCGATCACCGCGAACTTCCGCGAGGGGCTCACGGTGCTGCAGTACTTCATCTCGACCCACGGCGCGCGCAAGGGCCTGGCCGACACCGCGCTCAAGACCGCCAACTCCGGCTATCTGACCCGGCGCCTGGTTGACGTGGCGCAGGACTCGATAATCAGCGAGGACGATTGCGGCACGCTGGACGGAATCGAGATGTCGCCGCTGGTCGAAGGCGGCGAGATAATCGAGGGACTCGGCGATCGCGTGCTCGGACGCGTCGCGCTCGAAGACATCCGCGACGCGTTCACCACCGAAGTGCTGGTGCGCGCCAACGAGATGATCGACGAGGACAAGGTAAAGCGAATCGAAGAGGCCGGCGTCGAGCGAATCAAGATTCGCTCGGTGCTGACCTGCCAGTCGCGCCAGGGCGTGTGCGTGAAGTGTTACGGACGCGACCTCGGCCGCGGGCATCTGGTCAACCTCGGCGAATCGATCGGAATTATCGCCGCCCAGTCCATCGGCGAACCCGGCACGCAGCTCACGATGCGTACCTTCCATATCGGCGGCACCGCCAGCCGGCGCGCCGCGGACACCACGCTCGAGGTCCGCAACGAGGGCGTGATGCGCCTGCATGGCGTCAACACGGTCAAGAGCCGCGACGGCAACCTGGTCGTCATGACCCGCCACGGCGAGGTCGTGATTGCGGCGCAGGTCACCGACGAAGGCGGCCGCGTCCGCGAGCGCGAACGCGAGCGCTATCCTCTCGTGTACGGCGCCAAGCTGCGCAAGGCCGAGGGCGACAAGGTCAAGCCCGGCGAGCTGATCGCGGAATGGGATCCGTACACCACGCCGATCATCACCGAGGTCGGCGGCACGGTTAAGTACGGCGATATCACCGAAGGCAAAACGATGGAGGAGCGGGTCGATGAACGAACCGGCGCGCGCTCCAACGTTATCGTCGAGTTCAAGGACCTCGACATGCGCCCGCGTATCTCGATCAAGGACGCGTCGGGCAAGACCGCCAAGCTCCCCAGCTCGAACAACGTCGCGCGCTACTTCCTGCCGGTGGGCGCGTATATCAACGTGCCCGAAGGCACCGCGGTCGAGCCCGGCGACGTGATCGCGAAGATCCCGCGCGAGACGACCAAGACCAAGGACATCACCGGCGGTCTGCCGCGCGTCGCGGAACTGTTCGAAGCGCGCAAGCCCAAGGAATTCGCCGTCATCTCGGAAATCGACGGGCAGGTTTCGTTCGGCAAGGACACCAAGGGCAAGCGCAAGGTCGAAGTCACCCCCGAAATCGGCGAGAAACGCGAATACCTGATCCCCAAGGGCAAGCATATCGCGGTCCACGAGGGCGATATCGTCAAGGCCGGCGAGCCGCTGATGGAAGGCTCGTCCAATCCGCACGACATCCTGACGATCCTCGGCGAAAAGGCGCTGGCGAAATACCTGGTTGACGAAATCCAGGAAATCTACCGGCTCCAGGGCGTGCGCATCAACGACAAGCACATCGAGGTGATCGTGCGCCAGATGCTGCGCCGCGTGCGTATCAAGGAAGTCGGCGACACGCCGTTCCTGGTCGGCGATCAGGTCGAGAAATGGCGCTTCGACGAGGAGAACGGCCGCGTGCTCACCCGCGGCGGAGAGCCTGCAATCGCGGAGCCGCTGCTGCTCGGCATCACCAAGGCGTCGCTCTCCACCGAGAGTTTCATCTCGGCGGCGTCGTTCCAGGAAACTACGCGCGTGCTCACCGAGTCGGCGATCAACGGCAAGGTCGACAGGCTGGTCGGACTGAAAGAAAACGTGATCATGGGACGCTTGATTCCGGCCGGCACCGGCATGAACTTGTACAACCGGATGGTGGTCAAGGTCGAAGGCGCCGCGGCCGAAGAAGATGCGGAAAAACCGGAGCTGGCGGCCGCGCCCGCACCCGGCGGAGATTGACACGGCGGGTCTGGTCCCGTACATAATGATGTTTCCCCCAAGGGCATAAGTGTCCTTGGGGGGTTTGTTTGAAAACCGCGTCCCACTAGAGGCAATCCGGCGTACCGGGCCGGCGCGATGCGAGCGCCGAGCGGCCCCGAGAGTCGGCGAACGTCCGGTGGATACGCTGCTCGAAACTGAAGAGAACGAGAATTATAACGTGCCGACGATAAACCAGTTGATCCGACAGGCGCGCGTGAAAAAGCGCTTCAAGGTTAAGGCGCGCGCGCTCGAAGGCTCGCCCCAGAAGCGCGGCGTGTGCACCCAGGTGAAGACGACTACGCCCAAGAAGCCCAACTCTGCGCTGCGCAAGGTCGCGCGCGTGCGGCTGTCCAACGGGATCGAGGTGAATACCTATATCCCGGGCGTTGGACACAACCTGCAGGAGCATTCCGTGGTGCTGGTTCGCGGCGGTCGCGTGCGCGATCTGCCGGGCGTTCGCTATCACGTGATTCGCGGCACCCTCGACTCGATCGGTGTGCAGGAGCGGCGCAAGAGCCGTTCCAAGTACGGGTCGAAGAAACCCAAGTAGAGTTATATGTCGCGCAAAGGACAAATTCGCGTCCGCGAAATTCCGGCGGACCCCAAGTATCACGACCGTACTGTCGCGAAGTTCATGAACGTCGTGATGGAACGCGGCAAGAAGTCGCTCGCCGAGCAGATCTTTTATCACGCGCTCGATCTCGTAACGGAACGCTCGAAGGAAGACGGCTTGGTCGTCTTCAAACGCGCGCTCGACAATGTTCGTCCTGCCGTCGAGGTGCGCTCGCGCCGGGTCGGCGGCGCCAACTACCAGGTGCCGAGCGAGGTGCGCCCGGTGCGGCGCAATTCGCTGGCGATGCGATGGCTGGTTGCGGCGGCGCGCGCGCGCGGCGAAAAGTCGATGGAAGAGCGGCTGGCCGCCGAAATCCTCGACGCAGCCGCCAATCGCGGCGGCGGGGTCAAGAAGCGCGAAGACACACATCGAATGGCCGACGCCAACAAGGCGTTCGCCCACTACCGCTGGTAATCACCGAGTTTTTTTAGATGGCTCGTCAGACACCAATAGAACGGGTGCGCAATATCGGCATCATGGCGCACATCGATGCCGGCAAGACCACCACCACCGAGCGTGTGCTCTTCTATACCGGCATCAACTACAAGATCGGCGAGGTCCACGAAGGCACCGCGACGATGGACTGGATGGTGCAGGAGCAGGAGCGCGGCATCACGATCACCTCGGCGGCGACCACCTGTTTCTGGCGCGACAACCGCATCAATATTATCGACACTCCCGGACACGTCGATTTCACCATCGAGGTCGAGCGCTCGCTGCGCGTGCTCGACGGCGCGGTCGCGGTGTTCTGCGCGGTCGGCGGCGTCGAGCCGCAGTCGGAAACCGTCTGGCGCCAGGCCGACAAGTACCGCGTGCCGCGGGTTGCCTTTATCAACAAGATGGACCGCGTCGGCGCGGAGTTCGAGCGCGTCGTGCAGGAGATGCGCGACAAGCTCAAGGCCACGCCGCTGCTGTTGCATCTGCCGATCGGCGCCGAGGAAAAGTTCACCGGTCTGATCGATCTCATCGATCAGAAGGCGCTGATTTGGGACGAGGATCGGCTCGGCGCGGAGTATCGCGTCACGGAGATCCCCGCCGATTTGAAAGAGCAGGCCGCGGGATATCGCGACAAGATGATCGAGTCGCTCGCCGATCACGACGAGCACATCATGGAGCTTTATCTCGAAGGCAAGGTGCCCGAGCCGGCCGCGATTCGCGCCGCGATTCGCGCCGCCACGCTCAAGATGGCGATTACGCCGGTGATTCTCGGCTCCGCGTTCCGCAACAAGGGCGTGCAGCCGATGCTCGACGCGGTCGTCGACTACCTGCCGTCGCCGCTGGACCTGCCGCCCGTCGTCGGCAAGGTCGGCGACAAGATCGAAGAGCGATGGCCGCGTGACGACGCGCCGTTCTCCGCGCTCGCGTTCAAGATAATGAACGATCAGCACATGGGGACGCTCACCTTCATCCGGGTTTATTCGGGCAAGCTGGAAAGCGGCTCGTCGCTGCTCAATTCGACGCGCGGCAAGCGCGAACGAATCGGCCGGATGCTCAAGATGCACGCGAACAAGCGCGAGGATATCACCGAGGTTTACGCCGGCGACATTTGTGCGGTCGGGCTTCGCGATACGACCACCGGCGACACGCTATGCGATCCGGCCGCGCCGATAGTGCTCGAGTCGATCGAGTTTCCCGAGCCGGTCATCCAGATCGCGATCGAGCCCAAGACCAAGGCCGACCAGGAGAAGCTCGGCGAGGCGCTCCAGAAGCTCGCCAAGGAAGACCCGTCGTTCCGCGTCAGCGTCAACAAGGAAACTTCGCAGACCCTGATTTCGGGGATGGGCGAGTTGCATCTCGAGATCATCGTCGATCGGATGCTCCGCGAGTTCAAAGTTGACGCCAATATCGGCAAGCCGCAGGTCGCGTACCGCGAAACGATCAAGCGCGCGGCTGAAGCCGAGGGCAAGCTGGTTCGCCAGAGCGGCGGTCACGGACAATTCGCCGTGGTCGAGCTGAGAATCGAGCCGCTCGCCAAGGGCGGCGGCTTCGAGTTCGAGGACGGCACCAAGGGCGGATCGATCTCGCGCAACTTCATTCCGGCGATCGAAGACGGCGTGAAAGAGGCGATGGAAAATGGCGTCGTCGCCGGCTATCCGATGGTCGATATCAAGGCCATCGTGATCGACGGGAAGGAACACGATGTGGACTCGTCGGAACTCGCGTTCAAAATCGCGGGCTCGATGGCGTTCAAGGAAGCTTGCGAAAAGGCCGAGCCGATTTTGCTCGAGCCCGTTATGGATGTCGAGGCCGTCACCCCGCAGGAGTTCATGGGCGAAGTGATCGGCGATCTCAGCGGGCGGCGCGGCAAGATTCTCGACATGGAAAATCGCGCCGGCGCGCAGGTCATCGAGGCCCGCGTCCCGCTCGCCACCATGTTCGGTTACGCCACGCGGCTGCGCTCGATGACCCAGGGCCGCGCAACTTACACCATGCAGTTCGGCGCGTACGAACCCGTGCCGCGAAATATTTTTGAAGAATTGACGGCGCTCAAGCGCGCATCATAGGGACTTGCGAGCAAGGGTCTCAATCGGAGGTTACTTAAATGGGAAAGGCTAAATTTGAACGCACCAAGCCGCACGCCAACGTCGGCACCATTGGTCATATCGATCACGGCAAGACCACTTTAACCGCCGCGATTACCAAGGTCCTCGCGTCAAAGAAGCTTGCCGTCTTCACCGCTTTCGATCAGATCGACAAGGCACCCGAAGAGAAAGAGCGCGGCATCACGATTTCCATCGCTCACGTCGAATACGAAACGCTCAAGCGCCACTATGCGCACGTCGACTGCCCCGGACACGCCGACTACATCAAGAACATGATCACCGGCGCCGCGCAGATGG
>OBLU010003720.1_pt1 | contig 13813 bp, 10 predicted proteins | sample 1518681 | NCBI WGS metagenome assembly OBLU01 (sample SAMEA3539304, study PRJEB22396) | soil metagenome | biome: tundra; feature: field; material: soil | place: USA | collected 2010-05 | depth 0.15 m
CACGGGGATCGTGTTCTGGCCTGGGTACGGTTTCATGGCGGTGGGGCCTCCCAATCGTAGCTATGTGCCGGTAGATCTGCTGTACACTCCCGCGGCCATGCCTGGCGCGGTTTCTGCGTTGTCCGCCTGGTGATTCAGAACAGTATTGCGATTCCGCGTCGTCGCTTCCGGCTTTTGAGACGAACTTTGCGTGCAGAGCACGGCGACACACGCAGCTCTCGTCGAACGGGCTCAGCACGAATGTGCGAAAGTGCTCTGTAAACCTGGTGGATCGCGTCGGCGACGCGCATGTCATCGGCGATTGGCGTTTGAAATAGCGCCAGAGTCGAGGCCGTCACGGTTGAGACGCAGGCATGCGGGAATTCCGCGCCCTCCGGGATACAGCTCTACCTGAGAAGACTGCGCAAAACGCAATACTGTTCACATAAACAGACTCCAGGTGGGAGTGGGACAGACGATCGTTTTTTGTCGTCTGTCAACCAGCCGCCCTTCTGTGAGAGATGACAGACCACGAGAAGCGATGGTCTGTCCCACTAACTGAACCGTATGGGCGCAAAACGGGCTGATCTGGGGATTTCCGCATAGATTCAGCCAGAATCCGGTCGTGATCCTGCCGATAAGAGATATGTGACAGTCTGGCTTTCAGTCACGAATTGGCTGCCGAGGATCGCTACGCTTTTGGTCTTGGCGAGTGTCCCAGTTATGGCGCTCGATCCGCGTAAGGCGATCACGCAGTACATCCAGACTGCGTGGAACACCAACGCTGGATTGCCCCAATCGTCTGTCCATTCCATCGCCCAAACGAAGGACGGATATCTCTGGCTGGCCACGGAGCAGGGCCTGGCGCGTTTCGACGGCGTGCGTTTCACTGCCTTCAATCACCGCAACAGCAAGAGTTTTCCCTCGGACTACGTCACAGCTCTGCTGGCAAGCCGCGACGGAAGCCTCTGGATCGGCACGGACAGCGGACTCATGCACCTGCAGTCGGGAGTTTTCCAGACCTACACCCCTGGGAGCGGCCTCACCGGCGAAAGCATTTCGGCGCTGTTCCAGAGCGGCGATGGAAGCCTGTGGATCGGAACTGAGGCGGGGGTGAGCCATCTGAAAGACGGGCAATTCCGCGCCTACACAAGCCGGAACGGGCTGCCGAGCGACCATATCCGTGCAATCCAGGAAGACCGTCACGGAGCGCTGTGGTTTGGAACGGATGCGGGGTTAGCGTGTCTCGATCGCGATCGTCTCACGATCTTCACAACGCGGAACGGACTTCCCAACAGTTTCATCCGCGCACTAGCCCTGGCGTCCGACGGATCCATCTGGGTAGGCGCCAACGGAGGGAAACTGGCGCGCATCAGCTCGGGTGTGGTCTCAGTGGTGTCGAGCGGGCTGCCCACCAGCGATACCACGGCTCTTCTTTTCGACCGTGACGACAACCTATGGATCGGATACGATCAACACGGAATCGCCCGTCTGCGCCATGGCTCCGTAAGCCGCTATGGAGCGGCCCAAGGGCTCCCGGGGAACTCCGTCACGAATGCACTATTCGAAGACTCAGAGGGGAGCCTGTGGATCGGTCTGTTCGCCGATGGCCTGGTGCAACTGCGGGATGGCAAATTCACCAGTTTCGGTCCGCCGGAGGGTTTGTCCGCACACACGGCCTGGAATGTGATGGAAGCACACGATGGGAGCATTTGGGCAGGCATGAACGGTACTCTGGACCATCTCATCGACGGCAAGGTCGAGAGGGCTCTCCTGGACGCTACCTCGAAAGGCGGCGTGCACACAGTTTTTGAACAAGGCGACGGAACCGTCTGGGTCGGATTCGGCCATGGAAAACTGGGGCGGCTGAGAAACCACCGAACGACGGTATTTGTAGACCCTTCCGCCGGCAGCGCATCCATCAACGCAATTTTGGAGGATCATGCGGGAAACCTGTGGATCGGCACGCATGGCGCCGGGGTGGCTCGCTTCAAGGACGGTCGATTTGAGCATATCACCGGTTCCGGAAGAGTCGTAGGGATGGTGGAAGCGCCGGATGGCGCGCTCTGGATCGCCACTGACGGTGATGGCGTCAGCCGGTTTCAGAACGGCCATTTCACGGCCTACACCCAAAAGGAAGGACTCTTAAATGGCCACGTGATGGCTGTCTACGTCGATCCGGACGGCGTCGCCTGGGTGGGTACGGCATCGGGCGGTCTCAACCGGATCAAGAACGGCCGCCTGACGTCCTATGCGGTCGATCAGGGCTTGTTTGATTCCACCGTGGGAACCATTCTCGAGGACGATCTCGGGAATCTCTGGATGGGATGCGACAACGGAATCTTCCGTGTCGGCAAACGGGAACTGAACGATTTTGCAGACGGCCGCGTTAAATTCATACACAGCGTCTCCTACGGCACAGTCGACGGGCTGAGGTCGCGCGAATGCAACTACGGCACCAGCACGTCCGCGTGGAAGGGCAAGGATGGCCGTCTGTGGTTCACCACCGTCTCGGGTCTGGTCGCAATCGATCCAAGACGAGTGGTGCCCGACCACCAGACGGCCCCGGTCTGGATTGAACATCTGTCATTCGACAACCACCCGGTCGCGGCGGAAAATGGGGTCCGGCTCGCCCCAGGTTCTGGGAGACTCGACATCCAATTTACAACACCGAGCTTTGTCGGCCCGGAGCAGATTCGGTTTCGCTACAGGATCGACGGATTCGACGGCGACTGGGTCGATGCCGGCACCCGCCGAAGCGCCCACTACACCAACCTGTCTCCGGGCCGATACACATTTCGAGTGCAGTCCGCGAACAGCGAAGGAGTCTGGAATGGGGCGGGGGCGTCGCTTCAGTTCTGGCTGCAACCGCACTATTACCAAGCCCCCTGGTTCCGGGTTCTCTGTGGTTTGGGGATTCTTTTCGCCGGCTGGACCCTATATTTCCTGCGGATTCAGCGCCTCCTGCGGAGGAACCAGGAACTCGAAGACAGGGTACGGACCCGGACGTCGGAGTTGGAGAAGGCGAGAAAAGTTGCCGAAGACGCGATGCGCGCCAAGAGCGAGTTCCTTGCCAATATGAGCCACGAGATCCGCACCCCCATGAACGCGGTTGTAGGCATGACAAGCTTGCTGTTGGATATGAGGCTTCCTCCAGAGGCTTGCGACTACCTCGGGGTCATCCGATCGAGCGGCGACGCGCTCTTGGACGTAATCAACGAAATTCTCGATTTCTCCAAGATCGAGTCCGGCAAGTTGGACCTGGAAGAATCGCAATTCCGCTTGGACCACTGCATCGAGGATGTTCTGGATGTGTTGACGCCCAAGGCGTCGGAAAAGGGACTGGACCTGGGTTACACCTTAGCGGAGGGCACGCCGCGTGCAATTGTTGGCGACGCCACGCGGCTCCGCCAGATCCTGGTGAATCTGGTAGGAAACGGTGTTAAATTCACGGAGCACGGAGAGGTAGTAGTAACCGTCTCGACATCCGCCGTGACAAGCGGTCGCGCCCAGATCGTTTTTCAGGTCCGGGACACTGGCATCGGAATCCCCTCAGATCGCATTCCGCGCCTTTTTCAATCATTTACTCAAGCCGATTCCTCCACAACGCGAAAGTATGGCGGTACCGGACTGGGGCTGGCGATCAGTCGACGCCTCTGCGAGTTGATGGGAGGCAGGATCTGGGTCGAGAGCGCAATCGGTGGAGGGTCCACGTTCCAGTTCGTCATCGAGGCTGGCTTTACCGACAACGAGGGGGGCGACGCTCACGCACAGCCGCTCAAGCACAAACGCGCGCTGGTGGTTGACAGTAGCCCGACTACACAGATGATCCTGACCCGGGAGTTGAAACGATTGGGTGCGGTGGCGACGTCCGTCGGCTTGGCCAGTGACGCGCCTGCGATCGTCAGTTCCGAGCCCTTCGATTTCGCCATTGTTGCCGGAGGCACAGCAGCAATGGATGCCGCCAGTCTCGCCTCCGAGATGCGCTCGCGGTCGGCCAATCCGGACATACAATTCATCATGCTCGTCCCAGTTGGCGGAAAACTTCCATCGCAATCGGAACGGGCCGTGTTCCGCGCATTTCTGCTCAAGCCGGTGAAGCTTTCCCGAATGGCCGAGACTATATTACAGGTGCTCTCCGGTGAGGCCGAAGAACGACGACTCGCGGCGCCCTCGGAATTCGATCGGCACTTGAGTCAGCGTGCACCGCTGCGTATTCTGATCGCGGAAGACAATGTGGTGAATCTGAAACTGGCAGTTCGCCTGCTCGAAAGAATGGGATACCGTGCGGACGGGGCAGCCAACGGCCTGGATGCAGTCGAGGCGCTCAAACGTCAGACATACGATCTCGTGCTGATGGATGTCCAGATGCCGGAAATGGACGGCCTGGAGGCGACCCGCGCGATCCGCAGGATTTGGCCAGTCGGCGGACCGCGAATTGTTGCCCTGACGGCCAATGCATTTCACGAGGACCGTGAAGAATGCCTGGCCGCCGGTATGAACGATTACCTTTGTAAGCCATTTCGCACTCGCGAATTGCGGGAGGCACTGGAACGTTGCCACGAGGCAAGATATCCAAAGGACCGGCCCTGATCCAGTAATGGTGGGTCTTTCATTCGTCGGCCCTGCAACCCGCGGAGAAATAACCAGGCGCTATGAAGGCTGCGGGGTCCCATTCTCCTTCTGGCCGTCATCGGCGGTACCGCGGGTGCGACATTTGCCCGCCAAATGGTGACCATGGTGAGGGGGGTAGAGGGGGGATCGAGGCCGGGCGGGGAACTCGGGGACAGACAGGGCTGACAGCGAGTTTTCCGCTCGCCCCAGCCGCCGCCAGCCGTACGCCCAGAGCCGGTGCCGCGTGATATGCTGAATCCGGATGTTTGGCCGACATCGTAAAGCACGTGTTTTGTTTGCACTATCCGACGTCCTGATAGCCGCGCTGGCGTTTGAAGCGGCTTACCAGACGCGCGTGGTCCTGCATCTGGAGCACGCGTTCTATCTGACCGTGGAACGTAAGGCGCTGGTGCTCGCTGGTGCGCTGGCTGCGTGGGTCGCCATCGGCCTCTGGCTGGAAGTCTACGAGAAACTGGACCTCGGGAATCCGCGGGTGATTCTGCGCGATGCGGCGCGCCAGTGCTCCTATGGTGTGCTCTGCCTCATTGTCTTCGAATATGTCTTCCGGTTGGATCTGAGCCGCTTCTTTCTGGTTCTCTTTTCGGTCTATGCGTGGGTGCTGCTGCTCTTGTTCCGGCTCATGGCCGGACGCGTGGTGGGAGTCATCCGGCGCGAGTTTGCGGCGCCCCACTACGTGATGGTGGTTGGCACCGGCGCCCGCGCGGTGCATCTGGCGCGGGGGCTGGAGCAGTCCAGCGAGTATGGTGTCCGGCTGCGCGGGTTCTTGAGCGAGGGTCCCGTCGCTCCGGCGGAGATCCAGTTGCGCGCCTCCTACAAGGTACTGCCCATCGGCGATCTGCCCTCCATTTTGCGCCAGCACGTAGTGGACGAGGTGATCTTCGCGGTGGGCAGTGAGAGCCTGGCGGAACTGGAAGAAGTATTCCTCATGTGCGATGAAGAGGGCGTCCGCACGCGCGTGGCGGTGGATTTCTTCCCGCACGTCAACAGCACGGTGTCGCTGGAACGGTTCCGGGAGACGCCACTCCTCACGTTTTCGGCGGCACCGTACGATGAGATCAGACTGCTGTTGAAGCGCATGACGGATGTCGCCATCGCCGCGGCTGGGCTCGTGGTGCTCGCGCCGTGGATGGCGGCGATTGCGATGCTGATCCGGCTGACCTCGCCGGGACCGGCCATCTTCCGGCAGGTGCGCTGCGGGCTGAACGGGAGGCTGTTCCTGTTCTACAAGTTCCGCTCCATGGTGGAAAACGCCGAAGAGCTGAAGAAGGACCTGGAACACCTGAATGTGCGCGAGACGGCGTTCAAGATTCCGCGCGATCCGCGATTGACCGGGATCGGACGCTTCCTGCGCAAGTTCTCCATCGACGAGTGGCCGCAATTGTGGAACGTGCTGCGCGGCGACATGTCGCTGGTCGGGCCGCGTCCGGCGGTGCCGGGCGAGGTGGAGCAGTACAAGCGCTGGCAGCGGCGGCGGCTGCGTATGCGTCCGGGGCTGACGTGTTTGTGGGCCATCTCGGGGCGCGACAACGTGGATTTCGAGACTTGGATGAAGCTGGACATGCAGTACATCGACAACTGGTCCCTGGCGCTAGACTGGAAGATTCTGTTGCGGACCATCCCCCGCGTGCTCAGCGGCCGCGGGGCGAATTGAGGCCCTTGGCTGGGCTAGGCCCTAGGCCGGGAGGGAGCGAGACGAAATGCATATTGTTCCGACGCAAGATGAAGTAGTGGCGGTCCTGCGGGAGACCGGCGCGCTGCGCGACGGCCACTTCGAGTATCCCAGCGGGCTGCACTCCAATGAGTACCTGCAGGTGCCGCTGGCCATGCGCTACTACCAGCATCAGCGCATGCTGAGCGTGGGGTTGAGCCGGTTGCTGCGCGCCAACCCGGAAATCCGCGCCATTGTGCCGGAGCTTTCCATTGTGGTTCCGATGACCGGCGGGCTGCCGGTAGCCTACGGCGTCACCGAAGCGCTGCGCGCGAAGCAGGTGTACTGGGCGGAGCGCGAGCACGACTCCGAAGCCCTGCACTTCCGGCAATACCTGGAGCAGTCTCCGGGCGAGCAGGTGGTCATCGTGGACGACATCTTGCGCACTGGAAAGAAGCTGGATGAGTTGAAGCGGCTTCTGGAATCGCGCGGCGCGACGGTAGTCGGCCTGGCGGTGATTATCTACCAGCCCACGCCGGACACGCACGATTTCGGCAATCTGCCTTTGTACTATCTGGCGAAGCTGGATGCCAGATACTACGCCGACGCGGCGCACTGCGAATTGTGCAAGCGGGGCGTGCCGTTGCAGCAGGTCTGGATTTAGCGCCTGAAAACAGGTGCGAGGTTCCACAATGGAACAAAGCCTGCCATGAAATGCACCTTAGTTTTCCCGTAAGTACTTGTGCTCTCCCGGTTTATCTCGGGCACGGCGAATGTTGCTGAATATATGTGCAGAATGTTAAGGAACGCCTAGTATTTGAGAGCTTACGGGGCGAATTGCGGGTAGATTTCCACAGGATTTTCCACCGAAGCGTGGAAAAGTCGGAATCCGCGTTGGTGGGGCATGCTCAGCTCGCCAGCGGGCCGGAGGCTGGCCGTGCCGAGCGCATTGCCGCCGCGAGCGGAGTTTAGGGTAGGATTGGAGGGAAGATGTGGCGAGCCTGTTGGTTGCTGTCGATCGTTTGTGCCGCCCTGCCCGCGCAGATTGGCGATGACGCGAAGCTTGCGCCCTATCACCCGACGCCGGAAACCGTGGTCGACTCCATGCTGCTGCTCGGCGGGTTGAAGCCTGGCGAGAAAATGTACGACCTGGGGAGCGGTGATGGCCGGATCGTCATCGCTGCCGCCCGGAAGTTCCATGCCGAGGCCGTTGGAGTGGAGCTGGACCAGGACCTCTGCAAGCTGAGCGCGGCGAAGATCCTGAAACTTGGGCTCGACAAGCACGCCCATATCGTCAACGGCGATCTCCTCAAACAGGATTACAGTTCCGCCGATCTGGTCACGGTCTACCTGTTAGGGGATGCGGTCAACAACCTGGTTCAGCCGCTTTTGGACAAACAATTGAAGAAGGGCGCGCGCATTGTGGCCAAGGACTTCGATTTCCGGAACTGGACGCCGGAAAAGGTGGAGAACATCGCCGACGACGGCGAAGGCCGCAGCCACACCCTGTATCTGTACCGGAAGTAATCGTGTTCATTTCGCCACAATCGACGTGGCCCCGCTATGTCGCCTGGGTCCGGGTCCTGCTAGCGACCGTTGCCCCGGCGGCCACTTATTTTTTCCTGCCGGGCCCAGTCGCGCCCATGTTCTACGGCGTGATGGCGCTCTACCTGGTGTACACCGTGGTAGTCGCGCTGCGCGGCAGGAGTCGATCGGGCATATTGGGCTTGCTGGCGCTGTTCGGCGACACGTTCTTTTTTCTGATCGTGGCCAGTTACGGCGCCGATCGCATGTTGTGGCTGGCCAGCGCATTCTACCTGTTCCTGCTGGGCGAAGCCCTGGCTTTTTACGGCACCGTGGAAGTGGTGGTGATTGTGGCGGTATGCTCCGCGTTTTGCGCGGTGTTGCCTCAGGGCGCTCGGGTGCTGGTGCGGACGGTGGCAGTGGCGGGTGTGTTGGCCTGCGCGTCGGCGGTGAACAAGCGGCGGCAGGGGCGGGAAATCGAGCGCCTGCGCGAGAAGTTGCTGGAGGCGGAGAAAGCGGCCGAGAGGGCGCGCGAACAGGAGCGCGTGCGCATCGCCAGCGATTTCCACGATGGACCCTTGCAGAGCTTCATCAGCTTGCAGATGCGGCTGGAGATCTTGCGCAAGCTGATGGAACGGGACTTGAACGCCGGGATGACCGACTTGACGCAATTGCAGGTGCTGGCGCAAAGCCAGGTGCGGGACCTGCGCACCTTCCTGCACAGCATGCGGCCGGTGGACGTCGACGGGGCCGACCTGGTGTCTACGGCGCGGCGCGCGGCGGAGAGTTTCCAGAAGGAGAGCGGGATTCCGGTGACGTTCCTGGGGACGACTTCGCCGGTGGGTCTGCCGGCGGAGATGACGCAGGAAGTGCTGCAAATGATGCGCGAGGCGCTGCACAACGTGCAAAAGCACGCCGGGGCCACGCGCGTGGCCTTGGCCATGGAAAAGACGGACCGGGGCCTGGAGATTTCGGTGGACGACAACGGTCACGGGTTCGGCTTCGCCGGGTCGTACTCGCTCGAGGAGTTGGAACTGCTGCGCCTGGGCCCGGCCAGCTTGAAACGAAGGGCGCGGTCCCTGAATGCGGACCTGGTGCTGGAATCGCGTCCCGGCCGCGGGTCGGGAATCAAATTCAGGATTCCGTTGTCGTGAGGACCACGAAAACAATGGCCACGGATGAACACGGATGAACACGGATAAAACAAAACTGCTTATCCGTGTTTATCCGTGTTTATCTGTGGCCATTCTTTCTTCGTTTGGTTGCGGTAGATATGCGAGCTTCACGCTGCCCGAGGTGCGCGGCGGAGATACATCGCTCGTGTACCGGTTCGTGGCGCAGCCGGAGCCGGTGATCGCGCGCGATGAGTTCCGGGATGCCCTGAACCCATCCGTGGCGGGGCGGGTGAATCTCTATTCGGTGTTCGACGGGCAGTGGCATACGGCGCTGGCCACAAGTGAAGACGGCGTGCACTGGCGGAAGCAGGGGATTGTGCTGCGCGCGGCGGCGGGCAGCTACATCGCGGCCAACGGCAGCGCGGTGTCTTACGGGGGGCAGGTCTGGTATTGGTACGAGACGGGGACGAAGGACCGTGTGCGGATTTCGCTCGCGCGCTCGTCGGACGCCCGCACCTGGCGCGCGGAACCTGCGCCCGTCCTCGACGTAGGGCCGGTAGGATCGTGGGACGAGCGAGCGGTGGCCGACCCGTATGTGATCCGCATCGAACCGTTCTTCTACATGTATTATCTGGGGCAGGATCGCGCCGTGAGGCAGCGCATCGGCGTGGCGCGGAGTAGCGACGGCGTTCACTGGGAGAAACTGCGCGCCAATCCGGTGATGGAGATGGAGGAGGACGAGGCGGGGATCGGCGAGGCCGCCGTGTGGCAGTCGGACGGCTTCTACTGGATGCTCTACACGGTCCGCGATTTCGCCGAGAACCGGTATCTGCGGCTGGCGCGTTCCACCGATGGCGTGCGCTGGACCAAACTCGCGGTGCAATACAAGGGCACGCAGGCGTGGAACTCCAAGGTGATCTGCGACCCCACGGTGGTGGTGGAAGGCGGCCGGATCCTGGTGTGGTTCGGCGGCGGGGACGTGGCATCGCCGGATGAGAACCTGCACGGGCAGATCGGCTTTGCTACGCTGGCCAAGTGAACGTCGGCATCACTTGTTATCCAACCTACGGCGGCAGCGGGATTGTCGCCACCGAGCTGGGAATGGAACTGGCCGCGCGCGGCCACGAGGTCCATTTCATTACTTATGCGAATCCCATCCGCCTGGATCCGGATACGCCGCGCATCCACTATCACGAAGTGGAGGTCTCCAACTACCCGCTGTTTCAATACCCGCCGTACTGCCTGGCGCTGGCGGGGCGCATGGCGGACGTGGCCCAGAGCTACAAGCTGGACGTGCTGCACGTGCATTATGCGATTCCGCATTCCATCGCGGCCATGCTGGCGCAGCAGATGGTGGCGACCGAGCGGCGGCTGCCGTACATCACGACGCTGCACGGCACCGATATCACGCTGGTGGGCGCGGACCCCTCGTATTTCGGGATCACCAAGTTCTCCATCGAGAAATCGGACGGGATCACGGCGGTCAGCGATACTTTGCGCGAGCAGACGGTGGAGATCTTCGGGGTGCCGAACGAGATCCGCGTGATCCAGAACTTCGTGAATTGCGAACTGTACCATCCGGACCACGAGAAGAAGGGCGCGGCGGCGTACGCGCCGGGCGGCGAGAAACTGCTGATTCACCTATCGAATTTCAGGCCGGTGAAGCGCGTGCTGGATTGTATCCGCATTCTGGCGGAGGTGCGCAAGAGCGTGCCGGCGCGATTGCTGATGGCCGGTGACGGCCCCGAGCGCCCTCCGGCGGAGCACCTGGCGCGCAGCCTGAAGGTGGACCAGCATGTACTGTTTCTGGGCAAGCAGAATCACGTGGAGCGGCTGATTCCGCTGGCCGACGTGCTGCTCATGCCGAGCGAGATGGAATCGTTCGGCCTGGCGGCACTGGAGGCGATGGCCTGCGGCGTGGTGCCGGTGGCGACGCGCGTCGGCGGCGTGCCGGAACTGATTACCGACGGCGAGGACGGGTATCTGGAAGCGGTCGGCGATATCGAGGCGCAGGCCGCGCGCGTGGTGTCGCTGCTCACCGACGAAGCGCTGCACGACCGCATGGCGAAGGCCGGACGCTGGAACGCGGGCGAGCGATTCTGTACGGACCACATCATTCCGCGGTACGAGAAGTTTTATAGGGACGTGGTGGACTCTGCTGGATAGTGGGACAGACGATCGCCTTTTGTCGTCTGTCACCTGGTCTTGGCGAGAGCCGACAGGGTCGAAGAACCAACGGCGTGGTGGGGCGCCCCACCAATGTCGTAGTCCCTGGAGGGCCGGTTTTTCATTAGATTCCGCGGGCCGAAGGCCACTCCCGACAGACCACAAAAGACGATGGTCTGTCCCACCTTCATCCCCGATTGGCGAAGTTCCAGGCGTGGGCGACGATGGTGCGCAGGCCGGCGTATTGCGGAGACCAGCCCAGGCGGTCGCGGAGCTTTTGACTGCTGGCCACCAGGGCGGAGGGATCGCCTTCGCGGCGCGGTCCAACCACATAAGGGACCTTCCTGCCGGTGACTTCCTCCACTGTGCGGATGATCTCCAGCACGCTGCTGCCGGCGCCCGTGCCGACGTTGAACTGGTCGCTGGGTCCGCCGTTCATCAAGTACTCGACAGCCAGGATGTGCGCCTGGGCCAGATCGTAGACGTGGATGTAATCGCGGATGCAGGTGCCGTCCGGCGTGGCGTAGTCGTCGCCAAAGACGGTGATGGGCTGGCCGGTTTTGACGGCGCGGAGGACGAGCGGGATCAGGTGGGTTTCGGGCTCGTGCTCTTCGCCGAGCGCGCCATCCGGATCGGCGCCGGAGGCATTGAAGTAGCGCAGGCTGACGCTGGTCAGCCCGTGGATCTGGTCGAACCAGCGGAGCAGGGTTTCCACCATCACCTTGGATTCGCCATAGGGGTTGATGGCCTGGATGGGAAAGGTCTCCAGGATGGGCGAGGTGTGCGGCGTGCCGTAGACGGCCGCGGTGGAAGAGAAAACGATGTGCTTCACACCGGCCTGCACCATGGCGTCGAGCAGGGCGAGCGACCCGGCCACGTTGTTGGTGAAGTAGCGGGCGGGTTCGCGCATGGATTCTCCCACGGCGATGAAGGCGGCGAAGTGGATGACGGCGTCGCACTGCTTCGCCTTCATGAGGCCGGTGAGCGCGGCCGTGTCGGAGAGAGAGATCTCATGCAGCCGGCCGGCGGGCACGTTGTGGCGGTAGCCTCTGGAGAGGTTGTCGACAACGGTGACGTCGTGGCCCTGCTGGAGCAGGAGGCGGACGGTGTGGGAACCGATGTAACCGGCTCCACCGGTAACCAGAATCTTTCTTGGAATCACGGGTATGAACTCAATTGTAATCGCACGGCCGCGCAATAACCAAATGGTATGGTGCTGTGCTGTCTATGCAGACTTCCACCCAGATGCGGCGGAGAAGCCCTACTGCATCGTCAGATAGCCGAGGGTGGGACTCTGGTTCGTGCCGACGGTAATGACGATGGGCTGTTTGCCGCTGGCGACGCCGGCCGGCACCCGCAGATTCACCTGATACAGCCCGATATAGGAGGGACTGACGCCGGCAGCCGTGATCTTGCGAACGCAACACCCGGCGCCATCCACGACAAAGAGATTGTCCGAAAGATCGATGGCCAGGGAGGCCGGATTGTAGAGCCCAACTTGCGCCGCGGCACCTGGATCGCCGCTGGAGTGCTGGTCCCCCATGCCGGCGATGGTGCCGATGGTGCCATCGGGCGTAATCTTGCGCACACGGTGATTGGCGGTGTCGGTGAAGTAGATGCTGCCATCGGAACTCACTACCGTTCCTTCCGGCCGGTGCAGCAGGGCGGCGGCGGCAGGGCCCTGCAACACTTTGCCGGCGTCAGCAGAGAGCGATGTTAGTGGGCACGTTGATGAGCGCGCTGGTGGCGGGCCCGTTGTCGCCGCCAAACCTGCTCCGTCTCCACCTGCGATTGTGTGTATGATGCCGTCCGCGGTGACTTCACGAATCCGGTTGTTATAAGTGTCGCACAGGTACACGTTGCCGTTGCCGTCGATCGCGATGCCTTCGACCGCACTTAGGCCCGCGCTGGTGGCGGGCCCGCCGTCACCCGAGAAAGTGCCGGATCCATTTCCCGCAATCTTAGTCACGATTCCGACAGGGGTTACCGTGAAGGCATTGCTTCCGGCCGCTACATACAGGTTGCCGCCAGCATCCAGCTTGAGATCGTAAATGTATCCGGAGACCCTTGCTAACGTACTAATCACTCCTCCGCTAACTTTGCGAATCACGCCGTTGCCGGTATCGGCAATATACATCGTGCCGCTTAAGTCGGCCGCTACTGCCTGCGGCGATTCGAGTAGAGCCCCGGTGGCAGGACCGCCGTCTCCCAGGGGATATACTCCGGCAATGGTCCGCGACACATAGGAGCTGGCGGGCTGAGCATGCAACGCCAACGAAGATAGAAGTACGGTAAGTAGAGTCCCAGTGCTGTCCCTCATAACTCCGGCGATTGTATCACTTTGTCGCGCTCGGGTTGCACGAGCCCAGGGTGATTGGCGATCCTGAGACCGGCCTGTTGGTGCGCGAAAGTACATCGCCGGGAGGGAGGGGCAGAGCGACAGTCCGCGGGTTGATAAGATGAAACCCAGGTGGTTTCTTGAGAGCACTTCTTTCCCTATTCCTGGCGGCGTTCCCGCTGACGGCGCAGTTTTCGAATCTCGCGACCGACGACGCCGGCAGTCGTGTGTGGTTTTCGTCGTCGCTGCGGCTTCGCGGTACGCAGCAGAATCTACTCCCCAAGATCTTCATGGCCGACGCGTTGGGCAACGTGCAACTGGTGGCGCAAGTCACGTCCAGCGATCCCTATGCGCTCCTGACCCATCCGGAAGTTTCCGGCGATGGGAGCGTACTCGCCTATGTGGCGG
>OBLU010003722.1_pt1 | contig 13808 bp, 11 predicted proteins | sample 1518681 | NCBI WGS metagenome assembly OBLU01 (sample SAMEA3539304, study PRJEB22396) | soil metagenome | biome: tundra; feature: field; material: soil | place: USA | collected 2010-05 | depth 0.15 m
ACCCGATCGGGCGGGCCTACGCCGACTCCCGGGTGCAGACCATCTACGGCGGCACCTCCGAGATCATGAAGACCATCATCGCCCGCGAGGTCACCGGCCTGCGCACCTAGACCTCTACGGATCTCGTGCATCCCGATGCTAATGCGATATTAGACGGAATGCTAGAACCGGCGGCCTGCGGTGAATCCGTGTCGGGTAGTGCAGGGTCTTGGTGTCCGTTGTCCGAGCTGGGCTGTGGCTCACCATCGCGGGCTCTGGCGCGGTGACGATGACGATCTGGCTGCTGCACTTGCTATCCGTCGGATCTAGGTTGGGGTACGGCGTGGCGGCTTGACCGAGTAGGTCAGAGCCGGAAAACTTTCCGCCGTGGACCTACATCGTCAAGCACGCGAAGACGTCCGGCGCATCCTGAGCGCGCACGATGCCTGGCTGAGCGCCTACCGGGGCTTTCTGGATCTTGGTGTCCAGGATGCGGGCGGTTACTGGGAGGTACCGAATGTCGACTTTGTTTCTATAGATCCCTGTGTACGGTCCGGGCACGTACGGCAGTTCGCCGCAGGCTTGGTCGGAAAGTTGGCCAGCTGCGAGTCACCGTTGCGTGTGCGTGTACGTGCATTCGCTGGTGTGCACCTATACACGCCGGGCGGTGACCGGATCAGGACCCGTTCACGGCCGCGGACCAGAAAGACAGGCCTGCTCATGCAGGCATCGACGTACGAGCAGCCCCCTCTGTTGGAGGGCGATCCGTCTTTCGGGGACGGTTTGTTCGGGCGGCCCCCATATGAGATATCCGTCCTGATGGATATCGATCTCGGGACGAAAACTCTCCAGAAGGCATCGATAGCTGCCATCGACTGGGGCGACGATGACAAAGGCCGCGAAATTTACTATGAGGAAGAAATTCCAGCTCCTCCGATGGAGGCGGTTGACGATTCAGGCCTAGGTGGTCCTATACCTCGGCCTGACTCTGGAGGTCCGCTGGTCGATGACTTCAGCGATCTCCTTGATGAGGAAGGGACGGATACCGGAACACACCCGGCGTGAATCCCACTTGGTAGCGGTTCCGTACTGTCATGCGGATGGGTGAACGCACATGAGTGAAACAATATTTGGCGATCGGCTATATCAAGCCCGCATGCTAAGGCAACGAAAGCTTGCGGATTTGGCTGCGCTGCTTGAATGTTCTGTGCCAGCTATGTCTAAGTGGGAGCATTCACGTACGGTGGATGTTTCTCAAGCTCAGTTGTCACTGCTCTCTGAGACTCTTCGATTCAGTTCGCGTTTCTTCTCGATGCGTCCGTCGCCTCCGCTTGCGGATAACGACTTGCTGTTCAAGGCGCCCAAAAATATGCTGAAGCGTGAGGTTGGCTGGCTGAAGGAATTTGTCCGGTTGACTTCCGAGCTTTTGGACTGGCTGGATGAACGTCGGCATCTCCCGCCCGTTAAAATTCGGCTCGCAAGTAGGGATGGCGTTGATATCCGAGAAGCAGCTCGGGAACTTCGGATTATGCTTGGACTGTCCGAAGTCGCGCCGATCGATCATCTAACTCATCCTGTGGAGCGCGCGGGAATTGTAGTAGTTGTCCGGCGGCGTAGTTCCGTGGACGGGGGGCCTTGGGCAACACTGGCCGCTGAGCAGCAACTATCCGGCTCCGGTGAATCGGAGCCGGATATCAATGAGCGTCATGAGGGCTGCTCTACTTGGGTAGGTGAGTTTAGGGAACGCCCGCTAATAGTCATGCGCGGTGTTACGACTTGGGAGAAGACTCGCTGGGTCCTGGCACATGAACTTGGCCATCTTTCGCTGCATGCTGGCCGTATGCCTGTCTCAGATGAGGCCGAAGAGGAAGCAAGCAGGTTCGCGAGTGAGCTTGTTGCTCCGATCCGGGAGATCGTCAAGGAACTGCCGCGCGTCGTGACACTGGCTGCACTATTGGAGCTAAAGTTTAAATGGGGCATATCGTTGGCTGCCCTGATCCGTCACCTTCACAACAACGGTGCTATAACGGACCAGCGAAAAAAAACCCTTTATGCTCAGCTCTACACCCGGAGAAATCCAGAGACGGGTCGATCCTTTGGTGCGACGGAGCCAGGATGGGATCGGCGCGCACCGGAACGACCTAGGCTTATTGCCGCATGGGCTCAGCATATTACAGGAACTCTAGTGCCAGAAGCTATTTCAACTGCTTCAGAGGTCTTTCCATCTGACCTGCTTGCTAGCATTCTGAATGAGCAACGTACGACTTCCTCGGGCGCGCAAAATAGGGTAACTGCTCAACGTGCTGAGGGTGAGGTAATAAATCTTAGACCACGAAATTCCGCCGCTGCGGCTCCGAGCGTCCGGTCCTGGCCGTCCTTCCGACCCGCGCCGGATCGAACCGACGGAAGATCATAGGCAAGGTCGCCTTCGCTTGTACGTGCATCACACGGCTTGATGGTGACCGGTTGTCCTGCGACGGTAGAGAGCGCGGTACACAGCGACCCTTTAGGCGATTCGAAGCATGGTTCGAGGGGAGCAGCAACATGATCGCGCTTGAGGTGAGCGGTATGAGGCGGTACGCAAATGGCTGAGCGTCCGCTTTTCAGTTCTAAGGACGAACGTCCGCAGGCGTCCGCCTATCGTCATTTTCATGATCCAGGACATCACGTGGCCGTCGGTGGACTCCCGCGAACGAAGATGAACGAGACGGGAACTGAGACGAGCAGCACGCCATGAGCGGATTGGGAGCTTCGACACCGGTCGCGAGCGACCTGCTCAACCGCATCGACGAGATCGTCCTGCCCAGGGCACACGGTCACGGTCAACATCGCCGACAACATGTGGAAGACGCCAGCGCTGGACGCCGCGTTCCGTCGCCGCTAGCGACCTGACCACTGCGGTATAAGCCCGAATTATTAGCAAATAGGTCGTTTTGCGCGGCTCGACATGACTTGCCACGGAGACGTTTACCCACCATCATGCTTCTTAACGATCTGTCTCAGAGGGGCGGGACCATGTTAGAGGCAGCGTTCGTGGCTTGGCTGGTGGCGCTTCTCGGCGATCACACTGTCAGAGGGGTAACGCGCGTCCTGCTCGGGAATCCCGAGCGGCGTCGATTCGCATCGGCGCTTAGCGCGGCGATGCACGTCACCATAGTGTCGATCATGCAGAACGTGCCAGCGGGATCGCGCGATACCCTTGAGCCGGCCTTGCGAGACTGCTTCGCCAAACCAGCCGCCAGCGTTCTCGACGGCCGGATACGAGTGCGGACTGCATTGGTCGCGGCTGTGCGGGAGCAGATCGCGCCGCTCGCGGATCCGCGGATGACGGGTTCTGGGCGGTCTTTCCTTGACGAAATAGATGTCGATGCCGACTGGCTACGCGACGAACTGGCGAGTGTAGCTATCCGCTCCATCGAGCAGGTGGGGACAGGTTTTCCAGCACTCGCGCCGCTCGTGGCACAGCTCAACGCTGATGGGCTGATGGAGCTTGAGGAAGTCATCAGCGCGAAAGTTGATGGCGTACTCGCGACCGTCGAGTCGTGGAAGCAGTCCGCGCCATCGGCGGGCCCGTCTGGGCTTGCCCGTTCCGGTGGGTTTCTGCCCGACGTCACCGATCGAATCGCGGACGCGCTGCTCGATATCCCATCGATGTCAGAAAACGACACGAGAAACGTCATATTGGGCATGCTGCCGGTGCAGCTACGCGGCTCTATCCGGTATAGTCCAGCCCCTCGCATTCAGATCTATAACATCGTGCAGGCGTGCTCGTACCGAGAAGAGGGCTTGCGCCAGCTCGTGCGGGCGATCCGCTCTCTCGAGAGAGACTCCATTCCTATGCGCCGGCTCGATGACCTGATCCTGGAAATCGGCGAAAGCGGCTCGTCCGCGCAAGGGAATGGAACGAGCCAGGCGTGATGAACTCGCAAGCCGCCCAGATCACAGAACATCTCGCTGAGCTGCTGGCACGGGTCCCGGCGATCATGGCAACGGATGGCCTAGATGCCATCTTGACTATGGTGCGCGCCAGGGGATGCGACCTTCCGGCACCGACCGGAGGGAACATCCGGATCGTCTGTTATCAGATTATCGCCGCCGCCGCGGCCCGCCCTGGAGGGCTGCAGTATCTCGCTAACGCCGTTCGCCGGCTTGACGGAACCACGCTGGGCGATAACTTCGCCGATGAGGTGACAAGCCAGCTGCCTAGTGATTTCTTCACGCTCGACGATCGGCTCAAATTTGTCGAAGAGGTACGCAAGCTCGTCCGACCGGACGAGACGAATATGTACTACGAACGTGTCGCTGGATATGCCTGCCTCGTCCCCATTCTGGATGCCCAGACGCTGGTCCATGAGCTTGAAGAGCTCATCGCGGACGAAAGGCCAAGCCACCCGCTGGTCCTGCTGACCGAGGAGATCGCGTTCCGGACCAAGAAAAGATCGCTGCACAAGACGGCGAGTGAATTGTCGGATCAGCTGGCGTCGCTGATCGACGCTTGGGCGGGGCAGGAACGCGGCGGTGAGACGGCCAGGCTAGCGGAACTCCGCAAGGAGAAACGAAAGGCATGTCAGACCCCGGATGACGTGGAGCGCGCGACTCTCACGCTCATGCTGGAGCCCTATGTGCCCAGGCGGGACGCGGGGTACCGGTTGCAGATATGGATGTACCGAAGTGACCCGCAGCCAGAGCAGCGACGTGCGATCGACGACCCCGTGACGCTGGCCGAGATCCAGCGAGAAGTGGTCGACCAGATTAACCTGGTGATGCGTGAACTATCCAGGCCGAAGGCAATCGCGAACGTCGACCTGGAGTTCATCTTGCCGCGCTCGATGCTGGGCTACGCCGTTGAGGACTGGGTCATCAAGGGAGATCACATCACGCTCGGCACGCAGTTTCAGGTCGTGGTGAGAGACGCTGACCGGTTGCGTCACCCCGTCCTATGGCAGCCGTGGCAGGAAAAATGGCAGCGCGTGTCTGATGCTAAGCCCGGCCCCGATGCCCCCCTCTCCCGCTGGTTGACGTGTCTCGACCCACCCCGCGGAGCGGGTGAACTACGGCTGGAACTGCTCAGCGAGGAATTCGTCTCGCTCGGCCTTACCTTCCCGCCAGAACCAGAGGCTGGGCGCGTTGAACTCGACGAGGCGCTGGATGCCGGCGTGCCGGTCGCGGTATGGCCTCGCGGCAGATGCGCCCATCCGATTCCGGCGAGCCCCACCGACACCTGTGCTGGCGCGGAATTCAGGAAGAACTTGTCCAGAGAGATGGCCGGGCGACCGCTGCGGGACATACCCAGGCTCGTCAAGGAGGCACGCCAGGCACGCGCCGTCGGCGTATCAGGCCTGGCTCTGCTCTGGGACGACGCCGATCGTATACCTCCCTACATGCTGCTCGACGCGCCCCGATATAGGAGACCGGATGAGTGAATGGCGCATCTACCGGGGCACCGGTGAGCCGCACGACTGGGACCTGCCGGACCCGCCCAGCTGGCGAGCCTTCGCCGGGGAACCGTCGCTCGATCCTCCGGTTGACACCGGGCAGACAGCCGAGCGGCATCTCGGCGCGCTCGCCAGAGCCGTCAACTACCGGCCCGGAGACGAAGAAGTCGAGATGGTCAACGCCGCGTTGTACTTGCGGCGCCCGCTGCTCGTCACGGGTAAGCCTGGTACCGGGAAGTCGACGCTCGCCCAGAACGTCGCGCGTGAGCTGCGGCTAGGTCAAGTGCTCAGCTGGTCGATAACCAGCAAGTCCACTCGCGAGCAAGGACTGTACTCGTACGACCCGCTGGCCCGGCTGCACGATGCCGGCCTGAGCCGTGAGACAGGGCGGGACACGGTTCTCGACATCGGCATGTACATCCGGCTTGGCCCGCTCGGGACAGCCCTGCTGCCCTACCGGCTGCCTCGGGTGCTGCTCATCGACGAGCTAGACAAGAGCGATATCGATCTGCCCAATGACCTGCTCACGATCTTCGAGGAAGGCGTGTACGACATACCTGAGCTAGCGCGGATTTCCGCGACTCGGCCAGTGAACGAAGTCCTCACGTACAATGCCGCGGGTACGGTGCCCATCACGGAGGGGCTGGTCAGATGCGCTGAATTTCCGTTGGTCATCATCACGAGCAACGGCGAACGGGACTTTCCGCCTCCGTTCTTGCGGCGTTGCCTGCGACTGGAGCTCAAAGAACCGCCCAGGGACCGGCTTGAGTCTATCGTCCGCGCGCATCTCGGGGACGAAGGACTTGAGCGGAGCGGAGACCTGATCGACCGGTTCATCCGTAGGCGCGCCGAGGTAGACCTCGCGACAGACCAGTTGCTGAACGCCATCTTCCTGGCGTTTCAGGGTGAATTGGGCGGCGATAAGGAGCGCCTGGTCAAGCTGGCTCTGCAGCGGCTGAACCCGGCGGATTCCGCGGTGGCGGGCAGTGTGTAAATGGGCGTTCAGCGGCTAGCCGACCTGATGCGGCTACTGGGTCTGTCGCCGACGGCCGAGGACATACTCGACGTTCTTTTGCTGGCTCGCCTCGTCGGTGCCCCGGCGCCAGCGGTCGCGGGCACGGCTGAGGAAGGCGGCCGGGAGCCTCGGCCAGCCGTTCGGGCGCGGGAACCGGAAAAGCGCTCGGCCGTCCAGACCATACCGCGCGAGCAGGTCAGCGAGCCGCGCCGACCGGAGCGCGGCTTCGGTGTGCCCCGGGACGCTGAGGTCACCCCTTCCCTGCACCCGGTAGGCGCTGGCGCCGCGACAGGAACCCAGCGGGCAACCTTGGTCAGGGCACCGGCGGCGCCGGCCCTGGGTGACAAGCTCGCGCTGGGCCGGGCGCTACGTCCGATGAAGCGGACCATACCCTCGCGCCACCAGCGCCACATGGACGAGGTAGCGACCGCGAACCAGATCGCCGAAGATCGCCTCTGGACACCGGTGCTGCGGCCCGCGCGGGCTCGATGGCTGGAACTGGCGGTCGTGGTCGACGGTTACGAGTCGATGTCGATCTGGCGGGACGTAGTCGCTGAGCTCAGGGGAGTCCTGGAGGGTCTGGGCGCCTTCAGCGATGTCCGGTTCTGGCTGCTTGACTGCATCGATGGGGATTCATCGCGACCGGGGCTGCGGCGATGGACTCCTGGCAGCTTGCCGCGGAGCCCGGGTGAATTGACGGACCCGGCAGGCCGGCGAGCCATCGTTATGGTCAGTGACTGCCTAGGCCCGCTGTGGCGATCAGGAGCGGCCCAGCGGCAGCTGGCCATATGGGGGGTCAGCCAGCCAGTGGCGATCGTCCAGCCACTGCCGCAGCGTCTGTGGCCGTCTACCCATGCGCCACCGATGCCGGCGGAGCTGCGCGCGGCCAGGCCCGGTGCGCCCAACGCACAGCTCCACGTCCTGCGGACGACCCCGCGGGGAGCCGTGGCTCCCCGATCGGTGCCGGTACCCGTGCTCGAACTCGACGCGGACTGGCTAGCGGGCTGGAGCCGTCTGGTGAGCGCATCGGGTACGGCCGGGGTATCGATGATGGCCGTCTTCGCCCGGCAGGACCTCGCGGTGCAGGACAAGGACGCGGTTACCGAGCCCGCGCCTGCGGACGCGCGCTGGCTGGTGCAGCGCTTCCGGGCGAGCGCTTCTCCCGAGGCATTCCAACTCGCCGTGTACCTGACCGCGGCGCCCGTTAGCCTGCCCGTCATCCGGGTGATCCAGCGAGCCATGCTCGGGACCTCACGGCAGTCCCAGGTGGCAGAGGTCTTCCTGGGCGGACTGCTGCGCCGCAAAGAGGAAGAGATCGCCGCCGATCCCGATGCGGTCCAGTACGAGTTCGTCACGGACGCCGTACGAGACCTGCTCTTCCGGCGGCTGCGGAGAACCGACGCGCTGCGAGTACTGCTCGCGGTATCCGATTTCCTGGATGTCCGGTTCGGCCAGGCCCGCGACTTCCGGGCGCTGCTGGCCGGCCAGAGTGTGGCAGGCGATTATCTGATCGCGCCGGACAGCAAGCCATTCGCGCTGGTCGCCGAGCGGGTGCTGCGCCTGCTCGGCGGGCAATATCTCGCCCCGGCCAGCCAGCTGGCCGCAGGGCTCGGCGGACCAGGTTCAGCCGCCGGTCCCGGGGTGGTGACTGCCGAGGATGCCCGGCACGTCCCGGCGCCTCGGCCGCGGAGTAAGGACAGACCGCTGGCCTGCCCGTACTGCTACCACGCGTTCGCCGCCCGGGACATCCTGTTTCGCTGTACTGGCCGGGCCGATATCGATAGCGTCGCGTGTGAGCCGCGGCGCGACGAGGTCCTGGAGAAGCAGATGCGGCAGTCAGCGAACCTCTTGCCGCCAGTCTTCCGGCCGGGGAAGAGCACGGACGAGGCGACCTGCCCACTGTGCCAGCAGAGGACTCGCATCCAGGTATGTCCGCGCTGCCACAGCCGGCTTCCGGCGACCTTCATGTCCGTCGAAGGCCGGCTGATCGCCCTGGCTGGGCCCAGCCTGGCGGGCAAGACCGCCTTCATGACGGTCTTGATCCATGAGTTGCGCCACGCAGCGGGCGAGCGGCTGAACGCGTCGGCGACCGGTGCCGACGACACGACGAATGAACGCTTCTCCCGGGACTATGAATCGCCGCTCTACCGGAAATCCCTGCTGTTCGCGCGAACCACCACATCCGGGCAGGACAACATCGCGCCGCTGGTATTCCGTTTCCAGATGAATCAGCGAACGCTTCTGCGCCGCCGTCCGCAAGAACTCCTGCTGTCGTTCGCCGACGGGGCGGGGGAGGACCTGATCTCACCGCTAAAGGTCGAATTGATGACGCGGTACCTGGCCGCGGCCGACGGCGTGGTAGCGCTTGTCGATCCACTGCAGCTACCCAGAGTCCGCGAGCTGCTTGGCTCGACGTTCGTCTTGCCGCCGCTGCTTCCGCCAGACCAGATATCGGCGTTCGTGAGGATCACGGAGCTGCTCCTGGCGGGCTCCGGCGGTACCGTCGTAGACAAACCGGTAGCGATAGTCTTGACCAAGGTCGACACGTTGTGGAGTATGCTGCCCCTCGATAGCGCCCTGCGGCTGCCCGTCGACGTAACTCCGTTCTTCAACGTCGCCGACAGCATGGCGGTGCAGCGGGAAGTGGCCACGCTGCTAGCTGGCTGGGGCGCCGGAGAGATCGTTGACCTCGCGCGGAAGCACTACAGTGACAGCCGCTTCTTCGCTGTCTCCTCGCTCGGCGAGCAGCCGACAGACAGCAATCGGGTGTCGCCCCGCGGGGTCCGCCCATATCGGGTAACAGACCCGTTCCTGTGGCTGCTCAGCGAGTTCAGGTTCGTAGAGACGGTTCGGCGGGTTTTATATGACCCTGTACCAATTGCATTACACATCGTGCAAAGATGGCCTGTCCGGATACTCCGGATTTCAGTTCTGCGCCGCCTCTCCCGGTATTCCTCAGGCCGTGATGCGCGAGGTGGAGCGGCATACTATCTACGAGCCTCCGCTCGCGCTGCAGGCGACGGGGACGCGATCGCCCGACGATTTCCCGGTCAATCTGCTGTACGCCTTCAACAGCAGTCCTGAAATTGTGATTATCGCCCGTGTTCAATTCACTGGCCTGGACTTCTCGAATAGGTCGGGTAATTATTTCGCGCATTCGCTGATTACCGACAGTCCCGACGCCGACCTGCACGAGGTCCTGCCGGTAGAGCTGTGGAACGCGTCGTTCTGGCAATCGAGTCAGGGTGACCGTGCTGAACTGGCCCCGCTGCCTCCGCCGCGGCCATCGGGCTTCATCACGCGGCCGCGCATCGCTGGCTTCCTCGCGGCCGAAGGAGGAACCTGCGAACAGATCGCCGCCCTGCTGACCGCCACCGAAGCCGCGATGGACGCCGGGCGCCAGGTTCTGCTCGTCGGTCCCGACGCGGAGAACGTCTGCCAGTGGATCGCGGTGGCGTCGTACCTGCTCGGACCGGGGATCGCCCGCCGACTCTCGTTCTCCACCTATAACTATGACCCGCGCCGGTGCTCGACGCACATCGTGGGCACCATCTCCGCTGCCGGGCCGCTGCGCGCCGACATCGTCCGGGGCTTTCACGTCTTCGACCTAGCTCGGGAGACCGTGCCCGACGTCCCGCCGAGTTCCGCCGCGCTGTTGCTGGCACGGCTGGGCGTCGTTGCCGCCGCGGACCTGTGGGAGCTGGCGCGGTCGCTGCGCCCGTCCTCGGTACCGCCGCTAGCCGAGGGACTTCCGGTGCTCGCCAGCGCCGCACTGATGCTGGGCCACCGGCTGACGACGCCCGAGCTGGCGGCCGCGCTGGGCTGGCTGCACGCCGACAGCAGCACGGTCACCGCCGGGCAGTTCGCCGCTGCGGTGCGGGGAGCGCTGGAGCTGCGGCTCGTGGAACTCTCGGCCAACGAGAAGCATCAGCTGGTAAGCGTCGCGACCCGCGGCCAGGAACCGGGCGAGACGTCTCCAGGAGCGCTGGTCGGCTTGGTCGAGCAGGCGCTGGTGGAGAGTGCGTTCGCCGAACTGGACCACGGCAATCCGATCGGCGCGGGGATCGAGCTGCGTACTCCGGCAGCCAGGGAACTTGCCACAGACGGATGTTCCATGCGACTGCGGACATCAGATCCCCAGATCGTGGTCGACCTGCTGACCTGGGCGGGCGCGGTTGGCGTCGAGCCAGCCGAAAAGCTGCTGCGGCTCGCAGGGCGGGATGCGATACTGCCGGGCTTGCTGGTCGGAAAAATACCGCCCGGACTGGCCGAGATAGCGGGCGACTGGCCGGTCCTGCGAGCCGGGGTGGCAGCAGGGCTAGCAACCCTGCCCGCCTCCCGGCAGCAAGAACTGCTCACCAGCCGGGCCGCCAGGATCCTCCGCGCGCGCGACTTCGCCGCCGATCGGGTTCTCGGTACGGAATGGCTGGTCACGCAGGCCCGCAACGGCGGCATGACGCGGCCCGCCGCGCTGGCGGACTTCGTCAGTCTGCGGGCGTCCTGGCGGTACGCGCCCGCCGACTTTACGCGGCTTATCGAGCGGCTGTGGGATGGCCGCGGGTGGACACCGGAAGAGGGGACCGAGCTGATCGGTCTGCTCGATGTCGGCGCGCTAACCGACGACCCCGTACGGTCCCGGCTCACCGCCCTGCTGCGCACCTTGCCTGAGCCGGACAACACCCGAGCCTGGGTGGGGTTCGTCCTTCGCCTCGCCGAGTTGCCCGCGGGGAAGCTGCCGCCGGAGCAAGCCGAACTTGCGGATGAATTGTCGCACCTGATAACGCTCACGACGCGGGCGGAGCGCGACACGCCGCCGGATGAAGCCATCGCCGAGCTATTGCGTGGTTATAAGTCGGGAAGCGAGCAGGCTCGTGGCCTGCTCAAGCGCCTCCTCCCGCCGCTTCTCCTGCGCCACAGCGACCTCAGTTCCATTCTCGGCAGTTGCCCTCCCGACCTCTTCCGGAGCCTCTGCGAATTTTCCGTAGAGTCGCTGGCGCGCGACAGGCTTGGTGCCCAGGAAATCGCCAACCTCGTCGTAAGCATGCTGCTGCTGAAGACTCAGGAATCTAATTATGGCGCCGATCTAGAGGAGCAGGTGCTGCGGCCGGCGCTGCGGGAGTGGAAGCCAACCCAGGTTAGCGCGCTCGCGATAGAAGTGGACTCGATAGCACAGAACTCGGGTCGGTCGAGTCACGCGTTGAAATTGTGGCATCAGCGGATACGGCGCAGAAAGATCCGCACGCCGCGGCTATGGTGGAGTAGCGTCTGATGAGCGTTCGCAACGTGGTTCTCCTGATCGCTGCGGCCGTGATCGCTGTCCTCTTGCTCGTCGTCGCCTCGGTATTCACGGCGGTGGCAATTGCTGGCTGGCTGCCCGTTCAGTACTTCTTCGCCATGTGGGATCGAATAGGAGCGGATCCCGGCTATGCGGAGACCAATGTCTTCGTCGCGGGTAGGCATGTAGATCATGAGCGCGCGTTCGTGCAATATTATCTTGGTCCCGTTCTCGCTGATTTCGCCCGCATCGTTGGTGATACCGCAGAAAGGCAAAGAGGGACCCTAACGTCTGTCTGGGCTAATGCTGTCGAAGTGCAGGAAGGTAGCGGATCACTGATCGAATCCGCAGCCGGGATAGGTGTAGCTATCGGGGTGGGACTCGGGACTATCGGCGGGGTCGCGGTGACCATCTTGATTGTGCTCATTCACGCGGCGATCGCGATATTCGGTGCCATCGCGGCCGCCGTCAGCGCCGTGCTCTTGCGCGGCGCCGACACGTTGCTCCGTTATCTGGCGGGCGTGCACATGACCTGCCCCGTCTGCGTGCAGGCTATCCGGCCCTACGCCGCCTACCGGTGCCCGTCATGCGGCGAACTCCATCGTGACGTCAGGCCCGGCAGGAGAGGCATCGTGCAGCGGGTGTGCGTGTGCGGGGGCCGTCTGCCCACTCTCTTGCTCGTCGGCGCTTTCCGCCTGACGGCGGTGTGCCCGAGGTGCGGAGTGACCCTGCCGTCAAGATTCGGGAAAGCCGCTGAGATAATTATCCCGGTCTTCGGCAGTGTCAAGGCAGGGAAAACGCGGCTCATCTACATGCTAGTGCTAGCCATCCAGGAACTGGTGACATCAAACGGCGGAATCGTGGAGCTCGACGACGATACGACGGACGAAGTCAACCGGATCGCTGAACAGCTCTCGACGACGGGAAGCCCAAGCCCCACTGTACCTAAAGCCCCGAAACCGCTTACGCTGCACATCAGGCTTGGTCTGAGCGAGCGTAATATATTTCTGTACGACGCGGCCGGGGAATTGCACTATAGAGATGTCAGCTTGGATACGCTCCGCTATCTGGGCAAGGCGAATACGTTGATATACGCGGTTGACCCGTTGGCTGCCGACGGGGTATGGGACCATTTCAGCGCCACCCAGCAAGATGCTCTTACCGCGATCCGGTCGGACTGGGCGGAGGCTGAGATTGCTTACGAGCTCTCGCGCGATCAGGTACGACGAATTATCGGCAAAAGGCGTCCAGGGCGGCTCGCGTTCGTAGTGACGAAAGGTGATGTGCTCGCGGATGCGCGGCTACTCGATCCGGACGTGACCATTCGTGGACTGGTAAAAGAAGAAGACTGGATGAATATGGGGAACATCGTCAGGGAGGCCGAGCAAAGCTTCGTGCAGGTAGAGTACTTCAATACCGACGCCATCGCCGGTGAATCCGGTTCCGTCGACGCGAGTGTCACCGCACTAGCGTCATGGCTTCTGCTCGCCGATGGCATCAAGTTCACGGAGCTGTCCCTTGCCGGAAAACGATTATAGCTATACGCGTTTCCGCGTTCTCATGCTGATACTGGCGCTCGGTGTGACACTCGCCGGTCTAGGACTCTTCGTGGTGTATGTGATCCTGTGACGCGCAGGATTCATCAAGTCGAAAGACCTGGGCTGGTTTGATGCCCACTTCCAATCGGCTGGCGGCATTGAGCCGCTCACACAGGTCGTTCATGATCGACGCTACAGGAGCGGTCACCTTTTGGGAGCTGGCGGCCCTGAGGGTAACCAGTCAGGCCCCCTGTTGATCTGCGGCGTGTCGGTGCTGGCGCCCGCTTTGTGATCATGGCTGGGTTCGGGGGTGCCGCATCCGGAGAAGCCCTCGTATGAGGAGCTGGCTGCCCGGAACGCGGAGCTGGCGGCGCGGGTCGCGGAACTGCTGGCGGTGGCGGCGGAGCAGGCCGCGCTGATCGGGTCTTTGCGGGCCGAGGTCGTGGCGTTGCGCCGGCAGGCGGGCCGGGACTCCTCGAACTCATCGCAGCCTCCGAGCCAGGACAGCCCCGCGGCCGGGGCGAAGAAGAAGGCCGGCCAGCGGGAAGCGCGGCGGGCGCGGCCGG
>OBLU010003725.1_pt1 | contig 13798 bp, 13 predicted proteins | sample 1518681 | NCBI WGS metagenome assembly OBLU01 (sample SAMEA3539304, study PRJEB22396) | soil metagenome | biome: tundra; feature: field; material: soil | place: USA | collected 2010-05 | depth 0.15 m
TCAACCAGATCGGGTTTGACAGCTACGTCCTGCTGGTGGGTGCGATCCGCGTCGGAAGTCCCGGTCCCGACGGAGCCGGATCGGTTCTGCTGTGGGCAACCCAGGCGCGCAGCGGCGCCGGCGGCTCCTATCAGGCCGACCCGCGGGGGACGCTGGTGTTCCCACTGGCCGGAACCTACCGCGCCAACACGCTGCTGCTGTCCGTCAAGCGCGCGACGCTCACCTTCAGCTTCGGCACCGTGCCGCTGGCGCAGCTGGACATGCGCTTCGCGTTCGGGCGCGCGCTCCAGGCGCTGCCCGGCGCCAGCATGTACGCCGAGGCCCGGTGCGATCAGGTCCCCAACTACGGCAAGGCGACGCTCCTGACCGGCGTCTGCAACGCGGGCGGGACGCTGGCGGCCGCCGGCACGTTCATCACTAATGCCTATCCCGTCGGCGGTCCGGCCGCACGACGCCCACCCGGCCTGTCGGTCGGCTCGGTGAGCCTCCAGGCGCCGACCGCTGTCTCGGCGGGAGCAGTGACGGTCAGGCTGGCGCTCGCCCGCGGCGCGCGCTACCCCGCGGCCGATCACCGGATCGGTGTGCTGATCGTCGACCGCGGCGGGCGACCACTCGGACTTGACTACACCGATCAGCGCACGTCAATCGATCGCGCCGGCAACATCTCGGGCGTGGTGCTGACGCTTCCCGCCGGGACGAGGGTCCCGCCCCACGCTCGCGTCTACGTGCTGGCCGACGTGTTTCCCCTCTACACCCGCCGCCTGCCCTGACCATCACGCCCGAAGATGCCGGTGCTTGACGCGATCGTCGTGGGCGCCGGACACAACGGCCTCGTCGCCGCGACGATGCTCGCCCGCACCGGCCGCTCGGTAACGGTGCTCGAGCGCACCGACCGGCTTGGCGGGGCCGCCGTCTCGGCCGCGCCGTTCGCTGGAGTCGATGCGCGCATCTCTCGCTACTCGTATCTGGTCAGCCTGTTCCCCCGCGGCCTGCTCAGTGAACTCGGCGTGGACGTGGAGCTGCGACGCAGGCCGATCGCGTCCTACACGCCGTCGGGCGACGCGGGTGTGCTGATCTGCGATGACCGGGAGCGGACGCGGGCGTCGATTGCCCGGACCGTTGGCCAGGACTGCACGGTGGAGGCGCTTGACCGGTTTGGGGCGCTGACAGCGGGCGTCGCTGAGCGGCTGTTCGTGACGCTGACCGAGCCGTTGCGCTCACGGGCTGAGATCCGGGCGCTGGTGGCCGACGAGGTGGCCTGGGAGGCGCTGTTTGAGCAACCGCTGTCACAGGTGCTTCAGGACACCTTCGCCAGCGATCTGATCCGCGGCATCGTGGCGACCGACGCGCTGATCGGCACGTTTGCTACCACCGATGATCCGCGGCTGATCCAGAACCGCTGCTTTCTCTATCACGTGATCGGCAACGGCACCGGCCGATGGGATGTCCCGGTAGGGGGCATGGGCGCGCTGACCGGCGCACTGGCCGCGGGCGCTCGCGAGGCGGGCGCAGAGCTGCGCGTGAGCGTGCCGGTCGTCGCGATCGAGGCCGACGGCGAGCACGCGGAGGTGAGGACCGCAGACGGGAGCACCTACGCCGCGCGCCACGTGTTGGCCAACGTGGCCCCCTCGGTGCTGGCGCGGTTGATCGGCGATCCCCCGCCCGCGATCGCGCCCGAGGGTTCCCAGCTCAAGCTCAACCTGCTGCTCAGTCGACTGCCGCGCCTGCGTGATCCCACCGTCACCCCGGCGGAGGCGTTCGCGGGGACCTTTCACGTCAACGAAGGCCATGAGCAGCTCCAGCAGGCCCATGCTCAGGCCGCGGCCGGGGGGATTCCCGTGTTGGCGCCGTGCGAGGCTTATTGCCATTCGCTGACCGACCCGAGCATCCTGGCGCCGGAGCTGCGCCGCCGTGGCGCGCACACGCTGACGGTCTTTTCGCTGCACATGCCGGCGCGGCTGTTCACAGGCGACCACAGGGCGGCCAAGCGGGCGGCGGTCCAGGCGACGTTGCGCTCGCTGGACTCGGTTCTGGCCGAGCCGATCGAGGACTGCCTGCTGGCGGATCGGGACGGCCGGCCCTGCCTGGAGGCGCACACGCCGGTCGAGCTCGAGGCCGAGCTGGGGCTGCCGGGCGGCCACATCTTCCATTGCGACCTGGCGTGGCCGTTTGCCGGGTCAGAGACTGAGGTCGGTGGGTGGGGAGTCGAGACCGCACGGGCCAACGTGTGGATCTGCGGCGCCGGCGCGCGACGCGGCGGAGGGGTGAGCGGTATCCCTGGTCACAACGCGGCCTGCGCGGTGCTGGCGGCCGATGCCGCCCATGGCCACCGATCGGTGGCTCACTATCCTGCGGACGGGTGAAGGAGCGGGACGAGCGGCTGCCACCCGCCACGCAGGACCGCCACCAGTGAGGGGGGCGTGACCAGCAGTGCGCGCTGCCCGGCAGGTCGCGATCGACGGGCGACGTAACCGGTGGGTGTCCAGCCCAGCAGCTCGTCGCTGCGCACTAACCACGGCGCGCCGTCGCACACAACGAAAGCCCCGTCCGGCAGGTCGTCCAGCGTCGTCTGGTGATAGCGGCGCTCGCGAGTGATCGTCGCCGGCCGACGCGAGGCTGCCGTCAAGTCGGGTAGTCCTCTGGTCAGCCGCGCGGGGGAGATTCGCTCGGCGTGGAGCTGAGTGTCGATCGCGTCGGCGCCGGTCTGGTCAGGGTGCAGCTCGGCCCAGATCGCCACCAGACGCCGGTAGTCATCCCGGCGACATAGGGCGCACGGCCGGTGTCCGGCCGCCAGCGCGGTCGCCTCATCCAGGAAGAACAGCTCGGTGAACCGCCCCGGCGCCATCAGGGGCTCGCGGTGCCAGCCGCGGAACTGCAGCCGGCAGGCGATCCAGCGCTTGCCGTCATAGGGGCGGCGGATGCGTCCGTGGCGATCGTGCAGGCAGCCGCGGTTGCCGTACACCAGGCCGCGCGCGGGATCGGCGATCAGCTCGCCGAGCGGCGTGACCCGGTTGCGCCGCGCCATGCCGGTGCCGTCCTACTGCGCCACGCGGGCACCGAAGAACAGGCTTCGGCTTGCCCCCTTGGCCGTGTCGGAGAAGCCCAGGCTTCGGTACAGCCTGATCGCGCTGTGGTTGTCCTCGTTGGTATCCAGTTCGACGCGGTGACAGCCGCGTTCTCGGGCACGGGCAAGTGTGCGCTGCACGAGAGCCCGGCCGAGGCCGAGCCGACGGGCCTGGGGCGCGACGTACAGGTCCTCCAGCCAGCAGTCCTCGGCCGCGGTCCAGACGCTGTGGCGAAAACGGAGCTGGCAGATGCCGGTGGCGGGCGCGTGATCATCCGCAGCCGCGAGCCAGAACTCGGTATCGGAGCGCCCGATCAGCTGCTGGACGGAAGCCAGAACCGAGTCCTCAGACGGCGAGGAGCGCTCGTAATGGTCACGGAACTTCACCAGCAATCCGGCCACCGTGGCGGCCTCGCCGGGGTCGGCCAGCCAGACGGCGCTCACGCGAGTGCGATCCGCAACAGTGGCTCGGAGTCGGCGGACGCCGGAGCCCGGCGCTGTGTCTCGGTTCGCATCGCGCTCAGGCTATCGCGGCACCGCCGGCGGGCTTTGCCCGGGCGAGGTGCGGTGGGCGTGAGAGTCGTCTTAACGACGACCCGGTCCGGGGGGCGGCCGGCGCGCTTAGCGCGACCCGGTCTGGGGGGTGATCGGCGCTCCACAGTCGGTGAACAGGGCTGGCGCCGGCGGGCTCACATGTCAAGATTGGCTTGTGCCCCAGCACGAGATCTCTACGCTCCAGCAGCTTCGCGAGCTGTATCCGCCTCCTGCTGAGCGTGCCGTCAGGAAGGAGCTTGAAGGCTCGATTCGCTGCAGAACATGCTCCAGAACCCCAGCGTCGGCCTCCTGTTCCTGATCCCCGGTCTGGGCGAGACGCTGCGGGTCAACGGGCCGGTCGTCCTCACCCGTGACCCGGCGCTGCTGGACGGGCTCCAGACCGGCGGGCGCCCGTCGGCGCTTGCGCTGGTCGTTACCGTCGCGCAGGCGTACCTGCACTGCGCCAAGTCGATCTTGCGCTCCGGGCTGTGGAGTGTCGAGAGCTGGCCGGGACCCGACGAGCTGCCCTCGGCGGCACAGATCCTCAACGATCACATCGGGATCGGCGACCTGGCCGAGTCTGCGGCCGCGCTGGCCGACAGCTACATCAACCGGATCTGACCAGACGCCGTCGCGGTTACCCAGGAGAGAACGGATGAGCGAGAAGCTGACGTTGTTCGTATGCAACATCGACGATGGCGGGCCCCCGCCCCATGCATGCAAACGCGCGCAGCGGGCGCTGCGTGACAGCGGCCATGACTTCGAAAAGGTGATCGCCGCGCGGGGTATCCCGTTCGGGCTGTTCACCACCGGCCGGCGGCCCGAGCTCAAGCGCCTGAGCGGTCAGGAGAAGCTGCCCGTCCTGCGCCTGCCAGACGGCGCGACGATCAACGGCAGCGCGAACATCATCGCCTGGGCCCGCGATCACGCAAGGGCTTAGCCTTCGCCGTGTGGACTCCGCCTTCTCCCCGTCGCACCGCGGTGGCTCCGGGCCGCCGCTGGTCTGCCTGCACGGTTTCACCGACACCTGGCGGACCTGGGAGCTGGTGCTGCCCGCGCTCGAACGCCATCATGATGTTCTCGCCCCGACGCTGCTTGGTCACGCGGGCGGCCCCGCTCTGGAGGGTCAGGTGGTCAGCGACTCGCTGATCGTCGATGCGATCGAGCGCGCCATGGACGAGGCGGGATTTGAGACCGCGCACATCGTCGGCAACTCGCTCGGCGGCTATGTCTCCTTACAGCTGGCCGCACGCGGGCGGGCGCGGTCGGTCGTAGCGCTGGCCCCCGCCGGCGGCTGGCCCCGGGGAGACCGGTCGTTCAGGCAGACGCTGGAGTTCTTCGGTGAGATGCAGGAGGTGCTCAAGGCGGCCGCACCACACGCCGAGGCGATCATGGCGACAGCCGAGGGCCGGCGGCGCGCGACCCAGATGACGGCCACGAACTTCGAGCACATCCCGCCCGCGCTGCTCGCCCACCAGATGCGCGGCGCCGCGAACTGCGAGGCGGTCTTCCCGCTGATCGAGTACGCGGTCCGCGAGGGCTACCACCTGGAGGCGGAGAAGATCACGTGTCCGGTGCGGATCGTGTGGGGCACCGAGGACAAACTGCTGCTCTGGCCGGCCGGCGCTACGCGCTACCGCAACGAATGGCTTCCTAACGCCGACTGGGTGGAGCTCGAGGGCATCGGCCACTGTCCACAGCTCGACGCGCCGCTAGATACCGCCCAGCTGATCGTTGGGTTCACCAGGGGCTGAAATCCGCGTCCGGAGCCCGTTTCCGGGCTCTGATCGGCGAAGGAAGACCACCGTTTCTCAGCTCGGCGGTTCCGTGGGTGCGGGGGATCGCTCAGAACAAGCTGCACGAGAGCCGTCGCCGGGGTCGGGTCGAGGCGCACCTCGGCGAAGGCGCTCCGGACGGGATCTGCATCGATGCCGAAGGCGCTTGCACTTGGGGTCGATCGGCCGCATACTGGCGGGCGTGAGACGCGCGCTCGTCGTCACGAGCCTCGGCTTGGCCATCGGCGCCGCGATCATCGTCGCGCCCACCCTCGCCGGCGCGCGCAGCCAACATTACCGCTCAAGCCTGGTGGGACCGGTGCGGGCCCAACTGCTCGGCCGGCTTCATCGACTCGTCCGCTCGATGCCCGCCAAATCCCCTTAGCGCCCGACCGTCGCCGCCCCGCCCTTGTTGCCCGGCGTGTGCTACGTAGGCGCTAACGCGTGCTCGTTGACTCCGTGCCGGTATTACGTCGCACCCGAGCGCTCGCAGCGCGTCGCCGCCGAGGCCGCGGAGACCGTCAACCAGCTTCCGCTCCGCCCCCGCGCGTTGGCGATGCGCCCGAATGCGCCGGGAGCATCTCCGAGCGGCTGTCCCTCGCCGGCCGCGCGGCCGCCGGGTGCGCTCCGGGTCGTCGACCGCTGAACCACTCCGCTATCTGATCGCCACACCGATCACGCGGGCCGAGGGGGCCTCGGCGTCAAATCACACCTATGCGGTCAAGATCCCCCAAGGTCACCCCGGTAGCCGGAGGCCCGAACCGGGTAGCAAACCTCAGCAAGCATTCACACAGGAGAGAAACCGATGGCCAAGACCAAGCGAGACCAGGACCTGTTTCAGCGCCTGCGAGCCCAGGGGTTGCGCAAGCGCACCGCCAAGCTCATCTCCGACATCGGCGACGGACGCCATAAGCCCGCCAAGTCGGTGCGACGAACACTCACCGACCTCGGCAAGCTCGTCACCGAGGCCGAAGCTCGCGTCTCCGGCGGTTCCGCCAAGCGCAAGGCCGCAGCTAAGCAGGCGGCTGCCACACGCAAGCGAAACGCCCAGCGCCGGAGCGCGTCGGCCGAGAAGGCGGCGCGCACCCGCGCCAAGAAGTAGGTCACACGCCGCGGCGATCGCATCGCCATCGCCGCGGCAGGGGGCCAGCCCGATCGGGATCGAGAACGCGACCCGCGATCAGAACAGCCGAAGCTCAGCCGAGCAGCGGCTCGCACCCGCCCTCGGAACGACTTACGGGATCAGCGCTCGACGGCCGCTCGGCCGGCGAAACGGGCTCGGTCGCCCAGCTCTTCCTCGATGCGCAGCAGTTGGTTGTATTTGGCGACGCGCTCGGAGCGCGCGGGGGCGCCGGTCTTGATCTGCCCGACGCCGGTGGCGACGACGAAGTCGGCGATCAGGGCGTCTTCGGTCTCCCCGGACCGATGCGACACGACGGCGCGATAACCGGCCTCGTGGGCGAGTGCGATCGTGTCGAGCGTCTCGGTGAGTGTTCCGATCTGGTTTAGCTTGATCAGGATTGAGTTGGCGATCCCGGCGTCGATCCCGCGCCGTAGGATCGCCGGATTGGTGACGAACACGTCGTCGCCGACCAGCTGGATCTTCTGGCCTAGGCGGTCGGTGAGCATCCGCCATCCGTCCCAGTCGTTCTCGGCCATACCGTCTTCGATCAGCACGATCGGGTAGCGGCCGACCAGTTGCTCCCAATAGTCGACCATCTCGCCTGAGGACAGGGTGCGTCCCTCGCCGGCGAGGCGGTAGGCGCCGTCTGAGAAGAACTCGCTGCTGGCCGGATCCAGCGCAATCGCGATCTCGGTGCCCGGCTTGTATCCGGCGGCCTCGATCGCTGAGACCAGCAGCTCCAGGGGCGCTTCGTTTGACTCCAGCGCCGGCGCGAAGCCGCCCTCGTCACCGACACCGGTGGCCAGGCCACGGGAGTGCAGCGTACGCTTGAGCTCGTGGTAGGTCTCGCTGGCCATCCGCATCGCCTGAGCGAACGTCCCAGCGCCGACCGGCACGATCATGAACTCCTGGAAATCCACGGGATTGTCCGCGTGCACGCCGCCATTGAGCACGTTCAACATAGGGGTCGGCAGCAGAGTGGCCTGCTCGCCGCCGAGATGACGCCACAGCGCCACCCCGAGCTCGGCCGCCTGCGCACGCGCGCTCGCCAACGAGACTCCGAGGATCGCATTCGCGCCCAGGCGTGACTTGGTGTCAGTTCCATCCAGCTCGATCAGCGACCGGTCCAGGGCCTTCTGATCGGCGGCGTCACGGCCGATGGCCGCGCGAGCGATCTCGCCGTTGACGTGGCCGACCGCCTGCGTTACGCCCTTCCCACCAAATGCCTTGCCACCGTCGCGCAGTTCGACGGCTTCGTGCTCGCCGGTCGATGCGCCCGACGGTACAGCCGCACGACCGGTCGCGCCCGACTTCAGCTTGACATCAACCTCAACCGTCGGATTGCCACGGCTATCGAAGATCTGCCGGGCATGAATCTCTGTTATCGCGCTCATGGACTCGCAGACTACTCTCGCGTCGAGCCCGAGGATCTCGGTCGGCGGCTTATTTCCGGTAGTTGTCGATTCCTCGCTCGCCGTTCGTCTTATCGGCGACCATTCCAAGCAGGAGGAAGCGATGAAGTACATGCTGCTCATCCATCAGGGCACCACTCCGACGCCACCGTCGGAGGAGTGGGAGAACCTTTCCGAGGAGGAGAAGGGGGCGGTCTACGCCGCCTACAAGGCGATCAACGAGACCCCCGGGGTCACCTCTGGCCAGCAGATGCAGCCGCCTGAGACGGCCACGACCGTGCGGGTGCAGGACGGCACGACGCTGACCACCGACGGCCCGTTCGCCGAGCTCAAGGAGGCGATCGGCGGCTACCTCTTCTTCGAGGCCGAAGACCTCGACGCGGCGATCGAGCTGGCTGCGCGGATCCCGGCGGCCAGCATGGGCGGCGCGATTGAAGTCCGTCCGATCATGGAGTGGTAGCGATCCTGGAGCAGGCCTTCCGCGAGCAGTGGGGACGCGTCCTCGCTGCGCTGATCGGCTTCCTCGGCGACTTCGATCTCGCCGAGGAAGCCGCGCAGGAGGCCTTTACGATCGCCACGGAGCGCTGGCCGCGCGACGGAACTCCGGCCAACCCCGGTGCCTGGCTGGTGGCGACGGCGCGCAACCGCGCGATCGATCGCATCCGCCGCGATCGCACGCTGGCCGCCAAGACCCGCCTGCTCGCGATGCCCGAGGCAGCGCAGGACACGATGGACGCGACGACATTTCCAGACGAGCGACTCGAACTCGTTTTCACCTGCTGTCATCCGGCGCTCGCCACCGACCAGCAGGTCGCCCTCACCCTGCGGACGCTCGGGGGCTTGAGCACCGCTGAGATCGCTCGCGCATTCCTGGTCGGAGAGCCGACCATGGCCCAGCGGCTGGTGCGGGCAAAGCGGAAGATCAAGGCTGCCGGAATCTCGTTCCGCGTTCCGCCTGACCACCTGCTGCCCGATCGGCTGGCCGCCGTGCTGGCGGTCGTCTACTTGATCTTCAACGAGGGCTACGGTGGCCGCGGCGAGCTCGTGGCCGAGGCTCTGCGGCTGGCGCGGGCGCTCGCCGAGCTGATGCCCGACGAGCCCGAGGTGCACGCCCTGCTGGCGATGCTGCTGCTGCTCGATGCTCGCCGCGCCGCGCGGTTTTCCAACGGCGACCTGGTGCTGCTGGCCGACCAGGATCGCTCGCTCTGGGACACGGCGCAGATCGCCGAGGGGCGGATCGTGCTCGACCGGGCGCTCGCTCTGCACGGCGGTGGGGTGGGTGGGGTCTACATCCTTCAGGCGGCGATCGCATCCCTGCATGCCGAGGAGCCGCGCGACTGGTCCCAGATCGCTGCCCTCTACGGCGAGCTTGCCCGTCTCACCGGGTCGCCGGTCGTCGAGCTGAGCAGAGCCGTCGCGGTCGCCGAGGAGCAGGGTCCTGAGGCGGGGCTCGAGATTGTCGATCGCCTCGCACTCGAGGACTACCGCTACCTGCATTCGACACGGGGCGAGCTCCTGCGTCGCCTGGGGCGCACAGCAGAGGCTCGTGATGCATTCCATCGTGCCCTGGCGTTGGTCCACGACGATGCCGAGCGGCGCCTGCTCAAGCGGCGGCTGGCCGAGCTGGGCCCGGCGACCGGCCCCGCCCGGCGGTGAGTAGGGGAACGTGTCGGCGCCGTCCTCGACCCGCAGGGCGATCAGACCTACGAGCAGCTGGGGTGTGTTGGCCTGGACACGACCACCGACGAGCTCGTCGCGACGATCGACGTAAAGCTCTCCAGCGGCTATTCGGGCAACCTCTGTACGAACGGCAGCCGGGAGTACGTCGCGTTCTGGGTCGACTGGGGTGGAGGCATCTACTCGGAGCAGATGCCTCCACCGCATCCGGTTGGGCCGGCGCTCGGTTCGGGTCGAGCCGGACTCTCGATTACGGATACTGGTGCTGCAGATCCGTTCGCCATGCCAGTGGCTGCCGTTGCAAGATCTGCGCACGCGGCCGCCGCTTAATGGTGAACTGTGCGCGGAATTGGAACCCGGGAGGAGGACCACATGAGCGCAGAGGGCACGCACCCGCGGGCGGGCCAGCTGCCCGAGCCGGGTGATCTGATCGATATCGATCGCCTGATCGCCGCGTACTACGATCAACGGCCGGACGCGTCGGATCCGGCGCAGCGTGTCGCGTTCGGGACATCCGGCCACCGCGGGTCGTCGGTGGCCGGCACCTTCACTGAGGCGCACGTTGTCGCGATCAGCGAGGCGGTGTGTCGTTACCGCGAGGCGCACGGGGTCGATGGCCCGCTGTTCTTGGGGCGCGACACGCACGCGCTGTCGGAGCCGGCATTCCGCACGATCGTCGAGGTGCTCGCGGCGCACGACGTGGACGTGGTGGTTGACGCCGCCGGTGGCGCCACGCCGACGCCGGTGATCTCGCACGCGATCCTCGGCCACAACCGCGGCGGCGGGCGCGGTGGCGCGGACGGCATCGTCGTCACGCCGTCGCACAACCCGCCCGAGGATGGTGGCTTCAAGTACAACCCCACGCACGGTGGTCCGGCGGACACCGACGTTACGGGCTGGATCGAGCATGAGGCCAACCAGCTGCTCAAGGACGACCTGCGCGGGGTGCCGCGGCTGGCGTTCGAGTCCGCTGACGTTCACCCTCGCGACTACATGTCGGCCTACGTCGAGGATCTCCCAGCGGTAATCGATATTGACGCGATCCGCGGGTCCGGGCTGCGGTTGGGGGTCGACCCGCTTGGTGGCGCCTCGCTGGCGTACTGGTTTGCGATCGCCGAGCGCCACGCCATCGACCTCACGGTCGTCTCCGACGCCCTCGATCCGACGTTCAGCTTCGTGCCGCTGGACTGGGACGGCAAGACGCGCATGGACTGCTCCTCGCCGTGGGCGATGGCCCGACTGCGCGACATGGCTGGGGATTTCGACGTCGCCTTTGCCAACGACCCAGACGCTGACCGCCACGGCATCGTCACGCCGGGCGCCGGGCTGATGAACCCCAACCACGTCCTGGCCGCCTGCGTCTCCTACCTCTTCGGAGGGCACCGTGAATGGGGGGACGGCGTCGGCGTCGGCAAGACGCTCGTCAGCTCGAGCGTGATCGACCGGGTCGCCGATGACCTCGGCCGGCGGCTCGAGGAGGTGCCGGTTGGGTTCAAGTGGTTCGTGCCCGGCCTGCTCGAGGGGACGCTCGGCTTCGGCGGGGAGGAGAGCGCGGGCGCCTCTTTCCTGCGCCGCGACGGGACCGTCTGGACCACCGACAAGGATGGGCTGATCCCTTGCCTGCTGGCCGCGGAGATGAAGGCGACGACCGGGCGTGACCCGGGGGAGATCTACGATGGTCTGGCGTCGCGCTTCGGCCGGGCGGCTTACAAGCGCATTGACGTCGCCGCCTCGCCGGCCGAGAAGGACGTGCTCAGGAAGCTCTCGCCCGAGCAGGTGCCGAGCTCGGAGCTGGCGGGAGACCCGATCACCGATGTCCTGACGACTGCGCCCGCCAACGGGGCGCCGATCGGCGGGCTGAAGGTCGTCACGGCACGCGGCTGGTTCGCGGCGCGGCCTTCCGGTACGGAGGACGTCTACAAGGTCTACGCCGAGTCGCTGGAGGGCGAGGAGCACCTTCAGCGGATCCTGGCCGAGGCGCAGAAGATCGTGTCGGGCGCCCTGTCGACCGCGGGAGCGGGAGCGGGTGCGCGATGAGCGTCGGCGACCAGGCCAGGGTGTTCGCGATCGCTTGGCCGGCGGCGAGGGCAAGCGGCTCGCGCCGCTGACGCTGGACCGCGCGAAGCCGGCGGTGCCGTTCGGCGGCAACACCTCGAGCACGTCGCCGTACAGGAACTCCAGCGCGCCGCGTGCGCCCCATAGAACTCGCGGGTCGGTGAAGCCCTCAAACACCTGACGCACCCCACCCATCGGTCTCAGTCCCGTGGTCTTGTCCTGATCGCCTGACGGGCTCAGAAAACCAAGCGCCCAACGCGCCGACAGGGACCGACGGACCGGACGTCCCCGCGAGTCGTCGAGGGATCAGGGACGGGCGTCTCTGGGGCACCTCGACCGCGCGAGCATCGACGACGACGGTTCGTTCGCCGAGGTCTCCGCGGACCGCGGGTCAAGCGGCGAGTACGGTAGATGGATCGACGATGGATCACGCAAACCGCGACGGACTGCCCGTCAGCTCGCCAGGGCGGTGGACGACGGCCGTAGCGTCGGCGACGCCTTGCGGCATCTTGACCGCCACGGATCAGAGCCAGGAGCGCAGGGGGTGGCCGAAGCGCTCGCGCGGTTTCTGGTGGCGCGCTGCGATTCCCACCACGCGGGCTGGCGCGTCGTGCGCCAGGTTGTGGTCGACTCGGCGGCCGACGCGCCGTGGGAGAAATGCGCGCGGCGAGCTGTGCCGCTGGTGGCCGATGACCTGATGAACCTCGCGGGCGACCGGGGGCGCACGCCGCTGGCGCGCGCTCAACACATCGCCGCCCAGCGCCGCGCCGAACAGATTGCCGCTCACGTCGATCAGACCGCCGTACTGGCTGACTTGGGGCTTGAGCAGTCAGCCGCGACTCCCGAACGCTGGCGGGTCGCCCTCAGTAGCGCGGTTGACGCCCGCTCCCGCGAGCAGGTCGCCCGAGCGGTTGATCGCTCCCTGCGCGAGCCGGCTTCCGCTATGGAAAGTCGATGATCCGAAGACTGCGGTGGCTCGTGTCAGTCATCAGAATCGTCGCCGCTGCGGCGACGCTCCTGACGCGCCGCGTCGACCAGTCGGTCGACTTCACGGTGGCGGCGCTCGACGTAGGAGCGTAGGTCCCGCTCCGCTTGCGCTCACAGAGCGCGAACCTCCTCCGCGGCGTCGAGCCGCGCCTGGTCAAGGATTGCGGCCGCTTGCAGCCGGGCACCCTCCAGGGTCGCCTCCGCCTCGAAGCGTGTGCTCTGCACCAGCCGGGTCATAGCCGCGCCGGACCAGTCGAAAGTGGCGCTGTACCACGTAGACCGAACGCGTCTCGCCCTCACCGGTAGTGGCCATAGGCTTCTGCGTTCGCCGATTTCCGCCCGGACTCCTCCGGCTCGCAAAGGCCGACTAGCTCTGGCGGCGGGCGCTAATCCTCATCGTCCGGGTAGCCCCAGCCGATGCGCGGGTGGGCGAGCTCGGCTTGAGCTGCCGCCAGCCGGGCGATCGGAACCCGGAACGGCGAGCAGGAGACGTAGTCCAGCCCGGCCTCGTGGAAGAAGGCGATCGATTCGGGATCGCCGCCGTGCTCGCCGCAGATCCCCAGCTTGAGCCCCGGATGGGCCTCGCGACCGACCCAGGCGCCGAGCCGGACCAGCCACCCCACGCCGGGCCGGTCGATCGTCTCAAACGGGCTGCGGTCGATGATCTTGCGCTCCATGTAGACCGGGACGAACTTGGACTCCACGTCGTCGCGGGAGAAGCCCAGCGCGGTCTGGGTGAGGTCGTTGGTGCCGAACGAGAAGAAGTCGGCAAACCGGGCGATCCGGTCGGCGACGAAGCAGGCGCGGGGCAGCTCGATCATCGTCCCGACCGTGTAGTCGGTGCCCACCTTGAGCCCCTCCTGATCGCCGATCTGCACGACCAGCTCGCGCATCAGCTCGATCTCGTGCTCGTAGTTGACCAGCGGGATCATGATCTCCGGATGGGGCGGCTCAGGCGCGGTCTTGGCGGCGCGCAGGATCGCGTGGACCTGCATCTCGTAGATCTCGGGATACAGGATCCCGAGCCGGCAGCCGCGCGTGCCGAGCATCGGGTTCTCCTCGGAGATCTCCTCCACGCGGGTGAGCATCCGCTCCAGGTTCGCGAGGTCATCGGACTGCTCGATCCGGGCGCGCTCGACGTGGGCGGCGAGGTCGGGCAGGCTGGGCAGGA
>OBLU010003727.1_pt1 | contig 13791 bp, 13 predicted proteins | sample 1518681 | NCBI WGS metagenome assembly OBLU01 (sample SAMEA3539304, study PRJEB22396) | soil metagenome | biome: tundra; feature: field; material: soil | place: USA | collected 2010-05 | depth 0.15 m
TCGGTCCCGGTTGCAAGAGATTTCGAGGTGCGCGCCATTTATTTGACGGGAGTCATGGCGGGCAGCGATCACGGCGAACGCATCATCCGCCATTGGCGCGAAGTTGGCGGCAACGCGGTTGTGTTCGATGTCAAGGACAGCGACGGCATAGTCAATATAGCCTTCGACCACCCGCTGGCCACCGGACAGCGCCACTATATTTCCGACCTGCCTAAGTTGATTCACTTCCTGCACTCCGAAAACATGCACGCCATCGCTCGCATCGCGATCTTTCGCGACGAGCATTTAGTTACCACCCATCCTGAACTGGCGGTGAAGTCCCGCAGCACCGGGCAGCCTTGGCGCGAGAATGGCAAGCTGGTCTGGACCGATCCCTCGAACCTCAAAGTCCAGGACTATAACATTGCCCTGGCGAAGTTCGTTGCCCAATCGGGAGTCGATGAAGTGCAGTTCGACTACGTGCGCTTTCCCGCCGAGGGTGATCAGAAAGATGCCGCTTTCAACTTCCAGACCGATCATTCAAAAGTAGAGACGGGGCTTGCCCCGTCTCGCTCGGAAGTAATCGCCGATTTCCTCAGCCGTGCCTATGCACAGCTTCATCCAACCGGCGTCCTGTTCTCGCTCGATGTTTTTGGAGTCATGGCTTGGCAGCGTCCGGTTGACCTTGCGCATACCGGGCAGGACATCGTCGCAATGGCGAAACACTGTGATGTGTTATCGCCCATGATCTATCCCTCGCACTTCTTCGGTATGGACGGCATTGCCCACCCCGGCGACGCGCCCGAGCATTTTATCGGCGAGTCGATGGACCGCTTCAAGCTCATCACCAAGGACAGCAGCGTCGTAATCCGTCCCTGGCTGCAGGCCTTCGCCTGGCGCACCAAGACTTACTCGCCGAAGTATGTTGAGGTTCAAATTGAGGTAGCAAAACAAAAAGGCGGGATCGGCTTTCTCTTCTGGAACGCGAATAACGATTACTCCAAGCCATATACGGCCATGCCAGAAATGCGGGCCGCCAAAGGCCGCTACTTCCGCGGCGATGAAGTTGGCGCCAAGCCTGAACCTGCCGCGGCTCCGGCCGCTTCCAGTGCTGCCCCTGCCCCGGTGATTACACCGAATGCAGCCTCTTCCGGTGACACCCCTCATCGCGCGCAGAAGATCTGGCGTCACTAACTCGGTTTTCAGGGTACAGCCCGTAAAGCGGCATTTGAAATTACAAGACACATAAACCACATGGCTAAACCGCTTGCGGAACAACTGCGGCTTGGACTTTGTTTGAATCGGCGCGGCTGCAGCCGCACGGTAATCAACGTGTCTTGGATCCGACTTCCATCAGGCGCTTGGTCATCAGGATGAGGCCCAGAATCTGAGTCCACTCCGAAACGATGTTGCCGACGACTTGTCCCCACTTGCTGTTCGGTTCCATGGCCCGGAATGCCGCCACCCACGCGATGCCCGTGACCACAAGAAACAGCGTGAGCGAGTGTTCGCGCAGAAATTCGGTTAACGCCGACCGCCGTTTGCCCTTTGGTCTTTTACTTTCGCGCGAGCCTTTTTCGTACAAATACTTGGTCATGACGACGGTCACCAGAACGCCCGTCCAATCGGCGATGGCGTTCCCAAAAAACGAGCCCAGATGAGTATTCGGATTGGACTTCCAGTAGAGTCCGATCAGCCCGGCTACGACTCCCAGGGCGGCTAAACTTAGTGAGTGCTTTTGAAGGAATGGCCGTGCATCGGAGTTCGTCTTCATGGCGTCTACTCTACTAGGTGATCCGGAACACAACCAACTGAGTCCCATGAAACATTTTGCGAGTCTCTTGACGCGCCCGCTGTCTTCATGGCATATATATCCGTAACGGATATATGGCGAGAATCGATCGAAGCCCTGACCCACTCGGACCGCTGACGGCAGCGGTCTTCCACATTCTTCTGGCGCTCGCCGACGGACGGAAGCACGGCTACGCCATCATGAAACAGGTGGCCGCTGACAGCGGAAGCAGTCTGCGGATGGGGCCGGGCACGCTGTATGGTTCCCTGCAGCGTATGGCGGCTGCGGGTCTGGTGGAGGAACGCGTAGAGGAAGAGGACGATGAAAGGCGGCGCTATTACCAGATAACCGCTGGCGGCAAGCGAGCATTAAGCGGAGAATTGGAGCGTTTGCGGCAAGCGCTGGCAGCCGCCAGGCGCAAAGAAGTAACTTTGAGCACCATCGCAAAATGAGCACTCTGTAAATGCCGCGGCGAGCTTCGCCATTTCGTCTTAGCCACTTCATCCTTGCTGCCTACCGCGCCGGGCTCCGTCTGTATCCATTCGAGTTTCATAAATCCTACGCTGAAGAAATGCTCCGCTGCGCCGGAGAAATGCTGACGGAGAGCAAAGCGCCTCTGCGGACCGCCGGCATCCTTGTCACCGACTTATTGCAATCGCTTGCCACGGAGTACCTCGCCATGACCCCTCGCGCCACTGCCCTCCCGCAACTCGCCATGCTGGTCACGATCACCACATTCATCGCGGGCACCGGTTACCTCATCTCGCAGCAAGTATTGCGCATGTCGGCGAATGATCCGCAAATACAGCTTGCCGAGGACGCTGCCGAGCGCCTCGCCTCCGGGGAAAACGCGGCGCACGTGGTTCCCGAGCGCGAGGTGGATATGGCAAACAGTCTCGCTCCTTTTGTCATCGTGTATGACGACTCCGGTAATCCCGTCGCATCGTCGGCGCGGCTCGACGGAACGATTCCAACTCCGCCGCGCGGTGTGTTCGACTTCGTGCGGACTAATCGCCAGGAACGCGTGACCTGGCAGCCGCGCCCCGGAGTCCGCATCGCCTCGGTCGTGAACCGTGCTTCCCACGGATTTGTGGTTGCCGGTCGTAATATGCGCGAGGTCGAAATCCGCGAAGCGCTGGTTTTCAAGCTTGCGGCGACAGGCTGGTTCTTTGCCAATATCGCGCTCGCCGCTTTGTGGCTGGCCAGCCAGTTTCTGGGCAAGACCAAGGCTCCGCAGTTGGCTGGTGGTTCTTGAGCTGGTTCAATTCGAATTACTCGTGCCGTAGCGCTTCGACCGGCTCCATGTGCGACGCCTTCCAGGCCGGCCAGAGCCCGGCTGTAATCCCGACAAACGTCAGAATCAGAAACGTCGTAAGCATCACGCTGCTGGAGGTCTTGAGGAAGATATCGCCTTCATGATTGGCCGTCTTGTACATCGCAGAGTAAAGCGGCATCGGCGGAATGGCGTGCGCCAATACGACCGACACCAGCATCCCCACTGCACCGGCTGCGAAGGTCAGCACCAGGGCTTCTACCAGAAACTGCCAGGCAATGTCGCGATTGCGGGCGCCGAGGGCTTTACGTAATCCGACCTCTTTGGTGCGCTCGGTCACGCTGACTAGCATGATGTTCATCACTCCGACGCCTCCAACTCCGAGCGTCAACATGCCGATGAAGCCGAGGATGATCTGGAGCGCGAGTCCAAACTGTTGAATATCTTTCGAGTCGTCGACCGTGTCCCACTCAGGTGTCGATTTGTCGTCCTTGGGATTGAAATTGTGGCGCCGAGCCAGCACCTCCCGCACCTGGGCCAACGCCGCTTTGTGCTGCAGCGGCAAGACCGCCTGAAAGACGATCAGCTCGGGATCACGCTTGTCGTTAATGTCGCCCATGCTTTCGAAGGGCATGAAGAAGTTCTCATTGTCAGGGCCGTTATTGGACGAATCTTGAATCTTAAGACGCAGCAGGCCGATGACTTCCCAGCTCTCTCCGTTGATGGTCACGAACTCGCCCACGGGATCGCGATTGCCAAATACTTTCTTCGACGCATTCGGACCCACAATCAGAACGTGGCGGTGCTCGCTGAAGTCGCTCTCCTCGAAGTAGCGCCCCTCGCCAATGTTCAGCTTGCGCATTTCCCCATAGGGATACTGCACCGCTTTGGTGGACGCGGTGACTACTCGGTCGCCATACTTATATCCGAAATTGTCATCCCACTCCGCGCTGACCATGCGCACCAGCGGAGCTTCCTCGCGGATGGCCTGGACGTCCTCGTACTTGAAGTGAACGCGTTTGCCGGCGCGCTGTCCGCCGGCCTGCATGCTGGTCTGACCTTCCCAGACCATGATCACGTTATTGCCAATTCCCAGAAAAGCGTTGAGCACGCCGGCGCTCACGCTTTGTCCGTAGCCGAGCAGAAGTACTACCGTGGTCAGACCCCACACGATGCCCATCATGGTGAGGACGGAGCGCAAGCGGTTGCGCGTGAGCGCATCCCAACTCTGCTCGATTAATTCCTTGACCTGCACGTATTACTCCTTTAACTATTACTCTTGCCGCAGACATTCAATCGGACTGAGTGCGGCGGCGCGCTGTGCGGGATACATTCCGGCGCCGATTGTGATGAGTCCCAGCGTGAATAACGACGCGATAATCGCCAAAGGAGAAATGATGGGATGAGGCACGATATCGGGCAGTTCCACATTGGCTACCGCTAAGCAAATCCCCACTCCGATGCCGAGACCGATGGCGCCGCTGATGGTCATCAAGGCCGCCGATTCGGCGAAAAACTGGTTGCGGATATCGGCCGCGGTTGCGCCCAGCGATTTACGGACGCCAATCTCGCGCGTCCGCTCGGTGACCGCGACCAGCATGATGTTCATCACGCCAATGCCGCCGAGCGAGAGCGTCATCAGTGCCACCGCGCCGAAGAAGATGGTCATGATGTCGAAGATGCGCTCTACAAGTTGCGACCCTTCGAGGGTGTCCCAGACCTGCAGAGCATCTTTGTCGCGGGGATCAAAATGATGCTCGCGTCCCAGAATCTGATAAACCTGCCGCAACGCCTCCTCATGATGCGCGGGATCGCCGACTTCGACCACCAGGTTGTTGATCCACCCTTTGAAGATGCCCGGACGTTCCGCGGGCGGATAATCGCGCGCCATCGATGCGTAGGGGACAAAGAGTTGCGTGTTGTCCGGCCCGCTACCATAGCTGCCATTCTGCTTTTTCTTTTCGAGCACGCCGATGACCGTGTAAGGCGCGCCATTCATCATCAAAGTTTCACCGATGGCGGCCCTGCCCGGAAACAACTGGTCGCGGCTCTCTACCCCGAGCACGACCACACGGCGGCCTTCGTTCTCATCGTCATCCGTCATCAGCCGCCCTTCCTGCACTTTGAGCGACCGGAAGCGCTGATATTCCGGCCAGACTCCGCGTACCGGGCGCGATGCCGCGTTATAACGGCTTACCTCGGCTACGTTGCGGCGCAGTTCCGGGCTGACAGTCTTGATCAGATACGCTTCCTGCTTGATCAGGTAGGCATCGCGGATCGAAAGGCGAACCACGCGCCCGGCGGCGTATCCACCCGCCTGTTCGCTGGTTCGTCCACCCCAGATGATAGCCAGATCGACGCCGATGGTTTTCAGCCGCTCCTTCTGATCACGGCTGAAGCCTTTGCCGAGGCCAACCAGCAAGATGACCGACGTGATCCCCCAGATGATCCCGAACATGGTGAGGAAGCTGCGTAGCTTATGAGCCGCGATGGAACTGGCCGTCTGCCGCAGGACCTCCCGGATATTCAAGTTCGCTCACTCTCCTTTATAGTTGGACACGCGCGAGGCAAAAGAGTTAGCCCGTGCCTGTCAATTGCTCTGCAATCTCCAGTGGGCGAGGAAATATTGGTGAAAAAAGCTCGATGCAATGGCTACTCTGTCGTCCTGGAAGCGGTCTCTGAGCATATATACGGCGCACGGGCCGGGAGAGTTCCGTGCAGTGATCGCCAAGAGCAAAACGCTTGGACTGGGACAAGCGGAAGATTAGGATGAATGCGAAAGCGGACTGTTGGCTGAGAAATTATGGCGATGGAGATCCTGGAATCGCTCGACATCACGGCCTGGCAAGGGCCCTTCTCTCCCGAGATTGTGGCGAAGGCGGCCGACGCCCTCGAAACCGGAAAGCTTCTGTATGCGCCGCAGCTTCCATTTGAACTATTAGAGGACGAGCGGCAGTTTCTGTCTCCCGAGTGCCTGGACGGCAAATCGAAAAACGTGAGCTTCCGTCCGGACTCCGGCGTCATGAAGGGAACGCGTTGCCAGGGAGTTGAGCGCGACAGGCTGCTGAACATGTTACAGCGCTATTACACTCTCGCTTCCGATCTGCTGGATGGACTATGTCCAGGCTATAGCCAACATCTACGATCGGGATTCACCAGCTTCCGTCCCGCTGAGATCGCCGGTCGCGTCACATCCTGGCGTCACGATGACACCCGGCTGCACGTCGATGCCTTCCCTTCCCGGCCGATGCAAGGTCTGCGAATTTTACGGGTATTCACCAATGTGAATCCCCGGATGCCCCGTGTCTGGCGAGTAGGAGAAAAATTCGAGCAGGCCGCGGCCCATTTCCTTCCCGGAATCAAGTCGCCTCGCCCGTGGACAGCGTCGCTGCTGTACTGGCTGCGGATCGCAAAGGGACGCCGAACCGAATACGACCATTACATGCTGGGAATTCATGATCACATGAAGGCGGATCAGCAGTATCAGTCCCAGGTATCGCAAATGCAGCTTGCGATTCCGCCCGGCACGACCTGGGCGTGCTTCACTGACTCAGTTTCTCACGCGGCCTTGTCTGGGCAGTTTGCCTTTGAGCAGACGTTCTATTTACCGGTCAGCGGTATGAAGGACCCCGCACGCTCGCCATTGCGCGTGTTGGAACGATTGGTGGGACGCGCGCTTACTTAGAAGCTATCTTACTTGTATATCCGGATTCATCTATTTCTCCGGAACGGGGCTGCTGCAATTTCTTTCCTTCCTATCGCCCGGAAAGCCTTGCCGATGACCGAAAGCGCGCGTCGGACCGGAAAACGCAAGTAACTCCACGGCAGTTACCGAGCGTTGTTCGTAGAAGAACTTTCAGCCGCCAAGTGGTTTTATCCCAAAGCATAGACTCACTTCCGGCAGTCAAACACCGCAGTTCAGTGAGAAGACTGCAAATAAGTGGGAAACCCCGCGACCGGAGCCTGATCTGGACAACTGATTATTAGCAACCCAGAGTCCGGCAATGAAGTATTCCCGCGAATGCCATAGTCTTCCGATTCCTCTCTGACTTACCTTTGATGTCAATTCAGCCGAAATTACCTATGAACCAGATGAAATTCATTGTCTCGATTCTTCTGCTGAGTGTCGCGGCGCGGGCGCAGGGTTTCACGACGAACCCTCCTGCCCCCTCGCCCATCCAGCGATCTTTCTGGACAGTCGAGAACAAGTTGGATCTCAGTATTTTGGCCGGACTGGTCGCCGCCGATGGCATTACCACTCAGCGTGGTTTAAACCAGGGCCTGCGCGAACTGAATCCCGTTATGCGCCCCTTCGTGACCCGCGGTGCACCCGGAGAGGCTGTCGGATCCGCCCTCGGCTTTGGTGCGGGAATCGGAGTTGTGTATCTGCTGCATCGCAGCCACCACTACAAAGCGGAACGCATAACCATGCGACTGATGGTCGCCGGTGAAGCCGGGTTTGTCGCCAATAACATCGTTGCCCTTCGTTAGGCAACACGAGAACGAATAGAAGTTCCTTCGTCCGTCAATGTCTGGTCACCGGACCCCTGATTCCGGCGGCCCGCCCCGCTTCCACGTTATAATTCCATTCCGGAAGAATTTCTTTCACTTTTCGAAGAAACCCCCGGCTACTTCCGCGAATCTTTATACCGAAGGAGTCCGCATGGCGATTCAGAAGACGGAGAAGATCTGGCACAATGGCAAATTCATCGCGTGGGACGATGCGACCCTGCACGTGATGTCGCACGTTGTGCACTATGGCTCTTCGGTGTTCGAGGGCGTTCGCTGCTACGCGCTGCCCAGCGGCCCCGCGATTTTCCGCGCGAAGGAGCACATGCAGCGCCTCATGGACTCCGCCCGCATTTACCGCATTGATATCCCCTTAACCCGCGATGAGATCACGCGCGCCATGGTCGAACTGGTGCAACACAACGGCGTGTGGCCCTGTTACATCCGCCCGATTATTCTTCGCGGATACGGCGAAGCCGGTGTCAACCCCTTCAACTCCCCGACTGAAGTCTACATATGTAATTATCCATGGGGAAAATATCTGGGGACGGATGCGAGCGAGGGCGTCGACGTGTGCATTTCTTCGTGGACGAGGATTGCACCAAACACTCTGCCCGCCATGGCCAAGGCAGGCGCGAATTACATGAACTCGCAGCTCATCAAAATGGAGGCGATCGTCAACGGTTACGCCGAAGGCATCGCGCTGGATGTGAATGGGTATGTCAGCGAAGGCTCCGGCGAGAATCTGTTTGTTATTCGGAACGGGATATTGCAGACGGCTCCTCTGGGCAACTCAGTGCTGCCCGGAATCACCCGCGATTCGGTGATGCAGATCGCGCGCGACCTTGGGATCAAGATCATCGAGCAGCAGATTCCACGCGAGTCTCTGTACATCGCGGACGAGGTTTTCTTCACCGGCACGGCCGCGGAAATCACACCCGTGCGCTCGGTCGATAAAATCGCTGTAGGCAAGGGCAAGCTCGGTCCTGTGACTAAGTCTCTGCAAGCGGAGTTTTACGGCATCGTCCGCGGCGAAAAAGCAGACCGGTATGCATGGCTCACGCCGGTTTTGGTGGGAGCGAAGCAGCCGGTGATCGTCTAGCTTCGGCGGTTTGCGCTTCCTGTTTTGTTGAACTATAGTTAAGCCCGCCTGGTCGTTAAGCCGCCTGATCGCAGGCGACCCGATTTGTTTTGTCTCCCCCAACCCCTATAAGGAGAACTGCTATGTCTGCTCCCACCCCTGATTTTGTTCTCACCTATCGCGCCATGATGCTGGATGGCCTTGCCCGAGAAGTTGCAACCACGAAGAGAGTATTGGCCGCCGTCCCCGACGGAAAGAGGGACTATCGGCCAGACCCTAATGCACGCACAGCCTGGGAGCTGGCCTGGCACCTGGCCAATACCGATGTCCAGTTCATGGATGGGATCGCCGATCTGAAGTTCACAATGGCTGCGCGGTCGGAAGCGGAAAAGCCCAAGACGCTCGGAGAACTGGTGGATTGGTACGACAGGAACATGAAGCGCAGCGCGGATCGAGTTCACACCCTGACGGCGGATCAGTTGCTGACCCCGGTCCAGTTTTTCACCTTCAACTTACCGGCGGCGTTCTATCTGGGATTCCTGAATAATCACAGCATCCATCATCGGGGCGAGTTGGCTACTTATCTGCGTCCGATGGGGTCTAAGGTGCCTTCGATTTATGGGGGCAGTTTCGACGAGCCCCTTCAGGCCGCGGCGTAATCTAGCGCTGAACCTCACCACCCAAAATTTGCGGGGTCGAATTTTCGCAATCCGAGCCGCCTTTCGAGGCGGCTTTTTCGCGCCCGGCATGCAAAAATCTGGATTGTGGCGGTGACCAGAGGCAGGACAGAAACACGGTTGCCTGTGACTTTCGTCATCTCGTGCACGGGTTCGGTTCGGAGGATGATAGCAACTGTAGCCCGGAGTACTGCCCGCATGAATATCGACGACTTGCTCCGCATCGCCATGGAGCGGCGCGCTTCCGACTTGCATTTGAAGGTGGGGAACTATCCTCACCTGCGTATCGACGGCGATCTGGTGCCGCTGACCGACCAGCCGCGGGTGACCGCTGAAGACATGCTGAACATGGCTTTCAGCATGATGTCGGCGCGGCAAAAGCAAAAATTCAAAGAGACCACCGAAATCGATATGGCATACGGCGTCGCCGGACTGGGACGTTTCCGTGTGAACGTTTTTCAGCAGCGCGGCAACGTCGGGCTGGTGCTGCGCGTGATTCCGACGAAGATACGCGCGCTTGACGAACTCTTCTTGCCGAAAGTCGTGGAACAGATCTGCGACATGCCGCGCGGCCTGGTCCTGGTGACGGGGGTAACGGGTTCGGGTAAGTCCACCACCCTGGCCGCCATGATCGACCGAATCAACTCGACACGCGCGGAGCATGTGATCACCATCGAAGACCCAATCGAATTCCTGCATCGAGACAAAAAGGGCTACGTAAACCAGCGTGAGGTGGAAGTCGATACGCCATCGTTCTCAGCGGCGCTGCGCGCTTCTCTGCGTCAGGATCCCGACGTGATTCTGGTGGGCGAAATGCGCGATCTGGAAACGATCGGGACGGCGCTGCACGCAGCCGAAACCGGTCACATGGTCTTCTCCACACTGCACACGCTCGACGCGGTGGAAAGCATCAACCGCATCATCGCTATCTTTCCGCCGCCTGAGCAGAAACAGATCCGGCTGCAGTTGGCGGCGGTATTGCGCGCCATTGTCAGCCAGCGCCTCGTGCGCCGTTCGGACGCCGAGGGGCGAGTGCCCGCGGTCGAAGTGATGGTGACGACGGCCTACATCCGGGAATGCATTCTTGTGCCCGAGAAGACGCGCGCCATTCGCGAGGCGATTTCCTCGGGCACGTCGCAATACGGCATGCAGACCTTCGACCAGTCGCTCTGGGATCTGTTCCAGGCGGGCCTGGTGAACTACGAGACTGCGCTGGAGAGCGCCTCGAACGCCGATGAGTTCAAACTGCGGATGCAGGGAATCGCATCCACGGCGGACATCTCGCGGCAGTCGATGCAGGCTGCGGGCTTTGGACGCTAGATTGGGTAAAAGATTGAGTTTGTCCTGCTGAACTGGTGTTGCTGAACTTGTTTTCCTCCTTGTGACTTGGGCGCGCTTCGGCGCGCCTTTTTTTGTGATCCAGAAAAGCTGGGGAAAGAGCTCGGGAGCCGTAGATTGGAGGCCAGAAGCTGAGCTGTACTCGGCTTGTACAGCCGGGGGTGGCTGTCCCTACGCAGCTTAGTTGGGCTTGCGATACTTATTGTCGGCCAGGTAGCGGAGCATGATGGCGTCGGTCGCGTTCTGAAACTGCTGCTCCATTTCGGGGATGTGCGCGGGGGCCTCTTGCCGCAGAGTCTGACGGAACTTCTCGCCCATTTCGGAGTCGCTGGTGACCACCTGCATATAGAACCATAGAAAGTGACGCATCTGGTCGAGAGCCGACTTGAGCACCTGAATGGATTCCATCTCCGGCGGATCGGCGAGGGCTTCCATGAGTTCGGGATCGGTGGGGGCCTGCATGGCGGCACAGTTGAGTTCGCGCTGGATGATGCGCAAGTCGTCGGTGACGCGCAAAATGCGGAGATGAATTTCTTCCATGCTTTCCCGGTTCTCGCGATCCATGAAATCCTTTCCGTCCTGACTAAACTCCCAACCAACTTCGTGACACGGGGAACAGCGCGTTTCACTAAGATCGCATCCGGGGGAGCAGCAGGAAAGATTCCCCGTGTGCATGAGCTTCGGTAATTGAAGTTACCTTAGGTCGAAAGCCGCACGGGGCGGGCGATTTCAGGCGGTCTTGCTGGTCACTTGAGGGGACAGGTTCAGTCGGGCGGAGCGGATTTCGGGGACACCGACGATGCGGCCCTGCACGGGCGATTCCACGGCCTCGACCAGCGCAAGGATCAGTTGGTCAAGAGTAACCAGACCGAGGCGCAAGGCGCCGGCGCGCGTGAACGGGAGCCACTCGCCCACCTTGTAGAGGGGCAGCAGCGCGTAGGGCCAGCGGTGTCCCGGTCCGAGCACGTACCAGGGGCGGAGGATGGTGGAATTGAGACGCCGTTCCTGGATCATCTGTTCGCATTCGGCGCGCACGGCGATGTAGTCCTTCATCATGGGAGCGGGGTGGGCGACGCTGAGATAGATAAAATGATGCACAGCGAGTTCGGCGCAAACGTCGATGGCTTCGCGGGCGGAGACCAGGTCAACGGCGCGAAACTCGGCGGCTTTCGCTGGGGATGGATGAGGGACGCCAACTAAGTGGATGAAGGTGTCGGAGGGGCGAATGAGTTGGCGGTAACTGTTGGCGTCGAGCGCATTGCCGGAGACGACTTCGCATTCGGCGGGCAGCTTCGCTTTCGAGCCGGGGCGGACGAGCGCGCGTACCCGGTGTCCACGCTCGAGAAGAATGGGAATGAGAGCGGTGCCGATATAGCCGGTTCCACCGGTGATGAAGACGCGTCGGGAGTCGGACGACTTGGGCAGGCCTTTGACTTTCAGCAAGAGCCGGATATCGGAGATGGAGGCTGCCACAGAGTTTGTACGCTCCCAAGGGCCGTTTCGGATTCTGATAGTCGTAGTTACAGCCCCTGAAGAAGTTTAATCCAAGGGAGGGGCTGGGTGTGATACAAACGGTTTCGCGATGACATCGCCGCAAACTGGCCTGGTGCGGGCCATTGGCCGTTGGAGCCTGGCCGCACTGGCGGTGAACTCGATTATCGGCAGTGGCATCTTTGGGTTGCCAGCCACGGTGGCTGGGCTTCTCGGCCAACGCAGCGTTGTGGCCGTGTTGATTGCGGGGGCTGCGATGGGCGTGATTATGGCCTGCTTTGCCGAGGTGGCCTCGCAATTTTCCCAGGCGGGCGGACCTTACCTGTACGCGCGCACCGCGTTCGGCCGTCTGATGGGAATTCTAGTGGGCTGGATGCTGTACCTGGCGCAGACGGCGGCTCCGGCGGCGAATGCGAATCTGTTTGTCATTTATCTGGCCGAGTTCTGGCCCGCGGCAAAGGAACCTTGGCCGCGATTCGTAATCCTGACGTTACTGGTGGGAGTGCTGGCGGCGATCAACGCACGAGGCGCGAGGCAGGGCGCCGCGGTGAGCAATGTGTTCACGGTAGCGAAGATTCTGCCCTTGCTAATGGTAGTGTCGGCAGGGGCTGCGATGACGATGATCCATCCTTCACCTTGGGGAGTGGCCGGACCGATGCCCGCAAGCGTGTGGATGAAGGCGATGGTACTGCTGATTTTCGCCTACGGAGGATTTGAGTCGGCGCTCGCCCCGATGAGCGAGGCCAAGAATCCGGGGCGGGACGCGGCTTTTGCGTTGTTTGTCGCGTTGATCGCCTGCACCGTGATTTATGCGCTGGTGCAATGGGTAGTGGTGGGAGTGCTGGGGCCCGGCGCAACTACGGATCGTCCGCTGGCCGAAGTGGCGCGCATCACGATGGGCAACCGGGGAGCGGCGCTGGTTGCCATCGGGGCGCTGGTCTCGGTGTACGGTTACTTAAGCGCCAAGCTGCTGGGGATGCCACGCGTCACTTTTGCGCTTGCCAAAGGCGGCGATCTGCCTTCATTGTTTGGGGCGGTGGGTCCGCGATTTCATACCCCCTGGTTTTCGATTCTGTTCTATGCGGCGGCCGTATGGGGATTGGCGATGGTGGGAAGTTTTACCTGGAATGTGACGTTGTCGGTGGTCGCGCGGTTGTTTTACTACGCAGTGATTTGCGCCGCATTGATCGCTTTGCGAAGCAAGCAACCGCTCGCGGCCGGTTTCCGGCTGCCAGGCGGACCGGCACTGGCCGTATTGGGGATCGGGATTTCCGTGGCACTCGCCACGCAAGTGGATTTGAGTAAGTCGCTGATTCTGGCGGCAACGGTCACCGCGGCTTTGCTGAATTGGATTTGGGCGCGCAGGAGGAGAGCCTTAGAGTAAGTCATTCGTAGGTTCAATTCCTTTCTCCGAATCTGCCTCATTAATCGTTCTGGATGGCTTGGGGAAGGGCACGGCTTCACAGGCGGCGGAAAAACTCAGTTTTGACTTTGCTTTGAAAAGGCGCGGCTTCAGCCGTGCCGCTCAGCGCCAACATGATTGGGCTTTAGCCCCTGGGGGTGCAGTGGAGGACTCTTGTTAAGTTTCCGGCTGACTTGCTTCGTCTTCATCGCTTGTGTTGCCGGTTTTGCGCAGCGCGAACCTGTGCTC
>OBLU010003728.1_pt1 | contig 13791 bp, 12 predicted proteins | sample 1518681 | NCBI WGS metagenome assembly OBLU01 (sample SAMEA3539304, study PRJEB22396) | soil metagenome | biome: tundra; feature: field; material: soil | place: USA | collected 2010-05 | depth 0.15 m
CGTGAGCCGCACTGAACGTCGCAATTATGCGTAATGGACCTTTGCGTGGGGGTTCGAGTCGGTGACCCGACGCAACAGGTCTGGTACCAAGCACTGGCGGCTAGTGGCTTGAAATGATCTGGTGTCGGAGAGCCGACGAGTGACGGGCTCATGTGCCGGACCAGCAGCGTCACTGCCCGCGCTCTTCGTACGGCGCGGGTCGAGTGAGCAGCCGATCGACCGACGTCCGAACGAAGCCGGCGTCGAGGTAGAGGTTGCGGGCGGCGTCGGTCTCGAAGCCAACTTTCAGGCGGCGTGCGCCTTTGCGTGCGAGCCGGTCGAGGCCGTTCGTCAGCAACATGCGCGCGAGGCCGCGTCGCTGGTAGTCGTCCTCCACGCGCATCGGTTCGAGGAGTCCGACCAGCGTCGCGTGGTCGAACCAGAACAACGCGTAGCCGGCGACGCTGCCGTCCGCGCCCTCAACGGCCAGATCGAGCGTCGGGTCGTACAGCGAGCACTGTCGCAGCCGTTGCTCGACCAGTTCACCGTTTCGGACAATCATCGGGTGCGGACGATCCGCGCGCGCCACGCGATCGACGATCGCGAACCCATTGACCTGCGCGACCGGTGGGCGATGGTCGGCGTCCATCCATGCGGTGCCCGACAACTCGTCGGTCATCTCGAATCCACTCTGGAGGGCGAGGTCCGCCAGCGGCGCGTCGTCTTCGAGCACGTGCACCTCGAGCGCACCGCCCCGATGTCCGGCGGTGGCGTCCAACGTCGCGGCCCAGACGTCTTCATCCTTGACGATCGACGGTACGGCGAAGACGTCTGCTTGCCAGGTGTCCTCCCAGGTGGTCAGCCCTGCAGCAGCCACGGGGCCGACCTCGTCGAACCAGACCGGCAGTGCGAGCTCGTCGGTTGCCCTAGGGCGGCGCCACCACCACTGCACGTCGGCGGCTTCCCACATGCCGCCGAGCGGATCAGCCAGACGAGCGCGCTGCAGGACGGTAGTCGTCGCGTTCAGCCGCCCGAGACCCCGCATCAGCTCGCGTCGCACGACCATGTACGTCAAGCATATTGGCCGGGCCGCTGAACGCGAAGACTGGTAGCGGGTCAGTTTTCATCTGAAGTTTTGATTCGCTTTTCGGACCCACCCCATTTCAGCCACAAAGGCCAAAGATCGCGAGCGAATCCGCTGAGCCTCTCGGTATTAGGGGGTAAATAGCCTCCAGTGCCCCTCGGAGACGACTTCAACGGCACCATCGGTCACTTTGATGGCGGTCTGATCGTCAATCGCGTACCCCGGCACCGTCATGCCGACGGCCCAGTTTTCTGCGTTGGCCATGGAATAGTCCGGCAGGTCCTCGTGATCCAGGTGCGGAAACATCGAAAAATCAACCAGTCCTAGCGCTCTATCGCCACCAGTGGGCGGCTTCCAGCCGACGAAGTCCTCTCCGACGTTGGGGGCCATCATCATGCTCCCGGCGCTGAGACCCCGGCGAACACCCGAACGGTCTCGTCGACTTCGCGCTCTGTTCGACGATTGAGCACTTGCGCGAACAGGGCGCGCAGGGACTGAGTCTTAACTTCGCGGCCTTTCGATCGGTGCTAGACGGCGAACGTGGTGAAGGCACGTTCACTCGAGTGGAACGATGGGCCCTCAAACGACTCTCGGGCATCTTGCCCATCGAGTCGCTGTGGACGTTCAATTCGAAGTATCAGCCGACCTGGTTGCCCCGCCACGTCGTCTACCCGGCAGCGGAGAGTTTCGTGCCCGTCGTAGCAGCGATCCTGCGCGCCGAGAACCTCACAGAGCTGCCGGTCCTCGGACGGTTCCTCGTGAACGACCCGTCCAATCGCCCGGCCACGATCGTGCCCGAGGAAGTGCTCGCCGCCGCCAGAGAAGTGGACAAGGCAGCGTCGCGCTGAGGAAGTGTGTCGCTCCAGATCTGACACACTCGTTGTCAAGACGTTCTAGGATCGAAAGAATTCAATATGAAGTATCGCTTGACGTCGTAGGTGGTCAGTTCGACTGTGCCAAGGTATTTGACGGGTGGCGGAAACGACCACTACAAAGTAATAGGCGTAATATGACTCGCCGGAAGAGCACCGAGGGGGATGCGACAAATGCCAGTACAGGGAATAGATGTGGACTCAGCGCGAGCGCAGTTTCCAGCGCTGAATCGACCGTCCGTCGGTGGCGAGCCTGCCGTGTTCTTTGACGGACCTGGTGGCACGCAAGTCCCAAGGTCTGTTATCGAAGCAATGACTGACTACTTGTCGGGTAGTGACGCAAACATTGAAGGAGAGTTTGAGACATCCGCGAAGACAGATGAGCTGATTGCGAAAGCTCGGTCCCATGGTGCGACGTTCGTGGGCGGCTCGTCAGACGGCATTACCTTCGGTCCCAACATGACGACGTTGAACTTCAACCTGATTCGTGCATTCGGGAGAACGTTGAAGCCAGGAGACGAAATCATTACAACCGTGCTCGACCACGACGCCAACGTTGCGCCGTGGCTTCTGATGGCGGAAGACCGAGACCTAGTGGTACGACAGGTAGGAGTGACGGAAGATCTGAATCTGGATCTGGCGGACCTGAAGGCAAAGCTGAGCGATAGGACCAAAGTCGTTGCTTTCTGTCTTGCTTCGAACGCCGTTGGAACGTTGACTCCGGCCGTCGACATCTCCAGGCTGGCCCACGACGCGGGCGCTCTGGTGTGGGCGGACGCCGTTGCCTACGCTCCGCACCGTCGTATAGACGTCGAAGCGCTGGGTTGTGACGTGTTGTTATGTTCCCCGTACAAATTCTTTGGCCCGCACCTGGGGATGTCCTGGATGCGCACCGACCTCGCCGAGTCTCTTCCGGCAGAAAGGGTACGGCCAGCCGGTTCGAAACCGCCCGGCCACCGATTCGAGACGGGAACACAGCTACACGAGAACATCGGGGGGTTTGTTGCGGCGGTTGACTACGTTGCCTCATTGGGCGCGGGAGATGACCTTCGGGGTCGCCTTGACTCCGCTTACGGCGCGATACGGAGCCGAGAGACAGAGATGGCCGATCAGTTGCTTGGCGAACTGCGCGAATTGCCGAACGTACGCATAACCGGCGTGCAAGGAGCAGATCCGAGCAAACGCGTCGGAACGTTTGGTCTTGTTATCGAGGGAAAACGTCCCGCGTTACTTTCTCGTGCTCTGGGAGCGAAAGGTATCTACACCTGGAACGGCAATTTCTACGCGCAGGGTATCGTCGAACACCTCGGTCTTGATCTCGAGGAAGGCCTGCTTCGGATAGGCCTCATGCACTACAACACCGAAAGGGAAATTCAACGCTGCGTCGAGCAGCTTGGCCTCCTCATCTCAGCGGCGTAGCTCGGGATGGAGCATCGAAAACTCCGCCTTTGTCTTATTGGGTTCGGCAAGGTTGGGCGTGCTTTCGCAGAGTTGATACTTGGAGAGCACGATCGCTTGCAATCGGAGGTGGGTCTCGATCTCGTCGTGACCGGAATCTGTACAGCGCGCTTTGGTTCCGTCGCCAACCCCTTGGGAGTCGATCTACGTCACGCGCTTGAACAATCGAACGCCGAGTTGCCACAGGGACCTTTCGAAGAGTCCACCACGTTCGTGGCAACCTGCCCCGCCGATATCGTCGTTGAGACGACGCCCCTTGAGCCGTTCACGGGGGCGGTCGGGATTGCAATCATTCGTGCTGCACTCGCTGCAGGTCGCAGCGTTGCGAGTGCGAACAAGGGTCCGGTGGCTCATGGCCTACGCGAACTAAGAGAGTTGGCCGCTCGCCACGGCTTGCAGTATCGATACGAATCGGCGGTTGCCGACGGTATGCCGGTGTTCAGTTTGATCGAGCGAACTCTCCCGGGCGCTTCTGTCACCGCGGTGACGGGCCTTTTGAATTCGACCAGCAATATCGTCCTCGACGCCCTTAGTCAAGGACGTAGCTTCTCTGAGGCAATTCAGCAAGCGACGGCGCTTGGCATCGTCGAAGACGATCCTCAGTATGACCTTGACGGCTGGGATGCTGCCGTCAAGTTGTGCGCGCTGTCGGCAGCCCTTTGGGACCAGCCGATTCACGTCGAGGACGTCGAACGCATGCCGATTAGCGAGGAACTTGCCGCAGAGGCAATCGACGCTCGCTCGCGCGGCAATCGCCTCGTGAGTATGGCGACCCTTCAGTCGAAAACTTCCGATCAAGTTATTCGAGCAACGGTGGAGGTTTGTGAAATCGGCCCCGAGAATGTGTTCTTTCCGCTCACTGGCACCTCCCTAGGTGTTCGCTTTGAATCCCGACTGTTGCAACCAGTCACCATCAGTAGCAGTGAGCCGCGACTTCCAGACACGGCCTACGGACTCCTTGCCGATGTCTTACACATCGGACTTGACGGTACCTCTCGAACGTAACTGCGCACGGCTGCGTTCCCTTTCAAAGGGCTGAACACCGATTCGAGTCAGGTGTCGTACGGCCCCCGACCTCCTCGCGCCTGTTCTTCCCTAAAACCCTCGAGCGCCAGCCGCGAGATCGACAAAATACTTTTTCCCCGGGTCGTGATGGAGTTGCACCAAGACCGTGCTCGGAGCATTAGCATTCGCTACCATGTCATGAGCACCACGCGTATCACCATGCACTGAAGTTCTTCGTCTACGTCCATTGGACTTGAGAAAGGAGCCCGGCATATGACCGTCAGGGCGAACGCTGAACAAACCGAGATCCAGAATTCGGTTTCGCGACGAAGTTTTCTCAAAACCATCGCTGCAGGAGGCGCCGCAGTTGGTGGGGCGTCGGCGTTCGGCTCGTTGCTTGCGGACGCTCCTTTTGCTAGTGCCGCCACGGCGCGCCGTGGCGGCGACTTAACCTTTGCCAGAACTGCGGACCCCCAAACAGTGGATCCCAGCGCGGCAATAGATACCGAATCGATTTGGACGTGCCTTAGCCTGTACGAATGTCTCTACAACGTGACTGCTGATGGGCACGGCACTACACCATGGCTCGCTACCGGCTATAACATATCCTCGGACCAGCGCGCCTGGACCTTCCACCTCCGCCCCGGCGTCAAATTCTCCGACGGTCGGCCGCTCGACTCCTCGGACGTTCGCTTCACTCTTGAGCGAGCTCTCAAGGGGCCGAATGCCTACATCCTTTCGGCGGTCGACGCAATCGACACGCCGAACGCCTCAACGGTCGTCATCCATACAACGCATCCATGGGGGCCTCTACTTGGTGACACGTCCATGTATTCGAACGCTATCTTGCCCAACAACCTGCGAGGAGCGACGTCGAAGCAGTTTTTCCAGCACCCCATTGGGACCGGGCCATTCATACTCGAATCCTGGGCCAAGGGACAAAAACTGCAGTTGAAGCGTAATCCACACTATTGGCAGAAGGGGAAGCCGTATTTGGACTCTGTCACGTTGTTGACAGTGCCCGACGACAATACGAGACTTGTCCAGTTAAAAGGTGGTCAAGCAGACATCATTGAGGGCACACCCTACTCAAGCATTGCTGCTCTTGAAAGTACCCCGGGAATCAACGTCAATTTGTCTAAGTCCTCCGCGGTGTCGTTTATTGTGATGAACGAAAAGAAGCCCCATTTCGCTGACGTTCATGTTCGTCGGGCAATCTCGTACGCAATCGACCGCAACTCGATCATTAAGGACGTGCTTTTCGGACACGCGACGCCCGCCGCGTCGTTCTTCTCTCCAGCGTGGCCCTTCTATCAGGCCAGCACCCCCAAGCTTTGGTACGACCCGGCAACCGCTAAGCAAGAAATGGCCAAGTCGCGTTACCCGAAAGGCTTTGCGGCGACGTACGCCGTGGTCGCGGGTGATGGCTTGAATGGCACTATCGCCCAGATAGTTCAATCGAACCTCAAAGCAATTGGAATCGACCTCGCCATTCAGTCCTACGATCCGAGCACCCTCGCGACCCTTCAGTCCACGGCTCACTACGATATGTCGCCGGGCTTGATGACCCTCGATATCGGCGACCCGGATGAGAACGTGCCGGCAGCGGCCGGCGGCGCCTACGGGGGAATCAACTCTGCCTACTCGTGGTACAACAGCGCCGAGGTCCTTAAGTTAATTCATCAATCGGAGCTGACGATTGCTTCCGCTGCGCGGGCCAAAATATACGGGCAGATCCAGTCCATCGTGGCGCAGGACTGCCCGTTCGCGATGCTCTACTACAGCCCTTATCCGTACGCGCAACAGTCCACCGTGCACGGTTTCAACGTCCCACCGACGGGCGCCTACCACCTCGAGAACGTCTGGCTCAGTTAAGCGAACTCTGGGCACGCGTAGCCAAACACGGCGGGAACGAATCGAAGACGAGTAGGAGAGCTCACTGTGACACGTGGCATGTACATCAGAAGACGCCTTCTGCTCATGCTGCCCACAGCTTTTGGGGTCACGCTGGTCACGTTTCTTATGATCCACCTGATTCCGGGAGACCCCGCGGTGACCATGCTGGGCATACGGGCGACCCCCAAAGCAGTAGCCGCCCTTCATCGGGAGTGGGGCCTTAACAGACCCTTGTACGAGCAGTACTGGCTCTTCCTGACACGCATTGTGAAGGGCAATTTCGGCACCTCGCTTTTCTACAACACCTCAGCGACGGGGATCATCCTCTCCGCCGCGTTGGTCTCGCTGTCGTTAATCGTCTACGCGGTCGTTCTCTCGGTGGTGATCGCCGTACCGCTCGCCGTCCTCGCGGCTACTCATCGCAACGGCGTCTCGGATCAGGCAGTGCGAGCCATCCCGCTTGTCGGAATGGGCATGCCCTCGGCGTGGATCGCAATCATGCTGATCTTGCTGTTTGGCCTAAAGTTTCACCTCTTCCCTGTTGCCGGCCTCCAGCCGGGCGTCCTCGGTCATCTCGATTCACTGTTTCTTCCCGGTCTCACCCTTTCCTTGGGCATCGCGCCGCTGTTGGTCCGCAGTCTGCGATCGAGCCTCATAGACGCGTTCGACGCGGACTATGTGACCACGGCTCGTTCAAAGGGCATCCGTGAGTACCGGGTGTTGATTCGCCACGCGATACGAAACGCACTCGCGTCAAGCCTCAACATTCTTGGACTTCAGATTGCTTTTCTGATTAGCGGGACACTCGTGGTTGAGACGGTGTTCGCCCTTCCAGGGGTTGGAGCGTTGATGGTCAATTCCATCTATCGCCGTGACTTTCCAGTCGTCCAAGGCGTTACCTTCGTGTTGGCGCTCGCGGTCATTCTCACCAACCTTGGCACTGACGTCATCCACTCACTCCTTGACCCGAGAGTGAGGTTCGAATAGCAGTGGCTCAGGAGACGTCACTACCGATTCCGCTCGCTTCCGACGATCTGCAACGAGGCCGCGGCGCGAGGAGGTTCTCCTCGAATCTCACCGTCGGCTCCTTCATCCTTTTTGTCATCATCGGCCTTGCTCTCGCAGCGCCTCTCGTGACGAGTTATTCGCCGACCGCGCTAAATCCGAGCCAAGCGTTGCTGTCGCCATCGCTACATCACCTTCTTGGCACCGACGAACTTGGTCGTGACGTGTGGACCCGCTTGCTCTGCGGCGCACGCGTGGACCTCGAGATCGCGTTCCTGGCCGTACTTGCTTCATTTGTGCTTGGCACGGCGGTGGGCTGTCTCGCGGGCTACTTCGGCGGCTGGGTCGACGTCCTCGCGATGCGCGCCGTCGACGTGATCCTGGCGTTTCCGTTCTTTGTACTGGTCATCGCGCTGGTCTTCATTCTCGGGCCCGGCACGAAGAGCATCTACATTGCCATCATTGCCACCGACTGGGTGTCCTACACGTGGATTATTCGAAGAGAGATCTTAAGTACGAAACGCCACGAGTTCATTCTCGCCGCGTGCGCTCTCGGTTACCGACCCCTTCGGATCATCGTTCGCCACCTCATCCCCAACGTGATCACGCAAGCAATCGTCTACTCGATGTCCGACATTGTCTTCTCGATCCTGACGATCGTCACTCTGGGGTTCTTGGGGCTGGGGGTACCCCCGCCAACCCCAGAGTGGGGCTCGATGATGTCCGACGGACAACAGTTCATTACTACCCACTGGCAGCTCGCAACGGTGCCCGGCATTGCGGTAGTCATAATCGGTATTGGGCTGTCCCTATTCGGCGACGGCATCGCGGACGTCTTGCGAGTTGAGTAGCGTGAGCGACTTACTACTGTCCGTGAAGAATCTTCGCGTCGAGCTCTCCACGCACCGAGAGATCGTGCACGCGGTAGAAAACGTGTCGTTCGATCTACGTCAAGGTCAAACCTTAGGTATCGTCGGCGAATCGGGGTGCGGCAAGAGCATGATGCTGCGAGCGATTCTTGGACTGCTCCCACGGGGCGGTCGGGTCACGGGCGGACAGATCGTGTTCCAGGGGACTGATCTACTCTCGCTCAACCACCAGCAGCTGCGCGACGTGCGCGGGCGGTCCATCGGCATGATCTTCCAGGAGCCGATGACGGCATTGAATCCCGTGATGCACGTTGGTGACCAGATCGCGGAAGGACCGATCGCTCACCTCGGCTTCACGAAGAAGGCTGGACGAAAGCGGGCGGTGGAGCTGATGCAGCAAATTGGCATCCCCGACGCGGCGCGACGCTTTAGTGCGTATCCCAACGAACTCTCGGGTGGGATGCGACAGCGGGTCATGATCGCCATAGCGCTCGCCTGCGAGCCGAAGCTGCTCTTATGTGACGAACCTACGACCGCGCTTGACGTCACCATTCAGGATCAAATTCTGAAGCTGCTGCTCCATTTGCAAGAGTCGACAGGGATCAGCATGATCTTTGTGACACACGACTTAGCCGTCGTTTCCCAGATCTGTCAGAACGTCGCGGTGATGTACGCGGCAGAGCTTGTGGAGATCGGGTCCGTCGCACAAGTGCTGCCTGATCCGACGCACCCCTACACGCTGGGCCTCCTTCGAGCGGTGCCCGACTTCGACAAGGTGAAGGAGATGCTTGATCCGATTCCGGGTATTCCGCCCAGCCTGGTGGAGCCGCCCGAGGGATGTCGCTTCCGCCCCCGTTGCGACTTTGCACAAGACGATTGCGCCACGGGTGATTTTCCGCTCCTGTTCGCCGAAGGAGGCCGGGCCTCAGCCTGCATCCACTCGGATAGTTGTCGGGCCGCGGCGCTCGCCGATCCCGTTATTGGCTCGAGGGTCGCTCACTGATCGACACCGATGAAGGTTCGGTCCACGCGAAATGGCACGCCGCGGCGTGCACGCTGTCGTCGCCCGCGCCGGAAATGAGACCTGGTTCCGTTTCGGAGCAGATGCCTTCGGCGCGAGAACACCGGGGATTGAAACGGCATCCTGTCGGCAGTCGGATCGGACTCGGCGGATCTCCGAGCAGTGCGGGCGCTTCCGAGCGGCGCCCCGGTGTCAACTTCGGGATCGCCGTGAGGAGAGCGCGGGTATAGGGGTGCTGCGGGTCGTTGATGACACGTTCCGTCGGGCCCGTCTCGATAATGCGTCCTAGATACATAACCATCGTTCGGTCGCAGACGTGGCGTACGACGGCCATGTTGTGGGCAATAAGAAGCAGCGTGAGGCCGAGGTCTCTGCGCAGTTCAGATAGGAGATTGAGAACGGTGGCTTGGACGGAGACGTCCAGGGCGGAGACCGGTTCATCAGCCACCAGCAGCTCCGGCTCTACCGCCAAGGCGCGGGCGATGCTGACGCGCTGGCGCTGACCGCCCGAAAGCTGCCTCGGGTACGCGTGGGCCACCCGCGAACTCAGTCGAACGAGATCCAAGAGTTCCGTGCACCGCCGCTCGGCGTCCTGACGCTCGACGGCGTGATGAACGTGCAGCGCTTCTAACACCGATTGTCGAACCGTCATGCGCGGATTCAGTGACGAGTACGGGTCTTGAAAGATGATCTGTGCGACGCGAGGGTTGGCGTTACGTTGTCGCTTGTTAGCCACCACGGGAACTCCGTTGAGACGCACCTCACCGGCCGTACTCTTGTAGAGACCGACAATGCATCGACCTAAGGTGGATTTTCCGCACCCGGACTCTCCAACCAAACCAACGGACTCACCACGCGCGATCGCGAAATTGACCCCATCGACTGCTCGCACTGATTCGGCAGGCTGTCGTCGCACGATCGAAAGGGACGAGCGCCGCAGCGGAAAATGCATCTCCAGTCCGCTTACCTCAAGAACGGGCGTTGTTGACACGAAACTCAACTCCTGACGGGAACTTCCGCTTCATCGAAAACGCGTGCTGACATGGTTGGCAATGCGCGACACAGAACTATCGCTGGCGGATCCGCTCTTCGTCAAGCGCTACCCTACCAGTTTGGATTTCACAGTTTCATGAACTGTTGACTCGTTCGCGTCATCGTGCGAGTAAAGCGAAGCTCTTCTGTTTGCCTCGTCACGAAAGAGATGCTGCCCTAGTGGCAATCGGGAGTCGCGAAGCCCAATTCATCCTCAGGCGCGCAGCGCGCGCGAGCGAATCGCTCGCTCGGCGACGTCGCGAAATTCAACCAGGACGCGTACCAGGCCGCGGTCGCGTTGCTTTGCGCCGATGAATGAATCGATCTGCTCGATCACCTCATGCGGAGGCGCCGTGGTTGGAAACAGCGCTTGAGCGAGTACGACCCTGAAATGGTCGCCGTGGGACGACCAGATGTCTTGGAGGGCGTCGAAGTAGCGCTGCGCGTACGGGGCGAGCAGTTCCGCGTGCTCGGGCTGCGTTAAGCCTTCAGCGACTTCGAGAACGCCTTGGACTCCGAGCACCTCGGTCTCGGCCAACAGTTTCCACGCAGCTTCTTTGTGTACGGCGTCCGGCACGGCTGCCCGGCAGGTTGCCGCACGGCGCATGCCCGAGTCCGTGGGGTCGCGTTCAAGCTCGGCGTCGATCTCGGCGTCAGCCGCCCTGCCGGTAGACACGAGTCGACCGAGCAGCGCCCAGCGAAGCTCGGTATCGATCGCAAGGCCGGGGACCTCGGTGCTTGCGTCCAGCAGAGAGGCGACCAGTTCCACTTGCTCTTCGGACGTTGCGGTCCATGCCAACAACTCCGCCCAGGCCAGTTGATGATCGCTGCCAGGTTCAGCTGTGTTGAGCAGCCGCAACGCGACCGAGGCGAGCTGCTCCTTGATATCCGGCACCCGCTGCGGGTCGGCGAAATGCGCGATCACCTGGGCGGTCTCCTGATGCAGCGTCTGCACCACGGAGACCGACGGTTCTGTCTCCATCCCGGTCGACACCATCTGCACGAACGCGCGAAGCGAAAGCTGGGCCTGCTGCGCCATGTCGATTGCTGCAACCCAGCACACGGCGCGTGCCAGTGGGTCCGTGAGCTCCCCGATGGATCGGGTCAACGTGTCGAGCGACCGGGGATCGAAGCGGACGATCGCGTAGCCGGAATCGTCATCGTTGAGCACGATGAGGTCTGGCTGTCGCACACCAACGAGCTCAGGCACGCCAGTGCGTGCACCGGTGACTTCCACCCCCACGCGGCGAGTACGTCGCAGTGCGCCGTCTACCCGGTCGTACAAGCCGATCGTTATCTGATGAGGTCGCAGCGTCGGGTGGTTCTCGGGGGCCTCCTGCAGCACCGCGAATGAGGTGAACGCTCCTCGTTCGTCGACCTCGAACTCGCTACGGAGTGTGTTCGGACCTGCCGTTTCCAGCCAGGCCTTCGACCACGACGACAGACTCTTGCCCGACCCCGCCTCTAATGCCCGCAGCAGGTCGGCGAGCGTCCCGTTGCCCCAGGCATGACGAACGAGGTAGGCCTTGATCGCAGCAAAGAAGTCGTCCCTTCCGACGTAGGCAACCAACTGCTTGAGCACTGACGCGCCCTTGGCGTAGCTGATCCCGTCAAAGTTCGCCTCCGCCTCGGTCACCGTCGGCACGTCCGCCGCGACCGGGTGCGTCGTCGGCAACTGGTCTTGCGTGTACCCCCACGTCTTACGGGAGTAGGAAAACGTCGCCCACGCGTCAGTAAACCGGGTTGCCTCCGCGCACGCCAGGGTGGCACAGAACTCCGCGAATGACTCATTGAGCCACAGGTCGTCCCACCACTGCATCGTCACCAGGTCGCCGAACCACATGTGTGCCATCTCATGCAGGAGGGTGTTCGCGCGCCTCTCGTACATCACCTCAGTCACTCGGGAGCGAAACAGCAGCTCCTCGGTGATGACCACGCAGCCAACGTTCTCCACCGCGCTGTCGAACTCCGCGACGAAGACCTGGTCGTACTTGGCGAACGGGTAGTCGGTCCCGAACAGTCGGGCAAAAAAGTCAAGGCCGCGTTTCGTAATCTCGAATACGTCATCGGCGTCAAGGTGCTCGGCGAAGGACGCTCGACAGGCCAGGGCGAGCGGAATGACTTGACCCGTGACGGTGGTGTGAGAGTCGCGGACTACCTCGTACTCGCCCGCCACCACAGTGGTGAGGTAGGTCGAGATACGCGGTGTCGGCGGAAAGTCCCATACCGCGGTACCCTCGGCAAGTCGCTTGAGTTCGGGAGTCGGCTGGTTTGACAGCACGGTCCAGTGCGCCGGCGCGGTGACGTGAAGCGTAAACGCGGCTTTCAAGTCAGGCTGCTCAAAATTCGCGTACACCCTGCGCGCGTCGGCGGGTTCGAGGGCGGTGTACACGTAAACTTTCCCGTCCGCCGAGTCGACGGAGCGGTGCATTGCCGTGCCGTCGTTGGCGTACGTGCAGTCGGCCACGATTCGCAGTTCGTTGTGCTCTAAGAGCCCCGACAAGGCGATTCGTCCATGCGCCCAGGCAGTCGCGGGCTCTATCGCCGTGCCGTTCAGAACGATCTCACGCACCTCCTGCGCGATCAGGTCCACGTAGGTAGACGCGCCAGGTGTAGTGCATCCGAACGTGATCACCGACACGGAACCGAATACCTCGTCGCCGCACGTCAAGTCCAAGCTCACGTCGTACGACACCGCGTTCAAGAGGTTCGCTCGCTCAATCGTCTGGTCCCGAGTGATCTCTGCGATGGACATCCGGCCCAACTCTTCCTTTGCTCGGTGAGTCGATTAATGCCCTAGACGAGACCAGCCGTCAGGCGCGTTTAAATAATGGAGCCTTGGTCGCTCACGGGGAGAATAGCAGCCCACCATCGCCTGCGCATTGTCCCACCTCACGTATCTCGCGGCCGTGCCCGTTGGCACTGACCATCGAGCCGAACGAAACGCGGCGAAGATCAGTCTGACGACGGCCTCGAGCGAACTCGGAAGCTACCCACTGCGAATCTCGCGCTTAGAGCTGGCGATTGGTGTTTGGCTGAACTCTTAAGGGTGGTTCACACGATCTCGTTAGAGGAAGCCCAGCAGATTCTCGATTCGATAGCTACAAAGGAGATTCCATTGATATGGGCCGTAAGCGGTGTTAAACGTGTGCTCAATCCGAATATGGCTATTGCCGATCAAACGTTGGCCTTGCTGTACAGTGAATCGGACGAAGGGGTCTTGGTGGAAGACCTCTGCGACTGCGTTGGGGCGTCTAATCTCTACAATTATCGACGAACGCTCAAAGCATTGCATGCCCGGCGATTTGTTGAATACGACACTACGACTCAAACTGTGGTTCTCTCACCCACTGGAAAGAAGGCTGCCGAGTCTCTGCTCCTCTCGTAAGTTAGCTGTCGATTAGCTACTAATTCAATGCTGTCCGTGCATCATTCAACCCTGGTACGAGGCGTGGTCGCGACGCCCATGACCGGATACGCCAGTCGGATTGTTGGTGTCGGAGACCCGATGTGACAGGTCTGCAACCATTCATTGGCGGCTTCCGACTTAATGCAGGCTAGTGCGAGAAC
>OBLU010003729.1_pt1 | contig 13790 bp, 10 predicted proteins | sample 1518681 | NCBI WGS metagenome assembly OBLU01 (sample SAMEA3539304, study PRJEB22396) | soil metagenome | biome: tundra; feature: field; material: soil | place: USA | collected 2010-05 | depth 0.15 m
GTGTCTCCGGCGTGGAAGCGCAGAGCGTCAAGCTTCGCCGGTTCAACATAGGACACCAGGCTCACCATCGCGGGCTTGGCGTCGCCGAACTGCTGGATCGCGAGGTGGAGATCGCCGGTGTCGCGCACTGGCACGTCCAGTGTCATAGCGACCGTGTTGGGCACGTCAGCGGGCTTCCACGTCTCCTGCTGCTCCTTGCCCGATGCAGGTTCAAGCGCGATGCTCTGGATGCAGGCCGTTCCGGTAGAGCTGATCAATATGCGCTGGTCCCTGCCTGCGATCAGCGCATCGTCCCCGGTGATCTTCCAGTCCTTGCCGGTCGTTTCCTGCAGCGCCATGGTTGGCCCGGTAAAGCTGTCGAAGCCCCAGAATCCATGCACCGTCCCAGTCAGCTCGGCACCGCTCGCCGAATTGCCAGGCGCCGCGGCCGGCTTGCCTGCGCTTCCAGTTGACGCGGACGGCGCCGCATCCGTCATCGGCAGTGCGCGGCGCTTTTCCGCCGGCGCCAGCACCAGGCCTCCACGGAACGCATCTGCGGTAAGCGGAATCTCCCGCGGCACGGACGCCCCGGGCTTCGAATCCTGCTTTGCGCCGGCAGGATCGTTCAGGCGCAGCACCAGATCATGCGCGAAGCCGGTGGAGAACACCAGCGGCGCGCCTTCCACCGGCAGCACCACATCGGGCTTCCGCAGGCACGCAACCATCTTCGGGTCCGCCGCGCGCAACGGCGGCGGAATCGTCGCCTGCACCGCCGGCAACCCGATGACAATCACCGACTTCGGATTATGAAACGACGGCGGCGTATTCAGCCGCAGGTTCAGCGACTGCTCCTGCGGAAACGCAATCGCCGGAATGTACTGGTACTGCGCCGTATGCAGCGAGCCCATGATGTGGACCAGGTCCACGATGCTGCCCACGTAGGCCGAGTACAATCCGCCGCCGGCAAGCTGCGTATACGATGCCGTGCCGATGAGGCCAGCCGTGGTGCCCCCGGTGAGCGCGTCGACGATGGTCTGGCCATGCCCGTCGTCGAGCAGGCTCTGACTGCCGGTTTGCGTCAGGCAGGTGTACTGTTGTTCCGGCTGCAGCTTGGTGCAGTCGCCATTCGGCTTCAGCGCGAGCGTCGTCGCGATCAGGTTCGAGTGCTCCTGCAACTGCTTCGGATCGGCCGCCTGATCGGGCGACAATTCCCGCATCGACGCAATGTACTTCTCGATCCTGGCCTGCTCGAATCCAGCCGCCGCCAGGTCCTGCGAGGCGCGGACGAAAATCCCCGGGCGTCCCTGAACCGCCGAGCGCAGCGTACTGAAGTCGCCGCCCGTCACCGGTGCCAGAAAGAGCACCGCCTGCTGCGCCTCCGCGGGCACCGTCACTTCCACGCCCTCCTCGCGAACCTTCTTGTCCCAGGTCTCGATGCGGATAAACCAGCGGTCGGGCGGCGGATTGGTCGTCCCGCGCAGGAAGGCCAGCACCATCAGGTAATGCACCGACTGCGTGGGCGGAAGATCCGGATGCAGCCAGAGCCGGTCGCCCGGCTGCAGGTTCGGTACCGACGCGATGGGCAGCGTCACTCCGGCGCGGGTCACCCGGACCTCGACTTTAGGCCCGGTCAGATCGAAGCGGGCGTTGCCTCCGGCCTGGGCGGACGCGACTCCGGCGGCCGCGGCAAGCGCCAGCCATGCTGCCAGACGGCTCCAGAACGGGCGCATCGGCGCGAGGAGAGCCGGTCGTGGCGGCGACGCTGCAATGTTTGCCCTCAGGCGGCGGAGCTTGACCATTCTTCCATGTTAGACGCTCGCGGGCGAAGACGTGATGCCGTCCCTCGCCCAGCCGCGATCCGCAACACGATCTTCATGCACCGATTGACCTTAGCGTGGTAGCATTCGCTGGTTCGTTCTCCAGGTCGCTGTCTATCTCAGAAAGCAAAGGGTACGCACATGTCCTTATTCAAACGCTCCATCGCAGAGATGTTCGGCACGTTCTGGCTGGTCTTTGGAGGCTGCGGCGCAGCCGTCCTCGCGGCCGGCTTCCCCACGCTTGGCATCGGCTTCGCAGGCGTCGCGCTGGCCTTCGGACTCACCGTTCTGACCATGGCGTTCGCCATCGGCCACGTCTCCGGCTGCCACCTGAACCCGGCGGTTTCCATCGGCCTGGCGACGGCCAGGCGCTTCCCTGCCAAAGAACTTCCCGCGTACATCGCCGCGCAGGTCATTGGCGGCATCTTCGCCGCGGGAGCGCTCTATGCGATCGCCAGCGGCAAGCCTGGTTTCGTTCTCGGCGGCTTCGCTTCAAACGGATACGCAGACCACTCGCCCGACCACTACAGCCTCGCCGCATGCTTCCTGTGCGAGGCCATCTGCACAGCGTTCTTCCTGCTCGTGATCCTGGGCTCGACCGACGAGCGCGCACCCAAGGGCTTCGCGCCCATCGCGATCGGCCTGGCGCTGACGCTGATCCACCTGATCTCGATCCCGGTAACCAACACCTCGGTCAACCCGGCGCGCTCGACCGCCGTGGCGCTGTTCGTCCACGGCTGGGCGATCTCGCAGCTATGGCTGTTCTGGGTCGCGCCAATCTTTGGAGCGATTGCCGGAGCGGTGATCTCGAATGTCTTTTTCGCCGCACCGCAGGAGCCGGTTCGCGAGGCGATGTCGAAGTAAGGCATAAGCCAGTCGCAACTACCAGTCCCCCAAACGACTACGCCCCCGCCCAGGGGGCGTAGTCGTAAGGATTGCAATAAAGTTGGTTACGAATGGAAACCGTGATTACTTTTTGCCGCGCAGCCAGCTAACAAAGCCGTCTCCCGCAAACACGAGGAGGGTCACCAGACCCATCACCAGAACGAAGTGAAGGAGGGGACTCCGCATCCATCCTTATAGCATCTTCATGTCGTCTTAATGCGGCCTGGCTGACACAATAGTTTCCCGCTCAGTTCTCCGTGGGCAGTTTTTCGACGTGGTCGACGACGAGTTGCTCAACGTTGGCCTTGCTCTTTTCCAGCTTGAGCCCGAGCTTCTGCAGCGCATCGGCCACCGTGCGATCGCCCCCGGGATCCGCGGCTGCGCTGCCACCTCCGCCCCCGTCGCCACCCGGCCTTCCGGGGATGTCCAACCCCTGGTCGCGCAGGCTCGTCACCAGGTCCGAGAGCGAGAACTCGACTGCCAGCTCGTAGTTCCCCGTCAGGCCGGTCATGTCCACCACCTGGCGGCCGCTCCCGCCGCCCAGCGTGGTCAGCATCATGGCGAATCCCTTCATCACCATTCCGCTTGCCATCATGCGCATGGTCCCGGTCTCGCCGTCGACCCGAAGCGTGAAGCTCCCGCGGGTGCCCATGTTATAGGTCGTCGATCCGTCGGTGTTGTGGACCAGGTGGATAGGCCCGTCGACGGTGTCGAGGATGGACTCCCCGGGCTTCAGCGGCGCGCTTGCATCGATCGGCGGGGGCGCCGGAGCCGCCGTCAGCTTCGTACCTCCCTTGGCCCCCATCAGCCCCAGCACGGGTTGCTCCTTCGTCTCCAGATGCGCGACGATCTGGAAACGCTCCGCCAGCAGTGCCTTCAGCATGGCCGGGACATCGTCCTTCGAGGCTCCTTCGGGCAGCTTCGCCGCGATGTCGAAGCGGTCGGTGGCAAGCCAGTCCGGCCCACTCACCTGGTAGGCGCGAACCTTATACGCATAGGCCAACAACTCTTTCAGCGACATGTAGGTGAAGGTCGCACGCGATCCTTCCACCCGCATCGACTGCGGCCGCCGGCCGGACCGCAACGTGGCGATCATCGTCGCCTGGTCGATGGGAGCGGCCTGCCGGACCGAAGCCACATCGAAGGTTGGGGTGGCGGCTGGCACGGCTTGGCCGACCGCGACACTCGCGGAGATCAGCGTGGTGGCAAGCCAGGCAAGGGCAAATCGATTTCGCATTCGTGTTCTCCGTTTTCGTCCGGCATCAGCATTTGATTGCGCTGTCGCGCCAATCGGTTCTTCCGGCTAGGCAGTCTGACAAATCGATTGTGTTCTTGCTCTTGCTCTTGCTCTTGCTCTCGTTTTTGCCTCTTGTTCTTGTTCTTGTTCTTGTTGTTGCCTCTGAGATAGGCCCGGACTTTAGTCCGGGCATTCCCCAGTCCCCACAAATCCGGGGCTTTAGCCCCCGGGATATTGGTCGTCCTGTCGGCGAGAAGGCCGCAAAATGGTGTCCCAACGATTTGTCCACTTAGTCCAACATTCCGTTCAAAAGGCCCCGCCGAGCAGGTGTTTCAGCGCGGAGACATACGCGGCCAGAGCCTCGCGGCCGCTTGGCGTCATGCGGTAAAGAGTCTGCGGCTTCCGGCCGGCGAAGCGCTTTTCCATCGCCACGTAGCCGGCCTCTTCCAGCTTCAGCATCTGCGCCCCAAGATTGCCGTCCGTCGAGCCGGTCTTCTGCCGCAGCCAGCTAAAGTCCGCCTCCCCGACACCGATCAGCAGCGACAGCACCGCCAGCCGCAGCTTTCCGTGGATGACCGGGTCGAGTTCAGGAAGCTCGTCAGGCATGTTGCTCCACTTGCGCGGACGCACGCCGCCGCTCCAGCCACATCGCGTAGAGACCGAAGAGGATCATGCCGAAGAAGGTGGCCGTGAGAAAGATGGTGGCCAGTTCGGCCGGAGTTGTGAAAATAAAGCACGCCACGCCGCCCGCCCACCAGATTGCCGCAACCACTCCCTGCACACCCCAGCGCAGAATCAGCGCACTGGTCGCATGGGCCATCCCGAGAAAGAACAGAATGGCGCCGAAGTAGGTCGAAGCGTCGAAGTGGTGGGTAGCAATTGCGGCGACCACAAACAGGCCGATCGTCGTCCCCAACGCCTTCCACACGGATTCAATGCTGCGCGAGCGCAGGCTCTCTGTCCCGCCTGCAGCTCTGCGGCGCCACTTCACCACTGCGCCGATCACCAGCGCAAGCGCGACGCAGACCGGCCACGCCCAGTTCCTGAACGGCAGAAAGATGACCCAGAGCATCGCCGTGAAGTAGACGAGTCCCCACAGTAGGAACATCCATCCGTAGCGCGTGGTGGTCCGGCGGCCCTCCGCAATCATCGACTCCATCAGCGCAACGCGTTGCACCAGTTCGTCGCGACTCGTTCCGTTATCCGGCTCGAAGTTCGTCATGCGTGTTCTCCTTTCAGACCGCTGTTTCCGCGGCGTTCCAGCAACATGACGTACACGCCAAAGGCGATCATGCCGAAGCACATCTCAATCAGGAAGATGCTGTTTGCCGCGCGCCGCGAGTTGAAGACCAGCACAGCCACCGCACCCACCCACCAGAGTCCCGCAACCACCGCCTGCACGCGCCAGCGGAGAATCGCCGCGCTGACGGCGTGCGCCAGCCCGACGATGATCAGCAGCGCCGACAGGTAGGAGTACTGCCAGTCGAAGTGCGTCGCCAGCACAGCGCCAACGTAGACAATCAGGGCGAGCCCCATGATGGCCCACACGGCTTCCACACTGCGCGACTGCATGCCCTGGCAGCGACGCGGGCGTTCGCGCTTCCGCAGCGCTAGGCCAACCAGTTGCATCACAAGGCCGGTGCCCAGGCAGACCGGCCAGACCCACCGCGAGTGGTGCGCGCGCATCTGCCAGCCCATGCCCGCCAGGTTCACCAGGCCCCACAGGACGAAGATCCAGCCGCAGCGCATCGTCGTCTGGCGCCCTTCCGCAATCATCAACTCCATCAGCTCGATGCGCTGCACCAGATCAGCGCGGGAGGTACCGCCTTCCAGGTCAGAGTTCATGGTCATAACTTGCCTCCATGGATACTCTGCATTATAGAGTACTCTATGTCAAGTTAAAACAACGATGAGTGATCGTGGCTGACACGCATCGGAAACCCTCCCGAATGCAACTCGTTCCTTATCTCATTCGTAATATTGAAATTAGAGGCACAGACGGCCCGTCCCCTTAGTCGACCGGCCGGCCTTCAAGGTAAGAACCTCTTGACACGAGGGGGTATAATTAAGAATAGGGGCAACAGAATCCATCCGCTTCAGGATTGTGTCCCGCCCTCACTAAGAGTGGAAACCACCAAGAGATAAGTCCAATGAAAAGAACTACTTGGCATAAGTGTATTGTTATCAAGATTTTGCGTCATAACTCTATTGTTATCAAGATTTTGCAGAAAACGATGGGGGAGAGGGGTGTCATAAAAGCTCGGGGCGAAAGTCCAGGTCTGCATAGATCCGCAGGCGAAAGAACGTATTTTCTTTCGCAGGCCAGAATTCCTTGGCAAAGACAAGTGCAGAGATCAGGTGCGCGGGCTTGGGGCGAGTTCGGGCGTCCACTCCACACGGCGCGCCTGGGCGATCCCAATGACCACGAAGCCGACGAGTACGCTGGCAGCGGCAGCGACCTGCGCGTTGCTCATGGTGTTGTGGAAGTAGAGCTTGGGATTGATGCGGACGAACTCGACCAGGAAGCGGCCAATGCCCGAGAGCACCAGGTACAAGCCGGTCAGCCAGCCCACCGGACGGGAGTTCTTGCCCAACTGCCACAGGATCCAGAACACGACGATCGAGAACAGCAACTCGTAGATCGGCGTGGGCTGAACCAGCGCGGTCGGCGGGTTGGGTGGTACCAGCGCATTCTTCGCCATGTGGACGCCCCAGGGCAGTGTGGTGTTGATGCCGTAGTCGCCATCGCCGGCCAGCAGGCAGCCAATGCGGCCGACGCCGTATCCCAGCGCGGCGCCGGGCGCGGCCAGATCGAGCATTCGGATCGCTCCAACCCGCGCGCCGGGGATGGGGCCGGGATCTTCGATCGATTTCCAGCCCGGGCCTTTGAACCGCGCCCCATGGCCCTGGCTCATCAGGACGGCGATGCCCGCCACCATGCCACCGAACCACGCGAAACCGTCGCGGAACCAGCTCAGGAACCCAAGCGCGACGTCCATCGGATGATGCCATCCGGGACTGCCAATAATGCGTAGCGCGTAACGCAGTTCGGAGAGGTTCTGCAACTCGTGCCACAGCTTGGCGCCGACGACTCCGGAGACCACCACCAGCGCCACAACGTTCAGCGCGTCCGCGTCCACACCATTGCGGACAAAGTTCTTGTGCAGCACGATGGTGCCGGCCACCGCCGCCAGCCACAACAACAGCCCGAACATGCCAAGATGCACGGGGCCAAGATTCACATAGGGATACATAAACCTCACTTCTGCCTTAAGTATATCTGGCAGGGCGGCTTGCACGGGGTTCGCGGCGGGCTGTGTGACGGGGCGCACTCGACCTGTGCCCCGTGCATAGGCTACCCTAATCCCCATGTCGACCAGCACGCTTGCCTTCCCTCCCGCCGCCCAGATGGACGTTCTTTTCTCTGCCACCGAGATCGCCGACCGCGTGGCGGAACTCGGCCGGCAGATCACCGCCGACTACGAAGGCCAGAGCGCAGGCCATCCGCTAGTGCTGATTGGCGTGCTGAAGGGTGCGGCGATCTTCCTCTCCGACCTGGCGAGAGCGATCACCATCGACAACACATTCGACTTCGTGGCGGTGTCGAGCTACGGCCGGGCGCGCGTCTCGTCGGGCGCGGTGAAGCTGATCAAGGACATCGACAACCCGATCGAAGGGCGACACGTGATCATCGTCGAAGACATTCTCGACACCGGCCTGACGCTGAGCTACCTCCGCGGCCTGATGCTGCAGCACAAGCCCGCCTCGCTGAAGATCGCGACCTGTCTGGACAAGCCGGAGCGGCGGCTGGTGCCCATCGAGGCGGACTACGTCGGCTTCAAGATTCCGAACCAGTTCGTCATCGGCTACGGCATGGACTTCGCCGAGGTCTACCGCAACGTGCCGGACATCCGCCTGTTCCCCAACGACGCGGGTCACTAGGCGGTCAGTTGCAACTCCACGCGGCTAGTGTACGGCAGCCTCCCCGTGCTTCAGAATGGCGTCGACATTGGTCGCGTCGACCAGGGTGACGCCGGTGTCGATGAACGCGGGGAACGAAGCAAATGGATCCAGCGCGTAGTCCTGCACCAGTGGCTTCGCGGGGTAGTGGTACACATCGTCGAGCGCCTTGAGTCCGAGCAGCGCCATGGTGTAGGGCTTCTGCGAGATCGTCGAATTGATCGTGCCATCCTTCACCAGGTCCAGCGTCGCCTGGTCGACATCCATCGCAACGAGCAGCGTTCCGTTGGCACCGACGCGTTTGAACGCTTCGCCGACGTCCTTGCCCGACGTCGATTCAAGGCAGATCACCGCGTCGATCTTCGCTGCGCCGGTGCGCGCCAGATAGTCGCGGGTCTGGTCCATGGCCAGGCCGGAGTCGCCCTTCATATCGAAGACCTCGACGACCTTGATGCCGGGGAAGTTCGCAAACGCGTCCTTGTAGCCTTTAAGCCGCTCTTCCAGGTTCGGCTGGCCGGCGATGGAGAAGAAGACAACGTTGCCTTTGCCGTTGAGTTTGGCAGCGACACGCGCTCCGCCCAGCCGTCCGGCCTGCAGATTGTTGGTGCCGATAAAGAACAGCCGATGACTCGACGGCGCATCGGAGTCAATCGTAATGACGGGAATTCCCGCTGCCATGGCTGCGTCGATCTCGGGCTGCATCAGCTTCTCGTTGGCGACGGAGACAAGGATTCCGGCAGGCTTCAGTGCTACGACCTGGCGAAACTCCTGCACCTCGTCCTGCGGATCGAACCCATCCGGCCCGCGCACCTCGGCCGTCACTCCATACTGGTCCGCGGCCTTGGCGAAGCCCGCAGCCGCCGACTGCCAGTATGCATGCTTGATGCTGGTGGCAACCAGGTAGAAGTGCTCGCTCTTGCTGTGACGCGTGCATCCGGCTACGAGTGGCACTACCGCCATCAAGAGCGCGAAACTGATCTGCTTTCTCAAAGGGATCATCGTGAACCTCCAGCGCACGTGGGCGCGTTTAACTGCTGAGAGCTCTCGCGGCAGCACAACTTGTGCTTCCCGCGAGGGCGAGATACTACTCCAAACCCATCGGACATGGCACGGCAGTGGAACAAGTACGAAGTTGTGTTCCGTAGCCGACTTAATACCGGCGCAGATCGAGCAAACTAGTCCGTCTGGCCTGGTAATGACTATCCGGCCACGTCCGATCCGGCGCGGTGCCCGCGGTCACAGCATCGACTGTGTATATCGATGCCAACCAAAAAAAGGTCGCCCCCGATGCGGGAGCGGTCAGGCAGGAGGTACCCTCTACAACACTTATTGAACCGTGAGCGCGACGATGGTGCTCTGCGTGATGCTTCCCGAGGTCGCGGTGATGGTCACATTCGATGTGCCGGCCGGCGTCGCCGACATGCCACCGGAAGACCCGCACCCCGCGATCAGGCCGGCGGATCCGAGCAGAACGGTGAGAAGTCCCAGGAGGCGCAGGCCGGCAAACTTCTTCCAGCGACGCAGTGCGAGCAGCGACCCGAACGGCAGCAGCATGGCGAAGGCCACGCCCGAGCCCACTCGCTCGTAGCCGCGGCCCGCCGAGGTCTGAATCGTGAGAACCTCGGTAGCCGGCGCAGTGGCCGAGACGTTGAGTTGGGGCGCGGCAAAGCTGCAGGTCGCGCTGGCAGGGAGGCCGCTGCAGCTGAACATGACGGTGCCCGTGAAGGAACTGATCGGCGCGACGCTGAGGGTGAGCGAGGTGGACGATCCGACCGCTGCCGTAGTGACCGGAGTGGAAACGCTGAGGTTGAAGGTCGGACTCACGCTGGCGGTGGTGGAGTTGGTGATGACGCCGAAGAGCCCGTGCTTCTCTCCGCCGGTGCCGGCGTCGAAGTAAATGGAGTTGGGCAGCGCAGCGGCCGACGTCGACACGAAGATCTCCCACAGCCCCGGATAGGCAATGGGCTTGCCTGTGCTGTCGGCGATCATGCCCTGATAGAGATACGCTGTGCCGTCCGTAGTGGGCTTGTATGCCGTAATCAGGCCGTCGCCGAAGTTGCCGACCAGCAGGTCGCCGCCATAGATTCCGAAGCCCGCCGGAGCGATGGTCACTCCCCAGGGCGCGTTGAGATTGCCGCCCGTGACCGCGCGGGCGACGTAGTTGCCATTGACATCGAAGACCGAGACGAAGCCGGTGTTGGGACCAAGGGTCTCCTGATACGCTCCTGCTCCAGCGGCGAAGGGCGGCGTCGTGCGCTTCATGTAGGTAACGAAGACCTGCGTGCCAAGGACCTTGATTCCGTAGGGTGCATAACCGGCGGGAACGCTCGGATCGGTGAACGACCCGGCCAGCGTAGCAGCCTGGAAGCTGGTGTTGTAGATCTCCACTTTGCCGCCCTGGCCGAAGTTCGGGACCAGCAGGAAGGTGCCCGTGGTGTTGGTGACCAACGCCATGTCGGTGTAGACGGCGCTATTCGCGCTGTTGCTAACGGCGATGAGAGCGTGATTGCCGGTACCCGACGTTCCGAAATTCCAGCCGGAGATGGTGCCATCCAGCGTGGCGAAGAGGAAGGATGCCTTGGTCCCATCGGAGAGGATGAAGCCGGCGGTGGTGTTCTGGACGGTGCCGGTCGGCGAGCCTGTGCCGGTGCCGCTCGCGGCGGGAACGGTGGCCTTGAACGAGCCGAGAACCCCAACGACTGAACTCAGGTAGCTGAACCCAGTGACGTTGGTGTCGATCCAAAGCGTGCTCCCACCGGAGATGCCCCACGGATCGACAAAGCCCGCATCGATGGTGGGTGTCGCTCCCGGAATGGCGATGTCCGAAAGGATGGGAGTCACCTGATAAGTGCCCGCGGCCTGCGCTCTTGCCAGACTGCACGATGTCATCGCCGCCACCAGCACGACCGCAATGGACAGGTGCATCCTTTGCCATCGTTGCAGGAGTGTTCGGTGGCCACAGGGGAGTGGGTAGTGGCTGCTTTTCGCCACGTGCGTATGCGTCGCAAACTGCTGCATTTTGACCTCGCTCTGTTGCTTTTGTTGGGAGACAAAAGCCTCTGCCGATGGGAATATCAATCGGCACAAATGGAGAGTAGGCCGGGCGCATGCGCGATGTGTCAGCAGACTGTCAGCGATTTGTCATCCCATAATCAAATGCTTGTCAACACGATATGCAGGAAGGAGCGGCTTCGATTACATCAGCACCGGCCAGTCGTTCTGCCAGTTGATGTGAGACCGCAAGCAGCGTGTCCAATGAATTTTGGGCTGGCCTGCAACCCAATCGCGTGATGCGCATCCCCGCTCATGCGGTCGGCTTCGTTGAGCCAAACGTAACGGGCCTATGATAGAAAGTAGCGGGCCGCACCTGGTCCAGCAGGAGCAACAAGACACCGATGAACACCCCTACCCTCTCCATCGCCGAATCTGCATCCTTCGATGCCAATGCCTTCGCTTCTCACGCTCTCTCTTCCGCCGCAACCCTGGCGGCCGTGCTCGACCACACGCTGCTGAAGCCGGACGCCACACGCGCCCAGGTCATACGGCTGTGCCACGAGGCATCCGAGCACCGCTTTGCCTGCGCCATGGTCAACCCCACATGGGTGCGGGTCGCGGCCGAGACGCTGGCTGGCACCGGCGTTCCGGTCGGCGTCGTCATCGGCTTCCCGCTGGGCGCCACGCTCTCGGCCTCGAAGCGCGATGAGGCAGCGCGCGTACTGAAGCTCGGCGCGCACGACGTGGACATGGTGCTGAATATCGGGCTGCTGAAGTCGGGCGCCAAAGAAGATTACGACCTCGTGAAACAGGACATCCGCGGCGTCGTCGAGCTTGCCCATGGCGCGGGCGGAATCGTGAAGGTGATCCTGGAGACATGCCTGCTGACCTTCGAGGAGAAGCATCGTGCGTCGGAGCTGGCATTGGCTGCGGGCGCGGACTTCATCAAGACGTCCACCGGCTTTTCCTCCGGCGGTGCGACCGTCGACGACATCGCCCTGATGCGCAGCGTCGTGGGAACAAGTGCGGGCGTGAAGGCCTCGGGGGGGATACGCTCATTGGCCGACGCCAGCGCAATGCTGCACGCGGGAGCGACACGCATCGGCGCCAGCGCCAGCGTCAAGATCCTGGCGGAGTTGGCCGGCAAAGCGCCAGCGTCTCCTGCCGTCAACGGCTACTAAGCGCTCCGTCTTACAGCACTCGCAGTACCACCAGCGTCTCGTCATCGAAGTGGGCGGTGCCGGCCTGGAATGCGCCCACCGCGGCGAGGATCGCATCGACGGTCGCCTGCGCCGAGTTGCAAGCAGATGGGTGATCGCGCAGCACTTCGCTCAGCCGATCGGTACCGAACATCTCGCCCTGCGCGTTCTCCGCATCCACAATGCCGTCGGAGAAGAAGACCAGCACATCGCCGGGCTTGGCCGTAATCGTAAGTTCGTCGTACTGCGCGTCCGGAAAGAGGCCGAGCGGAAAGCCCTCCGTCTGGATCGTGCTCACGGCGATGCCGGCTTGCCCGGGGGTGGATTGGCCGTCCGTAGGCTTTTCCTCAGAGCAGTTCGCGTCCGAAGACACATTGGTCACATAGAGCGGCTGTACCGATCCCGCATTCGCGATGTGCAGCGTCCGCTTCTCGTCGTTCCACACCGCCATCAGCATGGTGACGTACTGCGAATCGAGCTTGCGCTCCTGCAACTGGTTGTTCAACTCGGCGAGCAGCTCCGCAGGAGGCAGGTGCCGCGCCGCCAGAGAGCGCAGAATGCCGGATACCAGTGCCGCGTACAGCGCCGCCGGAGCTGCCTTGCCGGAGACGTCGCCCAGCACAATGGCGATGCGCTTGCGTTGCGACGTTTTGTAGAGTGCGTTGCCTGACCCTCCGTAGTCGATGAAGTCGTAGATGTCGCCACCGATGGAGCGCGCCGGCAGGAACGCCGCGGCGATCTCTGCATGGCGCGGCTGCGGTGGGGAGCTGGGCAGCAGCCGGAGCTGCACCTCGCGCGCCATCGCCAGGTCGCGCTCCAGCCTCTGTTCCTCTTCATGGATGCGCTGATACAACCGCGCATTCGCGATCGAGATGGCGACCTGCGCAGCCAGCGTCGAGAGCGTGGTCTGGTGCTCTTCGGTGTAGTAGTTGACACGCGTGTGTTCCAGGTCGATGACGCCGATGACCTTGCCCTTGTAGATCAGCGGCACGGACAGTTCGGAACGCACCTCGGGGTTGGCCACGATGTAGCGCGCATCTTTGCGCACGTCGGGCACCAGAATGGGCGTCCTCAACTGCGCAGCGCTCCCGATGATGCCCTCGCCCAGCATCACGTTGTGCTCGCGCTTGATGCGTTCGCCGAAGCGCGAGCTGAAGCGGTGCTCGAAGCGCTCGGTGCGGTCGCTCCACAGCAGGATGGTGAACATCTGGAAGTCGATGACACGCTTCATGAGCTGGCCGATGCGCTCCAGCAGATCGTCGAGATCGAGGATGCTGGTGATCTCACGCGAGATCTCGTTGAGCACCGTGAGGGTCGAGGCCTGGCGCGACACGCGGGTGTAGAGTCGCGCGTTCTCCACCGCGATGGCCACGCGCGAGGCGGTGAGTTCCAACAGTCGCTGATGCTCCGCGGTGAAGAAGCCGGGGTTTTCGGACTGCAGGTCGATCACACCAATGACGCGATTCTTCATGATCAGCGGCACCGCCAGTTCGGACATCACGGCGGGGTTGGCGTCGATGTAGTTCTCCACTTTGCGCACATCTTCGACCAGGATCGAGGCCTTCTGGATTGCCGACTGGCCGACGATGCCGCGACCGGGCTTGATGCGCATCCGCTCGACCTCGGGCGAGTGCCCGGTCTGGAAGCGCATCCGCAGGTCGCCTGTGCGGTCGTTCACCAGCAGGATGGCGAAGATGCGGTAGTCGATGACGGCGCGCA
>OBLU010003730.1_pt1 | contig 13789 bp, 2 predicted proteins | sample 1518681 | NCBI WGS metagenome assembly OBLU01 (sample SAMEA3539304, study PRJEB22396) | soil metagenome | biome: tundra; feature: field; material: soil | place: USA | collected 2010-05 | depth 0.15 m
ATTTGGTCGGGCTGCCGAGATTTGAACTCGGGACCTCTTGCACCCCAAGCAAGCCTCGGCAGAAACTAGCGTTGAAAACAAACAAGTTATCTAGCGGATAGTGTCAGAATTCCACCGTTTGCGGCAGGTTTTGACACTAAGTTGACACTAAACTGAGGGCTCGTGGGGTGGCCCTTCCGAACTCAGTCCGCCGCCCGCTGGTTCGTCTCAATATGGCGCTCCACCGTGACTTCACGCCCGCGTCAATGTCGCCACATGGTTCCAACCTTCGGACGCTCTTCTCGGTCGGCAGACGAAGGACAATTGCGATATTCGTTGGCCCAATCTCGATCCGCTGAACTAAGGCTCGGATGATCTCGCGCTTCGTAAGACAGTTCGCCTTTCAGTCGCGACTCCAGATGGTCGGCAAGGCGGCTGATCGCCAAGTGGCTAGGCCTGGCGCCCCAGCCGTTATGTCCCGAACATCTCTGACGCGAACATCTCTTGCACTTAACCGCGGTATCCGATAAACTGCGATCCAATGTCGATCCGCCAGGACGGCGGGTTTGCGCTCAGATGCCAACGAAACCGGATCGCAGTACGGATGTCAGCAATTCGGGGGAGCCTTTTCTCGTCGCGCCGCAGGCGATCTCGCTGCCGAAAGGCGGCGGCGCGATTCGCGGCATCGGCGAGAAATTCGCGGCCAACCCGGCGACCGGCGCCGGCTCCATGTCGCTGCCCATCGCCACGAGTCCCGGCAGGTCCGGCTTTGGTCCCCAGCTTTCCGTTTCTTACGATTCCGGATCGGGAAACGGCCCCTTCGGTTTTGGATGGAGCCTGTCTTTGCCCTCGATAACCCGCAAGACGGACAAAGGACTGCCGCAGTATTTCGATTGGGAGGAGTCGGACGTCTTCATTCTTTCAGGCTCCGAGGATCTGGTTCCGGAATACCGGCAGGATCCAGACGGAACCTGGGTGGCCGGCCACGCCGGGTACACGCGGGACGCGGACGGGTTTTGGGTTCGCGACACGAATGGCGCTTTGGTGTTCCACGAGGATGAGCTTGATGGCTACCGCGTCCGCCGTTATCGCCCGCGCATCGAGGGGCTCTTTGCGCGCATCGAGCGCTGGAGCAAAATCGGCGCGCCGGAAAACGTACATTGGCGCTCGATCTCCAAGGACAATATCCTCACTCTCTACGGGCTGGACGTATGCTCGCGAATCGCCGATCCCCTGGATCAGCGCCGCATCTTCACGTGGCTGATTTGCGAAACGCGCGACGACAAGGGGAACGCCATGGTCTACCGCTACAAGCCGGAAGACGGAATCGGCGTCGATCTGACGACGGCACATGAGGCCAATCGCGGACCTCTGACGGATCCGCGGCGCACGGCCAAGCGCTACCTCAAACGCGTTCTTTACGGCAACCGCGCGTCGCTGCTGGATGCGGTCACTGGGCAACGCCCACGGTTCGTGACGGACGCGCAGTGGAAAGGTGCGGACTGGATGTTCGAGGCGGTTTTCGATTATGGGGATCACGATCCGCAGGTTCCCACGCCCGGCGACGATCTTGCGGAGGCCGCGCCGGGGACGCTCAAGTACCCGTGGAAACCGCGCCCTGATCCTTTTTCGTCGTATCGTTCGGGCTTCGAGGTCCGGACCGCGCGGCTGTGTCGGCGCGTCTTGATGTTCCACCACTTTCCGAAAGAGGCGGGTGTGGGCAGCGATTGCCTGACGCGCTCCACGGACTTCACCTACTCCGAGGAAATCAATCCTAACGATGCAAGTAATCCCGTTTACACCTTCCTGAAGTTGGCAACTCAGAACGGCTATCGGCGCAACGGCGCTGGTTACGATTCGGGCAGCCTGCCGCCCGTGGAGTTCGAATATTCGGAAGCAGTTGTGCAGCAGACGGTGGAGGAGGTGGACGCACAGAGCCTGGAAAATCTGCCCGCGGGCCTCGACGGTAGCGTCTACCGCTGGACCGACCTTCACGGCGAAGGCATCCCCGGCATCCTCACCGAGCAGGCGGATGCGTGGTTCTACAAGCGCAATCTGAGCCCCGTTGCGAGCGCGGCGCAATTCGCCGCCACGGAGACGGTCGCCCTGAAGCCGAACGCGGCCCTGAGCGGCGGCGCGGAATTCATGGACTTGGCCGGCGACGGCCAGCCCGACTTCGTGGTCATGGCCGGCCCTGTGCCCGGGTTATATGAGCACGACCACGCAGAAGGCTGGCAGCCTTTCCGGCCCTTCCATTCGCACTTGGATCGCGACGTGAGCGACCCGAACCTGAAGTTCGTCGATCTGGACGGCGATGGCCGCGCGGACGTTCTGATTACCGAGTGCGAGGCGTTTGTCTGGCATCACTCCTTGGGCGAGGCGGGATTCGGCGCAGCCCGACGCGTCGCGGCGGCGCTCGACGAAGATCAGGGTCCCCGCGTCGTCTTTGCCGATGGCGAGCAGTCGATCTATCTCGCCGATCTCTCGGGCGACGGCTTGACCGACATCGCCCGCGTCCGCAACGGCGAAGTCTGCTATTGGCCGAACCTGGGCTATGGTCAATTCGGCGCTAAAGTCACGATGGACAACCCGCCGGTGTTCGACGAGCCGGACCAGTTTGACCCGCGCCGCATGCGGCTCGCGGACATCGACGGCAGCGGTACGACAGACATCATCTATCTTCATCGCGGTGGCGTAAAGCTGTACTTCAATCAATCGGGCAACGGTTGGAGCCGGCCGTACGTGATGACAGCCTTCCCGGTGATCGACCCCGTGAGCATCACCCCTCTCGATCTGCTCGGCAACGGGACCGCGTGCCTGGTCTGGTCGTCGGCCTTGCCCGCGGATGCTGCGCGGCAGATGCGTTACGTCAACCTGATGGGGAACGGCAAGCCGCATTTGCTCGTCAGCACCGTGAACAATCTCGGCGCCGAGACGCGCGTGGAGTATGCGCCCTCAACGAAGTTCTACCTGCTGGATAAGCTGGCCGGCGCGCCGTGGATCACCCGGTTGCCGTTCCCGGTGCACGTGGTCGAACGCGTAGAGACCTACGATTACATCAGCCGCAACCGTTTCGTCAGCCGCTATGCTTATCATCACGGCCATTTCGACGGCGTGGAGCGCGAGTTCCGCGGCTTCGGGATGGTGGAGCAGTGGGACAGCGAGCAGATCGCCGCATTGACGGCGGCCGGCGACTTCCCGCAAGGCGACAACATCACGGACGCCTCGTATGTCCCGCCGGTGCACACCAAGACCTGGTTTCACACGGGTCTCTATTTGAGCCGCGAGCACGTTTCCGATTACTTTGCCGGCCTGCTCAACGCCACAGACCAGGGCGAATGCTACCGGCCTGCGGGCATGACCGACGCCGATGCGCGCGCGCTGCTTCTGCCGGACACGGCGCTTCCCGCAGGGCTCACCGATGCCGAGGAACGGGAGGCCTGCCGCGCGCTCAAGGGTTCGATGCTGCGGCAGGAAGTCTACGCGGACGATGCCGGCGCGGGCGCCACCGCCACACAAATTGCACGTGCGGGGACGCCATACTCCGTCGCCGAACAGAACTTCACCATTCGTGTTCTGCAGCCCAAAGGCGCGAACCATCACGCGGTCTTCTTTACTCACGCGCGCGAGACAGTCAACTTCCATTACGAGCGCAATCCCGCCGACCCTCGCATTCAGCATGACCTGACGCTCGCGGTCGACGATTACGGAAACGTCCTCAAGTCCGCGGCCATTGCCTATGGGCGGCGCCAGCCTGACGCCTCGCTCCCAACTGACGAAGACCGCGATAAGCAGGCGCTCGTTCACATCACGGCGACCGAGTATTCCCTCACCAACGCGATAACCGGCCCGGCGGGCTTCTACCGCTCTCCGCTGCCGGCCGAGACCAGAACGTACGAGGTGCGCAAGCCGCAACAGGAGAAGAACACGGGAGGGCCGTTCCAGCTTCGCCTGTTCGCGGACGTGCTGAGTGGGCTGTCGCAGGCTGCCGACGGCCATCACGAGATTGCGTACGAAGATCTCGCGTTCGCCCCGGCGCATCAGGCGGCCGCCGCCAATCCCGCCGAGGCGAACAACTATTTCCGCCGGCTCATCGAACGCTTCCGCACGCTGTACCGCCCGGACGATTGCGGCGCCGCGCAGAACGATCCATCCGCGCTGCTTCCGCTGGGAGGGCTTGAAACGATGGCGTTGGCCGGCGAGAGCTACAAGCTGGCATTCACGCCCGGCCTGCTTTCCCAGGTGTTTCAGCGGCCCCGCCAGGGACAGCCCGACGAGCCACTGCTGCCGAACCCGCCGGCCGTGCTCGGAGGCATAGCGAAAGACGGCGGCGGATACGTCGATCCGGATGGGAACGGGAGCTGGTGGATTCCCTCCGGCAGGGTGTTCCTCAGCGCCGGCGCGGCGGATTCCGCAGCCACCGAGCTGGCGCGCGCGAGCCAGCACTTTTTCCTGCCGCGCCGGTACCGCGACCCGTTCGCTAAAACCGCGTTTGTCGATTTCGACGTGTACGATCTGCTGATGGTCGAATCGCGCGACGCATTGGGAAACCGCGTCACGGTCGAGGCAAACGATTACCGCGTGCTCGGTCCGCGTGCAATCAGCGACCCGAACCGCAATCGAGCCGAAGTCAAGTTCGACGTGCTGGGCATGGTGGCCGGCACGGCCGTGATGGGCAAGCCGGCGCCGGCCCCCGCGGAAGGCGATTCTCTCCAGGGCTTTGCCACCGATCTTACGCAGTCGCAAATCGACGATTTCTTCGGCCAGCCGCGGCAGGCGGGCTCATCCGGCACGACCGAAGCGTCGCCGATTGTTTACACGCTCCTGGGCAACGCCACGACCCGCATTGTTTATGACCTGGACCGCTACCGGCATTTGGGTGAGCCGGCGTTCGCCGCGACAATTGCGCGCGAGACCCACGTGACGGATCTGCAGCCCGGCCAATCGAGCAAGCTGCAGATCAGCTTCAGCTATTCCGACGGCTTCGGCCGCGAGATCCAGAAAAAGATCCAGGCCGAGCCGGATGACGGCAGTTTTGCCGGTGACGCCCTCGGGCATGTCCAGAGCCCCTCAGGGAAAGTGAAAGCGCCCGGTTCGCCCACGCCGCGGTGGGTCGGAAGCGGGTGGACCATATTCAACAACAAGGGCAAGCCGGTTCGCCAATACGAGCCCTTCTTCAGCGCCACGCATCGGTTCGAGTTCGGAGTCATGTCCGGCGTGAGCCCGGTGCTGTTCTACGACCCGGTTGGCCGCGTGATCGCCACGCTGAATCCGAACCACACGTTCGAGAAGGTGGTGTTTGACGCGTGGCAGCAGACCACCTATGACGTGAACGACACTTGCGCGGCGCGCAACCCGCAGACCGGCGATCCGCGCACCGACCCGGACATCCAGGGCTACGTGGCGGGCTATTTCGCGAATCTCCCGGCGAGCCCGCCGGCGCCGGCCTGGCATACCTGGTACGCGCAGCGCGCCGGCGGAGCGCTGGGCCCGGATGAGCAGGCGGCCGCGAGCCGAGCCGGGGCTCATGCCGATACTCCCAGCACCTCGCATTTCGATGCGCTCGGCCGCGCATTCCTCACGGTGGCGCGCAATCGCGTAGTCTGCGCTGGCCACGATCTGGATGGAACGGAGGACCAGGTGGCCACGCGTTCCGTGCTGGACATCGAAGGCAACCAGCGCGAAGTTCGCGATGAGCGCAAACTGCCGGTGAATTACCTGCCCGCCGGCGCGCTCGACCTGCGAGCCGTCATGCGCTACGACTACGACATGCTCGGCAATCGGATCCGCCAGCTCGGCATGGATGCCGGCGCGCACTGGACGCTCGATGATGTGGGCGGCAGGACGATTCGCGCCTGGGACAGCCGCGGCCACAACTTCGTCACCAGCTACGATGAACTTCGCCGCCCGATAGAGCAGACCGTGCGCGGTACGACGGCGGATTCGGATCCGGTCACTCTGAACGCCGACGTCCTGTTCGACAAGATCGAATATGGCGAAGGCGTGGCCGGCGCCGAAACGCTGAATTTGCGCACGCGCGTTTACCGGCATTACGATCCGGCCGGCGTGGCGATCAATGCACGCCTGAATGCCACCGGCGACCCGGCGGAGGCCTACGATTTCAAGGGAAACCTGCTCGTCACCACGCGACGGCTCGCCTCTGTGTACAGCCAGGCTCCGGATTGGTCGCAGAATCCGCAGTTGACCGACGAGCGCTTCGAAGGCCGAACGCGGTATGACGCGCTCAACCGCCCCACGCAATCCATCGCGCCGCACAGCAGCCTGGCGCGGGCCAAGGTCAATGTGCTTCAACCGTCGTACAACGAAGCCAACCTGCTCGATAAGGTCGACGTGTGGCTGGAATACGCGAGCGAACCGGCGAGCCTGTTCGACCCGGGTACGGTGGCGCCCTCGCCCGTGGGCATCGCCAATATCGATTACGACGCCAAGGGCCGGCGCGAGCGCATCGACTACAAGAACGGCGCCACCACGTTTTACGAATACGACCCGCAGACGTTCCGTCTGACGCGCCTGCTCACGCTGCGCGGCCCCGGTTTTCCCTACGATTGCCCGCAGCCGCCGCCGGCCCGCTGGCTCGGCTGCCAGGCGCAGAACCTCGCCTACACGTACGACCCCGCCGGCAATGTCACGCACATCGAGGACGACGCGCAACAGGCCATCTATTTCAGGAACCAGCGCGTCGAACCGAGCAACGACTATACGTACGACGCTCTGTACCGCTTGATCCAGGCTTCCGGCCGCGAACATCTCGGCCAGAATGCCAACGGCGACCGCAACCCGCTTACCGCGCCCGATGCCTTCAACCTCTTCCACACAAGGCTCGATCATCCGGGCGATGGCAACGCCATGGGCACGTACGTCGAGCGCTACGTCTACGACGCGGTCGGCAATTTTCTTTCGATGCAGCATAGCGGCACGGACCTCGCGAATCCAGGCTGGTCCCGCGCGTACGATTACAACGAGAGCAGCCTGATCGAACCAGGCAAGAAGAACAATCGTCTCAGCAGCTCCACGATCAATGCCGGCGGCGTGAACAGCCAGCCGGAGCCCTACCAACACGACGATCACGGAAACATGACGCGCATGCCGCATCTGGGTGGCGGAGCGGCCCCGCCGAACATGCACTGGGGTTTCCGCGACCAGTTGCGGCAAACCGATCTGGGCGGCGGCGGTACGGCCTATTACGTTTACGACGCGTCCGGCCAGCGCGTGCGCAAGGTGTGGGAGAAAGCGCCGGGGCTCATCGAGGAACGCATCTACCTTGCGGGCTTCGAGATCTTCCGGCGTCACGCCGGACCAACCGGCGCCGACACGGCCACGCTGGAGCGCGAGACGCTGCACGTGATGGACGACAGACAGCGCGTCGCCCTGGTGGAAACGCGCACGCTGGATAAGGCCGGCAACAACCAGGCTCCGCAGCAACTGATTCGATACCAGCTCAGTAACCACCTCGGCTCGGTCAGCCTGGAGTTGGATGACCAGGCGCGGATCATTTCCTACGAGGAATATGCGCCTTACGGCAGTTCGATGTATCAGGCAATGCGCAGCCAGACGGAGACGCCGAAGCGATACCGGTATACGGGGAAAGAGAGGGACGAGGAGAGTGGGCTGTACTACCATGGGGCGCGGTATTACGCGGCGTGGTTGGGTAGATGGACCACCAGCGATCCGATCGGAGTTGCCGACGACCCAAATCTGTATCGTTACACGGCGTGCAATCCCATCATGTACATGGATTCAACCGGAAATCAAACAGAGTCTTCAGCTACCATACCCCAACGTTCTATTACCTTCAACGACCAAGACATCCAAGAGCATCCAGACGCTCATGTGATCATCGGTTCTCCTGTCAGCCAGGCGGCAGCCGCGAAGAACGATTCATCTGCTGCCACGCCTGATGATGCGCAGGCGCCTCATCTGCAGTACGACATTTCGAGACTTCTGAACCGAACTCCTCAATCGCCGTTCCAGGTGGATACTTCCTTGCGGTTATTTCCTCCGCTGTTAGCTCCTGCAATTCCGGTTACTCCTCCAAGCGCAGATCTGTTTACAGATATACCCGCACGCAAACCCGATGAACGTCCAAAAACGTCTGACAACTCGACCTCAGGCCCAAAGATCGACATCCCTCATTTGCCAGATCTATCGCCAATTCTGAAGTGGAAGGGCTTCGACTCAAATTCCGCAATCGTTGGCGGAGTTGGGGTGGTCTTTCCTGGAGACACGGCTCGCTTCGATATCGGAGTAACCAATCAATTGACGGTTGATAGTCCAGACGCACCTGATTCGACGGCCTACGGTTTGGGTGACAAAAACCAGAACGGCGAACGTTCCTATCTCTACACTTCCGACTATCGGGAGTCACGCCACCGACTCCTCGGCGAAGTCGCAACGTACCCCTGGTTGGAACCGGACCCGGCAGTTGGAGTGTCAGTTAAGATTCGATTGGGTAGAGATGCGGCGGTCACGGTGACGGCGGGGGGCGCGCCCTCCAATTTGCCAGTGATGGGGGACGCTCCTAGCCTGGAAACGTATAACGCGAATACTCCGCGCCCCGTGAGTGTAACGGGATTTGAAAATTTATTGCTCAGACAAAAGCCATTTTCTTATAACCTTAACAAAGATGCGGGGTGGTATCTCGGATTGAGTATTAAATTTCAGATTGGACATCAGTGAGATCTGAAATCGCGAACTCCCTATGACATTCCGAAATGATACCGCAGCACCAGAAACACCTGCTGCGCCGCCACCGGCCGCATGACTGTGGGATCGGCCGGAATCGTCAGAGCCGCGCTTCCCGTTCCGCTGAGAGCTGCCGAGAAACCGTCCGGAACCGCTTGCGATGCGGACGCCACCTTGCCGTTAGCCGCCGCGTATGTGGTGATCGCGTCGATGGTAATCTGCTTGGCGCTCTGGCCAGCGTACGGGAAATGGTTCTTTTGCAGGACCACCTGGAAGCTGCCGCCTCCGTTGACGAACGCCGACCACCGCGTCGGGAAGTCATAACACAGGCAGAACAGCACCGCCTGGCCGGATTGCGAGGCCGTGTCGAACATCGTGATCAGTTCACTGGTCGCCTGCGATCCGAGCGGGTCTGGAACGTCGACCCCAAGAAATTTTCATCGGTCGGATGGATTTCTTCTCCATCCGACTGCCGGGTGCGCTGCTCACCTAATCGGCTTATGGGCCAGGTGGGCCCAGTCATGCTGAAGGCAGGAGAGCGGATGGAGCCTGTTTGATTGGTTCTTTGGGCCCGGCGAAGAGCAAAAGAAAAAACTCTTCCCGTCCGAAAACGCGCAGGAAGCCGAGAAACGAGCCATGGACGAATTCTATATAAGCACCAGCGCGAGCATCCTTGATGATAGCCGGTTACGAGCTTCCGATCACCCACCAGAGAACTACGCTCACGTCGCGGTAAAGCGACGCGGCTTGCGGCAGGGTCAGCTGCCACGCACTGCTGGCCGGCGTCGAGCCGACCTGGAAGTTGCGCCAGCTACCAGCACTGAGCATGGCTTCGTAGAGCGCGGCGTCGCCGAATTCGTTGACCAACGTCAATTGCAGTTGGGGAACCGCGTCGTTCCCGGTGTACGCCGCCGCCGGAGGAGTGAGCTGAACCCAGGGTCCGGCGGGGGACGCGCCGTGCGCGTGAACCACCAGCACACTCACCTTCCAAGCGACGATCTTCTCCCGCGACACGACATATGGGAAGCGCCGCGGATCAATGATCAGGGTCTGAGCGACCGTGGAGTCGCCCAGCAGCTTGTGCCACTCGACGGGGAACTCGCGCCGCAGGCTGAACGAACGGGCCAGCGTCATCTGCTGCGAGGCGAGCGCGATTTGCGATTGCATGGTTTGACGCGTATATGCCGAGGCGCGCGCTTTGAACTGGCCTCCCCCGTCACGCGCCGTGTAACGCATATGCATGATCAAGTCGGAGATCGTCCAATAGTCGAAGCTCGGGAAGTCGCCGGGCAGTGCGAACCGCCAGCGTGAGATCGCGCCGCCGCCCTCGAACGGAAGGTAGCGCTCATCCCGGAAGTTCAGCTCGAACAGGCCCGAGTCGTTCTGCGCCGAGCTGGTGGCAACGGACTGAATGGGGACCAGATCCCTCACGAACCGCTCGTCGTCCGCGCCGTTTGATCCGTAGTCGGAGCCCGAGGTTTTCGAGCGCATGCTGTTGTTCACGAGCGTGAGTGTGCCGGACACGCTCGTGTAGGGTCCCACCACGCAGGGGATCGAGAGGCTGATGGTCTTGATCCGGCGGAAATAATGCCCCGGGAAATCCATGTCGAACAGCGTCTCCGGGACCGTGAATTCGCAGGAACCGGTGGCCTGCAGTTTGAGCAGCGCGATCGGGTCCAACTCGCTCAGCGAGATGTGCCGGGTGATCTCGAGCTCCCGCTGATTTCGGTCCAGGTACGCGGCCTCGAGGCGTTTCAGGTCGACCGAGAGGCGTTCGCCGGAGAGCAAACCCTCGCGGAGGCTGTCCCAACTTCCGAACCGGACGATGCCCTCCGGCTGTCCGCCCAGCTCGAAGAAGCAGCAGCGCTCGGCGCGCTTGGCCAGGTCGTACGCCAGTTCGTATGCGGCCCAGTGCGCTTCCGACAGGCGGTCCACCATCCACTGGTAGAGCTCCTGCTTGGAGAACTTCGTCTTCAGGAAGTCGTCCACCGCCTGGCTGTGGGCGATCTGCTTCTTGTGGTTTTCAAGCTCGCGGCGGGCGATATCGACGCGGATCTCCGAGGCGAGAATTTGCTTATCGATCTGGGCCATCTCGAGGTTCGCCAGATTGGATTGGTAGATCCATTCGTCGTAGCGTCGCTGGTGACCCGCCACAATTGCGCTGCGGCTCCCCTGAAAGTTGGCGTTGGAGGCGAGCAGAGAGAACACCTGCCCGATCGCTCCGAGCGCCGAGCCGATGTAGGATCCTCCGAAGGTCACCGTATCGGTCTCTCCGAGGTTGACTCCGAAGGTGTCGTCGGGCAGAGCATGCGCGATGCCGGAAGCCATCTGGAACCCGCCGGCAACAAGCGCGAGAGTGTTGCCCTGTTCCATCCACCCTAGCTGGTCCGACTCTTCCATCGTCAGCCCATATCCGCGCAATTCCGCGTCGGCAAGATTGGCCGTTGACGTGGCGATTTGCAGCCTGGGGACCTCGATCGGGACTCGGACCTGTTCGGGCGGCGTCTGAATCTGGTCCTTTCCCATGAGCCGCTGGAAATTGCGAAAACGCAGCTCGGCCGACTCGCGCGACTGGCGCAGCGCGGTGAGATTGGCGTTGGCTTCGTCGAGCTGGCGCTGCTTCACCTCTCCGGCCAATTCGAGCAGAGCGATTTCCTGCGTGGAGCGCATGCGCGCAAGGGCCTCGGCGTCGGCCTTTTCGTGCGCGGAGAGCAGCGACGCGCCGAGCGCCTTCAGCTCATTGCAGAACTCCACGGCTTTCGGAAGGGCGACCGCAAAGCGGTAGCGCGGCGAGGGAGCGTACACATCGTTGAGGATCGAGTCGATGTCCAACCCCGCCGCCACGGCGCGCACCAGCAGCGCCGGATCGATTGGTGGCTCGAACAGCGGCAGGGTGCGCTGGACGCCATCGATATTCTGGCTGTGGCGAATCTTGTAGAGGCGATCATCCACAGTGTCCCAGAACTGATCGATCTGGCTGTTGGGAGGCACGCAGAAGAAGAGCTCGCCGATCGACTCGAGCTGCTGCAAGTCCTTTTGAAAGGTCCCCGGATCCACCCAACCCGCGTCCTGCATCCACTCGACCAAGTTGAGAAGGGCTTGAAAGAAAGGCAAGTCGGCGAGGGATGTCCACGCGTTGGAGAAGTCGTCCAACCTGGACGCGAGCGCGGCGAACGTCGGCGACGGGAGAAGCGGCGGCTCCTCGGGCATCCGCACGGGACGTTTGCCGAGCAACTCTCCGGCCAGTATGTACAACTGCGTGGCCTGGTTGATGGCTTCGATGGTCTCCTGCTTGAACAGCCGGTCGCCCCACGCGATGAGGATCGACAGGTAATCGAAAATGGTGCGCCACTGATAGGCGCGGATGCGCATGCGCGCGATGCCGTGGGGCTGGAACGGCGACTTCTTCCAGTACTCGATTTGCGCGAGCAATGCGCTCACGCCCGGCGCGTTGTTCTGCCCTTGAGCCAGCTCCGCCATGAGCGTGTCGATATTGACGCCCTGGCCGGCGAGCGCAAACGGGAGAAACCGCCAATACGTGGGAGTTGACGACCACGGCGCCGGCGTCTCGAGCCGCGTGGGATCGAAAATCAGGTGCAGCCATCGCAGCGCGTCCGCAAAGCGCTGGTTGGTGGCGAGCGCATTGGCCACGAGCACGGGGATGTGGAAGAAGATTTCCCAGTCGTAAACGCTGTCGATTAGCGGCAGGTCGAACTGCGCGTCGGTCTTCTGGAACGGCGTAGCGACGCCCGACATCGGCCGGAGCTGCGAGTACGCCTGCGCTAGGCGGCCGCCGCTCAACTCGTCGCCAATGCTGATTTGCTCGCCGTTCGAATTGACGGCGGCGACCAGGGCCGATGGATACGCAAGATCCTGCGCCGGGAGAAGGCTCCAACCGTTGGCATCGTGCACGATCAGGCCTCCCACGCCGCCCACCTCGAGATAGAGCGGGGTGTCGAGGACTGTTCGCCCCGTCCCGGCGCTGCCCGTCACAAAGAACGGCAGCGCGCCGAACGAGTCGGTCATTTGAATGAATTGCCAGTAAAGGTGGCCATCGGTATCACCCACGACGCTGAACCCGGAAGAATCGTGAATCGCGTTTCCAACTGGCAGGTCCAGGACGCTCATATTGGGCGGCGTGGGCGAGTGATTGTTGCCGCCAGGTCCGCCTCCCTCGATGCCGAGGCTGCTATCCCAATCGAACGCGCCGATCTGTTTTAGGGTGACCGGCCGGTTGCCGTCGAAGCGCGGATCGTTCGGGTCAAGGGTGTACTGGAGCCCGCATTGGATCTGGTTGTTCTTCGTAGGAACGAGCGGAATGGGACCGAGTGATTGAGACTGTCCGTTGAGCGTTACCCGAACGTAGATGTTCGCCGTTGACCCGGTGATCCCGTACGCCTCGATGGGTATCGTCAGAGGGACTTTCGCCAATCCACCCGAGAGGGCCGGCGTGTCCGGGCTCGAACCCAGGGGCCAGGGCCACCCCGGCTCGCTATCGGACCACGCAAACGAGCCATCCGAGAGCTCGTAACCAATCGACCAATATCCCCACCACTCGACTTTCGCCTCGTCCAGGGCGATGTACTTTGTTCCATCGGCGAAAGTGTATGCACCCGAAACCTGGATCTGCAGGTCCTGCGTTGTGCTGGTCGCGTGATCTCGCCGGTCCGTAGGCGTGACCGTAGCGCCGAGCGCAAACGGAATCAGAAACGTGGGAGGATCGCCGACGTCAAACGCGCCGTATACCTTCGGACGCGGGTCGCCAGCCAAGTTGGCCTCGACTCGCAGCGCGAGGCTGTACCTGGCGTCTTTGTTGATCAGCATCGGGTGCAGCAGCTTGTCGCGCCACTTCGAAGGCGCGGACCAGCCATCGTTCTGGCGATTGGACCAGAACAGCTCGACGCTCCAGTTTCCCGGTCCCGCAGATCTCTGCGACGCCGTATCGCCGCTCTTGCCGATCTGCAGCCACGCGATGCACGGCCTGCCCTTCAGGAGAAAACAGGCGACGTGGTCCGTGTCGCTCACCGCGCCGACGGGCTCCCAAGGGCTCCAGTGGCTCACCACGTTGTTCTCGCCCGACAATTCCCACTGGCGGTAGTAATACTGC
>OBLU010003731.1_pt1 | contig 13787 bp, 17 predicted proteins | sample 1518681 | NCBI WGS metagenome assembly OBLU01 (sample SAMEA3539304, study PRJEB22396) | soil metagenome | biome: tundra; feature: field; material: soil | place: USA | collected 2010-05 | depth 0.15 m
GCAGCAGCGCGCCATCGAACGCCTGAAGAAGGCCGAGCAGCGCCGCATTCCGGAGTGGTTTGATTACCGGGCAGTCAGCGGATTATCGCGCGAAATGCAGGAGAAGCTGGGAAAGGTCATCCCGCAGACGCTGGGGCAGGCGTCACGGATTCCCGGAGTAACGCCAGCGGCGGTTTCGTTAATCAACGTTTATATCGAGATCCAGGGCCGGCGGCGGGAACAGGCAGCGGCGCTCTGACTTGCCGCAGCGAAAGCGGCCGAGCTGCGCTCGGCTGGACGGGCGAGGGCGCCCGTCCCCACACTGGCTAGCGGGCCACGGCTTTCTGCATTGCTATGCGTAGTTCTTCGTACGATAGCGCGCCTGGGTGATACATCTCCACTTGGCCGGCGCGATTCAGGAGCACCAGCGTCGGCGTCGTACTTGCTCCATACGCATTGAAATTCTGCTTGCTTAGTGGCACCGGCATGTCCCGCAGGCTGCCGTAGTAGCGCGCGCGGACGGATTCGATGTAGGCGCGCTCCTGTTCGGGGGTGGCATCGGCTCCTTGCGCGGCGTAGCCGTAGAGTTGGGTGGGGCCAATGACGATCAGGCCTTCGGGAGCGAATTCCTGCCGCAAGCGGGCGATCACGGGGACTTCCGCTTTGCAGTCCATGCACCAGTGCGCCCAGAAGAACAAAAGAACAGGCGAACCTTTCAGCGACGCCAGCGACGGCGGTTTCGGCCCAAGATATTGAGTTCCCTGCAAGGGCGGCGCGGGTTGACCGACGAGGGCGAGCAGGTTGAGGTTTTTCTGCAGGCGCGCTCGAATAGAAGTATCTCCATAACGCGCGATAGCGGAGCGCAGCAGGCTTACAGCTTGCGCGTGCTGTCCTTTTGCCGCGAGACCTTGGGCCAGAACTTCGTAGGCCGCGCCGAGGGCGATGGGTAAGTGCGGTTCAGCATCGAGTTTGCGCTTGCCCGTCGCCAGTTGCTGCTCCGCGAGATGGCGTGTCTCGGTGGCGTAAGCGGCAGCTTGGTCCCATTGCCCGGCTGAGGCTGATCCGCGCGCCATCCATGACAAGGCTTCGAGATACTCGGGAGTAAGGCCGTGCTGGGCCTTGTAGGTTCGAAGTATCGACTCGGCTGTGGAGAAAGAATTCTGAGCCAATTGGGTGCGGACATCTCCGATAAAGTCGGTTTGGCCGGACGAGTGGAGGCAGAAGAGAAGCCAGAGGACAGCCGCCATGGGAGGCAGCCCCAGCCTCGGAATTTGAAAACGCATCCGTTGATGATGAATCAGGCTTCTAGAAGTTGCAACTTTGATTCCGCCGGGCGCTGAATTCAGAATGGCTTTAGAGACGCGTCTTCGTAACTCACTGGTCTGTAACGCACCGGCCGCCAGAAAACCTACTTGATGTAATCGAAAAGATTATTCTGCGACAACTTGCTGATGGTGGCCAGCGTAGCCTGAGTTTCGATGCTGGCCTGGGAGAGGTTGGTGGCGGCGGTAGCGAGGTCCACTCCGCCCAGCGTGTTCTCCTGCTGGGCAATTTGCAGCTTGGCAGTGTTTAGGTAGGTGGTCTGCGATTGCGCCTGGTTGGAAGCATTGCCATAAAAAACGCGCTGCGCCGAAATGAAGCTTGAAGCGGCGCCAACGGCGGTAACGGCGTCCCCAATGCCGGTATTGGTCTGGAGGGCTTGGATGAGGGTGTTGACGGCAAGAAAAACGTCATTGCCGTTGGCCGAGAACAGTTGCGAGCCCGGCTGGTTGACAGCCAGTTTGTATCCGCTTCCGATCGATACCTGATTGACGCCGCTGTTGCCCGCATAGCTGACGCCGGACGGGACGGTATGGTCGATGGCGTAGGGCGGCGTTCCTGTATTGGTGCCGGCGAAGATGAAGCGGCCCTCGTATGAGGTGTTGCCGAGGGAGACAAGCTGGCTCTGAATGCTTTGCAGTTCATTGACGATCGAGGCCCGGTCGGCGTCGGAGAGGGTGCCATTGCCCCCCTCGACTCCGAGGCTGAGGGCCCGTTGCAGCGCGGTTACGACGGAACTCAAGGTTGAATCGGCGGTCGAGACCTGACCCTGGACCGCACTGAGGCTCTGCAGATATCCGGCGGTGAATGTGGCCTGATCGTTGTTTTCGACCAGCAAAGCGGCGGCGGTGGGATTATCCGAGGGCGCGTTGACGCTTCTGCCGGTCGCGATCTCGATGGAAGCCTGCTGGGTGGCAAGCTTGGTCTGGTTCAGCGCCGCCAGCAACTCGGATATGGGATACGGATTCACGCGCATAAAGGATTACCTCACTAAGTTATTGCCTGGAATTACTGCACTGGGGCGTCAAGACCGAGGTTCACGGCATCCGAGAGCAAGGAACTGACGATGGAGACGACGCGCGCAGCGGCCTGATAAGTAGCCTGATACTGGATGAGGTTGGCGGCTTCTTCGTCAAGCGACACGCCGGAAATGCTTCCGCGCTGGTCCTGCAACTGTTGCACGATGAGGTTGGAGGCGTCGGCCTCGGCGGACGTATTGGCCGTATCGTTGCCCACTTTAAACACGATGCTGGAATAGGAATCGATGGGTGTCTGCCCGTTGGCCAGAGGCGTGGTCGCGACTGCGGAGAGCAGCGCCAGATTGCCATTGCTGCCGGTGCTACCATCGGAACTGGCCGCAATGAGCGCCGGATTGGTGAGGCTGACGGTGAAGGTGGCCGCCGCACCCACTCCTCTAAGGGGGGGAGGGGCAAAGATATTGCCGCCCGCGGCGCCATTTAGGTCCGTGCCCTTGGCGTTGGCGGCGTTAAGGTTGGTGGCCAGGCCCGCAGCGATTTGATCGAGACTGGTTCCCAGATTTGGGATCTCCTGGTCGCGAATCTGAAGCAAGCCGGCCAGGCTCCCACCGGTCAGCGTGCCGGTAATGTCAGTGGCCCCCGATAAGATATGGTGCACTCCGCCAACGGTCTGGGTGGAAAGCGCGAAGCTCTGCGATCCCGAAACCAGCGTCGTGCCATTCGACGTCGCCAGCGTGATGCCCTGATCGGTGGGAATGACCGAGACATCCACCAGCGCGGAAAGCTGCCGGATGAGAGCGGTCTGTGTATCCACCAGGCTGCTGGCGTCCCCGCCCTGGAGACCGCCGATCTGCTGGCTGACACTGGCAATCTGTGCGGTCAGGGTATTCACCGCGCCGACCGACTGCACCACGTTCAGGTCAATATTGCTGCGCTGGGTCTGGAGGCTTTGGGCGGTGGTATTGAAGTCGGTTGCCAGCTTGCCGGCCGCGGTCAGCACGCTCTGCCGCAAAGCCAGGTTCGAGGGGTCGGGAGCAAGCTGCTGCAGGCTGTTAAAGAAATTGCTGATGTCGGCGCCAATGCCGGAACTGGCGCTGCCGAATTGAACTTGCAGTTGTTGCAGTTGGCCGAGAGAGGTATCGAGCTGGCTCTGCTGCTGGGTTGCCTGATTGAGTTGTATTTCGAGGATGGGGCTGCGCAGGCTCTCGATTTTCTGCAGGACTACTCCCGTGCCAAAGGTGAACGATCCGAAAATTACCGGCTCGCTGGCGGTTATCACCGAACGCTGCCGCGAGTATCCGGGAGTGTTTGCGTTGGCGACGTTGTTGGAAGTGGTTGCGATCTCCTGCTGGCTCACCGAGAGAGCGCTTAACGCAATCGAAAGGGACCCGCTTAAACCGGACATGGCGATTCTCCTGCCCGGAGCTGGAGTTCGGTCCGCAGCCCTGCGGGATCGGGCGTGTAGGTGGGCGCGCAACTCTCCACCACGCGATTCATTACGGCCAGACTGCGCTCGAGGTGGCGGAGGAGCGACCAGTGCACGCGTGCGAGATGACGGATGCGGGCCGCAAGCGTTTCCCACTCGGCCTGCAGGCGCGCGGATTGCCCTGCCTCGGGAAAATCGCTGGACGAGCCAGGCGATGGCTGAGCATTCCGTTGCGCCTCGCAGCGAAGCTGGTCTTCGAGGCGCGCCCATTGCCGGCAAAGCTCTGCCTGGTGGGCCGCGCCGCGCGCGATTGCTTCCGCATCGTTTTGCGCCAACGCCAGGCTGCTTGACTCCAGACTCTTCGCGAGGATGCGCACCAGCGCGAGCCGCTGCTCGATCAGTTTGCTGAGTCCGGGAAGTTCGTTGTCGATCGTATCCATAGTAGTTGGACTCTACGTTAGTTCAGATCGTGTCAGTTCAGATCAGTAGTTCTGGGAAGAGATTCGCGGTCATAAGCGGGTTGCCAGCTGGCTTTCCGGTCTCGAATCACCGTCAGGCCAAGTCATCCAGCGCGTGCTTAGGCGGGTCGAGGAGCGGATCCTGGTTATCCTCTTCTTCTGCTTCTACCTCTTCCTCTTCCGCGGCTTTCCTGGGCATAGCCGGACGCTTGCGCCGGGCCGCCGGGTCGCGCTCTTGGCCTCGCTTCTCCAGCACCCGCAGCAGGGCCGGATCAATCCCGTTCGTGATTAACGGGTCCATCATTCACCCTGCTTAGTCCGGCTAGGCTTGGGCTCCGCTGGCCAGTTCGCTGATCAGTGCATCGGCCACATGGCTGGTCGAAACCGAATACTCGCCCTTGTCGATCGCCTGCTGCAGCGGTCTGACCTTGGCCTCGCGAATCTCAGGCTGTGCCAGCACCTGGGCCTGCAGCGATTGCACCCGTGTGGGATCGAACGAGAACCGGGCTTGGTCCTGTCCTGCAATGCTACTGGAGTTTGCGGTTGTCGCGTCCGGGCTGCTGCCGGAGTCCACAGGCTGTCCAGCGCGGTTCGTCTTGCCCTTGTCGGGTGGTTCCACTCCGAAAGTTGTGAAATCGACTCTCATAAATTCTCCGATCTGGTCTGAATTCTCTGATCCTCTCCTGCCTCTTATATCGGCAGATGGTTAGCAATCGTTAATGCGGCGGCCGCTTGGGGAGCAGGCGCATCACCGATCACTTCTAAGATCGGCAGAGTCTGGAAAAACTTTAGGGTTGGAATGGAAACCCCCGTTCAGCCTCCGCCCGATACCTTTGGTGGCGACAAATGGCGCAAAATCAGCCGCGCGATGCCAATCCCCCCTCGGGCGGCCATGGACTGGGCCAGCGCCTGGGTTGCCATCTGGCGATAATCGCTTGCTCCCGGAGTTTTCGAGTCCCCGGAATCGCCGGCAAAGGTCTTCTGCAAAGAGTCCAGCAGCGGGGTGAGCAGCATGGCTTCAAAATCACGCGCGGCCTTTGCATTTTTCAGGGCCGCTTTCACGGAAAGAAGGTTGGCCGACGGCGGCATGGCGGTCGAAGCGTGGGTGACGTTCATGAGTTGTCTCCGGTGGTCGTTGGACATTCGTCGCTCGCGGTTCGTCATTGTCCAAATGTTTTGCCATCAAGCGAAAAAAAGAACGACTAACGATAAGCGCCAACGACTAACGACCGACGACCGACGACCAACGACTAAAATCAGATCACTTCCAGATCGGCATCCAGCGCGCCGGCCGCTTTGATGGCTTGCAGGATGGAGATCACGTCGCGGGCGGTCGCACCCATGTTTTGCAAGCCGCTCACCAGTTGGTCGATGCTCGCGCCTTCGCCGATTTCCAGACGCTTCGCCGGACTGTCTTTCGCTTTCACGTCCGTCTCGGCTACGATTTCGGTCTTGCCAGAAGAGAGAGGCAACGGCTGGGAGACGGAATACTCGGTCGAGATCTGCACCGAGAATCCGCCATGCAGAATCGACACCGCTCCCAGACGAACATCTTTCCCCATGACGATGGTTCCCGTGCGTTCGTTGAGAATGACGCGGGCGCGGCGCTGCACGGAGACGGTAAGGTTCTCGATCTTCCCGAGGAGCGCGGTCAGGTTCATCACGCCCGTGGCAGCCGCATCGACTTCGACTCTTCCGCCATCGCGGGCGCTGGCGACGGCGTGTCCGAATTCGCGGTTGATGGCGCCGGAAATTTGGTCGGCCGTAGAAAAATCCGGCTCGCGCAACAGCAGCGAAACCGGCGTCAGGCGATTGAAGTCGAAGGCCAGACTGCGCTCCACGCGGCCTCCCGATGGGACCCTTCCCATCGTTGGATGGTTCATCTGCTTGCTTGCGCCGGCGCCGCCGACGGCATACCCTCCAACAGCGACGGGGCCCTGAGCCGCGGCATAAACCTGTCCGTCCGCGCCATAGAGCGGGGTGAGGAGAAGCAGGCCGCCTTCGAGACTCTTGGCATCTCCGATGGAGGAGACGGTCACGTCCAACTGGGTGCCGGGCCGCGCGAAGGCAGGCAGGCTGGCGGTGACAAACACAGCTGCCACATTCGCAACGCGCGCCGTGAGCGGCGGAATCTGCGCGCCCATGCGCTGCATGATGTTGGCCAGGGTCTGGGTAGTGAATACGGTCTGCTGGCTGTCCCCGGTGCGGGTCAGGCCCACCACCATGCCATAGCCGATCAGGGGATTCTCGCGTACCCCTTCAATATTGGTGAGGTCGCGGATTTTGATGGCAACGGGTTCGCTAGCGACGAGCGCTCCGCAGAACGCGAGCAACATGAGACTGGCAAGGACGGCTTTCATAAAATTAAGACTCCCGGCGAATAAGACTCCTAGAAATTCAGAATGCGCAGGATGGCGCGCAGCACCGGATGCGGCGGCCGCACCCCGTCCGAGATCACGCCTTTGCCTTTGATTTCCAGCTCCAGATCGCCGATGGAGTCCGAGGCGACCGTGTTGTTGGGCCCGATGTCGCCCCGGCGTACGACCCCGCGTAACACGATGGTCTGCTTTTCGTGGTTCATGTTGATGATGCGCTCGGCTTCGACAACCAGGTTGCCGCTGGCCAGAACCGCGACCACCCGGCCCGACAAGTTCGTGGTCACATTCGTAGCCGAAGAAGCCTGGCTTTTGCCCGACAAGCTGTCCGTCGAGTGCAACCCGAGCAAGCTCTGGGCCGCTCCAACTCCGACGACGGGCACCGAATCGATGCCCGAGCTGGTGTTGAACGTACGCGCTGTACTCACCGCGCCGGCGTTCGACGAGGTCACGCCCTGCACCACGGCAATGGTGATCAGATCGCCGGTAGTCATGGCCTTGTAATCGGCGCTGAGCGATGCCATCCGTCCCGAATCGACCCAAACGCTGCCCAGGGAGAGGACGGGCGCGGCCGGCTGTCCCATCTGTACGCGGGCCAGATATTTTTCCAGACTGTCCTTCTTCGTATGCGACGCGTTCAGCCCTGCGGTGGTCAGCAGGACCAGGCAACCCAGCACCGTTTTCACGGATGTCCTCTTTTTCTTTTTCTCTCTCATGTTCATGCTCACGCTTTTTATGCTTGTGCTGGGCTGCGCCTCGCCTCAACCCTTGCTACTGCGGCAAAGCTTCCAGCAGGGCAGGGCCCGAAATTCGCGCCCGGAAAATGTGGCCATCCGGGGCACGCACGCGAATGACTTCGCCCTGGCGTCCGCGCTCCAGACAGGTCACGCTTGCGGTCATACGCATATGGCTGGAGAGGAAGACGGCAACTGCGTGCTCTCCGGTCTGCACCGTGGGCTTAGGCGCCGCGACAGCTGCCAGGCGCGGTGCCGGTTGCGCGGGATGCGATCCCGAGGCCAGCTGGCAGGATCGGGCGCGAGCGGCTCGATCCGCATATACGGCGCCGGAAACTGAGTCGGGAGCATGGTCATGGAGATAAACCAGAAACGGTAGACACTGGCCGGGCGCGCCACATTCCAGCCGGAACTGTGTGCGCCGGGGCCCCTCATCCCAGCAGGCCGACGCGACCCGCAAACTTCGTCCGGCAAGGGCCGGCGGAGCCAGCGGCATATCAATATCCTCGATCCGCGGCAGCTGTGCTTCCGCGATTCCTTGCTCGCGAAGTTCAGCGATCACGGCCTGCCACACCTCCTGCCGCGTCGCCAGAGTTGGCGGCCGGCGAGACGCTTCGCCCGATCCCTCGTCCGAGAGCAACGAACCCGGTAGGCTTACGACGGCAACCAGGAAGCAAGCGAAAATCAAGCGGGCAATCACAAACGTCTCTCTACTTTCTCCGGGCGATTTTCTGAAATTGCTTTCTAAGGTTGCTTTCTCAGGCTACTTGCCCAGGTTGTTGACCAGTTGCAACATCTGATTGGCGGCGTCCACCACTCGGGAACTGGCTTCATAGGAACGCTGGGCCACGATCATGTTGATGAATTCATCCACCACGCTGACGTTCGACTGCTCCAGATAGCCTTGCTCGATCTGTCCCAGGCCATCCGTGCCGCCGGGGGTGCCGATGGCCGCATCGCCCGAAGCGGTGGTGGCGAGATACAGATTCTGGCCGACGCTATTCAATCCACCGGGATTCGGAAACAGAGCCAGCTGCAAGGTGCCCACTTGTTGGGCCGCGGTTTGCCCGGCCAGGGTGACCGATACGGTCCCGTCGGGAGCAATGGTCACCGAAATGGCGCCCGCCGGTATGGTGATTGCGGGCTGCAGCGGATTTCCGGCGGCGGTAACCACATTCCCTTGCGCGTCCTGGTGAAATTCGCCGCTGCGCGTGTACGCGGTTTCACCCGTCGGCAATAACACCTGAAACAATCCTCGCCCTTCGATGGCCAGATCGAGCGGGTTGCCGGTCTGGCTCAGATCGCCCTGCAACTGGATGATCTCGGAGGCCGCGGAACGCGTGCCCAGTCCAATTTGCAGGCCGGTGGCCACCGTGGTCTGCTGCGAGGCCGCCGCGCCCGGCATCACCATGTTCTGGTAGATCAGGTCCTGGAACTGCATGCGGCGGCTCTGAAAGCCGGCAGTGCTGGAGTTCGACAGGTTATTAGCGATAGTATCCAGATTGGTTTGCTGGGCCTGCATCCCCGTGGCCGCGGTGTAGAGGGCTCGAAACATGATTTCCTTCCTTAGACCTTGGGCAAGTCGGTGCTGGCAATGCGGTTGAATTCGTTGTCAAACAGCGACATGGCGCGCTGCAACATTTCCGCCTCGCGCTGCACTCCGAGCAGCGCTACCACCGAACTGATGGGATTTACATTCGACGATTCGAGCGCGCCCTGCTTGACCATCGACTCCGGCGATGGATGGGCGCTGCCCGGTGGAGCGGCGAGCAGGCTTCCACCCTCGGAGGTAAGCCTGGTTCCGGGAGCGAACTCGACCAACTGGATACTGCCGGCGACCGCGCCATTCACCGAGAGCGTTCCATCCGAAGCGATGGAGACGCTTCCCGCCGGAACATTGATGCCGCCTTTCTCCTTGAGCGCAGGATCTCCGAGCACGAGATCGCCGGCGGCCGTCACCAGTTGCCCGCCGGTTGACACCTGAAAGCTTCCGTTGCGCGTGTAGCGGGTGCCAGCGGAAGTCTGAATAGCAAAAAAACCGCTGCCTTCGATGGCCACATCCAGCGGGTTTCCGGTCGTTTCCAGATTGCCCGCGGTCATATCCAGGTGCGTCCCTTCGAGCACCCCAAAATTGTTGGTGGCGAGGTTGAGTATGTTTGGGACGGTGGGGCGCGCCGCCGCCAGCAAGGTCTGGAAGGTGGGTTGCTGACCGCGGAAGCCCACGGTGTTTAGATTGGCGAGATTATGGGCTGCTACTTCGAGCGCCTGACTTTGCGCCTGCAGGCCGGCGCATGCTGCATAGAATCCGCTGTCCACGTTGCCTCCGTGTGGTTAAACCTGATGCAAGCGTGCAGCCATGACGGCGATGGAGACTTTTTTGCGAATGACATTGTTCTGAGCCACTTGGCAGCGGCACACGGCCACCAGCCATTGGACGCTTCTAAGAAGTCGTAGGCGTGGAAAAGTTTGCCGGGCAAGAAAGGGCAGGTGACAGGTGCTAGGTCTTAGGAAGTCTGTGCCAAGCTGGAAGTCTGCGCCAAGCTTTTTCTGAGAGCCGGAACCTGGACCCAACACCTAAGACCTGACACCTGGCCCTGTCACCTTGGTCTCCTCAACTTTTTAGTTGAAGCCGAATGACCACCGGAGCGTTTTCGAAGAGCACGATCGCGTGCAGCGCCGTTCCATCGACCAGCGAATGGAATCTGTATTCCGTGCCGTTGATAATGCTGGGCACGCTCAGCATGCATCGTTCATCGGTGCCTGCAAGCTTGTTTTTGAAGTTACCTGCAATCATGTTGCACATCTCTCCGAGCGCATCGAGCACCTCTCGTTCGGAGGCCGTGTCCCCCAACATTCCCTTGGCACTCCGGCCAGCCGTATTCGTCGCGCAGCACACCGTGACTACTCCGCAGAGCGCCCCCGCGATTCCAACGATGGCGGTAAGGCCGCCGTGCAGTTTGTGCTCGGATGGTTCTGCGCGCTCCACCTGGCAGCCGAGCATGATCTCGAAAACTTCATGCGTGGCCCGTTCGAGAATCGGCAGCCAGTCCTTCACGGGAGTTGATTTGGCGAATGCGGTATCTGCAGTCATGGTTCTTACCGAGTGGGCACAACCTTGTCGAAGGGGGATCGGAGCTTTGCCCTCAGCTTTGGAGTTGCAGACGCACGGCAACCGGCGCGCCCTCAAACAACAGGACCGTTTCCACGGAACTCCCCTCAGCCATCGAATGGAAACTGTATTCTTCGCCGCTGATGACGGTGGGCACGCTCAACATGCATCGTTCATCCGTGCCGGCGAGCTTGTTTTTGAAATTACCCGCGATCATGTTGCAGATTTCTCCGAGCGCGTCCCCTACCTCTTCTGGGGAGGTGGCGGTGTCGCCGAGCATTTTTTTGGCAATCTGGCCGGCGGTGTTGGCGGCGCAGCAGACGGTCAGAATTCCGCATAGAGCCCCGGCTAGACCGATCATGGCGGTGAATTCCCGACTTTGCGCCGGGTCCGGTTGCGTCACCGGTTTGACCCTGGTGCCGAGCGTGATCTCGAAAACTTCCTCGACCGCAAGTTCAAGAACAGGCAGCCAGTTCTCCTCGTGGGAGCGCGTGCCAAACGTGGTATCGGTGCTCATGATTTCTTTCCCAGAAGGGGCACTACGTGCTCTTTCACCTGATCGGGGGTGAAGGGCTTACGGATGTATCCGCGAGCGCCAGCCGAGAGTGCCTGCACTACGTGCGATTCGCTGCCTTCGGTAGTGATCATCACGATGGGAATGCCTTTCGCGCATTCCAACGCCCCAGCCTGACGCACAAATTCCAGTCCGTCCATGACCGGCATATTGATATCGCACAGGATGAGGTCGACCGTGTTGTTCTGCAAGGCGGCCAGTGCTTCGGCGCCGTTCGAGGCTTCCACAATCTTTTCCATTTCGATGCCCGACTGGCGCAACGAACGCTCAACGATTTTGCGCATCACCGAGGAGTCATCCACAATGAGCGCTCGTATCTTATCCATGGGTCTCCACCACTTTTGCGGTTAGGCTGTCAGCGGATTGCCGTTTTCTGGCTGACTTGAGGTATATCGGCAGTCCGCGGCGGCGCTTTAGACAGCCGAACGGGGCTGCCAATCGCCTTCACTCGACGACCAAGTCCTGGCGGGAAGTGCTTCCGGAACGAAGTATGGGCGCGGCCGGATTCGGGGACCAGCACTATTTCACCCCGTGCCTGCTCCTTCCCCTCCCTTAATCTTCCGAAAATCCGTTATGCTTACTGAAGCATTATGACCCTGCTCGACGCTCAACCCTACGACGCAGCGAAGGCACGACGGCGAAAGATCCTGCTTGCGCTTGCCGTTTTATTGGTGATTGTCCTGGCCGCGATGGCTTGGATGTACCGTAACTGGCCGGAAGAGCACGCGGTGGACAAATTTTTCAGCGCGCTGCAGCGGCAGGATTGCGAAACCGCTTATGGCATCTATTTCAATGATCCCGGCTGGCGCCAGCATCAGCAGAAATATTCTCAATACACATATGCGGATTTCTATCGCGACTGGGGACCAGGCGGCGAATGGGGCCTGATCAAGTCGCACAAAATCTACGGGTCGGCCAACACTAAAAACTTTGGTGACGGAGGCGTGGTGGTCGAGGTGATCGTCAACGAACGCGCCGAGCACGCCCGCATGTTCGTGCAGAAACCAGACAAAACGCTAACGGTGTATCCGTACTAGCCCGTGTAGGGACGGGCGCCCTCGCCCGTCCAAGCCGAGCGCAGCTCGGCAGCTAGGCTGCCATGGCTGCAATCTGCGCCAGGGTCTTCTGCAGCGACGCCTCATCCCCCACCGTCACGCAGGTCCTCGAGCGGTCGATCTGCCGCATCAATCCCCATAGGACCTTGCCCGGACCCACTTCGATAAACAGGCCGACTCCTTTTTCGATCAGCAGCCGCACCGATGGCTCCCACCGCACCGAGCCGGTGACCTGGCGAATCAGGGCCTCGCGCGAAGCCTGCGCGGAAGCGACAATCGCAGCATCCACGTTGCAAACCACCGGACACGACGGATTCTGAAAACTCAGCGCGCCCAGGTCCGCCGCCAGACGGTCCTGCGCCGGTTGCATCAGTGCGCAATGGAAGGGTGCGCTAACCGGGATGTTGACAGCTTTCTTTGCTCCGCGATGGTGGGCGAGTTGGATGGCCCGATCGACGGCCCCGGCGTTTCCCGAGATTACGATTTGCTCGGGCGAATTAATGTTCGCCGCCTGGCATATTTCTCGCTGGGCCGCATCGGCTGCAATCTCGTTGACCTCGTCGGCCGGCATCCCAAGAATTGCCGCCATCGCGCCAACGCCCACCGGCACCGCTTCCTGCATATATTTTCCGCGATTGCGGACGGTTCGCACCGCCTCGGCGAAAGTCAGTGTACCCGCGGCCACGTGCGCCGAGTACTCGCCCAGGCTATGGCCGGCAACAAAATCCGGTTTGAGGCCCTTTTCATCCAGCACTCGCCAAGCGGCGACGGACGCAGTCAGAATGGCCGGCTGGGTGATCTCGGTCATCTTCAATTTTTCTTCCGGGCCTTCAAAGCAGAGGTGAGACAGCTTGTAGCCGAGCGCCTCATCGGCTTCTTCGAAGGTCCGCCGTGCAACCAGGTGGTTGGCGGCCAGTTCTTTGCCCATGCCCACCGTTTGCGAACCTTGGCCGGGAAAGAGAAAAGCAATGGGGGAAATTGAAGTTGTCATTTAGCCGACACGATGCTCCGATGAACACGCTCCGATGGGGGGTAGTGCTGCCGCCGGTTCCGACTATCGTACGTTGGGGTTGGTACCCCCCCCTTTTTTCGGTCTATTAGAATCATTGGATTAGCGGTATTTTGTCGGCAAAGTATTCAAAAATAATGACTTATATCTAAAGTATTCAATAATAAGGACTTAACAAGCTTTGATCGATTAGAATCATACAGTTAGCTGGGATAACTCCTGCAAAGTCTTCAAGAATAATGACTTAACTCGCAAAAGGTCTCCGAAAACGGGTTTGGGGCAGCTTCGATGGACGTCCGCGTTCCTGACGCGCCTCGAAACTGCCCCAATTAAACCTCTATTTTCTCGCGCGTTGGGTTCTAAGTCAATGACATTGATCGCAGAGTTTAGTGTGATCTCGCGGAGCGCGGCTTGACTGGTCGCGCTTCAGCTCTGAGGAAAGTAATTGTACGACGGAGACCGCGCCGCGCGCTCGGTGCCCGGGATGGGACCGTGAGTGCTATGGGGATTTAACAACAACGACGGGCTTTGCCACGTAACTCACGACCGCACATCAAGATGTGACCCCTTTCACTGACAGGACGCGCCCCTTCGTGTGCGATTGATGCGTCTCGCCTCTTCGAAGCTTCGAAGAGCAGTTCCCGCCGTTGAGACACGGCATCCCCGCAGGTGATGGGGACACTCTATGGCCAGCCGAGCGTCAGGCCAAGATTTACGCGTCGGTCTTGAAGTGGGCCACTACCGCATCGTCGAGAAGATCGGCGGCGGCGG
>OBLU010003732.1_pt1 | contig 13786 bp, 12 predicted proteins | sample 1518681 | NCBI WGS metagenome assembly OBLU01 (sample SAMEA3539304, study PRJEB22396) | soil metagenome | biome: tundra; feature: field; material: soil | place: USA | collected 2010-05 | depth 0.15 m
CATGGCACCCATGTTAGACACCTGTTTTGCTGAGTTCAACCCAATTGTCGAGGTCGTGGCGATCAAGCTGAACGCGCCCATCGCGCCGCACACATGGAATCGCGCCCTTGGCGATCAGGTGGCGGAGCGCGGCGGGACTGCGCCCGATATACTCGGCCGCGGCACGCACGTCCAGCAACCGGCCCTTGTTGCGCTCTTGCGCCGCAGTTAACCGCTGGAACACTCGCTCGGCGATGGCGTCGGCGAGCGCGTCCAGACCTTGATTGCCCGTGGTTGACAGCGGTAGGGAATCTCCGCCGCCCCGGTCCAAAGCCCCAGCGTTTGGCTTGTGGCGTCGCTCGCCGGTCATCGTTCCTCCTGCGGATTCGGTCGGAATGCTGGGGCACAACACGGACAACACTGTTCGCAGTGGCTGCCGGCCATCCGCAGCGGAGTGTGCCTGATCGTAACGGCCTTGGCCCCGCACGTCCGGCAATCTTCCGGCGCCTGGCGCGTTCGAAGGCAGTTCGATGGCCCGAGCCGCTCGCGATCCTGGAAGCGGCGATGGGGCGCTTTGGAATTAGCGCGGCTCATCAGGCCCCCCGTTTTCCCCGGCGCACGCCATCCCAATCACCTCTGCGCCGGATCGCCGGCCTTGAACACCATCCGGCGTGGCACCCCGCCGCGAACCTCAAGTTGCTCAATCGTGCCATTGCGGAACGTGTCGAAAACCAGCAGGAGCCGGCGGATCTCGGTACAGAGCACGAAGTCCGGCAGTTCCAGTTCCGGGCGGGACTCATCTTCGACATCCAGCTTCAGATCGAAGATAAGCTGCGCTTGCTGATCGAATACTGGTTCGCAATCGCGCACGGCCAGGCCGCAAATCCTTCCGAAAGCCAGCCGCTGGCAAGTCCGGATGAAAGCCTGGCGTGCGCCAGACAAATCGGACAATCGCAGTTCAGTCATGGTTTCTGTTCCTCGGTTCGGTGGCAGCCGCCAGATGCAAAAACGGCTGCTGATGCCAAGATCTCGCTATTCCTGGGATAGCGTCTTTTTGATCTTCGCTATCCCTAGAATAGAGATGTAGTACTTAGTAATAAGCGCGGTTCTGATTGTCTGCTACTACTGCTGCTCGTTCAGTCGTTCCGCTGCGAACGTGCGCACGCGCTCCTTTCGGAGGCGCGCCCGCAACTCCATCCCACCAGCAATTTCGTCCTTCGCCTGCTGCGCCGTCGCCTGGGCCATCTCCAGCAACTCCTCGGAGAATGGCGTCATCGTATAGCAGGCCGTCTCCTGCACCAGCTTGCCGGGCACCCGTCCATCCGGGGGCAGCATCAAGCCGACCTCGCTCAATTCCACCAAGGCCCGGCGGATCGCGTTCGGCGATTGGATTCCGCTCATTCGCGTAATTCCGCGGTAGCTAATGTGGACCGCCCGCCGCTCGCCGGCGGGCCGCTCGTTTTCTGCGATTTCGAGCAGTACGGGGGCGATGGCCTGGGCGGCCGGCGATAGTTCTGCCCAAAGCCCGGATCGGATCATCAGGGCCAGCCCGCTCTGCACTCGTTCCCCGCGGCGCGCCGAGCCCGCCAGGTGCTTGTGCGCCGCGATCATCGGTACCGCAAAGCGCGCCGCAATCCACAACGCGGCGTCGGCTGGCGAACTTATCTCAAGCACGTCCATGACGAAATCAACCGGCCCCTTTGGCCGGAAGTTGCACACGAAGCACTTAATCTTGTTGCTGCTGGTCAGAATGCTGGCTGAGGCCGTTCGATCACCATGCTGGTGGCGCGCGGGGTGCCAGCAGTGGACCATTGTGGCGCCTTCGAGGCGTAAGTCCAGCGCGCGAGCCACGTCCACGATGGGCACCTTCCGGTTTATGTATTTCATGTCTGGAATGCTGCTCTTTGGAACCATGCGCGCCTTGTCACCGGTTGCTCGGGCGTGGGAGTGGATTCGTCATTACCTGAGCGGACCGTCACACCAGCTTTGGAGGGCTTCGCAAGTGCTGTGGTGGACGGCTCGGCGGTCGATACGCTCTCGGACTGTCGATCAAAGTGTGCGACATACCCGGCCGCCTTCTTGTCTCCGTGCCATGCGCGCAGGCCCTCGATGACGTCCCAGCCACGCTCGGTGCGCGGGATGTGAATTCCCCGCCGCAGGCGCAAATATCGCCGAGAGCCGCGGCGGAATGCCTCCGCAGCGCCGGCCTCCAAAAAGCTGTCCGCAAGCTCCTGGTTGACATTGGCGACCAGCGTGCCATCGTACAGACGCACAGGTATCTCATTTGGATTGGCTCGTTTAGTCGGCGGCGCCGTTTGGAATGCCGGCCGTGCGGCCGGTGGCCCGGTCATAGCGACCTTCCCCCGATGGTCATCTCTCCGAAGACTCGCTCCGCCACTGATCTTGGTACTCGAAGCGTGTTGTACCGTCGGTGACCGCGTGAACTCGCGCCTCCGAGGCGGATGACACCAGGCTGATCAGCAAAGAGCTTCCGGATGGTCGAAGCGTGTAATTTGGTCAGTTGAGCTAACTCTTTAGGCGTGAAGACCGTCTCCTCTATAGCATTTGGCTTTTTCTGCGCGTTCATACTTTCTATCTTCAGTGACTTGCCTGATTTCCGATAGTGCGGAAGAGTGCAGTGGAGTGCGGTGGTAGTGCGGCAGGAGTGCGGTCCTCTAGCAGGGCAGGCGGCGTTTTAGAAATGGATTGGTCGCTTCAGCACGCGCGAGAAATAATCTCGAATGATCGTTCTGGTCCCAGTGGATGGTGTTCGGCCGCTTGAGATCTCAAGCAGCCATCGATAGGAGATCCCCGATTCCTTCGCGATGGTTCTCCACGGGAGATTGCTTTCCGCCTTGAGTCTCTTTAGACGCGCCCCAAGACGCGGACGGGTCGGCACCTTGATAACTGGTAGCATTCGTGCCAGCGGTTTAACCAGGTCCGGCTCTCGCGGTCCGCCTGGCTTTTCGTCATCTTTTTGACGCGGCTGGGATTGCGATTTGTCGCCAAGTCCTCCGATTGCTTCGCGTTCTGCCTTCGCGGCAAGCCGCGAACAGTAACCTCCGCACGACTCCAGCAAACCCTGAATCCAGCCCCATTCCATTCCATGCGGGCCGGCGTTGACGGGCCCGAGTTCCTTCCTGACCGTAGGTTCCGGAGAATTGAGCAGATCCTGGCCGAGGCGATAGATCCAGAATTTGACGGGTTGCATATCTGGCGGGCATCCAAGGGCCGATGCCCCGCGTGTCGCGACCTCTTCGAAATCGCTGATGAGCCTCCCGTCCAACCCGCCTTGGTGCCGACAACGGCCAAACTCACCATGCTCCTTGGAGAAATCACAAAACGCCTTAAGCCATTTGGGGTGAGTATCGTGTACTAGCATCGAGCGTTGACGCGCCGCGAGGACATCGAACTCGTCGCGGAGAAAGCGCCAGAAACCGGCGTCATACTGGCGTGGCGCGTGGACCGGCTGCGGTGTGGAACCGCCGTCCACCTGCCTAGACTTGATTCTTTGCCGCTGCAGCCTGAGTTTACCTTCGGCCAAAGCCGCATGCATGGCTCGCTCAATTTCGAGATGCCAGGGTATTCCCTGGCCTTCCTCCGCAATGCGCAACCTCACCGAGCGCAACTGCAAACGGCCACGAATACCGGAAATGGAGCCTGCGGCGATTTGCTTCGCAGCCGCTTCGAGGTCTTTCTCGGCCTGTCTGTCGGAGGCCACACGGTGGAGTGCGAATGCCTCCACATAGGCATCCGCCCTCGCGAGGATTATATCTCGCACACGCTCTGCCTGGCATTTGATGAGGGCGGGTAGGTAGCCTCCACGGTTGTGCGTGCGCCTGACTTGAGCCAGCACGGATTTCTCCTTGTCCGCGTATTCCCCAAGGATGCGATCACGGGCCACCGCAAATGCATCGATGGCGAACTTCTCGATTTCCGGTCTCGCCGGCCGGTCCGTGCGGATCGCGCCCTTTGCGGTTCCCTGAGGTGGACTGGCGATAGCCGAGTTCGGTTCAAGGACTGGGTGCTGCTGAACCGGCTGCCGCGGAGGTGGCTGTTGTCGGCCTTCGGCAAATCTGTCTTTCCAGTGCTGAACGCGCTCGGCTAGGCAATCTGTGATTTGGCCCATGAACCAGGGCTCATCCAGAAGACAAGCAAAACCCACATCCTCGCCGACCAGAATGCCCCGCATCGCCCGCCGGATCTTCGGAGAATCGCCGTCGCGGTAGATCTCAGGATCCGGCCAGTGTTCGGGACGGGCAACCCTGACTCGTTTGAGATCCTCCTCCACCTCAGCACGCGTCTGCCCTCCGGCCAATACGCCGCTTTCTCCGAAGAGCGCTTGCGGGTTGCCGGGCAGACCGTGGTAGCTTTGTGCCAGCGAATCGTAGATCGTGCCGGCGTACTGGCACCAGATTTCGGACAAAGGCTGGAGATCAAGTTCGCGTTCCCGAGAAACGGCTTTCGTGTAGCTTTGGAGCGCAAATTCGAGCTCGCTTTTTGCTTGGGCCCGACGGTCCTGGTCTTCGCCAATAAACGTTAGCGGACGCCGAGGACTGCCACTGTCCAGTAATTCAGCCATCGCTCCCTCTGCGATTCCCTGGGTGGAAACGCCGCCAACCGGGCAGGGTCCCCCGGCTTGTCGCCCCGTCGAGCTAGGCGGCAGTGTCGATTTTAACAATTCTGGGCTACTCTGTCTTGGGCCATGGTAAGTGCGCTATTTCCTGTGTGCTTGATTCTTGGTGGCGAACTAAGGAGGACAAGCCGCCAGCGGATCACAGATGCCCCTCTCCCTTCGGGGCTACCAATTTCAACTCGTATTGGAATGAGGGCTTCTTGCCGTACAACTCTTCCATCTTGCGTTTCAATTCCTTGATGTCTTCACAGACGCTCGCGATACCGATAACCTTCCAGATGTGCTCGATTAGCTTCCGTAAGCCGTACTGCTCAGTGAGCCACTGGTGGTAGTTTTGACCGTGGACCGGAGCCGGAGCATGCTCACGCAACCACTGGGCCACGTCGGGGTCCAGGTACTCATAAATCAACTCCATTACAAGATTCCCCCAGTATTTGGGTCGCGAATGTATGGACCCCTTCCAGTGCGTCAGCCTGCCGAATTGCTCCCACAGTTGATCCGGGAAGGTTTTCTCCCATTTCCGCATTTCTTCCGCAAGAAACAGCTTAAGTTTGATTTGGAGCGCGTCGCTCGCGCGCTCATATTGATACCCCGTGGCCTCGTCGATCATCGCTATAAGGCCGACCTTGGCACACGCGGCAAGAAACATTGCAGCCTTGATCGCAATCTCTTTTTGCCGATCCGTAGTCAGGGCGTTGCTCTCGAAAGCGCTCACGTATGCTTGGCAAATCTCGACAAACGTTTCCGCTGATATCCCTCGGGTGCTTGTATTTGGCGTGCTGACACCAGGGATGTAGAACTCGATCATCTGGTCCTTGAACTCCGGGGGGATGAAGCCCCTCAGGTTCTCGACCATTATGTATTTCTCCAGGCTTCCTCCACCCTTCTCATTCGTCAATACAGCGGTCGCTGCCGTCCTCGTGATTACGCGCCTGCCGTCCTCAAGCACGTAGCAAGGAATTTCGCTGGTGCCAATTATTAGAACGCCCGGCCATCTGGCCATGGGTAGATTCAATGGTTTCTGTTGGTTGTCATCGAGAATTATGGTGTCGGGCTGATTTTGTCCGGCGACTTGGGATGCTTGCTTACTCTTCTCCCAACGCTCGCGAGCGGCATTTCTTGCGATTGTGCTCCGCTCCTCCGGCGTGAGCTTCACACTTCGCGATTTTCCGCCCATGGAGGCGCGATTCGCGGCAGCGTCCTCTGAAAGTTTTCCCATGTCCGAAGTTTACATCAGAAGCAAGCATAAAGCAAGCATATTCTTATTTTGTTCACGAATGATGCTTGCTTACCATCAGAGGCGAAGCAAAAAGCCCCGATCAGACGTTGACGCGCTAGCCGGGGCAGTGATTCGCACAGCCGAAGCCGCACGAGTCCTCAACTCCAGTATTCGGCTTTAGCCTTTGGTGTACCGTGTGACGCCAAGGCAGATAAATCAAGAAGGCCACATCAGCGAAGCCGGTTGCCAAGCAATGGCCGCTGGTGGAAGGCGGCGCTGGGCAGCGCATCGCAAAGCAAACGCAGCCGAGTAGCAGGGCTGAAGCGCAAGTTGTACCCCTGGCGGAACCCGGAACAGAACCAAGCCGCCACCCGTCGCGCCAGGTTCGCCCACGTCGGGCCGGCGGCGCCAACCGCGACCAAGGTTGCCACCCCTGCCCGTGGGCCAGCACCAAGGCCGAACGTTGCCGAATCGTGCTCTGGCCCGAGTGAAGCCATGATCGGTCGACGCCCAGCGCATTTCCCAGCTCTGCTGGAGTGAAGCGCCGTGACATAGGCCGTGGTATCCGCCGCAGACGCACTGGCTGAAGCCCAGCGCTCCTTCCTCCGCTGCGAAACGCGGCCTCGCACCATTCCCGTCGTGATAATCTCCAAGAGAGTCCTGCCATGGCAGCCCCAAGCTTCTCCTCAAGCCAAGGCCGGACGAAAGGAGAGATCATGAAAGCTGTTTTGCTGGCTCTAGTTCTCGCCGCGCTGCCTTTACACGCCCAGGTAGATCCTCTGGAAGGAGTTTGGCAAGGATACGACGGAGAATGGCTCCATGTTTCGCGGCAACTCGTCGCCCTGGCGGAAGCGATCCCAGCCGAAAAGTTCGCGTGGCGCCCGGCGCCTGGCGTGCGATCTACCAGCGAAGTGCTCATGCACATTGCGATGGCGAACTTCTACTTGCTGAGTGTGACAGGCCCCAAACTGCCCGCAGACCTAAAATCCGCGGACATGGAAAAGACGGTGACCGCGAAGGCGGAAGTTATTAACTGGCTGCAGCGCTCGCTGGACGCCGTGAAAAGCGCTCGCGGCGGCCTAAAGCCGGGCGACCTCCAGCGGAGCGTTAAGATTAACGGCAAAGATGCAACCGTGGACGGCATGTACCTCCGAATCATTGTCCACGCCAACGAGCACATGGGACAATTGGTGGCTTACGCACGCATGAACGGGATCGTGCCGCCGTGGTCCGAACCCGGCAAAAAGTAGGCGCTCGAAAACCGTCCGCAATGACGAGGCGCCCCTGCCGAAGATAGTGTCCGATAAGGGGGATCAACGCCCTCCAAATGCCGCCCTAACTCTCCTCAAATCCAGAGCTTTCGAACTTAAACGTCCGGCAGTTCTCCGTTACCGTGCGGACTACGCTGTCCGGGGCGCCAGAGGGAATCTCCGCGTTGATCTCCACAGTTATGGTCACCTTGGCATCCAGCAGCCCGGCAAGGTGCTGAACCACCGAACTGGCGATCAGGTCAACATCGCGCGAGAGGCGCGTGGCGTCGATCTTGGCGGAACCGTGGAAGCGGCGCAGCGTCGGCGTCTTCGGTTGCTTTTCACCGTCGCCAGCCCCCTTGCCGGTCTCCCCTCCTGTGCCGGTTGGTCCCGTTCCCATTGCGGTGCCGTCGTCCGCGCCACCAGTCGTTGTGGTTGGCGGTGCGGAGTCCTTCTCTATCTGAGCCGCGCGGACGACGGGAACACCGCGATTGCGGCGCGTGTCCTTGGCAGCTCAACGGTCGGAAGCGGCAGGCATTAAATCTGAATCCGACAGGCGCTCTGCCCTTAATGTTCCAGACCAGTGCTATATTTAACAGGCGAAGATGGACCATCTCGCCGAACAATCACGCGCGTTTCTTGCCCATCTAGAAGCCGACGGCAGATTCCAACTGCTCCGAGACCACCTGTTTTCCGTTTCACACGCCGCGCGCAGGGCCTCTGAGAAGATCGGGCTTGGAGAGGCCGGTGCGATGATCGGACTGTTGCACGATCTTGGCAAGTATTCTCTTGATTTTCAGCGATACCTGCGCCAGATTCCGCCCGATGAAGATACTGAGCAACAGCAGCTAAAGCGCGGGAGCGTTGACCACTCCACCGCGGGGGCGCAGACGATTTGGCGCGGCTTTAGGGAAAAGGGGCGATTGGAAGCGGTTGTAGGAGAAATCCTTTCGATTTGCGTCGCTTCCCATCATTCCGGGTTGATCGATTGCATAACGCCGAGCGGAATGGACAACCTTTCGCGGCGGATGGACAAGGCGGACGCGGAGTCGCACTTCGATGAGGCATGGGCTAACGCCGATCAACAGGTTATTGATGAGCATAAGAGACACCTGGAGGACGCAGGGTTGGTCGGCGGGATTCGGGAGATCGTTAAGTCTATTTGCCAGTCCGATGGGAGCCCAAGTATCCAGAAGTTCAAGGTCGGCCTAGTTGTCCGGTTTCTGTTTAGCTGCCTGATTGACGCCGACCACACGGATACCGCCGATTTTTCGAGCGGCGCGGCTGGTGCCTTGCGTCAGCGCGGGCAATACGCCGAATGGCCCGCGCTTGCGGCTCTGCTGGAGGATAGGCTCGGTCGTTTTCGTCCCGAGTCCCCGATCGACGAGCTTCGGAGGGAAGTCTCCGGCGCCTGTTTGTTCGCCGCGGAGCGCCCGAAGGGTACTTATCTTCTGACCGTTCCCACGGGCGGGGGCAAGACGCTCGCCAGCCTCCGTTTCGCGCTCCACCATGCGGCCAAGTGGGGGATGGATCGCGTCATTTATATAAGTCCGTATACGTCGATCATCGATCAGAACGCCAAGGTCGTTCGGGATATTCTGGAGCCTCACGGGACCGAGTTTGCCAGCGTTGTGCTGGAGCATCACTCGAATCTGACTCCCCTTAAGCAGACTTGGAAAAGCAAGATTCTGTCGGAGAATTGGGACGCCCCGGTTGTATTTACGACCGCTGTACAGCTTCTCGAGGGGCTTTTTGGATCGCGTACGCGGGCGGTTCGCCGTATGCACCAAATGGCGCGGTCGGTGCTGATCTTCGATGAGATTCAGACTGTTCCTGTCCGGTGCGTCCACCTGCTGAATAACGCGCTGAATTTTCTGGCTGAGCAGTGCGGCAGCACTGTCGTGCTCTGCACAGCAACCCAGCCGTTGCTGGACGAGGTTGATGCCGGCAAGGGCGCTCTTCGACTTAGCAAGAACGCGGAGATTATGCCCGATGTCCCGGCACTGTTTGGGAAGGTTCATCGGTATGACACGTTTGATCGCCGCAAGCCAGGGGGTTGGGGGCACGATGGGGCGGCGCAGTTAGCTATCGACGAGACGGGAAGAGCCGCGAGTTGCTTGGTTGTAGTGAACACCAAGCGCGAGGCGCTCTCGATCTTCACGGAGTGCAGGTCGCGCGCGGGTGGGGCGGCGGTGTATCACCTTAGCACCGGCATGTGTCCGGCTCACCGGATGAAAGTCCTTGAGGAGATCAAGCCGCGTCTTGATCAGCGCGCGCCGACGATCTGCGTCAGTACGCAATTGATTGAGGCGGGTGTGGACATCAGCTTTGGGTCCGCCATTCGGGCGGTGGCCGGGCTCGATTCGATCGCGCAGGTAGCCGGCCGGTGCAATCGGCACGGCGAGCGGGACATGGGGCAGGTGCATGTGATTAACCTCAGGGGCGAGGTGCCGAAGGTTTTGGGGGAGATTCGCGCGGCACAGGAGGCGGGGCAGCGGGTCCTAGACGAGAATGCCGGCAATGCAGGGAACCGGGCTGTGGATCTTTCGGATCCCCGTCTGATCGCGTTGTACTTCCGATATTACTTCTTCAACCGCCGGCAGGTCATGGATTACCCTGTTGGTCCGAACCAAGCGGAACGAGAGGATACTCTCCTCAGAATGCTTGCGGAGAACAGCTTGGCTGTCGCCGCGCGTCCGGCTCCTCCTCCCACCTATGTGAGGCAGGCCTTCATGACGGCGGCCGAGGCATTTCAGGCGATTGACTCCAACACGCGAGGTGTGGTCGTTCCCTACGGGGCCGAGGGCAAGGCTGTCATCGGGGAGTTGTGCTCGGCGGCCTGGCAGGAAAAGCGTTTTGCATTGCTGAAGCGGGCACAACTGTTTACCGTGAACGTGTTTCCGTTCGTGTTGGGAAAGCTGCAGGAGGCGGGTGCGGTTCGTGAGTGTCAGGAGGGGACGGGGATACTGTACCTGGATGAGAAGTATTACAACGCCGATTTCGGGCTTAACGTTGAGGGCACTGAAGAAATGGAGCTTAATGATGTATAGCACACCGAAGAACACGATCGAGTTCCGAGTTTGGGGACGCTTTGCCATGTTCACCGATCCGTTGACGCGTGTCGGCGGAGAGAAATGCTCGTATCACGTACCCACCTACGAGGCGCTGAAGGGCGTCGCCAAGTCGATTTACTGGAAGCCGACGTTCATCTGGGTGATTGACGCGGTGCGAGTTATGAAACGGGTCAGGACGCAGACGAAAGGGACGAAGCCGCTCAATTATGGGGGAGGCAACAGTCTAGCCATCTATACCTTTCTCACTGGCGATCCCGACCCGATCACGACGTTCCCTTCTGTTGAATATCAGGTCAGGGCGCATTTCGATTGGAATGACCACCGGCCCGAATTGGCAAAGGACCGGATTGACGGCAAGCATTACCAGATTGCCGGACGGAGCCTGGAGCTTGGCGGCCGCCAAGATATCTTCCTTGGCACGCGCGATTGCCAAGGTTATGTGGAGCCGTGCGTGTTTGGGGGCGGACCTGGCGACTACGACGGCAAGGGCGAGTTGGGCTTCGGGCTGATGTTTCATAGCTTCGACTACCCAGACGAGACCGGGGTTCATGCGTTGGGGATCAATTTTTGGCGCCCTCAGATGGTGGACGGCGTGATCAGGTTTCCGCGACCCGGCGAGTGCCCCGTGAAAAGGGACGTTCGCGAGATGCAGCCGAAGCGCTTTGGCACTGACCGGAACCTTCGCGGGGTGAGCGCCGAAGCGGAGGAGTTGGGGGTCTGATATGGGTTGGATTCAGAAACTCTACGAGACCTACGAGTTGTGCGCTGGCGCGCCGCAGTTCGAAAAGGAGCCGCCGTTGCCTGTAAGCCACGCAGAGCAGCAAGCGCACATTGAGATCGTTTTAGACCAGGATGGTAATTTTCAGCGGGCTACGTCGGTCGCCAAAGAGACGACCGTTGTTCCGGCCACAGAAGGATCGGCTGGGCGGACCGGAAGGAAGCCTCCTCCGCACCCTCTTTGCGACAAGATTCAGTACTGCGCGGCGGATTACCAGGAGTTTGGTGGTGGCAAGGAGCCATTTTTTGCGGAATACATGGAACAGCTTCGGCAGTGGGAAACCTTCGACCCCAATCCTAAGGTCCATGCCGTATTGACCTACGTCGGGAAGGGAACCGTGGTCGGCGATCTTGTTGGCGCCGGCGAACTTCATTGCGGCCCCGACGGAAGGCTTCTGACGGTGTGGCCGCCGGATACGCCAACACCCGGGTTGTTCAAGATGCTAACGGCTAAGGATAAGAAGCGGGATCAGGGCGACGCGTTTGTCCGATGGCGTGTGCAGGTGCCGGGTAATCCAATTTCCGCAGTGTGGCAGGACCCAGAGGTCCGCGATTCCTGGATCAGGTTTGACGCCGCTCAGAAGAAGGATCGGGCGTTGTGCATGGTAACGGGCGAAATGACAGCCGTCGCTGAGAGTCACCCAAAGAGGTTGAGGCATGGGGCCGATGGGGCCAAGCTGATCTCGTCGAACGACAGCTTGGGGTTCACATTCCGGGGGCGGGTCGATCTTCCGGCACAGGCGTATGGCGTCGGATCGGTCGTGACCCAGAAAGCGCACAATGCTCTTCGCTGGCTGATCGCCCGCCAGGGCTATCGCGGCGGGGGCGGCGACCAGGTGTTTGTTGCTTGGGCGGTAGGCGGCGCAAGCATTCCCGACCCGTTCAAGGACACGCGGGAACTGTTAGGGGATGCCGAGGTGGATGGCGTGATGCAAGATGCTGTGTATTCCGGCGATGCTGGGCAGCATTTTGCCTTACGGCTCTCAAAAGCAATCGCAGGTTACCGAGCAACGCTGGGAGACACCGACGATGTTGTAGTCACGGGCCTCGATTCCGCTACACCAGGGCGTATGGCAATTACTTACTACAGGGAACTAACGGGCGCGGAGTTTCTGGATCGGGTGAGGGAGTGGCATTCCATGTATTCCTGGTTTCAGAATTATTCGAAAGATATTCAGTTTGTCGGCGCTCCGGCGCCGGGCGAGATCGCCGAGGCTGCGTACGGACGGCGGATTGACGACAATCTCAGGAAATCCACTGTGGAACGTTTGCTTCCATGCATTGTGGATGCCCGTCCACTGCCGCGTGACCTCGTGGTGTCGGCTGTGCGCCGGGCGTGTAATCGGGTCGGGATGAAGACTTGGGATTGGGAGAAATGCCTCGGCATCGCCTGCGCGCTTGTTCGAGGAAACAGTAAGGAGGAAAGCTACCAGATGTCACTGGAAGAGAATCGGACGACGAGAGATTACCTATTTGGACGGCTGCTGGCGATCGCGGATAACATCGAGCAAAGGGCCCTGTATGTGGCGAAGGAGCAGCGTGACACGAGCGCTAACAAGTTGATGCAGCGGTTTGCGGAGCATCCTTGCTCCACGTGGAGGACCATTGAGTTGGCTCTGTCCCCTTACATGGCCCGCCTGCGGGCGAACCGGCCGGCAATGCTTGTCGAGAGGGTCAAATTGCTCGATACCGTGGTTGGAATGTTTAGCGGAGAGGACTTCATTAGCGACAGAAAGCTGTCCGGCGAGTTTCTCCTTGGTTATCACTGCCAGCGGGCAGCGCTATGGATAAAGAAGAAGCCGGACGACGGCTCGCCGGGCAAGAACGAATCAGAGATTGAGGGAGAGGAAATATGAACTTGCAAAACAAAATCGATTTCGCGGCTGTGCTGCGGGTGAAACACGCCAACCCAAACGGCGATCCGCTGAACGGGAACCGGCCGCGCACAGACTACAACGGGCTTGGGGAGATCACGGACGTTTGCCTGAAACGCAAGATTCGCGATCGGCTCCAGGATTCCGGTTTGGACATATTTGTACAATCGGACGACAGAAAGAAGGATGAGGCCAAGAGCCTCCGCGACCGCGCCGAAAAGGCGATGGGAAAAGAGTTCGGTTCGGCGAAAACGGCGAGCCTCGCTTGCGCGAAATGGGTCGACGTGCGGGCGTTTGGGCAGTTGTTTGCGCTGCCGAAGAAGAGCCAGAAGAAGGGCGACGAAGGCGAGGGTGACACAGGTGTCTCGATTCCGATCCGGGGCCCGGTCACGGTGCAGTCCGCTTTCAGTGTGCAGCCCGTGGACGTCACTAGCACTCAGATCACGAAGAGTGTGAATTCGGAGGGCGACGGGACCAAGCGTGGGGCCGACACAATGGGAATGAAGCATAGGGTCGATGATGGTGTCTATGTCTTCTTCGGCAGTATGAATCCCCAATTGGCGGAGAGAACTGGCTTCAGTGACGAGGATGCGGAGGCGATCAAACAGGTGCTGCCGAAGTTGTTTGAAAACGATGCGTCGTCAGCGAGGCCTGAAGGTAGCATGGAAGTCCTCAAGGTGGTCTGGTGGAAGCACAATAGCAAGGCCGGCCAATATTCCTCGGCTAAGGTTCATCGCACGCTGTCCGTTAAGCCGGATGGGGAGATCTCGCTGGCCTCGCTGGAGGGGTTGCAGCCCGAGATTATTGAGGGGTTTTGACCGTAGTCGGCCACGAGGTTCGAATGCATTCTGAAGACGACCTACTGCCGCTTTCCGGCTTGCAACATTTAGTGTTCTGCGAGCGGCAGTGGGCTTTGATCCATATCGAGCAGGTTTGGGCGGAGAACCGGCTGACGGCGCAGGGGCGCGTGCTGCACG
>OBLU010003733.1_pt1 | contig 13783 bp, 18 predicted proteins | sample 1518681 | NCBI WGS metagenome assembly OBLU01 (sample SAMEA3539304, study PRJEB22396) | soil metagenome | biome: tundra; feature: field; material: soil | place: USA | collected 2010-05 | depth 0.15 m
GGGCTTCACCCGTTCCTGAAAACGGCACTTTTGACATCGAATGCACGCCCAGGCCTACTCCGGCGGGACCTTGACTTTGCAGGATCCGCGACTGGCGTTCACCGCGGCTGGTGCCGAACTCGACCGCCGTACTCGGGGGATGATCAGCAGCAAGCAGCGCATGCACGAGCCACAAAGCATTTCGGCGTTCCGCCGGATCGATGCGACGCCGCAAAGAGTGGTCTGGACGATGCGTGCCGCGCGGGCTTATCGGCATCGGCGATAAATAAAAGATCGGCGGCAACACGGGGGCGTAATCAAGGTAAACCAATTCCGCTGGACATCGGGTGCTGTAGCTCTCGAAATTCTCAAGCGCCCAGGTAGCAACGTCGTGAACAATTTGCAAAAACTCATCGGCGCCTATTGGTCCCCATTTTTCCTGTGGTGGCGGACGCCCGGATGTGGCATCCATCAGAGCCGCCTCGACCGATTTGAGACATGACCTTGTATCGGTGATCCATTGCCAACCCGGTGTTATTTCCCACTCCAGTTCGACGCCGATTATTTCATCGAGCCATTCAGCCGGAACGCCGGGGTTCGCCACCTCTGTCAAATCGCAAAACCTTCGACCGAGATTGCGCAGGACAGAGATCAGCCAAGATCCGTGTCGATCGCAAGAAATCCGTCCCGCGTGCCCCCACGAACTGCGGAAATACGCGTGTGCATAGCGCAGCGGATCTTCCCGCCAGCAATGACAGCAAAAGGGTCGATCACCCACCAAGCGTAGTCGCCACGCCGTTGGGATCGTTGCCATTGACAGCAACGCTACCGGTGGTAAGCGCGCCAGCAAGGCGAGAGAGTGAAGATCCTTGGAAGTCAATGCATGGTCGGGATTCCGCGGGTCGCCATCGGGCAATCCAACCACCCTGAGTAACTTTGCTGCCGTGTCGCCAGCGAAGAGATAATTTTTTCTTCCGAGAGCAACCGCCCGTAGTGCTCTTTCTGCAGCATTGTTGTCGATCTCGATCCGACCATCGTCTCGGTAACGGGTGAGCGCCTTCCAGCGTGAGAGTGCGTAGTGGATCGCACCGGCCAGATCGGATTTTTTGGATAACTGCTTGACCGTGGCGATGAGCCATCCGTGCAAATCGTTGAGCTGTGGGCCGGCGCGAGCCTGGCGTATACGCTCACGAACTTGAGCGTTCTGCCCGCGGATCTGCTCTTCGATGCCATACAGTTCACCGATGCGGCCCAGCGCCTCGCTCGCCACCGGCGAATCGGTAGCGGCATGGATATCGTAGAACTTCCTTCTCACGTGCGCCCAGCACGCCGCTTCCTTAATCGGGTGATTTAGATCCGCCTCGTTGTACAGTCGCTCGAACCCCGCATAGCCATCGGCCTGCAGGATGCCCTTAAAATCGCGTAAGTGGCGGCGCGGATGCTCGCCCTTGCGATCCGGTGAGTACGCAAACCACGCGGCCGGCGGTACATCAACGACCAGCGGGTCGATCATCGCGAACGTAGGTCCAGAGCCGCCCCTGACGCGTCGTACCGCGGCCGGGGCAAAGCACCGGCACCGGTGTATCGTCGGCATGGACTTTATCCGCCTTAAGCACATGGCGGCTGATGGCAGTGACCAGCGGTTCCAGCAACGCGCTCGCAGAGCCTACCCAGTCCGCCAGCGTCGATCGATCCAGGTCGATCCCTTCACGGCCGTAAATCTGGCTTTGCCGATACAACGGCAAGTGATCGCAGTACTTGGATACCAGCACATGGGCCAGCAGCCCGGGACCTGCGAGCCCTCGCGCTATCGGTCGTGAGGGCGCCTCGGACTGCACTATCCTCTGGCACCTAGGACAAGAGAGCTTTGGCCGTACGTGGCGGATCACTTTGAAGTGGCTCGGCACGTACTCGAGCATCTCGGCGACATCTTCACCCAAAGCCTTCAACTCAGCGCCGCACTCGGGGCAGTTACACGCTGTTGCATGCACGAGGGTCTCGCGCGGTAGGCTCTCGGGTAGCGCTCGGCGCACTGGCTTCACGCGTTCCGGCAGCGCTGCGCTGACCGCAGGCGGTGCCGCTGCGGATCGAACTTCTAGATCCTCTAAGGTCAGTTCAAGCTGCGCGATCTGCGCATCGATCTGTTCGGAAGATCGACCAAACTGCATCCGGCGAAGCTTCGCCAGTTGCAGCTTGAGCTGCTCGATCTGTAAGGTGTTGGAAAGCAATCGAGAGCGCTGTTCGATGACGATCTGCTTTAAGATCTCGATGTCATCGGGCAAATCACTCATGCTCTGCATGAGTGCTGATACTACTCGAATCACGCGCTCAATGCACGCGAAATGCCTATAAAATAAGGCCTTTTATTACACCGCGAGCTGCGGTGTCTGCGTTCTTTGTGGCCGGCGCCAATCGATCCCTTCGAGCAGCATCGATAACTGCGCGGCGCTTAAATGCACGGTGCCGCTGCTCGCTCGTGGCCAGACAAAGCGCCCGCGCTCCAGACGCTTGGCGAACAAACACAGGCCGTCTCCATCCCACCATAAAATCTTAACCCGATCACCGCGTCGGCCGCGAAAGACAAACAGCTGGCCCGAGAATGCATCCTCAGACAGTCGGGTCTGCACAAGACCGGCCAGGCCATCGAAGCCGTTGCGCAAATCCGTGATCCCGCAGGCGAGCCACACACGCGTACCGCCCGGCAATCCGATCATCGCGCCGCCGCCAACACCTCGCGCAGCATCCCGGCATCGACTATCCCGCGCACTCGAATCAGATGGCTCGACAAATCAATCTCGATCGTGCCATCCGTGGGCGTACCGCTCACGCGCACGGCAGCGAAACGCACCGGAGCCTTCTTGCGCTTCGGCACCGCGACCGATGCGGCGTGCCGCCGCCGCCAGGCGCTTAACAGGTTCGCTCGAATACCGTATCGCTCAGCGACTTCGTTGATCGACGCGCCGGCGACCGAACTCGCCTCAACAATCTCTCGGCGTTGCGGTTCCGTCCACTTACCGCGCACCGTCCGCTTCTTCCTCCCCGTCTCGATGGTCCCGTCCTGATCTGCCATTGCCAATCTCCGCGTCACAGCAAAAATGCCGCGCGCGAGCTTGGCTCAATCGTAAAATCAAAATCTAGACGGTCCTGACCGGACGCTTACGCCTAAACGGGCGGTCTATCGCTTTCAATAGGTCGATAGTTGAAATCTTTCGCGACAAATGGGGGAATGCGGGTCACCATTCCCCACTCTTCGAGCCCATCGAGCGCAAACCGCTCCAACTGGGCGCCTAATGAAGCCTCCAGACGTAAGCTAGAGCTAACCCGTTGCCGGCCAACGCGGCCGGTTTGCTACGCAGCCGCCTGTTACCCCCTCGAAACGTCCCTGTTCTAGTTAGGAGTGAAATCCGCTGATGGTGCAATCAAGGTCGTACGGATTTTGATCCAAGGTCTGGATGACAATACGCGGGCTATCGCCCTTATTAACAAAAAAGGTTGCTGCAGCGCTGACTCCCCAAGAAACATTGATTTGCTGATTAAAGTAGATAAAGGGTTGGACGTTGAAATGAAATTTAGTATTTGACGTTCCTAAGTACGCTCCGTAGACCTGTCCGCCAGCTTCAATGAAAAAGAAACAAGAAACCGAAGTTATCTCAGTAACAGCGTCGGTGGTCGCCGGAAATACCACAGTGCAACTCGGTCCTACCCCTGGGGAACAGTTTGCGGCTTCTTGTTGATACGGGTTTTTCAAAAGCGTGTTGGTCTCGGCGTCCGCTATGGCGACGGTAGAGACGGCGAAGCCGCCGAAGATAGCAGCGGCAAGAATGAGCTTCTTGGTGAACATGTCGATTTCTCCCCTTATTCGGTTAGTAGTTTAGTGCCACACGCGACCATATCCGGTCGCTTTCTAACTAAAACCGGAACGGCGACCAAATCCCGCCACGGGTCTACTAGACGGCCCGAAGGGAAGAATCGCGCAAATTCGGTCGCAAACAACATTTGCCTTGTAGAATAAGATCATAGGAGCGATCAACACGATCTCCTATTTTCTACGCTTCGAATCCGGTCAAACCTGGGAATTCAATAACCTACGTCGAGCGCACGGCCGCTATGACCGAATTTGCGTGAATCTTGCCAGGAGACCTTCTACGACTTGGTCCGCCTGTTGGTGTCTTCCAACTCGACGAACCAAGCTTCCGCATTTGGCAGTGTCAACGAGTGCCTCAATGTTTTCATATCAGAGGTAAACTGCAGAGCTTTTCCCCGAATTGGTCTCACTTCGTCCTCTTCGAGCAGCGGTACATTGTCGAACAACCCGACGAATCGCTCTGGATAATCGTCTATATTAAACTCATAGATCTTTTGCAATCGGCTGGTGAAGGCATTCCCGGATTCGATTTCCGCATTGAGGCGCAGAAACTGGGGATTCCTCGGATCGATTGATGACGCGATCGACGCCCTTTCTTGATTCAATTTCTGGATCTTATCTGTCATCGCCTTCTGGATTGGCTTAACGAGAGCCACTGCGAGGTCATGGCAAAGAATTGATGCCCAGGGGCGAAGCGCGGCAGCAATTGCTGGTTGCTCCGAACCGAGCGAACTCATGATTGAGCGAACTTTCTGCGCGAGCGCGTACGATTCGCGTGGGCCCGGAGCAGAATCCCAGCGGCCCATCTTGCTGTTATGGTCGATGAGGGCTGCCCCTGCAACCTCGGTTAGCTCGCGAAGCCCCCGAATCGCTTGGTCGGCTTGTTCGATTTTCTCATCGAGCCGCCTTGTCTTAGCTTCAACGCCCAATCCCTTCAAAGATTCAAATCGGTCGATGGTTGCGGCGAAAAGCAAGACCAGGCCCGCGGTTAACGATGTCGCCGCAATTGACGCCTGACCACGTATTGCAGATAAAGTACCAACCCCGAGGTTAACCATTCCCGCTACAAATAGCCCCCAGTTCGTTAGGCTAAAGAGTACACGACGATGGAGAGCAACCGGGTTTTCTCTATGTTCGGTGAGCACAGTCCAATCCTTTCGTACCTACGCATCAAGCATCGCGTCACCGCGACACCTGCAGGGCTCGATACCCGGCCCGTGGCTAGCGGTTACCGGGACGGGTGTGGATGTCATTAGATAATGTCACAAATGTCACGAATTAATGTCCTTTGACGGCGATGCCGAAACGCCTTAAATCCTAGGCTCTGACGCACCTTTGGACATACCACTTGCCTAAGAGCGTCGTGATCCGAAGAGTGTCGCATTTGAGTTGATTTGTCACGTATTGGTGTCCTAAATCGGATGCCGACTTTCGGGGAACAAGGGATTTTCCAGCGTCAATTCGCTGCGAATCCGATTTTGGACACGTTTAAAAGTCAAAATGACACTAACTCGTGACATTCACACAGTCACCCGGCAGCGCGGTTCCACGCGAAACACATTGTCGCGAAAGATTCCCTGCCCTCGGCGCGCAAGAATGAGCGCTTGCTTTTCAGTCAGCGACGAATCGCCTTGGCTTAAGATCGCCAATTCCTGCGCCCATTCATCCGCGAATGGGGACGAAGACAGGATGTCCGCACCCGCGCCTGCTGGTGTCGTTGCGCGCCGTGCCTTCGCGGCCTCCCAGCGTCGGTCGAGTTCTTCTGCCGTTGGTTCCGAGAGTGCCACGCCGGAGACGACGATGTTCCATTTAAATCGAGACAGCGGCCGTTGCTGCAGCTCTTCCCACGGAATGACCGGCGCTTCACTCAAGTCGGTAAACCGTACCTTCACATATAGCGCTTTAATTTTGTGGCGCCGTTTCTCTGGGTCCCAATGTTTTTGCTAAAAAGGCTCCGATGTCGTCACACCACGGCCAACGAGGCCCGGTAGCACCGGTCCCAGTCGGATTAAGAAGATCTCGCTCCCCTTCGGCAGAAAGCTACGATTGCCACAAGACCATCGCTCCATGACAAAACCTTTACGCTGAACCCGTGCAACACGCTTGTGAAACGTATGCCAATCAAACTTCTCCGGGTCCCAAGACAATAAGAATGCCGCCATAGGTTGAACTCTGCCCTACTGCTTCAGGACGTCAATAGTTCGACATCTCCGGCAATTCAGCGTCCACGGGATCTGCTTCCCCAGGCTTCAGCTCGACCACGAATCCAAAATCCCGCAAGATGCGAGTCGACTTGGAGTCTTGCCCACCGCTGAAGTCCCCGGGCTCAAGCACCCGCCCCGCTAATCGCTCCGCCGCAAGCCCTACCACCGCCTTCGGCGGATATCGCCGCCCCTCAAACACCAGATCATATTTCAACGACGGCCCAAAACCATGCTCGACCCCAGCGTCGAGCCGCCGAATGGCCCCGAGCACATCGTCACGGGTAATGCCCTGAGGAATAGTCATAATATGATTCTAGCGCCGACGGCATTGTACGGCAGGAATCCCGGCCCTCTGCAGGTACCCGATGCCATAACCAGGACCAACCGAGTTGTGGATATTGGCTGGCCCTAGACGAACAGGTGGGGCCGCCGCAGACGCAATGCGAGTACGAGAGTGACTAACTTACCATCGGCGATGCGTCCATGATCCACGTCGGCCGCCAGCTGCGGGAACGAGCGCTCCACCACCGTAATACCCTCATGCTCGTAGGCGACGCCGCCCCCCGGGCCCACCCGATCGGTGGCGCGATAGGGCGCGAGAAACAGCGAGTGGCGCTCAGTCGAGACGCCCGGACTCGACCAAAAGCGACCAATGAACTCCAATGAACGGAGAGCCACGCCCAATTCTTCGTAAGCTTCGCGGCGCGCGGCCGTGTCGGCGTCCTCATTCCCGATCATGCCCGCGCAGGCTTCCTCCAACACCTCCTCTCCGGTCGTGTCAAACACGGGTGCACGGAACAGACGCACCACCAGTGCGCAACGGCGTTCCGCGTCGTAGGGCAGAATCACGACAGCTTCGCCGTGCCGCTCGACCTCAAGCCAGACCTGCGCGCCGTCCGCGAGCCGCACCTGCAGGCGTTCGACGGTCAGATAGCCGGTGTATACGGTCTCACGCGCCAGTATCTGCGGTGTCATCGCATCCTCTCATCTAAACATGCCTCGCTGAGCGCCTTTGGCCCAACTTCGTCGACGCTGTTGTCGCCACTCTCGCGCCGGGCCAGTTTGCACCGGATCGGCGCAAGTGGTCAAAAATGCCGCAGGCTGCGCAACCCTTGACTAGAAGGCTTCTGACGCTCGGCCACCCTCATACCACTTAGCTCAACTACATCGGCGTCATCACCGAATCTTCACTCTCGAAAGCGCGCCCGAGATACCTAAGGTGTATAGAAACGGCTTGCGCTCGCTTTTGGAGATATTGATGATCTTTTCCATTTTCCCGACCACGGCGGTCGCTGTATCACGCGCTGTCGCCTGGCCCGCGGTCAGTACAAACGCACCCACATTCGCGTTACGAAGCGCCTGAATTTCGAGTGTCCGATGCCGCACCCGTTGATCGCGCATGAGCACAATCCATCCGCGCTCGCCGGCCGCGGTAAGCCATGTCTCGTCCGTGGCGCCAAACGGTATGTCGACGCCCGGCCGTCGTACCGACACCCCCGCCCGCTCCAACTCCTCGCCTAAGATTCGCGAATAGATCGACTCGTCAAGATAGAAGACCGCCGGTTCAAGCCGCTTTGCGCTCGAGCTCGCAGCGGAGCGCTTCCTCGATATTCTGCGGCGAGGTGTCATAGTCCTCTGCGAGTTCTACTAGGGTGTCGCCGGCTTTGAATCGGTCAGCCAGCACAGCCGTTGGGACGGATCGCCCGGCCAGCACCGGACGGCCGAATGCAATCTGCGGATCGACGACCACGGGCGACGGCTGATCTCGAATCTTGTCGTTGCGGGTAAAAAGAAATAGCCGGATCGGAATCCCTCGCGTGTCGCGCTCGATGCGCTTCAAGTGATCTCGGATGACTTCCTTCATCTCCGTCTGACCTTCGCGAGTGACGTTAATGAGCGATCCGAGTTTTTCCAAAAACAAGTCGACCCCGTCAGTCTGAAATTCAGACTCCGCGAGCGGCCGATCTGTGCCCAACCGCTTGCTCACAAAACTAAGGGCCTGTCGCACTTTCGGCAACGGTACGTGATGCTGACGACGAATTGCAGCGAGCACATGAGCCTCAACGAGATTCAGGAACGACAAGGCGCGTCGATCATTCGCATCCAGACGAATCAGCGGTTGAAATCGTCGTGTCTTTCCATCCGCGCGATATCCCTGCCCGAGACACCAAGCTCGCAGCGTACTTAATGGAATATTGAGGTAATGAGCCGCTTCGACAAACGGGTACGCCGGCGTCGCGAGTAGCTTATTGATATTGCCCTTTGCCATGTTACTCGTTGGCCCTCCGCATAAGTCCGCACGGTCCCCGTAGTCATCGCGATATTAGCAGCAACAGTGAAAGATTCCCTCTCGTTTCTATCCGGGTTGCCCATGTCCCACTATGGCGCGCCGCGGCGGCGAACGCCCCTCTGGGCGCCCCTGAGCTCCGCGAAGGGTGAGGCACGAAGTGCCGAATAATCCCGGCAGTCCCTACATTCCCGGCCTCACGTCGGCACTCGCCGTCTGCTTGAAGTGCACTTCTTCCGCCCGTCGGCGCTAGACCTTTGGCATATGCTCGTTCCCTCCGTCCACACTTTTCGGCGTGTATTTATGCTCGCTCCGAGCGCTCCAGCGGTACAAATCTTCATCCCCACAATGAGGGCATTTGATCGCAGTCAATCGATCATCGAAATCCGTCAACGCTTTGCCGCTCGGTGCTGTGGCAGCAATCGCGATGACCATCCCGCACGATCGGTTCTTACAAAGCCAACCTTCGTAAAGCTCGCCCGGCACCATCTGCTGCGGCGCCCTGACATCGACGTGACGCAACGGGGCGGACGCGACCGGTTTGTGTGATGGCATACCCCGGCTTTTTGTTGGACGTTTGATCGCCATTGCCGCCCCTCCGCTGATGCAACATGGGAGAGCCTACCGCGGCTGCGATGACTCTGCCAGCACCGACGAAAGAGCTCTAAAGAATCTCCTTTTTCGCCTCACCGGCGCGCTCGAGGATACTGACGCCCCAGACGACGATGATTAGTCTTGCTACGGCGCCTGGCCACTCGCTCACGCTGCTATGATCGTTATGAATGACCAGCAAATCGAGCCTCACCAGTGACTCAGCAGGAATTCCCTCTTAGCCTGATAAGCGTGCTGCGCGCCGCAACGCGCGTCGTCGTCCTCACCGGCGCCGGAGTCTCGGCCGAAAGCGGGATACCGACCTTCCGCGACAAGCAAACAGGCCTATGGGAAAACTTCGATGCCGCCGAACTCGCGACGCCGTATGCATTCGACCGCGATCCCGCGTTCGTGTGGGGTTGGTACGAATGGCGTCGCGCGGCGGTTCAAAAGGCCCAACCGAATCCTGCGCACCTCGCCATTGCCACCATGGAAACTCGGGTACCTCAGTTCACCCTGATCACACAAAACGTCGATGACCTGCACGAACGCGCTGGCAGTCGAAACATCCTCCACCTGCACGGCGAGATCTCGCGCCCCTATTGCGAGGGCTGCCGACAATCCCACGTCTTTCCAAGGGCGACTCCTAAGATAGCGCTCGGCGGAGAGGAGCGCATCGAACCTCCCCGCTGCCAGTCCTGTGGCGCTCGGATCCGCCCCGGTGTCGTCTGGTTCGGCGAGGCATTACCTGACGGAGCATGGGCATCGGCACGCGAATCGGCCAGGCAATGCGACGTCTTCTTCTGCATCGGCACCTCCTCGCTGGTGCAACCCGCCGCCTCCTTGACCGACACGGCGATCAGCGCCGGCGCCACGACCATCCAAATCAACCCAAATCCCACGGATATCGATGATTCAGTGACCTTCGCCCTGCGGGGCCTCGCGGGAACAATTCTGCCGCAGCTCGTCGCCGAGACCTGGAACATTCCTCAATAGACGGTGGAGCAGAGCCCACACACCAATAATCATCGTCCATTTGCTTTCCTTTTTTGATGGATTTCTCTGACCAACACGAATCGCAATCCCGATCTCTCGTCGGTATTCGCCATCTCAACGAAGCTCACCGCTTCCGCCCGCCGGCGGTACACTATGGCTGTATGCTTCTCTACGTCGACGCCAATTTTGCCAGTCCCTACGCTCTGGTCGCTTTCGTGAGCCTGCTCGAGAAGGGCTTGACGTTCGATATCGAACCCTTGGATTTAGCCGCTCGAGCCAATCGAGGCCCTGACTTCGCCAAGACTTCCATCACCCGAAGGATCCCAACGCTCGTCCACGAGGATTTCGCTCTCTCGGAATCCTCCGCCATCTGTGAATATATTGACGAGACTTTTCCGGGCACACGTCTCTACCCCACCGACCGCCGCGACCGTGCGAGGGCACGCCAAGTACAGGCCTGGCTACGCAGCGACCTCATGCCGATTCGCGAAGAGCGGCCCACGTTCGTCGTGTTCTGCGGCGCCACGCGCCCTCCCCTGTCCGCGCGCGCGCGTGAGGCTGCCGACCAACTATGTTCTGCGGCATTGACGTTGCTCGATGGACGCACCGAGCACCTCTTTGGCGACTGGTCGATCGCGGATGTCGATCTCGCGATGATGCTGCAACGTCTGATCGCGCTTGGCGACCCCGTCCCTCAACGACTCATCGAATACGCCACGCTGCAATGGCGTCGCCCGACGGTCAAACAGTGGATTCACCACAAGCGGCCCCCGCTCCGCGAATATTGACGATCAGTCGCGGCAGTCGCGATATTTGCGTCGGCACTCGCCGTCTGCGTGAACTTCACCTCTTCCGCCCGTCGCTCCCCTACGAGTATTCGTTATAACTCGCTGTCCCCTGGCTGCAATCGGGGCAGGAGAGCGAAGCGTCAGAGCCACGGGGGAACTCGAGTTCACCTGACGGGGCGTGAAACGCAGGACGCGTTTCCCGCAGGCCCCAGGGGTCGAACGCATGCGTTCGACGGGTGACCACGGATGGTCACCCAGGGCTTGCGCGCAGCAGGGACTGCGCAGCGCAATGGATCTACGCCGGCCCGTCACGTGAACTCGAGATCCCGTCGCGCCGAAGAAGACGATGAATAAGCTCTGGCGACGCAGTCTCTACATTCCAGACCTCTCGTCGGCATGCACGCCCTCGGTAAAAAGCGCATCTTCCGTTGGCGTCCGTGCGTTGCAGCACCGACGAAAACAAAAAATCACGATATCGTTGCCACATGAATTACCCATCTGCAACACGAGAACATGCCCCTACCCGGCGACCCAACGTCCCGGACCCTGCAGGTGACCCGCCCGAATTAGCGGTAACTGTTCCGTCGGATTTTCCGATCCCTCACCCGACGACCGGCACCGTTGATGACGACGATGCGCCGGCTGACGAGCATGAGAGCGAGAACGAAGCCATTGTACGCGAGACGAACGACTCCACCGAAACATCTGAGGAGTTCTAGCGGGACGATGAAGATCATGAAGATACCGCAGATTGAACTTGTAACCCGTCGAACGATCGAGCCCGCCCTGCCTTCCGGCTCGACAAGATATTCGCCTCACCCGTTACCTCTTCGTCACGCCCGCGTCGCCAATCGGTCAAATTCTCAGGGCATGCTGTTTACGTCGGAAGGAGGGATCCCGAAGATGGACATCGAAGCCCGGTTACCCAAACTCGAAATCCGCTATCGCGCCCTATTGAGTGCGACCGTTGCGGCCAAAGCGAATTATCGGGCGCTCGTCGGCGAACCACGCGCCACGGCCTTTGCCATCGAACGAGCGAAATTCCAGTGGCAGCAACTCGACGCCCGCAAGCGAACCGTCGCCGCACAGATGGGCGAACTCGAAGAACTCGAACAGGTCGCCACGCTTTAAACTCGCCCGCAAAAACCTTGCTCGAGACACCGGATCTCTGAAATCCGATTTGAGCCCCTCCCAATCCATCCTTAGGCGTCCGGTAGATGCCCTTTGTGGTCCTTTGCCGCATTTCGCTCGTCCAAGATGACTCGGACACGGTTGCCGGTGAGCACCGGCAGGTAAGATTGAATTCGGGCGCCCACCGCCAGTTTGGCGTGCTCCACCAAGAAGATTTCCTGCACTTTCGCGATTGACGTGTGCGTCTCCCGCGCCAGCAGTTCGATGGCGTGCTCTTCGGCCTCCCCGTGCATTCGATGTCAGAAGTGCCGTTTTCGAAATTTGCCCATTGATATTGCAGGAATTTCCCGCTGCTAACAAAAGTGAACTTGATCGAAACGGCACTCCAAGAAAATCAACACCATAGGGCGCTAAAAACCAGCAATCCGGCACTTTCGACGCCAAATGTACATCCAGGCCTAACTGGTGACATTCACAGCCCTCATGCCTTCGAACCAGTGGTCGCATCCGCGACCGTAATTTCTAACTTTGGCGGCGAGGAACCGCGACACCGCCCCTTCGAAAGATCTCAGCCTCAACTCGGAAAATGTCCGGCACGTTAATCTTTCCGTTCGCTCGCTCCTCCATGACCGCAATGCGTCGCCGGCGTCGTACTGCCCTACACTACCTACGACAAACTCGGCGTCATCGATCAGGGTGAAGTCGTCGCAAGCAAACGCCTCGGACATGTGCTACAGGTAGCGCAACTTGTGCAAGCAAACCGCGATAATCGTAGCGTTTCAGGACCATCGACAGCGCATCGACTCAACGGCAAACATGTTCCTCGAACCAAGGCGCACGGAGCAAGTACTCAGCGGGAGCTGAACTCAAAGCACTTGCAATCGGCGATAGAGAGCGCGAAAGTCAGAAGTAATTAGTTGATATGAGCAAAGAATTTTGAAGTCCCGATCGCGACATCTGTAAATAGCCACGACCCCGACATCTGTATCTAGCTATGACAGCGACATGGAAGTGGAATCGAATCAAACGCGTGATGCTCTGGAAGCGGCTAAAAGATAGCATCCGACTGCGCATCTATCCACTGTCTATGTGCGCTCGTAAATGCCAATAATAGGCATTATGTTCAATGAGAAATTGGGGAGAATTCTATCGCCGCTCATTGATTGTGAGATCGCATCTGGGCCGGTCGGTCGCACATGGACCTATACCTTCGGGACGTAGGAGTCGCAGGTTCAAATCCTGTCACCCCGACCATTGATTTAGCTAGAGTTTCTTTGGTTTCACTGTCCAAAATTGAGCCTTGGTCACAACTCTATAGGCATCCTGGGCACGGATTTGGTCACAAGTTGGTGAGCGAAACGTCGCCCCCTGGCATTTAGATCTTTAGTCTAGCCGCGCTCCACATAGCCTCGGTGTCCAACTAATCTCCAACTGAGAGTTCTTGTTATCGGGCCACCGCGGCTGGTTGGGGGGCGATACCTCGCCTCCGCCCGCTCCGCGCGATCAGTGACTATCCGATCCTATGCGGGAGCTCTTGCCACTGGGCCCAGATTTATCTGGTGTCTGCTGGCGCACGCCGCCGACTGCCAATCGCCGCGCACGGCGTTTGGATGTACGGCGCATCCACGGTCATGCGAAAAAAACCAATCTGCAGTGCCAAGGCAAGCTTGAGGTCGGGCGTTCGCCGCTCGTCGTCAATGACGCGACGTTCCGACTCCGAATACGCGAAGAAGGCCTCGATCTCGAAGCCGCTCAAGTCGCGCGGCAACGCGCCTCGGCCCAGATACGTGGACAGCCAGTCGTTCATGTTCTGCCGATGGGCGCCACAATACGCCCATCGAATCAGCGAACAGCAAGTGCTTGACCAGCCTTGGGGAAAGCGCTGTCAGGCGCTCGAATTACCGAGAGAAAGTAGCGGCACTTTTGGCGCTGGCAGCGGCTG
>OBLU010003734.1_pt1 | contig 13783 bp, 14 predicted proteins | sample 1518681 | NCBI WGS metagenome assembly OBLU01 (sample SAMEA3539304, study PRJEB22396) | soil metagenome | biome: tundra; feature: field; material: soil | place: USA | collected 2010-05 | depth 0.15 m
TCCCACGCCGGGCTGATCTTGGCGCAGCAACAACGCTACCCGGTCGGCGAACAAATGCGCCGGCTTCTCCGTCTCGTGGCGGCCAAGTCTGCCGAGGAAATGCAAAACCATATCGAGTTCCTGAGCGCCTGGAGGTGACTTCCGGGGCAGCTCCGGTCTCTTTTGAGCATTTCAGGTTGTGATTTCAGCTTTCAGTATTTCAGTGTTTCAGCTTTTGCCTGGACAGATTTCAGCTTTTCAGCGTGTCAGCCTTTCAGCTTGTGCCCGTTCGAGTTTTAGCATGTCAGCATTTCAGAATTTCAGCGTTTCAGCTTTTGCTCTGCTGATTTCAGCTTTCTGCTTTCCCAATTTCAGCTTTTCAGTACGTCTTGAGCCGGAGAACCAACGGTGATAAACTTTTCGCATGAGCACACTACTCGAGATTGAAGGCGCCTCGGAGGCGCTGCCGCCGGAGCAAAAGGAAGAATTGGTCCGCTTCCTGACCGCGCGTCTCCATCCAATGGATAAGTTCACGCGCAGGGCGAGGCTCGTGGAGGGGCCAAACGGCACCCTGTTGCTGGAAGCTCCGCCGGGTGCGCCGCCCATGACCACCAAGACAGTCAAGCAAATGCTTGAGGATTTCCCGTGAGCGGCTGGTTGCTCGACGTGAATGTGCTGCTCGGTTGCGGCTGGAAAAGCCACGCCGACCACCCGGCCTTGCTCGGCTGGCTGTTGCAGGTCAACGACTGGGCAACCTGTCCTCTCACAGAATCCGGCTTTATGCGGATCAGCATGACGATCGCCTATCAGGCCACCTTTGACGACGCACGGAAATCGCTCGCGACGCTGCGCACTCTCCGCGGTCACCGTTTCCTGGCCGATGACACGGAGGCCGCTTTGCTGCCTGTTCTGTCGAGCTACAAGGACACCACCGATGCGCACCTCGTGACCCTGGCGAAGCGGCACGGGCTGAAGCTGGCCACGTTGGATGGGACGTTGATTGCGAAGCCGTGGGCCGCTGGAGTGGCAGAGAATCCGTTGCCGCAACCGACACAGGCCTGATCCCTGCCCCCTGTCCGCCGCTTTCAGCATTTCAGCTTTTGCCCGTTCGAGTTTCAGCTTTTCAGCATGTCAGCGTTTCAGCTTTTGCTCTGCTGATTTCTGCTCTCTGCTTTCCCAATTTCTGCTTTTCTGTGAAGTGGTCCTGTAACCCGTGGTCAGTAGCCCAATAGTCAGTAGCCCCGTAGTCCGTAAATGGCCCCGTCTGTGGTCTGTGGTCCTGTGGTCCTGTGGTCTTGTAGTCCTTCTCATCGCTTTTTGTTTTGTTTTCCGCTCCCCTCTCCTCACCGGTTTGGCCAACGCCTGGATCGTCAATGAGCCTGTGGAGAAAGCCGACGCCATCGTGGTGCTGGCCGGCGGACTCGAATACCGGCCCTTCGCCGCCGCAAAACTCTACCGGCAGGGCGTAGCACCAATAATTCTCATCACCCAAACCGAACTGCCTCCTACTGCGCAGATGGGCTTGACGGTGCCCGGATTCATAACCACCCGGCAGATCATGCTCAGCAACGGTGTGCCCGCAGCCGCGCTCCAGATCGTTGGCACCAACGTCAACAGCACCCGCGACGAAGCCTTGGCCCTCAAGACCTGGGTCACCGAGCACAACGCCCATTCCCTCATAATCCCAACCGACATGTTCCACACCCGCCGCGTCCGCTGGATTTTTTCCAAAGCCTTGCGGAACACCGGCACAGAAGTCCACGTGACGGCCATCGCTCCGCCCTGCTACGAGAATACTAATTGGTGGAAACACGAAGAGGGCCTCATCGCCTTCCAGAACGAAGTCGTAAAGTCGCTGTACTACCATCTCCGATATTGATTTCAGCTTTTCAGATGACTGCTTTCCCCCGTTGAGCGTAAGCCTGGCTTACATTACTGGGTCTGGCGGAGGCTGGAGGCGCTCCCGGGAGGACACGGCGAAGTAACGGTGACTCTCCCATGACTCTCCCCAGCTCCAATAATCGGGTTGGCTTATGCAACTGAGGTTCGAATGGTGTGTCCAAATCTTGGACGCTTTCCCGCGATACAAGCCGAACTGACGTGATCCACCCCACACTTGGAGGCGGGTTCTTGGTTTCTCAGTGGGTGGGGCTTTGGCCTCTGACCGCTGCGCTCAGCTTTCAGTGTTTCAGCCTTTCAGCTTTGAACAGTGTCCACCGCCCGCTGACCTCTGACCCCTGGTTCTAGATCGTGTCCAGCCACCGCCAGATCTTCAAGAGCACGGCCATCGTTGGCGGGGCGCAAGTCGCCTCGATCGCCATTGGCGTGATTAGGAACAAGGCTCTGGCACTGATGCTGGGTCCGGTCGGCATCGGTTTGTCCGGCACGTATCTCACAGCGGCTGGTATGATTGGCGGTGTCACTGGTTTGGGTCTGGGGCCAAGCGGGGTGCGCCAGATTGCCGAGGCTTCCGCCACAAACGACCCAGCCCGCATCGCGCGCACTGTGGTCGCATTGCGCCGGGCTTCACTCGTGTCCGGGATACTTGGGATGGTAATCGGTCTTGCGCTGTGCCTTCCACTGAGCCATTCCACATTCGGGGATGCGACCCACGTCTTCGACTTGGCGCTCATGTCCTTGACAATTCTCCTGGGGGCTATCTCAGCCGGGCAATGGGCGCTATTGCAGGGACTCCGCCGACTGGGAGACCTCGCAAAGTCGCAAGTCTGGGGCGCGTTCTGGGGGATGCTCGGAAGTGTGGCCATCGTCTATTTCCTGCGCGATCACGGCATCGCTCCCTACCTCGTTCTCAGCGCGCTGTTAACCTTAGTGCTTTCGTGGTGGTATGCCCGGAAGGTTCAAGTGCAGGAGTTGCGCCTGAGCTGGGCTGAGACCTTCTCTGAAGCACGCGGATTGATGACCTTGGGCGTAGCCTTTGTGCTGCAGAATCTGCTCCTCGGTGCCAGCGGCTATTTGAGCCGTGTCCTGATCATCAAGGAACTCGGACTCGGCGCGGTTGGCCTTTACACTGCCACCTGGACTTTGTCGAGCTATTACGTCGGCATGGTGTTGAAAGCCATGGGCACCGATTTCTACCCGCGGCTGACCGCGGTGGCAAACGACCACGTCACCATGAACCGCTTGGTCAACGACCAGATCGAGATGGGTTTGCTGATTGTAACTCCCGGCGTGCTGGCCATCTTGGCCTTGGCACCCTGGGCCCTGCATTTTTTTTACTCTGGTGGTTTCGTGGCTGGAACCGAAATCATCCGCTGGCAGGTGCTGGGGGTATTCGTCCAGGTTTTCAGTTGGCCTGCCGGATATATTCTTATCGCTAAGGGCAGAAGAAGGCTGTTTGTGATATCGGAAATTGTCAATGCGGTTGGCGGCGTCGGTTTTCTATTCGTGGGCATGGGTTTATGGAGGCTGGATGGGATTGGAATTGCTTTCTTCTGGGCCGCGGTCACGTCGGCTGCCTATCTTTTTATCGCGGTTCGATCCCTGACCGGGTTTGCCTTTGTCCCCCGATGCGCACAAGTGGTGGCGCTTTCTTGCATGGTTGTGTCACTGGCGTTTCTATGCGCAAAACACCTGCCTGCACAATGGCAACTATGTGTCGGCCTGCTGCTTGCCTCAGCGGCTGCCATGACCTGTCTGCTGGTTTTGCAGCGGCTACTCGGCGTTAACGCTCTGCAATTGCTCCGATCCAGGCTCTCCTCGCGAGGTTAAGAAGTTGCCCCGTGAACATTGATTACAACCACAAAGCCAATCGTCATACTCAAGCGGGGCCTCGTGTCGCGCTTCCGCTGCTACTTGGTTCAAGCCGGCCACAAAGTTTGCTTGATGTCGGCTGCGGAACGGGCACTTGGTTGAAGGCGGCGCTTGAATTGGGAACGCCTGCCGTCTTTGGCATCGATGGAATCGAATTGCCCGACCAACAATTCTTGGCATCGAAGTCTTCTTTCAAAAAGGTCGATTTATCCGCTGCGTGGGACTTGGGGCGTCGGTTTGATCTGGCGATGTGCCTGGAGGTGGCCGAGCATTTGCCCGCCCACGCGGCGGAACTGCTTGTCAAATCCCTGACTTCACACGCGGATAAGATAATATTTGCCGCCGCGTGTCCGGGCCAGGAAGGACAAGGCCACATCAACTGCCAATGGCCAGCTTACTGGCAGGCCTGGTTTAATGAATATGGGTTCCGGTGCGAAGATTCGCTTCGCTGGAGGATATGGGAGGAAGGCAAAGTGGAACCGTGGTATCGCCAGAATTTGTTCATGGCTACAAAAGACCCGGATCAAGCCGGGATTGAGCCCCGCATTCACCGCGTCCTCCATCCCTCCATGTTCGCTGGGGATGCCATGCCAGACATGTCGAGGATCCGCCCCGAGGTTATCGGCCAGATCGAACAAGGCTCGGAGCCTCTTGGCTGGTACCTGTCCATTCCCTTTCGGGGAGTGCTGGCCAAGATACGCCGCACGCGCAAGGCCTCCGAAACTAATCGCTCTATACAGGCGTCTCACTAGATGTCACTCGTTGCTTCAGTCTGCATCTGCACCTACAATGGGGCGACCAAGGTTGGGGACGTGCTGGCGGCATTGGCAGCACAAACACAGCCGACGGCGATGTGGGAAGTACTGGTGATCGACAATGCCAGCACAGATGGCACGGGCGAGGTTGCAAATCGGCTAATCACGGAAAGGTTCGGCGGTCGCGGACGGGTGGTGCGCGAAGAAAAGCCGGGGCTTTCCTTTGCTCGGGCCAGAGCCGCCCATGAAGCACGCGGGGAAATCATCTGCTTTCTGGATGACGACAATATCCCGGCGCCGAGTTTCGTGTCGGCCGCGGTTCATGCTTTTGCTGACAGACCGAGAACTGGCGTGGTGGGGGGCAAAGTCTTGCCACGATGGGTAGCGAAGCCTACTCCCTTGGCGGAGGCCGTTGCTCCGTTTGCACTGGCGATTTGTAACTTGGGAGAAACGGCACAACGAATGGATGCCGCGGGTGGAGGAATAGTTGGCGCCGGTCTTTGTGTGCGCCGGAATGTTTTGCGCGATGTTTTTGCGTGTTCAACATTGGCCAGCACGGTCACTGACCGCAAAGGCGCAAATCTGATCAGCAGTGGAGACCTGGCCATTTCGGTTATCGCCAGACAATTGGGCTGGGAATGTTGGTATGTTCCCACGTTGCAAATCGAACACATCTTACCGGCGAACCGGATGGACAAGAACTATCTGCTCCGGCTTTACGAAGGCATCGGGCGCGGCCAGGCCGCCGTTCGCAAATGTTATGATTGGAAGGCCCGCTCGCCGCTTTCCTGGCTGATCGGTTTGAAAGATTTCTGCCGTTGGCAACTCGGCCAATGGCGCGGCCCTTCACCCGAACTCCGGCACCAGTATCCAGCCATTGCCGGCGACCTGCACGACCTGCACCAGCGCATGACCCTCGGACGCGCCTGTCACGCGCTTTCATGGCCGCTGTGAAACGCTCTGCCTAAGGGTAATGGGGGCAAGAAAGAATGAAGGGGTGTGAAGGTGCTTTATTCTTGCGTTGAATCACTGCTGCCGATAACATCTAGCATAAACTGAAATGTTCTCATCCTCTGGCATCAACCCTGTTTCCGTGCTGCTGGCCTACATCGATCCTGGCACCGGCAGCTTTCTCTTCCAAATGCTGATCGCGGCCTTGACCGCGACAATCTTTTTCTTCAACAACCTGCGTCGAGGTGTGATCTCGTTCTTTAAGCGCCTCTTGCGCCGTGGTGGAGATGCCAACAAACAGCAAGCCAGTTCTTCGGCGAAGCCGCCTGAGGTCAAATGAGGAGAAGAGGCCCAACCGCCTCCAGCCGCAACACGGTAATGTTTGTGCAGGCCGCAGGCGACCCTTCGGTATCCAACCTGTTTGCTGAATGATGGAGAGACATCAATCTTCGTTTCGCGATCCGAGCGGGTTCGTGGTCTGCCACGAGGGGGAGTTTCTTCGCGTGGTCAACCCGATCTACCGCTCTGACTACGATCTCCTCATGGGGTCGGGATTGTATCGAGATCTGGCTGCGGAGAAGCTTCTGGTGACGCACGAGGAATTGCCGGCCACAAACGTCCCGGCTGGCGCCTACAAGTTGCTGCGTTCACGGCAGATTCCGTTCTTCTCGTATCCGTACGAATGGTGCTTCAGCCAGTTGAAGGATGCTGCACTGGCCACTCTTGCCGTCCAGAAAGCGGCGCTAGACCACGGCATGTCGCTCAAAGACGCCTCCGCGTACAACATCCAGTTCATCGCAGGTCGTGCCACGCTGATCGACACTCTTTCTTTTGAGACTCTCAAGGTGGGCGAGCCGTGGGTGGCCTACCACCAGTTCTGTCGCCATTTCCTTGCTCCGCTGGCGCTCATGGCGAGAAGCGATGTTCGATTGTTGCAACTATTCCGCATCCATCTTGATGGCGTGCCGCTGGACCTCGCGCAGAACCTGCTCCCGGCAAGCAGCAGGCTTAGCCCCTGGCTGCTCTTGCACATCCATCTCCATGCCCGCAGCCATCGGCGGTCTGCCGGCAAGACCATCAAAGGCCGGCTCCCCAAGCGGCAGTTCAGCCAGGCATCCTTCCGCGGACTGCTGGAGAGTCTCGAATCTGCCGTGCGGAGTCTCAAGTTCCGTGGCGCCAGCGAGGTGTGGTCTCAGTACTACGATGCGACCGTCACGGGTGGAAAGTATTTGCAGCATAAACAGGAGTTGGTAGGCCGCTACCTGGAGCAGGCCAGACCTGCGACCGTGTGGGATCTCGGGGCGAACCGGGGGCTGTTCAGCTTCCTGGCCGCCAGCAAGGGTGCCGAGACCTTTGCTTTCGATGGCGATCACGACTGTGTGGAAATGGCCTACCAGGAATGCCGGCGCAGAAGCGAAGCTCACCTGCTTCCGTTGTGGCTTGACCTTGCCAATCCCAGCCCCGCGCTCGGATGGGCGAACACCGAACGATCAAGCTGGCTCGAACGGGCCCAGCCCGATCTGGTGATGGCTTTGGCGCTCGTACACCACCTGGCCATCGGGAACAACCTGCCTCTGGGGCACATCGCGGACTTCTTCGCGCGGTTGGGCCGCTGGCTCATTGTCGAATTCGTGCCCAAGGATGACGAGAACGCCCAGAAACTTCTCCAGGTGCGCGAAGATATATTTTCAGAATACACGGAACCCTGCTTCACCGCGGAGTTCGCCCGGCGTTTTGAAATCCTAGAGTCGCAACGAATACACGATTCCGCGCGCATGCTCTATTTGATGAGAAGGAAGTGAATCGTCGTTCATGAGAAAACCGCCTTTGCCATTGCACCCATTCCTGTTTGGGTTCTTGTTCGTGACAATCTGCTTGCGGGATTTGCAGGCCGGCGTGCCAGTGGTGCAGACGTTCCTCTGCCTCGCGGCTTGTGTCGCCATGACCTTCATCCTTTACCAGGCGATCCGGCTGGCCATTCGCAAGGATGAGAAAGCGGCCCTCTTGGCCAGCCTGGTGGTGGCGACCGTCGCATTTGCGCCGGCTCTCTATGACCATCTGACCGAAGGGATCAGGCCCATGTCCGCCCTGTCATGGTTCAGGGGGCGCTACATCATGGGCCTGCTCGGATTGATCGTTATCGTTTGCGGCGTACGGGTCATCCGCGCCCGGCGGGACCTTGTCCGCTTGAGCCGGTTCCTGAACGTGGTGACCGCAGCGATGGTGCTGGTGACAGTAGTCGAAATCCTCGTGCGAATAGAAAAGGCAGGCAAAGTGCCGGCTGGCACGGCCGTTGGAAAGACTATGGCCCTCAAGCTCCCTGTGGGCACGTCTCCTGACCTCTACTACATCATCCTCGATGCTTATACGTCGAACGAGAGCCTTCGCGAGTTCTGGAATTATGACAACACACCTTTTTCCAGCTTGCTGGAGAGCAACCGGTTTACAGTGGTGAGGGACGCCCACTCCAATTTCAATTACACCTTCCTGAGCGTGGCCTCTGCGCTGACCATGGATTATCCGCCGCTGGTCACCAACATGTTTCGCAAGTTCTGCCGCGAGACCTTTGGTCAGGCGGCTGTGCCGCGGGCGCTACAAAACGCGGGCTATGATTTCATCAACCTCTCCCTGTTTGATGTCGCCGGGCAGCCCAATTTCTACTCCTACGCGGCGTTTTCTCCCGGTTCCCTGGCCAAGCTGCTCATGCATGACTCGCTGGTGGGCCTGTTGTGGGAGCGGCTCCACTCCCAAAGTATGGCGGAGATCAACCTTCGCATCATAGCTGCTGTGGAGGGGTTGGCTGCCACCAAGGCCAATCGGCCGCGTTTCGTGTATGCGCATCTCATGATGCCGCATGACCCCTATGTCTTCGACCGGAACGGCAACCGCGTCCCGGGCAACGTGATACGGGACGAGAAGACCGCGTACTTTGAGCAGTTGCTGTTCGTGAACAAGGTCATAACTAACCTGGTTCCCACGATCCAGAGGAATGCCAGCGTGCCGCCCATCATCGTTGTGCAGGGAGACCACGGTTTCCGGTGGTTGGGCGGCGAGTCGGGCAAGAGAGAATCCCTTACCATCCTGAATGCCTACTATCTCCCGAACTCCAGCCCCGACTGGGTTTATGACGGCATCACTCCCGTCAACACGTTCCGGCTGATCTTCAACCACTACTTCGGGACGCATTATGAGTATCTGCCCGACCGTTCGAGAGCGTTGCTGCTGGAGAGGGGAGGCATGGAATTGTGAGTCGGCAGCGGATTCGCAAGCTGGAGTTCTAACTGAAGATCCATACCGGCAAGCCCGGGCAGATGGCCAAGGGGTTGTTCGGCTTGGCGGTTTGTGGCGGTAATGTTATTCAGGGGGCGTGGCTCTTTCAGCGGGTGCTGCGCGAAAGATCTTGCCGTAGATGTGTAGATAGGCCATTTTAGGTCCCGGGAAGATGAGTATCATAAGAAAATGCAAGGCCGCTGCGAAAATTTGGCGGTATAGGGATGCCGTCCGCATGTTTCTTCAGTTCTATGAGTCGTCTGAAGCTTCTTTCTCGGGATCTGTTCAGCCCGCCGAATTAGGATTCTTGGAAGAACTCGTGACACATTCCAATTCATTCTCTGGCGAAATTATTGAGGTTGGCACTCTCTTTGGTTTCACGACTCAGCATATTGCCAAGTGGAAACGATCCGACAAAACTCTTACAACAATTGATAACTTCAGTTGGAATCCGATAGGCATGCCGGATTCCGCTCACCGGGGGTTCACAACGAGAAGCCTCTCCTATCTTACGGAGAAGGCGAACGTCAAGATTTTCGCTGGAACAAGCATGAACTACTACAGCCGCTTTGTTGGGGAACGACCAGCTATGATCTTCATCGACGCTGGCCATACCTACGAGGAAGTAATGGTGGATATCCGCTGGTCTGTCAAAATGAAGATTCCCATCATCTCCGGCCACGACTACTCGGATTCCCATCCTGGAGTCAAACAAGCCGTCGATGAGGTGTTTGGTGTTGACAAGAAGGTTGTTGGGTCGATCTGGGCGCATATGGTTTAACCTTATCGGCTGGAGTTCCGCTCTTGTACGCTTCAGTAGCATATTCTGAATATGGTTTTTCCTGGTTGCTCCCTTCCGCTGTTCTTGGAGAGGAGGCATGGAACTGTAGTGACAGCGGAAGCTTTGCGGTGCAGATTCCGTGCTGCTATCAAGCAGGAAATAGAATCAGATAGTGATAAAGTGAGGATGCGATGTCAAAACGACCGTGGGGCGAATCTTCCCGGCAAGTCAAGAAACTCAGGGTCGCCGTCCCTTTTTCGCTGGCTCTGGGGAAAAAGACAACTTGTCACGCGTAACAAAGCCTTTGCCCCTTTTGCAAGGATGGGCCTGCGGTCACTGAGTTGGTTGCTCCGTGGTAGGAACCTCCAGTTACGAAATCCCCGAATTCGCCAACTGCCCTATTTGAATGTGGGGTCCGGGCCGCGGCTACGCCCGGAAGCGATCAACCTCGATTATAGCTGGTATCCTGGGATTGACTTGGTTTGGGATGCAACGAAGCGTCTGCCGTTCACGGACTGCCGTTTCAAAGGGGTTTTCACCGAGCATTGCCTGCCCCATATTCCGTTCGAGAGGGTGCAAGCTCTCTTAAATGAGGTCTTTCGTGTGCTGGATAGAGGGGGCGTACTGCGAATCGTTGTTCCAGACGGAGGATTCTACATCGATCTTTATAGTCGTGCAGTGGCTGGCGAAACGGTGCAATTTCCTTTTCTCGAAGATGCGCTTGACTGGACTCCGATGATGAAGCTAAAGTGGGCCTTCCGCCCCTATTTCACCTTTGTCTACGACTTTCACACATTGGAAAGAATGCTTCGCAAGGCAGGATTTTCCGAAGTTACAAGGGAGTCTTTTCGCCGAGGACACCTTGAGACGGTGCGCTTTGATTCTTCGGACAGACAATGCGAATCGCTCTACGTCGAGGGCCTCAAATGAGAAACGAGTGGAGCCAGAGGGTCCAACCGGATTTTCGCAACGCTGCTCGTTGCCGCTGGATCATTCAGCCCCGCATCGCTAAGCTGGGGGCCTACCTTCAGACTCACGCCGACGGGTGCCGGCACCTGATCCAAGGCCTGTGCAGGTTGGCCAGAAACGGAGGGAGTCCGTGGCAGGGGTTCAAACTCATCCGGCGAGTCCTGCGCGATGTTTTTCGGTCCACAGGTCTTGCCAGTGCGGTGACGGACCGCAAAGGTGCAAGTTTGAACAGCGGCGGGGACCTCGCTATTCCTATTGTCGCGAGGCAGTTCGAGTGGGAATGCTGGTGCGTCCCCGCGCTGCGAGTTGAGCATATCCTGCCGACCGGGCGCATGGAAAAGGCGTACCTGCTCCGGCTCTACGGAGAAATTGGTCGCCGCCAGGCGGCGACGCGGTGCCTTTATGACTGGAAGGCCCATAGTCTCCTCGCTGGGCTCATCGGAGCGAAGGACTTCGCCCGATGGGTGCGGGGAGCGCTCATTGGGCCCTGGGAGAAGCTGCGAGGTGAACACGCTTGTATTGCTGGTGATGTCCATGTGTGCCAGCAGCGACAGGTTTGCGGTAGGGCCATGGGAAGCCTTGCATGGCCGAAGTAGGAGCTGACTCTGCGCGTTCTTCACATCACTGAATACTGTCATGCTGGCTCGATTGGCGGCACCGAGCGCTACATCCTGGACCTAATCCGCGGCCTCAGCGGTCTGGGGATCGAGAATGTTGTCTGCTGGCTGCGCTGCGCGGAAGCGTCGGACGGCTTTGAGGCGGGCGGCGTCCGAATTGCTTCGCTGTCGTCTCCCGCGATGCGAGTGGATGCACCGCTGGCCGGCTTTAAGCGAGCTGCGGAACGACTGCTTGATGCGGAACGACCTGACCTATTGCACTTCCACACGTTTGGCTTGACGGAAGCGTCTTTGGCCAGACTTGCTAGGGAGCGCGGCATCCCCTACGCATTCACGTACCACAGCCCGGCTTGGAGTTGCCGGCGGGAGGATCTTTTGCGCTGGGGCACGGAGCCGTGCGATGGCGAGGTGCAGACATTGCGATGTTCGGCGTGCAAGCTCCACCAGCGGGTGGGAGGACATCCCTGGCTCAGCTACGTCTTGGCATCTGCCTCCACCCCTGCCGCGGGGTTGTTTCACAAGGACTCGAACGTCAATCGCAGGCGCCGGGTGGCCTTCGTGACGGACACGAAACGCTTCGGCGCGCGTCTGCGGGAGTTTCTGGGAAGTTGTTCCCTGGCGGTGGCGTGCAGCGAATGGTCGATCCCGGTTCTCACGCGCAACGGCGCGTCGCCCGCTGTGGTGAAGCTTTGTCCCCAAGGTGTCCCCCGAGACTTCGCATGTACCATCCAAGCCGCCGCAGAAACCACTTCTGCGGGCAACAAAGGCGAGTTTGTTGTGGGTTACGTCGGCAGGTACACGCTGGTCAAAGGTGTCCAGATCCTGGCCGAGGCGTTCCAAAGCCTGGATGCTCCGAACGCCAGGCTGCGAATTTACGGCTGGACGGAACATGATACCCGTCCCCTGGACAACCAAATCCGGGAACTCGCCCGGCTGGACGCGCGCATTGAAGTGAGGCCGAGGCTTTCCTTCGAAGAGATGCTTGTCGAGTACCGTCAGATCGATCTCCTGGCAGTTCCCTCTGTCTGGTTCGAGACCGGGCCGCTGGTCGTGCTGGAGGCCCTGCAACTCGGCATTCCTGTTTACGGCTCCAACCGGATAGGACAGCTTAAGCTGCTCCGGGAGCGCGGACGCGTTGTCGAGCCGAACACGCCGGGCGCGTGGCGCCGGGCACTGGGGGAAGCTTATGGCCTGTTCCAGGCGGGAAACTGGGGTCGGGAGCGGCAGCGAGCCTTCGGCGACGGGCGCCTACGCAACATGAGCGACGTGGCCGAAGAACTGCTGTGCGACTATCGCCAACTGGTGCGCGACCGGCCCAGGCGTGATGCGACAGCGCCGAAGCGTTGAGAGCCGCGCTATTTCTATGCAGCTTGAGCGCAAAGTATCCTTCGATCTCCCCATCCTGATGTATCACTACATCGAGGATTCCAAGGGACAAGCGAGCCCCTATGCCATCTCCCTGTCGCAATGGACCCAGCAGTTGGATTATCTCAAGCGGCACAATTACCAGACGTTGAGCTTTGCCGAGCTTTACAAGCTGCTGGACAGCGGCGCCAGGCCGCCACGAAAATCCGTCATCCTGACTTTTGATGACGGGTCAATGTGTTTCCACGAGTTTGTGTTGCCAGCCCTGGCGGCCCGCGGCATGAAGGCCACGGCTTTCCTCGTGGCCGGAGAAATCGGGGGCATCAACCGCTGGGATGCCGAGAAAGGAGGGCCCCGTCGCATCCTGATGGGCGAGACGGAGATTGGAGAATTAGTAAACCAGGGGATCGAGCTCGGGGCGCATGGGTGGTCGCATCGGCGGCTAACAGCGTGCGGGCCAGCCGACCTCACCCTGGAGGTCGAGCAGAGCCGCCAGGAATTGGAGCGGCGGTTTGGCCAGCCGATAACCACCTTCTCCTATCCTTATGGAGAGTGGCGCCGGGAGCATCTAAGTGTCTTGGCGCGCGCCGGCTACCAGGGGGCAGTGAGCGTGTTTGCCGAATACCCCTTCGTAACCTCCAACCGGTACGCCATGCGCCGAATTCCCATCCATTCAGGCGATAACGTTCTACGATTTGCGCTAAAGATGTCCCGCCTCTATCTGCGGTATGTTGCCCACAGGGACCGGCAGGGCATCAGAGAGTGAACATTGGACGAAAGAGTGGCGATGAGTAAACCTCGATCCACGTGGGTTTCCTCGTTTCAGTAAGACGACCCACAGCCCCTGCTCCGACTTTTGCCTTTGGTGCTTTAGCGACTCGAGATGTCCTTTTCCCCGCTCACTGTTATCACGGTTACCCGCAATCGCCCGGTTTCGCTCCAGAAATGCCTGGCGCGGACGCGGTCGGTACTGCCGCAGGAAGTGCGGATTATCGTCTTTGATGATGCTTCCTCAGAACCAGCACGATCCCGATCCATCGTGGAGGCGAGCCCCAATACGATCTATCTGCGATCCGAGACGCTGGTCGGCCCGGGCGCAGGCCGGAATGCCTGCCTGCGCGCCGCCACGACTCCGTTCTGCCTGTCTTTGGACGACGATTGCTGCCTGGACGCCGCTCCTCACCTGTCCCAGTGGTTAGGTAATCGGCGGGAGGATCAGGACATTGCGGTGGTGAACTTTCGGTGCTTCGATGTGGCCCTTGGCTTCTATTCGCCCGAGCACCAATCCGCCGGGACGAGATCGGAAGAGCGTCGTGTAGGGAAAG
>OBLU010003736.1_pt1 | contig 13781 bp, 13 predicted proteins | sample 1518681 | NCBI WGS metagenome assembly OBLU01 (sample SAMEA3539304, study PRJEB22396) | soil metagenome | biome: tundra; feature: field; material: soil | place: USA | collected 2010-05 | depth 0.15 m
GCTCGCGCGCCTCCATGCCGTAGCGCAGGCGCTTGATCTCCACCGAGCGCTCCGCGGCGAGCCGCTGCGCGACGCTCGTCGCAAACGCGTTCAGCGCCCGCCGATCGGGATCGCGGAAGCCGCCATCGCCGCGCAGTGCGATCACCAGGCCGCCGCCGTAGCCCTCCATGCTCAGCGGCTCGATGAGGGCGGCGCGCGCCTCCAACCCCAGTTCGTGCAACCACGCCGCCTCCTGCCCCCGTGGGCGGTCGAGCGACACCGGCTTGCCTTGGCGGTACAGCTCGCCCAGCGCGCTGCCCTCGACGGGGACGATCCGCAGGCGTACCGTTTCCGCGCCGCTGGAGGCGGCCACACGCAGCTCGCCGCGCTCCTCGATCACCACCAGCAGCGTGCCGGCGTCGAGCAGCGCCAAGCCTCGATCGGCCATCAAGCGCAGCAGCCACAACTCTGATCCCGAGAGCATCGGGCGGGATTATGTCTCGATCGCCTCTAGTCCGTGCTCTCGGTGTGCGGCTGCCCGTGTCTGGGCCAGCAGCTCCTCGCTGCCGAGGTCCTCTCGCCAAGCCGCGAGCCCCACCGACACGCGCAGGGGTTGGCGCTCTCCATCGGCTTCGACCTTGATCGCGCGCAGCCGCGCCAGCGCGCGCCTGGCGACGATCTCTCCACGCGGACCATCGGCGCCGGGCAACAGGACGGCGAGCTCGCCGTCGCTTGGCCTGCCCACCCGGTCGAAGCGGCGCAGCTCGCGACGTAGCGCCTCTCCCACGTAGGTGAGCGTCTGCTCGGATAGCTCACTGCCGTGTGCCTTTGTCAGCTCGTCCAGGTTCTCGATCACCACCAGCAGGTAGCTCAGCGGGGTCCCATGACGCCCGGCGCGGTTGATCTCCTCCTCCAAACGCTCCTGGAGCGCCTTTGCCGACAGGCACACGATCGACCCCGCCGGCGGGAGCGGGCCTGAGCTCTGATGATGTCGGTCGTTGGTAGCCATTCCGTTGGCGGGCCCAGGCAGAAGTGGTCCCTGGCGGGATCCGTCCCGCGATGCTCGCTTGATTATGCCTTCTTATCGTCTGTTCGCCCCTCTTACACAACTTCACGTCACGAGATCCCGCGATAGATGGCTCCATCAAGAGGGCCTGTGTCTCTCCATCGAATGCTTTCGCTGCTCTATCCGTCCCCATGCGCTGGTACACCTGCCTGTGTGCTCCAAGAGCTCAATGTCGAGAACCTCCTGTTGATCGAGCACGCGCAACTGCGGCTGGCCCCTGGGCTGAACGTGCTCACGGGCGAGACGGGCGCCGGCAAGACGGTGCTTGCTCACGCGCTCGACTTGCTCCTAGGAGGTCGAGCGCGATCGGGGATCGTACGTCCCGGCGCATCTGAGGCGTACGTCGAGGGTGTCTTCGACCTGCCCGACTCGCTCCGCTCCGAGCTCGGCGAGCGGCTGGCCGACGGCACCGAGGAGGTTGTCCTCGCTCGTCGTCTCGGCTCAGACGGGCGCACGCGCGCCTATCTCAACGGCCGCTCTGCGAACGTCTCCGAGCTGCGTGACTTCGGCTCGCGGCTCGTTTCCTTCTACGGTCAGCACGAGCACCGCAAGCTGACCCTCGCGAGTGCTCAGATGGAGATCCTGGACGCCTTCTGTGGCTCTGATCACGCGCTGCGCCTGCGCGCCTGCGCAGAAACGTTCGCCGAGACCCGTCGCCTCGCTCGAGAGCTCGAATCTCTGCAGGAGCTCTCCATGGCGCGAGAGCGCGAGCTCGACCTGCTCGAGCACGAGATCTCCGAGATCGATGCTGCCGGGCTCGACGGCGACGAGTACGACAAGTTGCTTACCGCGCGGGCTCGTCTGGGTCGTCTCGATGCGCTGCGCATCGCCGCGGGCGCCGGCGCGGACGTACTGGCTCCCGAAGATAGCTCCGATGGTCTCGGAAGCTCGCAGCTGATGGCGGGCGCGGCCGGGGGCTTGGACGCGCTTGCCGGAGTCGATCCGCATCTGGACGAGCTTGCCGAACGCATGCGCGCGCTCGTGATCGAGTCCCAAGACCTGTCCGCCGAGCTGCGCGGCTACTGCGAGCAGATAGCGAGTGAGGATGGCTCACTCGATGCGGTTGAGGAGCGTCTCACCACGATTGAGCGACTGATGCGCAAGCACGGCGGAACAGTTGCCGCTGTGCTCGACCACGCTACCGGTGCGCGCGCCCGGCGTGATCAGCTGGTAGGCGCCGAGGTGGCGCTCGCTCGAGCCACTTCGCGCCTCGAGGAAGCGCACGCGACGCTTGACGATCACGTTCGCGCTCTGCGCCACGCACGTCAGCTCGCTGCCCCACGCTTGGCGCTCGCCGTGCGCGAGCAGCTCGCGGCTCTGGCGATGGGAGATGCGACCTTCGAGATCTCCCTCACTCCACGCGACGCCGGTCCAGCGGGCAGTGATGCCGTCGAGTTCATGATCGCCCCGAATCCAGGCGTGCCGCCCGGCCCGCTGCGCGAGATCGCCTCCGGCGGAGAGCTCTCGCGCGTGATGCTCGCTCTTGCCACGGTACCCCATCGCTCCGCACCAGCTCGAGGCAGTGCCCGTACACCCGCTTCGACTGCCTCCTCCGGACATGCCACGCTCGTGTTCGACGAGGTCGACGCAGGTATCGGCGGCCACACAGCGCGCGCGGTCGGCGAGCGTCTGCGTGAGCTCGGTCGCAGTAGGCAGGTGCTATGTATCACCCACTTACCCCAAATCGCCTCGCTTGGCGACCGTCACTTCTCGGTGGTCAAGGACACCGCCGCCGACCCCGCCCGCGCCGCGGTGCTCCAGCTCCCAGAGGCAGACGTAGTCTCCGAGCTGGTCCGCATGCTCGGCGCCGATGACGCTGACAGCACGGCACGCCGCCACGCGCGCGACCTACGCAAGGCTGCCTGACCACGCACAGACGCAGCGCTTTGCGCTCGCGGCCGTTACTCTCGCTCGATGGCCGCGACACAGCAGTCGCCGAGCACGCTCGCTTCCACCGATTGGCGCGCATCGGCGCGGACCTCGAGCGGTCCCGCGCGCCTTGGCCGGCGGACGAAGTTGCTCGTCAAACACCTCTCTCGTGGCGATATCGCGGTTATCGACCATCTCGACATCGACCGGGTCTCCGCCGAGGAGCTGATCACGGCGGGCGTTCCCGTGGTGATCAACTGCAGCCGATCTTCCAGTGGGTCCTATCCGAACCTCGGGCCACAGCTGCTCGTTGAAGCGGGCGTGCTGTTGCTCGACCTCGCCGACGATTCGCTCTTCACTGTGCTCTCCGACGGGGATATGATCGAAGTGCTCGCCGGTGCCCCTCTTGGAGGACAGGCCGGTACGTCACGCGCTGAGGGCGAGGTGCTGCGTGGAGGTGAGGTGCTGGCGCGCGGCGAAGTGCTCGACCGCGCGCGCGTGCTCGCCGAGACAGAGGCCCGCCGCCACGAGGTCGGGGAGGCGCTGGAGCGGTTTGCACACAACACGATCGAGCACATGCGCGAGGAGCGCGAGCTGCTTGCCGGGAAGATCGAGATGCCGCGCTTTGCCACCGACTTCCGCGATCGCTCCGCGCTCGTGGTCGTTCGCGGCGTGGGTCATCAACGTGACCTGCGCGCCCTGCGGCCGTTCATCCGTGACATGCGCCCAGTACTAGTTGCTGTCGATGGTGGCGCTGAGGCATTGTTGGACGAGGGACTCTGCCCCGACATGATCGTCGGGGATATGGATTCGGCCGGCGAGGCGACCCTGACCACCGCCAGTGGAGGCCGTGGTCCGTCCGCCAGGGGCGGTGGCGCAGAGCTCGTCGTGCATGCCTACCCCGACGGGCGCGCCCCGGGCCGTGAGCGGCTGGAACGCCTGGGACTGCCCTTCAAGCTCGTGCCGGCTCCGGGCACGAGTCAGGACGTGGCGATGTTGATCGCCGCAGAGAAGGGCGCTCGACTGATCGTCTCGGTCGGTTCCCAGTTCAATCTCGTCGAGTTCCTCGACCGCAACCGCGAGGGCATGTCCTCCACCTTCCTCACGCGCTTGCGCATCGGCGAGATCCTCGTCGATGCCAAGGGAGTGAGCCGCTTGTATCACCCCAGACCAGGCTTGACTCCGCTGCTGGTCGTGGTGGCCGCTGGTCTCATTGCGATGATCGCCGTCGTTTGGATGACCCCGGCCCTGCGCGACGTGGTCGACCTACTATGGCTCAAGCTCCAACTGCTCGTCTGAGCGTGTTCGACTACCGCTATCACGCGCTCTCCCTGGCCGCCGTCCTGTTCGCCCTGGCGGTGGGTGTCCTGATCGGCGTGGCGATCGGCGACTCGAACCTCGTCTCCTCTGCCAAGAACGGCATCGTGCACAACCTCGAATCGGAAGTCGGCGGCGCACAGCGACATGCCGAAACGCTGCAGACGCAGTTGAGCTCCGAGGAAGCCTTCTCGAACGACCTCTACCCGCTTGCCGTCCACGGCCTTCTCACTGGCCGTAACGTCGGCCTGGTGTTCCTCGGCGGCTCTTCCGATCGCGTGAATGGGCTCGTGCGCGGCGCGGTCACCCAGGCTGGCGGCAACCTGGCGACGGTCGTGGCGGTGCGCGAGCCCCTGGATCTGACCGGCCTCGCACAGGCGGCAAGCGGGACCATCTACGCGGGGCTTGCGAGCAATCCGGAACTGGTGCACAAGTTCGGCGGGCTCGCCGGACGCCAACTCGTGAGCGGTGGAGCGCAGGCGAGCCGAGAGCTCCTCAGCCGCGTGCGACCCAGCCTGCTGAGCGCCTTCGATGGGCAGCTCGGCAAGCTCGAAGGACTCGTTGTGATGCGCGCCGAACCGACCGGTATGAGCACCGAACAGACTCAGGCGAGCGCTGCCTTCGAGTCGGGGCTGATCGCCGGTGTGACAGCGGTCGGGGTCCCCGTGGTAGGCGTCGAGCTGAGCAACACCGAACCCTCCCAGGTGCCCTGGTACAAGAGCATGGGCATCTCCAGTGTCGACGACCTCGACGCGCTCGCGGGTCAGGCCGCTCTGGTCTATGCGCTCACGGGCTCTCACGGCGCCTACGGGGTCAAGTCCAGCGCGGACTCTCTGCTGCCGGCGGTCGCCGGCGGCTGAGGTCTATTGACTGAAGGTCTATTGGCTGATGGCCTCCTATGACAGGCTCTGAGCGCGTCCGCTCCCATCGCTAACTTCAGCTCATGCACGCCCTACCCTTCCTGCTGGCGCTCCTGAGCGGCGCGATCCTCGCCCCCGCCGTACTGCGCACGCTAGGAGAGGGCGGCCACACGCAGCCCAACTACCGTGACCGACCGCTCCCTTTTCCGTTCGGAGTGCTGATCGTGGCCGCGGCGCTGATCGCTCTGATCCCGCTCGTGCTGCTTGGGCGGCTGGCGGGCTCCGAGGTCTTCCATCCCGAGGTGCTCCCGATCGCGCTCTACGCGCTTGGAATTGCCACGCTGGGGCTGATCGACGACACCCTCGCGGAGGGTCGTGTCAGCGTGACCGGCCCGAGGAGCACCCGACGTGGCTGGCGCGGCCACGGCCGCGCGGCGCTGCGCGGCGAGCTGTCCACGGGAACGCTGAAGGCCGCCGGCTCGCTCGGCCTGGCGCTGTTCGCGATGAGCTTCGAGGGGCTCTCCAAGCCACGGTGGCTGCTGGCTGTCGGGGTGCTCGTACTGGCCACGAACGCCTTCAACCTGCTCGATCTGCGCCCCGGACGCGCGATCAAGGCGTTCGTGCTGCTCGGCGCGGGCTTGACGCTCGGCTCGCTGGACTTGAGGCCGCTGTGGTCACTCGGCCTGTTTGCCGCGCCCGCGCTCGTGGCTGGCCTCTATGACTTGCGCGAGCGCGCGATGCTCGGTGACACGGGTGCGAACATGCTCGGCGCGCTGGCGGGCCTGTGGTTGGTGCTGACCTTGTCCGGGACGGGGCAGCTGATCGCGCTCGCGGTGCTCGTCGCGATCACGCTCTACGGCGAGCTGCGCTCGATCTCCGCGCTCGTGGAAAGGACTCCGGGGCTGCGCGCACTAGACTCCTGGGGTAGGCCTTCATGACTCCGCGTCCATCCGACCGCCACGCTGTAGCACCCTCCAAGACCCGGTTCATTTTCGTGACCGGTGGCGTCGTATCCTCACTGGGTAAGGGGATTGCCGCCGCCTCGATCGGTCGCCTGCTCGTCTCGCGCGGCTTGACTGTGGGCTTGCAGAAGTTCGATCCCTACATCAACGTCGACCCGGGCACGATGTCGCCCTACCAGCACGGAGAGGTGTTCGTCACAGAGGACGGCGCGGAGACCGACCTCGACCTCGGCCACTACGAGCGCTTCACCGACGCCAACACCAGCCGGGCCTCCAACGTCACGGCCGGGGGCATCTACGACGCCGTGATCCGGCGCGAGCGCAGGGGTGACTATCTCGGCGGCACGGTGCAGGTGGTGCCGCACATCACCGACGAGATCAAGCAGCGCATCGCCCTGATCGCCGAGTCCTCGGACGTGGACTTCGTAGTCACCGAGATCGGCGGCACGGTCGGCGATATCGAGTCGCTGCCATTCCTCGAGGCGATTCGTCAGTTCCCCGTGGACGTGGGACGCCGGCGCTGCATGTTCATTCACCTGACTCTCGTTCCCTACATCGGCCACGCGGGCGAGCTGAAGACAAAGCCAACCCAGCACTCGGTCAATGAGCTACGGCGAATCGGCATCGCTCCAGACATGCTGATGTGCCGCTCAGAAGGCTCGCTTTCCTCGGATATTCGCAAGAAGATCGCCCTGTTCGCGAGCTTGCCAACAGAGGCGATCATCTCGGCCTGCGACGTGGACAACATCTACAAGGTGCCACTCACTTTCCGCGAGCAGGGCGTGGACGACTTCATCCTCGACCACTTTGGCCTGGAGGCGCCCACGCCTGAGCTGTCTAGATGGCAGGAGCCGATCGAGCGGGCGCAGCACAGCAGCCGCACGGTTCGGATCGCGTTGGTCGGGAAGTACGTGCAGCTCGAGGATGCCTACCTGTCAGTTTCCGAGGCGCTCAGGCATGCCGCATCGCTGCAGGACGGCAAGGTCGAGATCGACTGGATAGATTCCGAGCGTCTGGAGGGGTTGGACACCTCCTCGGATGATGAGGATGGCGAGGACACCGCCCAGGTGCTCGCACGCGCCGACGGCATTCTGATCCCCGGTGGCTTTGGCGGACGAGGAATCGAGGGCAAGATTGCCGCGGCGCAGGTGGCACGTGAGGAGGGCATCCCTTACCTGGGCATTTGCCTCGGCATGCAGATCGCCGTGGCCGAGTTCGCCCGGCACGTGGCCGGGATGGAGGGGGCCAACTCGACCGAGTTCGACCTCGAGACGCCCTTCCCGGTCATCGACCTGCTGCCCGAGCAGAAGGAGGTCTCAGACCTCGGCGGCACGATGCGCCTGGGCGCCGACCCGATCAAGCTCCACACAGGTACGCGAGCGCGCGAGATTTACGGTGAGGCGGTCATCTACGAGCGCCATCGCCACCGCTATGAGGTCAACAACCTGCTGCGCAAGCGCCTGCAGAGCGCCGGTCTGCGCATCTCCGGCACATCTCCCGATGAGCGTCTCGTCGAGGTCGTCGAGATCGAGGAGCACCCCTTCTTCGTGGCATCTCAATTCCATCCCGAGTTCAAGTCCCGCCCCGAGCGTCCAGCTCCCTTGTTTCGTGACTTCATTGCCGCAGCACTGGAGCGAGCAGCCGCGCGCTCGGATGTCTCAACGCTCGCCGACACGCCGTGAGTGGCGATCTGCCGGCTGGCGAGACACTGCGCCAGGTTGAGCCTGAGGTGGCCCGCATGCTGCGTGTGGAGACCATTTTCCGCGTCGCCGACGAGCTGCAAGGTCAGACCGTCGCGGCCAAGCTGATCGATCGCGTACACGAGATAGCCAACCTGCCAGAGTGCGAGTGCGACGTGGACGTAAGTGTCGAGTGGGCAGGGGCGGACGGTCCCGCCGATCCCGGCGGTGTGCCGGCTCGCGGCGTGCCGCCGGCTCTCGGACATTCCGCCGAGCGATAACGTCCGAGCGCCAATGCTGAAGCTTCGCCGTGCCATCGTCCTCGACGCCGGTCCTTCCGGGGATGGGCCCGAGCAGGACCTCGTTATCGAGCTGCGGGCCGCCGACGGTGCTGGTGAGGGAGTCAGCAGGCCGGCGATTGCAGACGTAGGCCTTGTTGGTCACGCCGAGGTGGGCGACGATCTGGTGGTCAACGTCCAGGCCCGCGATCTCGGCTTGGGCTCAGGCGGCTTCGACATTGTCCACGTGAACCTTTCGCGCGGCCTCGAGGGGGAGGAAGACTGGGATCCCGCTCGTCCCACCCGCCCAAACGTGATGAAGCTCAACTACACGAGCCTCCAGCACACCGTCGACCCGGTCGAGGAGCGTCTGCCGGCCGATCTCCCGGTCGGTCCGCTGGATCGGCCGGTCGCGGTGCTTGCTCTGCATGGCCAACTTGCTGCAGTCGCTTGGGCTTTCGCGCAGAGTCTCCCTGGCTGCCGTCTCGGGTACGTACAAACCGAGGGAGGCGCGCTGCCCGGCGGCCACTCGCGCACAGTCCGCGCACTGCGCGAGCGCGGTCTACTGGCCGGGCACCTGACCGCGGGCGCCGCGTTCGGAGGAGAGGGTGAGGCGATCACAACCATCGGCGCCCTGCACCATGGCCTGCGTAATCTCGGCTGGGACGCGGCGCTCTGTGGGCCAGGGCCGGGCATCGTGGGCTCGAGTTCCCCGCTCGGGCATGGCGGCATGTCCGCACTGAATTCAGCGCATGCAGCTCTGGCGCTAGGCGTTCGGACGCTGTTGGTGGCCCGGATGTCCTCGGGGGACCCCCGGGCGCGCCATCGCGGCATCTCACACCACACGCTCACGGTGCTCGACCTGCTGCTCGAGCCGGTCACAGTGGCGCTGCCTGCCGGTGTGCGCTCGCCGGTGGGTGCCGATCTGCGCGCCGGTCTCGGCGCCGTCTTCGCTGGGGCGTTGCCGAGGCTACCGCCCATAAATCGTCCAGCCCTCGAGCTGGATGTCGAGCGCCCAGCACGCATCACACGTCACGACTGGCGCCGGGCGAGCGTCGACCTGCCGGCGTATGCAGCCACCGATCTGCCCACGGAGACGATGGGCCGCGGGTTGACCGAGGACCCGCTGTTCTTCGGGGCGGCGCTTGCCGCCGGCGCGACGCTGGCAGAGCTCGCCGGCGATGCCGATCATGGGGAGGACGGCGTTGGGGAGGTTGAACAGCCTGTTGCACCGTCAAGGAGCCTCTGAGGCGGAAGCGAAGCTGCAGGGGTGAGCTCTCCCGGAAGCATCTCGTCTGTCGCGAGGATGAGTATCGAGCTCGAGCGGCTGATGCTCGACTTCCTCGCCTACCTCGAGCTCGAGCGGGGTCTTTCGCGCAACACGCTCGATGCATATCGCTCAGATCTGCTGCAGTTCGGCGAGTTCTTGAATCGTCACGAGCTGAACGTGCTGGAAGCGAGGCACGGTGACCTCGCGGCGTTTCTGTCCGAGCTTGCTGCGGGTATAGGGGGGCGCCCGCCGGTGGCGGCGGCCACGCTACAGCGCAAGGCCGCTTCTCTTCGCTCGTTCTACCGTTATTTGCGGCGCGAAGGTGCGATCGAGCACGATCCAACGGCTGAGCTTCGCGGACCGCCCAAGACCCAACGCCTGCCTCGGGTGCTCACGCGCGAGGAGGTTGCGAGGCTGCTTGGCGAGCCCAAAGGTACCGAGCCCCTTGCGCTGCGCGACCGCGCTCTGCTGGAGGTCATGTACGCGTGCGGTCTGCGCGCCTCGGAGGCGACCGGGCTCCAGCCTGGCGATATCGATCTCGACGAGGGGATGCTGCGCGCGCGCGGCAAGGGCTCCAAGGAGCGGCTCGTGCCGATCGGCCGTCAGGCGGTCGCGGCGTTGCGTGCATACGAGCAACGTGGGCGTCCCGCCCTGGTCGGCTACAGGATGCAGTCGCGGCTGTTCGTCAACCACCGCGGTGGTGGCCTCACGCGCCAGGGTCTCTACAAAATCGTCCAAGGCCACGCTCGCGGCGCCGGCTTGGAGCAGAAGATGAGCCCGCATACGCTTCGCCACAGCTTCGCCACGCACTTGCTCGCGGGAGGCTGTGATCTGCGCTCCTTGCAAGAGATGCTCGGTCACGCCGACCTCGCGACCACCCAGGTCTACACGCACCTTTCGGCTGACCGGCTGAAGGACGTCTACTTCCGCGCGCACCCTCGGGCGAAGGCTCCAATCGCCGATCGTTCATAAGCTAGGACTGTGCCCGAGCTTCCCGAGGTCGAGACGATCAGGCGTCAGCTCGCGCCGCTCGTGCAGGGGCGCAGGTTGGAGCGCGTGGAGATCCTCGACGCGCGCTGGTCGCGGCCGCTCGCGCCGCAGGAACTCGCCGATGCGCTTCAGGGACGGCGGGTTGAGAGGCTCGGAAGGCGGGGCAAGTACTTGGTGTGGGGCCTCGAGGAGGACGTGCATCTCGTCCAGCACTTGCGGATGACCGGCGCCGTGCTGTGCGATCCCGATCCCGAGCCATCACATACTCGCGTGCGCGTCGAGCTCGGCCGGGGACGGCGGCTGGCGATCGTCGACCCGCGCCGGTTTGGCACTGGCGAGCTGTTGCTGGGTGGGGAGGCATTGGATGCGTTTTTCGCGGCCCGTCTGGGGCTGGAGCCGCTGGACGAGCTGTTTACCGCCGAGCACCTGCGCGGACAGGCACGCGGGCGCACCGGGCCGGTGAAGTCGTTCCTGCTCGACCAGCGTCGCATCGCCGGCGTGGGAAACATCTACGCCGACGAGGCGCTATTCCGGGCAGGTATCCACCCGCTGCGACCCGCTGGACGGCTGTCGAAGGAGCAGTATGCGCGCCTGCGCGAGACGACGATCGCCTCGCTGCACGATGGCATCGAGGCGCGCGGGGCAACGATCGACGACTTCCGCCACGTTGACGGCGTGCGTGGGTCCTTCCAGAACCAGTTCCTCGTGCACCGGCGCGAGGGGGAGCCCTGCGGGACATGCGGGACGACGATCGTGAAGATGGTCGTGGCGGGGCGGGGAACCTACGTGTGTGAGACCTGTCAGCCGCGACCCCGGCGGCGGCGCGGGCGCCCGTAGAGTCCGGCGCTCAGGCGGCTGTCTGATCTTCGATCAGCAGCTCGTCCAGGCGACCGGTCGCGGCGGCGGCTTGGACCTCGGTGAAGCCGCCCAGCAGCTCTCCGCCGACGATCACCTGAGGGAAAGTCATCATCCCCGTTTGCCGCGCAAGCTCCATGCGGCCCTCGGGATCCTTCGACAGGTTGACCTCGGAGAACTCGACTCCACGTGCTCTCAAGAGGCCCTTCACGCGGGTGCAGAAAGGACAAGGCTCAGTCGTATAGATAGTTATATTACTCATTACTTCATAAAGTATAGCAAGGTCGTTGCGGGCACTTACGATGCGTCAACCCCCGATGTGGAGGCTGTCGTTGACACGAGGGGATACCGCCGCCCGCGACCATAGACTCGCCTGGACCGATGGCAGGACCCGTAAAGACTGAGGCTGTGGTGCTGCGCTCGATGCGCTATGGGGAGGCTGATCGCATCCTGCACGTGTACACGCCCCACCGCGGGAGGATCAGCGCGATAGCGAAGGGCGTCAGGCGCACGCGCAGCCGCTTCGGCGGCCGTCTTGAGCCGTTTTTCCGCCTGCGGATGGACCTGCACGAGGGACGTAGCGATCTGCTGACGGTCACTGGCGCCCAGACGGTCGATGCTTACCCGCGCCTGCGCGGGAATGCCCGTGCGCTGGACAGCGCCGCGCGCGCGTGTGACGCGGTGGGACGGCTGTTCGAGACCTCCGAGCCGCACCCAGGAGTCTTCAATCTGCTCTGCCGTCATCTCGCGCTGCTCGACGAGCAGGCCGCCGGTGAGGGGCGAGGTGCCGGCGGATCTCCGACCACCGATCCGGGGTCATCCGATCTCCGATCAGCCAGCGGATCGGCGAGCGGACGTGCGGGCGCGTTGGCGTTCCGCTTGAAGCTGCTGCTCGCGGCGGGCCTGGCTCCCGCGCTCGGCGCGTGCGCGTGCTGCGGAGAGCGCGAGCACTTGGTCGGGTTCTCCGGCTCGGCCGGTGGAGTCGTTTGCGGGGCGTGCGAGGCAGCGTCATTTCCGCTCGGCGAGGCGGCATACGGCTTCATGACCGAGGTGCTCGGACGCTCCCTGACGGAGACCCCAGACGCGCCAGATCCGGCGCTTGGCCAGGTCGAACGGGCGATCTCCGAGACGCTCGAGCACCACGCGCATCTACGCTTGATGGGAGTATCGTGAGCGGCATGGATGAGGGTTTGCCGATCGCGTATGAGGTGCTTGACAAGAACGTGCCAGTGCTCGCCTCCGACGGCGAGCAGGTGGGCACGGTCCATCACGTCGTCGCGGCGCCCGAGAAGGACATCTTCCACGGCCTCGTGATCAACACGCCCCAGCATGGACGGCGGTTCGTGGAGGCGGCCGATGTGGCGGCGCTGCACGAACACGGTGTGGATCTTCGTATCGACTCGGCCGCGGCGGCGAATCTGCCCGAGCCGGGCGGTGGTGCGCCTGTGTACGACGAGGATCCGGGCGAGATGAAGGGCTGGCACCACTGGCTGCACGAGGCCGGCCTGCGCGGCGACTGGAAACGCGAGCGCTGACGTTCCAGCGCAGGCGAGCGGGTCAGCGCAGGCGAGCGTCCCGAATCGACCACGATCGATCGAGCGAGCCCCCGACCGCCGAAGCCGCTGCCACAATCGAAAGATGAGCCTGGCCAAGCAGAGAGACACGGTCGCGAACGTCTTCGCCGACCGCCAGCGCGAGTTGGAGGAGCGCACCCTGTCTCCGCTCGCGGCGCGCTCCTACCCGTCACGTCGCGCCCGGCCGGAGGAGGACTGTGCGCTGCGCACGCCGTTTCAGCGCGATCGCGACAGGATCGTGCACTGCAAGGCGTTTCGCCGGCTGAAGCACAAGACACAGGTGTTCGTGGCGCCTCAGGGCGACCACTACCGCACGCGACTGACGCACACGCTCGAGGTCACCACGATCTCGCGCACGGTGGCCCGCGCGCTGCGCTTGAACGAGGATCTGGTCGAGGCGATCGGTCTCGGCCACGACTTGGGGCACCCACCCTTCGGGCATATCGGCGAGGAGGTGCTCGACAACTGTCTGAAAGAGCGCTTTGGTGTGGGCTTCCGCCACTACGAGCACTCGTTGCGGGTGGTAGAGCACTTGGAGCGCGACGGCGTGGGGCTGAACTTGACCGATCAGGTGCGTCAGGGGATCGTCGGTCACTCCAGCCGCGCGCCGCTGCCGGAGACGCTCGAGGGCCGGATCGTGCGAGTGATGGACCGTGTGGCCTACATAAACCACGACATCGATGACGCGATACGCGCAGGACTGCTTCGCGAGGAGGATCTCCCAGAGGAGCCGATCGCCGTGCTCGGCTCCAGCGGATCGACGCGGATCGACGCGCTGGTGCACGACATGGTCGAGCACTCAGAGCTCGCGGGCGACATCGTCCAGGGAAACGTGGCGCAAGCGGCGATGAGCGAGCTGCGGGATTTCATGTTCGAGCGTGTCTACCTCGGGCCCGCCGTGCGCGCTGAGCACGCGAAGATCGCCGGAGTGCTGCGGAGGCTGTTCGAGCACTACGTCGAGCACCCCGAGCTGCTGCCTGCCCCCGGCGCAGGGCACGAAGAGGATGACCTGGCTCGGCGCGTGACGGACTACCTGGCGGGCATGACCGACCGGTACTGCATCAGGGAGTACACCGAGCTCG
>OBLU010003740.1_pt1 | contig 13769 bp, 14 predicted proteins | sample 1518681 | NCBI WGS metagenome assembly OBLU01 (sample SAMEA3539304, study PRJEB22396) | soil metagenome | biome: tundra; feature: field; material: soil | place: USA | collected 2010-05 | depth 0.15 m
ACACCTAAATCCTTTAAATTTCAGGGAGTTAGGACGCGCTCGCCCGCTACCACGACCGTCGAGTCGAGTTCGTGCACCAAGTCAATGCGCGCCTTGGAAGGATCGCCGGGATTCATCATCCGGGCGATGGATTTCACCGTGTCGCCGGGCTGCACGACAAATACCATGCCCGGAGCCAGCGACGCCTTGTTGCTCAGATCGCTCGAAAGTCCGTCGCCCGCCACGCCGCCGAAGGCCACGCCCGGCAGCGCGAGAATGGTGAGCCCCGCCAACAACGCCAGCACAACAAAAGTGCGACGACGGCGCCTCATCATGAGCGCTCGTGCGGCACGGCGCCGAGCTAAAGGGGGGCCATTTCGTTTTGGCTGCGGTGCGCTGTTGAAGCTGACTAGCCGTAGCTGGGGCCGACCTTCTGCTGCTTGTGAACCTTCACCTTCGACCATCTCGACTGCAGCCATTTCCGACACCCCTGACTAGAACGAACACCTGTTCGTACATAATAAAGCGAACAGGTGTTCGTTGCAAGTTTTTTTTGAGTACCAAACCCCAGTCCAGGGCTGGATTTAACCTCCATCGGGCAAATCGGACCGACGCGAGGTCTCTTCTAATCCTGCCGCAACGAAATTGGAACGGCTCCGGTCAACGAACGCAATTCCACAAACGACGTACAAAAGACGGCGTTAGGAGTGCCACAGGCCGCCCATACTCGTTCAAAGTCCGCCAGTGAGTTGTCGATAAGACACTGAATCGGTTGGGGCCAACCGACGGGCGATACTCCCCCGACCGACTGGCCCGTTGCGTCGCGCACTTCATCGGGCGTTGCCTGGCGTACGGAAGAAGCACCCAGGTGTTGGCGTAGTTTCTCAGTGTCGACGCGAAAGGCTCCGCTCTTTAGGACCACTACTGGTTCCTCGTCAGCCATAAATACCAGCGTGCTGGCGATCGCACCGACCTCACACTGAAGGGCCGCCGCGGCGTCCGCGGCGGTCTTAGTCGGAACGGTGAACTCACGAAAAGGACCGCTCACGCCGCGAGCCTTGAGAACATCGACCACCCGCTGGGCGCTGGGGTGTAGTTCTTGCGCGCCCGGCATGGCTAGTTATTCGCCTTCGACCGATTCACCTAGGTAGACCGCGCGCACCCGTTCGTCGTGCAGCAAGTTAAGCGCCGTGTCGCCAAAGACAATCCGACCGTTCTCCATCACGTAGCCCCGATCAGCCAGGCGCAGGGCCTGCGAGGCGTTCTGCTCGACAATAAGTACGGTCGTACCACTGTCGCGAATTTCACCAATGATCCTAAAGATCATCTCTACGATCATGGGTGCTAGACCCATGGAAGGTTCGTCCAGGAGAAGTAGGCGGGGCTTGGCCATGAGGGCGCGGCCGATGGCGAGCATCTGCTGCTCGCCGCCGGAGAGATTGCCGCCCAATTGCTTACGACGCTCCTTCAAAATGGGGAACGTTTCGTACATTCTGTCGGTGTCATCGCTGTAGGAGCCGTGACGAACGAAGGCGCCCATTTCCAAATTCTCTTCTACCGTCATTTGGGGAAAGATGCGTCGGCCCTCGGGCACGTGGCTAATGCCCAAAGCGCTGAACTGGTGGGCCTTGGTGTTAGTGACGTCCTGATCTTCAAAAGAAATGCTGCCGCTCGACGGGGCGTGCAGTCCCGACAACATGCGTAACGTCGTGGTCTTGCCGGCGCCGTTGGCTCCCAGCAAGGTCACGATCTCTCCTTCTTCGACGTTGAAGGAGATCCCGTGCAGGGCCGTAATGGCGCCGTAGCGCACCACCGCGTCTCGTACCTCCAGCATTACGTTTGACCCTTCATCTCTTCGACCGAAGAGCCGAGGTAGGCCTCGATCACCGCGGGATTAGCCCGGATCTCCGTGGGCGTGCCTTCGGCGATGACGCTGCCGAAGTTCAGCACGTAAAGCCGCTCGGCCAGTGACATCACCAGTTTCATGTCGTGCTCAATGAGCAGGATCGACACGCCCATGTCGTCACGGACCTTGCGAATCAAATTGGCCAGTCCCAGTTTTTCCGAAGGGTTCGTGCCGGCCGCCGGCTCGTCGAGCAGAAGCACCTGGGGCTTGGTGGCCAGTCCCCTCGCGATCTCCAGTCGACGACGATCGCCGTAGGAGAGCGAGGCCGAAAGGGTGTTGGCCTTGTCACGAAGTCCCACGAAGTCCAGCAATCGTACCGTATCGGCATCGGATTGCTTTTCGTCGCGCCGGGTCCGCGGGCCCTTCACCATAGCGCCGATGACCCCAAAGCCGTGATGCGACTCGGCGCCGATCTTCACGTTTTCGAAGGTGGTCAAAGCACTGAACATGCGCGACGCTTGAAAGGTTCGAGCGACGCCGACGGCACTGACGCGATGAGGCTTTCGGCCGATGATGGAGATGGGCTTAGCGTCTCGGCCCGAAAACATGATGGTGCCTTCTTGCGGTTCGTAGACGCCGGTCAGTGAGTTGAACAGCGAAGTCTTACCGGCGCCATTGGGCCCAATGACGGCCAGTATCTCCCCGCGGTCCTGATGCAAACTGACGTCATTCAGCGAGACCACGCCACCGAAGCGCAGGCTGACGTTCTGCACGTCAAAAATCTTGTCATCGCTCATCGCGAATCTCCGGTCAACACTTCATCCATGTGACCCTCGCCCGCTTCGGCCAGGCCAATCTCTCGTCGTCGTCGACGCGACGGGATCAGGCCGGCCGGTCGGAAGATCATCATGACGACCAACAACGCGCCGATGTAGATGTAGAGGTCCGAATTCTGGAATCCCGACGGCGGCGAGTGCAGCAAATACATCGATATGGTCTGAATCACGATGGCGCCCACTACGACGCCGGCGATCGAACCCATGCCACCGAAAATCACCAGGACGAGGACGTTGATGGAGACCTGCAGGGTGAACGTCTGAGGAAAAATGAAGTTGGATTGCGCGGCCGTGATCACGCCCGCGAAACCGGCGCTGGCCGCGCCAATCGCGAAGGCCATAACTTTGTACTTCAAAGGATTGATGCCCACCGACTCCGCGGCCACTTCATCCTCGCGGATGGCCGTCCAGGCCCGGCCCACCCGCGAATGTTCGAGCAAGGAGAAGACCACGATGAAGAGGATGACGAAGCCCAACGCGAGGTAGTAGTACGGCACTGGCAAAAGGGTCCAGTGATATTTAATCGGCCCCACGTCGATAGAGAAATGAGGAATGGGGACCTTTCCAGTGGACCCTCCCGAACCGTACGATCCGCCGGTAATGCCGTAGAGATTGTTAGCGAAGATGGTGACGATTTCCCCGAAGCCCAAGGTCACGATCGCGAGGTAGTCACCGCGGAGACGCAACGTGGGCGTGCCTAACAAGACGCCGGCCAGCATGACCACGATGATGGCGACCGGGATGGCGTAGAAGGGATTGAGGTGGATGCCGAAGAGTGCGGGTGTCGGCAGAGCGCCGGTGACCCAGGCCGTGGTGTAAGCACCGATGGCGTAAAAGGCCACGAAGCCCAGGTCCAAGAGACCGGCGAAACCAACGACCACGTTAAGACCAATAGCCAGCAAGACATAGACGGCGATCTCTTCGACCATCACGCTCTGCCAATAGGGATCGGTCTCGACGAGAGGCAACACAATGGCCACCGCGAGAAGTACGGCCAGCAGTCCCCACTGGACCGGCTTGTGCTTAGTGGCCGCTCGGGGCAGCGCGGTGATCGTGGCGTAGCCGGCTTTGATCTGGGACCCCCTCGAAAGCCACAGCGTCCAGACGCCGAACATTACAAGGCCGAAGACCAAGAACAGCAGCCAGCGTTGGCCGGCGAAAAGGCCGAAGAAGGAGGCTTTTTCGGTGAAAGATCCATTAATTCCAGCCAACGGCGTCGCCGTGCTGCCGGGAGGGCCAGTCATCACTTCGAGTAATGCCATCACGACGAGCGACGTCACCAATCGGCGTGTTTCGGGTCTGCGCCACAGAGCGATCACTAGGCCGACCTCCCCAAGCGCTCACCCAGTATTCCGGTAGGACGCACGAGCAGTACGAGCACCAAGATTCCGAAGGCCACCACGTCGATGTACGCGGCCTGCACGAAGGCGTACGAAAGGCTCTCGGCTACTCCCAGCAGGAGTCCACCAAGTACCGCACCGCGAAGGTTGCCGATGCCGCCCAAGACGGCAGCGGTGAAGGCCTTGAGGGCCGGCACAAATCCCATGGTGTACACCACGCCACTGCCCAATCCGAAGAGGAAGCCGGCCGCTCCGCCGAGCGCTCCGCCGAGAATGAACGTCAACGCAATCGTGCGATCGATATTGACGCCCATGAGCGACGCGGTTTCGGCGTCTTGAGCCACGGCTCGAATGCTTCGACCCAGTTTCGTTTTGGCCACCAATCGATCCAGCGATACGAGCATGATCACGCCGGCAATCAATATGACGATGTAGTACAGCTGCACCGGTGCGCCAAAGACTCTGAAAACAATGTGGTTGATATAAGGCTGTGGCATCGCGATGTTGTAGCGACCGAATTCTTTGCCCGCCAGGTTGAACATGAAGTACGACGCCCCGATCGCACTAATGAGATAGGCCAGTTTGGGGGCGTGTCGTTTTCGAAGCGGACGGTACGCGACCCGTTCCAGCGCGGTTGCCACCAGAGCGCCGGCGGTGCCCCCCACCAGGACGCCCACCACGATGAAACCAACGGTGGCGATTCCGCTTGGTACCGACGTGCCGATCATGGCCTTCATTACGAAGTAACTGGCGAAGCCTCCGGTCATGAAAATCTCGGAGTGCGCGAAGTTGATCAGGCGCAACACGCCGTAGACCAAGGTGTAGCCAATTGCCACCATGCCATACAGAAAACCGGTGGCTAGACCACCGACGAGTAGGCTCCAAAACTCCAGGCGCAGTGTGGCGAAGTGACTCGTCAAATAGTGACCGAAGGCGCCCAATGCTTCCCCTTAAGAATTTGTAGCGGTGAGAAAGTGTAGGTCAAAACGAGAGGCCGGGGGCAATTCGCCCCCGGCCTCTCGCAATAACATCGATACCGGTTTAGCTGTGGCCGATCGAGTTGATCGTAGCGCCAGCAACCTGGCCAAAGTCAACGACCGACGAACGGGTCAAGTCGCCGTTGCCCTGGAACTTAATGGTTCCAGTGACACCCTTGAAGGTGAGCTTGTGCAACTCAACAATGAGTGACTTGCGCAATGACTTCAGGTTCGTCGACAACTTGACCTTGCCCATTGCGGCAATGACCATGTTGGTCGCGTCGTAGGACTGGGCGGCGTACGTAGCGTTGTTCGCGGTGAAGTGCGAAAGTGCCTTGTACTCGGAGGCCAATTTTCCGGTCAAGTTCGAGTTGCCACCGCCGGCCTCACTGAGGTAGACGTTGTTCGCTGCTGCCGCTGGCGTGGTGCCGGCGATCAACGCAGTGGACCATGATCCATCACCCGACATGACCGTTCCCTTGTAGCCAGCGCTCGATAGCGCACCCAGCAAGAGACCGAAGTCGCAGTAGTAACCGCCGTAGAACAAACCAGAAGGGTTGCTCGCGACGATCTGTGTGGCGGCGGCCGTGTACTCAGAAACTGAAGCCGTGCCTCCACATGAACCCGTCTCGGGGTAGGTGTTGGGGGTAACCGTTGCGCCATCGGCGGTCGCCTGCTTGGCAACAACCGCAGCCAAACCGGCACCGTAGAACGAACCGTCGTTAATCACGGCGAGCGTCTTAGTCGAGTGCGTCTTGACAAGGAAGTCAGCGTCAGCGGCGCCCTGAACGTCGTCACCCGCAACTACGCGCATGAAGTTGTTCTGGGTTCCCTTGGCCAACGCGGCAGCCGTAGCCGAAGGGCTTACGGTCGCGATGTCGGCAGCCGAATAGTAGGGCTCAGCGGCTTCGGTAGCGCCGGAGAACGCGGGGCCGACCACGGCCACGAGCTTCTTGTTCGCTACGGCGGCCTGCGCCTGAGCGGGCGACAAAGTACCCGAACCCTGGTCGTCGAACTGGGCCAACTTCAACTTAAAGGGAAGTTTGCCGGTCGCATTGGCGTTATTAATGGCCAACTGGACCGCAAAAATCATGTTCAAACCGAGCTGCTGGTTTCCACCAGAAAGCGGACCTTCATAACCGATGACGTACGTGGGCTTCGTCGAGGCACCAGAAGTTGATGCGAAGCCGGCTAACGGCACCACCATCAACAGCAGGGCACCTGACGCGACCGCAGCCACCGTCTTGTTTAAACGAAACTTCACTGTTTCGTCCTCCTCAACTGTGTAATCTGTTTCCCAACCGATCTCCGTCACTTCACCTGAGTGTCACGAAGAAAGACCTGAAGTGGAACTTTTAGCCACTTTGGCTATCGCAGAACAGTAGCAGCCGTTTTATGGCTTTTTAAGCCACCGTTACCTCATCGTAATATTTTGACACCACCCGAAAAAGCGAACAGGTGTTTGATTTCACTCAACAGGTCGGCTAGTCTACGAACAACTGTTCGTCCTTGGAGGATTTCTCATGGCTGAAGTTCTGACCCCGATGCGTCGCCAAATTTTGGAGTTCATCATCACGTGTCAACGCGAGAGAAACTTCCCGCCGACTATCCGTGAAATTGGCGATCACGTGGGCCTTAAGTCACCGGCGACCGTAGCCAATCACATTGAAGTGTTAAAGACGGCTGGCTACATTCAGAAAAATGCTCAACAGCCGCGCACGCTCACCGTGCGACTCGACGTCGAAAACCCCGCTCCCGATCAGCACATCCGCTACATTCCTTTCGTCGGCGACGTCGCTGCCGGAACGGGCGTACTGGCCCTAGAACACGGTCACGAACTCATGTCGATTCCCGAGCAGTTCGCGGGACGCGGCGACAGTTTTGTGTTGCAGGTACGAGGCGACTCGATGATCGAGGCCGGCATTCTGCCCGGCGACTTCGTCGTCGTAGAGCGTCAGAGCACGGCCAACAAGGGAGAAATTGTGGTGGCCGGGATTCCCGACGATGAGGCCACGGTGAAGCGCTACTTTCCTCAAGGTTCCCGCGTCGTCTTGAAGCCCGAGAACTCTCAACTCGAGCCGCTGGAATTCAGCGCCTCCGACGTGGTGATTTTCGGTCGCGTGATCTCGGTCTTGAGAAGTTATTAGGTCTTCGAAGCGCCAACGTCGCTAGCGCGGGACTTTCGACGCGTCGCACAAAGTCTTTTACTTCAGCCACTCGCGGAGAACCTGAGCGAAACCATCAAGTTCGCTCAGCGTCACGAACTCGTCGCTGCGATGAGCTAATAGGGGGTCGCCGGCGCCAAAATTGGTCGCGGGCACACCCAACTCGGCGAACGTGGCCACGTCAGTCCATCCCATTTTGCCGCGGGGAGTTTGCTTCGTCAGAGCAACCAGCGCGCGTAAGTGGTCGTTATGGAGCGAGGGAAGAGCAGCGGGAGCCCAATCAATCACTTCCATAACGTCATCTTCCTCGAGACAGCCGCCAAGAAAGCCCCGCAACCAGGAAAACGCCTCATCGCGCGTGCGGTCTGGCGCCACCCGGTGGTTAAGCGTGCAGTTGGCCAGATCGGGTACGACGTTCGGGGCGACGCCGCCGCCCACGCTGACCGCTTGCAGTTGTTCGGTGAAGTCCACTCCATCAATCGATACCGTTCGCGGTTCGTACGAAGCGATTCGGTACAGCAGGCTGCCGAGACGGTGCAGGGCGTTTCTCCCCGCAAAAGGTCGTGCCGTGTGTGCGCGCTTTCCGTTCAGTTCCACGCCGACGCGCAAGGAGCCTTGACATCCCGCCTCCACCACTCCCCCGGTTGGTTCGGCCAGTATCGCCACGTCGGCCCTCAAGAGATCCGGTCGTAGCTGGGCCAGTTCGAGCAGCCCCGACTCCGCGCGGGCGATCTCTTCGCGGGCGTAAAAAACCCAGGAAACCTCTACCGAGCGAGAGGTGCTCTGCTTGGCCATCTCTAGCATCACCGAGAGTGAGCCCTTCATGTCGCACGCTCCCAGGCCACGAAGTTCGCTGCCCACGATGAGGGCTTCGCCCACGTCACCGGGCACCGTGTCAAGGTGGCCCGCCACCAAGAGCCGAGTGCCGTGCATCCCGGTCGTGCGCGCCACCACGTTGTCGCCAATGCGCTCCACGTCGAGCGACGGGTTCACCCGTAGTTGGTTTTCCACCAGACTCGCCAAGGCGGCCTCGTTTCGACTGACCGAGTCGATCGCCACCAGGGTCAACGCCTCGTCGAGACGACTCACGTGGCTACGCCGTGGTCGCGGAGAATGTCATTGAGGGCGACCTTGTTGTGCCGTTCGCCCTCGTCCATGCGCCGGATGATCAGCACGCAGGGCAAGAAGTACTCGCCCCCGGGAAACTCGCGACGGCGGCTGGCCGACACCGCGACGCAGTAGTCGGGCACGTAGCCCCGTGAGACCTCTTCACCGGTCTCGGCGTCAATGACCGGGATCGAAGGATTGAGAATCGTTCCGGCTCCCAGGACCGAGCCCCGTCCCACCCGCGCCCCATCGACGACCATGCAACGGCTGCCAATGAAGGCGTCGTCTTCTATCACGACCGGCACCGCATTGGCCGGCTCCAACACTCCGCCAATGCCCACGCCCCCGGCGAGGTGCACGTTGGCGCCAATCTGGGCACAACTTCCCACCGTGGTCCACGTATCGACCATGGTGGCAGCGCCGACCCAGGCTCCAATGTTCACGAAGCTGGGCATCAAGACCACGCCGGGACTGAGGTAGCTCCCCCGCCGGGCCACCGCGCCGGGCACCACGCGCACCCCGCGCCGTTCGTAGTCACGCTTCAGATCAAGCTTGTCCAGATACTCGAAGGGGCCGGACTCACTGGCTTCGAAACCCCGCAATCGAAAGAGCAGCAGGATTGCCTTCTTCAGCCACAGGTGCACGACCACCTCGCCGCCGCTCGAGACCTCGGCCACCCGTAGCTGACCATCATCGAGTTTGGTGATGACGAGCTCCACGTCGCGACGGGCCTCGACATTATCAGGAGTCATTTCGCCGATTTGCTCGTACCACCGATCGATACGGGTCTCTAGCGAACTCATAGGACCATGGTACTGGCGAGGTAGTTAGCCGCCTCGCAGTCTCGAGGCGGCGAGGGCCAACCGATCATCGGGCTGGACTACGGCGAGACGAACAAAGTTCGCACCGGCCTCGCCGTACAGTTCGCCGGGACTGACAATGAGTCCGGAGCATTCCGCGAGCAGTGCCGCGAGCTGCCATCCATCCATTCCTTCTTTCGAACACCAAAGGTAGAACGAGCCTTGCGGAAAAGGCGCCTCGACGTCGAGCGATTGCAGGGCGCTGCTCAGCAGTTCTAAGCGGGACCGGTAGACGGCGCGCTGTACGTTGACGTGCTCGTCGTCACGGTAGGCCACGGCGACGGCCGCTTGGACCGGTCCGGGTACCATGAAACCGGCGTGTTGACGTACGGAACGAAGGTACGAAACTATCTCGGGGTCGCCGGCGTAGAAACCGGCCCGCGCACCGGCGAGATTGGACCGCTTGGAGACCGAATGCACCGCCAATAGACCGTCAAATCCATGTTCGAGAATGGAACGGGGTCGTCCCTCCCAGGTGTACTCGGCGTAGCACTCGTCGCTGGCGATGAGCACTCCGTGATGACGTCCCCACGACGCCACGCTCTCGAGATCGTCCAACACGCCGGTGGGATTGGACGGAGAATTGGACCACAGGACCAGGGCGCGACTGCGATCGTCGGGTCCAATCGAGTCGAGGTCCAGGCGGCCTTCGCTCATGGCCACCGGCACTGATCGCAGCCCCGCCAGCGTGGCTCCCATGGCGTAGGTCGGATAGCTGATCGAAGGAAAGAGCACCGTGTCGCGTTCGGGAGTACGCAGGTGCAGATAACCCGAAATGGTGGCCACGAACTCCTTGGTCCCGACGCAGGCGGCCAACTCGTCAATGGTTAACGTCACCGCGAAGCGACGTTCCATCCACTCCGCGCAGGCCGCGCGGAAGTCAGCCGATCCGGCCGACGCGGGATAGCCCCGAGCGCCCACCGCGCGCGCCAGTTCAGCCAACGCCGCAGCCGGCGGTGGGTCGACCGGCGTGCCGATGGAACAATCGATCGGTCCGCCATCATGGTGGGCGGCAATCTTCTTTAAACCTTCGAGGCGTTCGTAAGGATAGGGCGGCGGGGTGAAACTCACGGCGCCACTCGCCACTCGCTAAATCGAGCCATCCCCACCGGGTCTAACACCACGTGGACCACCACACTGTCGTCGCTAAAAGAGGTCTCGATAACTTCACCCTCGCGATGCGCCGCCGCCAACAGGTCGCCACGGTCCAGGGGAAGGTGCAGCGTGACCACTCGATCGTTGGTGCGCAGGCGATCGCCGATCGTGCCAATCACTTCGTCGAGATTTTCACCGGTGAGCGCGGACACGCAGACGCTGCCTTCGTAGAGTTTGGAAAGTTCGCTGGCCCGCGAGTCCGGAAGATCGGCCTTGTTAAAAACCAGCAGTTCCGGGACGCCGTCCGCGTCAATCTCGTGCAGGACCTCGCGCACGGCCGCTATTTGATGCTCGGCGTTGTCGCTGTCGCCGTCGACGACGTGGACCAACAGGTCGGCCAACTGCACCGACTTGAGCGTGCTCATGAAGGCCTTGACGAGTTCATGGGGCAGATTCGAAATAAAACCAACCGTGTCGGTGAAGAGCACCGTTTCGCCGCCCGGCAATTGGCGCTGACGGGTGCGGGGATCCAGGGTGGCGAAGAGACGGTCCTCCACCTCGACCCCGGCGTCGGTTAAGGCGTTTAACATCGACGATTTGCCGGCGTTGGTGTAGCCCACCAGCGTCACCTCACGATGACGACCCCGGGCTCGACCCTGACGCTGGACCCCGCGAGTGCGGTCGATCTGTTTCAGTTCGCTTTGGATGTGGTGAATGCGGTGCACCAAACGACGGCGATCTACTTCCAGTTGGGTCTCACCGGGTCCGCGGGTGCCAATGCCACCGGCCTGTTGGGAAAGCGAACCGTCGGCTCGACGCAGACGAGGAAGCCGGTACTTCAGCAAGGCCAACTCGACTTGCGCCTTGCCCTCGGGCGTGCGGGCGTTTTGGGCGAAGATGTCCAGAATCACGGCCGTGCGGTCGATGGCGGTTCTGCCCAGAATCTTTTCTAAATTGCGTTGCTGGGCCGGCGAAAGGTTGTGTTCGAAAACCACCGTGTCCGAGTCCACGGCTAGACAGATCTCGCGCAACTCGTGGACTTTGCCCGAACCCAGAAAGGTGGCCGGATCGGGTGACTCTCGGCGCTGCACGATTCGCGCCACGACGTCGGCACCCGCGGTGTCGGCCAGCAGAGCCAGCTCGTCGAGCTGCCGATCAAGTTCATCGGGCGTGACACCAGGGAACAACACCCCCACCAGGACAATCCGTTCCCGAAAGGTGCGATCGATCAGGGTGCTGGGGATATCCGTCAAGCTTCGAGCCACTCCACGTGGGCAATGAACTGCACCGGACCGCTCAAGATCGCCTGAGCGCCGTCAAGCTGGACGCGCAGGGGTCCACCGGGATTGTCAACCACCACGTCGCGGTCGCAAAGCCCCTCGCGATGAAAAACCGCCACCGCCGCGCACGAACCGGTGCCACACGCTAACGTCCAGCCGACCCCGCGTTCGATGACGCTCATTTGCAAATGACCTTTGTCGATCACCGTCACGAATTCGACGTTGGCGCCATCTTCCAAGCTCGACATTCTCGAGGCGATCGCTTCACGCTGTGCGTTCGGCCATCCGACGTCATCGACCACCACCACGTGCGGGTTGCCCACGTTGGCGACCCCCAATGCGCCTTCGAGATCGTGACCGAAGGTCACCTCGCCCATGGCAACGCCGCCGTACCCGGCGTCGCCGTCCATGTCGAGCGTCACCGTACGAAGCCCGGCTCCGGTACGCACCTCTAGCGAGTTCCACGTCGCCCGGGTGACGTGACGCACGGCGGCGACCAGGCAACGGATGCCATTGCCCGACATCTCGGCCACCGAGCCGTCGGCGTTATAGAGATCCATCGTCACCGGGTCGCCCAACGTCGCGACCATCAATCCGTCCGCGCCCACGCCGGTGGCTCGCTGGCAGACCGCCTTAGCCCGCTCGCCGTTCCACCACGTGGCGGCGCCGTCGCTAACCACGTCGACGAGAAAGTCGTTTCCCGCCCCGTGCCACTTTTGAAGAGTTCGTAAGGTCACCGATGATTAGTCTCGCACGAAGCCGTCGGGGCTTCCAAGTACTTGCGTTATGCGTTGACCGGCCCGTGGGGGGTCGTCAAACCACTCGATACGCGGATCGCGCTGGAACCAGGAACGCTGGCGCCGAGCCAGACGTCGACTCTGCGTTACTGCCTCGATGACGCACCCGTCCAGCGGCGCGCCCTGTTCAAGGTGACGAAGCAGTTCCCGGTAACCCACGGCCTGGCGGGCGGTGCGGCTCAGTCCGCCCGGAGCCTGCGCCAACGCGGCCACTTCGTCGAGCAGTCCTTGGTCGAGCCAGGTGTGAAAGCGCGCGGCGATGCGCTCATCGAGCGTCTCGAAATCGCAACTAAGTCCGACCTGGACCACGCGTACGGGACCGTAAGTCCGCAGCCCCGCGCCGTACGAGGAGAAGGGCCGTCCACTTCCGAGGGTCACTTCCAGAGCCCGTACGATGCGTCGGGAGTTGGTGGGCTCCATGCGGCTCGTCGCGAGTGGGTCAAGATCACGCAACTGCGCGTACAGATCAGCCAGTTCCTCGCGAGCGCGCAACTCCAAGGCGGCGCGCAACTGCGGATACTGCGAGGGAATTTCGAAGTTATCGAGAATGGCCCGACCGTAGAGACCGGTGCCGCCCACGTAGAGCACCGCGCCGGCGCGCATCCACACGTCATCGGCAGCGTCGCGGGCGGCTGCCTGATAAGCGGCGACGGTGAACTCTTCGCTGGGCTCGATGAGATCGAGCAGGTGATAGCCGACCTCGCCACGTTGGGCTTGAGTGGGCTTGGCGGTGCCGAGGTCCATACCTCGATAGACGGTCATGGCGTCCACGGCGAGTATTTCAACCTCACCGTCGCTCTGAAGCGCGAGTTGGTGGGCCAGGGCCGATTTGCCCGAGGCCGTCGGGCCCACCAGTGCAACGGCCATACCGCCGTGGTTCATCACGAGTGCAACAGTGGTATTCGTACTTTGTGGCGTGGTGGTCGCACCACCGATGAGAGTTCGCCGAGGAGGTGGTAGGGCGCGCCGTGCACCACGTCAACCAAGGCCAGCGAACCGGCCCGCACTGACTCGCCCACCGGAAAGTGGATGAGCTTTCCCTGGCGAGTTCGACCGGACAGCAGCATCGCACAGTTGCGCCGTGAGGGCCCTTCAACGAGCACCTCTTCACGCCGCCCCACGCGCGCCTCGTGCTTGCGCAGTGCCGAGCGGTCGAGCACGGACTTGAGCCGTTCGAAGCGCTCCTTGATCACCTCACCGGCGACGAAATCATTGGTCATCGCGGCAGCCCGTGTGCCGGGACGGGGCGAAAAAATGAACGTGTACGCCGAGTCGAACTCCGCGGCGGCGACCACCTCGAGCGTTTCGGCAAACTCGTCCTCGGTCTCACCGGGGAATCCCACGATGAGGTCAGTGGTCACGGCTAGGTCTTCAATCGCTTCACGGGCGTCGCTTAGGCGCCGCAAATAGCGCTCCACGGTGTAGCCCCGTCGCATCGCGGTAAGTACCCGGTTGGAACCCGACTGCAGGGGCAGGTGCAGTTGATT
>OBLU010003741.1_pt1 | contig 13768 bp, 10 predicted proteins | sample 1518681 | NCBI WGS metagenome assembly OBLU01 (sample SAMEA3539304, study PRJEB22396) | soil metagenome | biome: tundra; feature: field; material: soil | place: USA | collected 2010-05 | depth 0.15 m
CGGCTACACCATCCTCGAGGTCTCCCGCACCGGCCGCATGGCCATGCGCCGCGGCGTCCACACCAGCGCCGTCCTCAAAGCCCTCGGATCGCCCAACGGCAGCGCCACCGCCGGCCCAGCGCCACGCCCCAAACTCTCCAACGCCGAAATCATCCCCGACCAGTTCCCCGGCCTCGAAGAAGAAGAGGAATAAGAAAAGAGCGACCGCGGATGACACGGATCAACGCGGATAAACACAACAAGAGAGAAGGCCCTATCGCTTTTGATCCGCGGTCATCCGCGTAAATCCGTGGTCGGTCTTTCGCTCTTTGATCGGTTCAATCGGTGTAAATCGGTGTTAAGCCTTCACTCTCAGCTACCATATACATACAAAGGAAAACGAACACTCATGGCAAAGACTTACCACGACGCAGACGCAGACCTCTCACTGATCCAGGCGAAGAAAGTCGCCATCATCGGCTACGGCTCGCAGGGCCACGCCCACGCCCTCAACCTCAAGGACTCCGGCGTCGACGTGCGCGTCGGCCTCCGCCCCGACTCCGCCAACGTCGACCGCGCCCGCAAGGCCGGCCTTGTGGTCGGCACCGTCGCCGAAGTCAGCAAATGGGCCGACGTCATCATGAACCTCACCCCCGATCAGACCGCAGCCAAGGTCTACCACGCCGAAATCCTACCGAACATGAAGCCCAACTGCACGCTCATGTTCGCGCACGGCTTCAACATCCGCTTCCGTACCATCACCCCGCCCGCCGGCGTCGATGTCTCGCTGGTCGCGCCCAAGGCCCCAGGCCATCGCGTCCGCGAGGTCTTCACCGAAGGCGGCGGCGTTCCCGCCCTGGTCGCGGTCGAGCAGGACGCCTCCGGCACCGCACTCGCACTCGCCCTCTCCTACGCCAAGGGCATCGGCTGCACCCGCGCCGGCGTCCTCGCCACCACCTTCACCGAGGAGACCGAGACCGACCTCTTCGGCGAGCAGGCCGTGCTCTGCGGCGGAACCTCCGCCCTGGTCAAGGCAGGCTTCGAAACCCTCTGCGAGGCCGGCTATCAGCCCGAACTCGCCTACTTCGAGGTCCTCCACGAGCTCAAGCTCATCGTCGACCTCATGTACCGCGGCGGCCTCGCCTACATGCGCCACTCCATCTCCGACACGGCCGAGTGGGGCGACTACGTCGCCGGCCCCCGCATCGTCACCCCCGAGGTCAAGAAGGCCATGAAGTCCCTCCTCAACGACATCCAGGACGGCTCCTTCGCCAAAAAGTTCATCGAAGAAAACGAAACCGGCCGCAAGGAGTTCACCCGCATCCGCGCCGCTGAAGCCGCCCACCCGATCGAGATCGTCGGCGCCGGCCTCCGCGCCGCCATGCCCTTCCTCGACCCCGTCAAAGTCGTCGACGGCGCCGTGGTCAAAGCCTAGCCACCCCGCAGCACCAAATGCCCCATCCTCGCCGCAATTCCCCGCGGCCGGATGGGGTATTTCATTTCCAAAGATCCGCCGATCCCGATTCCCTCGAGAAAACGTCATAACCGCCCGATTCGACGGAACTTACGCCGGGGGCGGCATCACACTTGACACGTGACGTTTTTCACATAAGGCCAGTTATCTATTTGTAAAATCGGTGGTTACGAATTACCAAAGGTTGCAGACCACGCCTCATTTTTGCCGCATCTTAATCAGACCACCCGTGCTAGCCTCAAACCAAGTCAAAATATCCCGTTATTCCAAATGGGTAAGCCTGTACCGCTTCAAGGAGCAACCGTGCTGAAAAAACTGCCACTCATTCTCTTGGTTCTGTCAGGAATCTGCACCGCACAAGAGCCGCATTCCCTCGCGCAGCTCCAGAACAACGCGCGCATGCTGATCGTCTTCGCCCCCGATTCCAACAACCCCGACTTCAAACGCCAGTTGGAGCTCATCCAGCGCCACAGCTTCGAACTCTCCATCCGCAACACCGTCTTTGTCCCCGTCTCCACCGCCTCCAGGTACGGCGAAGAGAAGTTCAGCTTCGAAAATCTGCCCATCGGCACTCCCGCCGAGCAGGCTGAGGCGCGCAGCCGCTTTCACGTCCAGCCCGGCGACTTCCTCGTCATCCTGGTCGACCAGGACGGAACAATCCAGATCCGCTCCGCTGCCCCGGTGGACATCCATGAAGTCACCGCCAGCCTCGACAACGCGCCGCCCCGCCACTAGGCCTCGCACCACTCCAAAGGCCGCCAGCGCGTGAGTGCGACTCGTCAAAAAAACGGGCCGCTCACCCGCCTTTTGCTATGTCGGGCGCGATACACTCGATCATCATGCAGACTTCCACCGATCTCGACCTTGAGCTGGGTGTTCTGTCCCCGGAACAGCGCACGCCATCCGCAGAAATCGCCGCGGCCCTGCGCGGCATTCCTGCCCTCGACGGCATGTCCGACCAGGACTACCTCTGGCTCGCCGAACACGGCATCGAGCGCAAGATTGGCCCCGGGGTCATGCTCTTCCACGAGGGCGACGCGCCCGTCGGCATGAACATCATGCTCCGCGGCGAGGTCCACATCCGCCGCGCCCAAAGCGGCAATGTCTCCTTCTTCATCGCCCGCATGGGCCAGATGTCCGGCATCCTGCCCTTCTCGCGGATGAAGGGCTACGGCGGCTCCGGCTACACCGTCGGCGATGTCTGGACCCTCGACATCCCCAAGGAGCAGTTCCCCGAGATGCTCGCGGCCATCCCTTCCATGGCGCAGCGTTGCGTCTCCGTCCTGCTCAACCGGGTCCGCGAGGTCACCCGCATCGAGATGCAGGCCGAGAAGCTCACCGCGCTCGGCAAACTCGCAGCCAACCTGGCCCACGAGCTCAACAATCCCGCCTCAGCCGCCCAGCGCTCCGCAGCCAGCCTCTTCGGCGAACTCCGCAACTTCGGCGACCAGAAGCAGCAGCTCGGCGAGGTGCTCACACAGACCGGCAAGTTCCAGCTCTATCAGGATTGGTCCGCGCGTACCCGCGAAAAGATGGCCGGATACAAGAGCCGCGCCATTCTTCCCGACAACCCGCTCGACCTCAGCGATCGCGAAGAGAACTTCCGCAAATGGCTCGAAGCTCATGACGTCGCTGAGCCCTGGGTGATCGCCGCGGTCATCGCCGAGTCACCGATGACCCTCGCGCACCTGGAAGAGCTCGCATCCATCCTCCCGCCCCAGGCCCTGGCCACCTCCGCCGCCGCCTTCTCCAGCTCCATCCGCGTCGAGCGCATGGCAGAGACCGTCGTCAACTCCACCGTCCGCATCTTCGACCTGATCTCCGCGATCAAGGACTACTCCTACATGGACCAGGCGCCCATCCAGGAGATCGACCTCGCGCAGTCCCTGGACACCACCCTCACCATGTTCAACTCACGTCTGGAGCACGTCGTCGTCGAGCGGGAATACGACCCTAACCTGCCTCATATCAGCGCTTACGGCAGCGAGTTGAACCAGGTCTGGACCGAGCTCATCGCCAACGCGCTGGAAGCCATGCACGACTCGGGCACGCTCAGCCTCAGGACGCGCGCGCTTGGAGAGATGGTCGCCGTCGAGATACAGAATGACGGCCCAGGTATCCCACCCGAGATCGCCTCGCGCATCTTTGAGCCGTTTTTCACTACGAAACCAGTCGGTCAGGGGTTAGGTCTCGGCCTCGACTCGGTCAACCGCATCGTCACCAAGCACAACGGAACCGTCACGGTCGAATCCAGACCCGGCGTCACCTGCTTCCAGGTTCGCCTCCCTTTCGAACGAGCTCAAGCCTACTAAGTAGCTGTTAAATAGTCTCTTCCGCACACGGATGGAGTCCCCACATCGCGAGTTTGATTTGAGATGTGGGTGGAGCGCCGACAAACTAGGTCGTCGTCACTTCCACGCCGCGCCAGAACGCTACATGATGCTTGACATTCCGCGCCGCGGGCTTCGGATCAGGGTAATACCACGCCGCATCCGGATTTTCCTGGCCGTCCACCACCAGAGTGTAATACCGGGCCTGCCCCTTCCAGGTGCAGCTCGAAGTCGTTGAACTCGCCCGGAAGAACTCCCGCTTCACCGACTCGTCCGGAAAGTAGATATTCCCTTCAACCGTCTCGTAGGTCTCGCTTTCGGCGAGGGTCTGACCATTCCATATTGCCTTAGCCATAGAAATCCTGCATTCTTTCAATAAGTTACCGATGCCACACGCACGTATGCGGGGCCGCAGCGCGGGATCCGTGCTCCCGAACGCTCCCTCGCATTTGTAGCAGAAATGTAGCTTAAAGGAAAATGGCCCGGCTGTGTTACGTCCCCACCGGCTCTTCTGGTCCGTCCACCAAACTCCGCCCAATCAGGACCTAGGAAGGTTCAGGCAGCCGCTTTCGGGGGCCCAAAGGTCTTCAGAAACATCTCGTGCATCGCCCCTGCCGCCGGATACTTTGCGATCAGGGCGGCCGTGTTCCTCATGAACGGATTACCGGACTCCTTCTCCGTCTCGGCGTGGAAATGATGAAACTTGGCATACATCAAGATGCCCTCTCCATTGGAGTCCAGGAACAGGTCCGGATCGACCGCGCCCCGGAGCACAAACGACGCCGCCATCTCCCAGTAACTCATCATCTGCCGCCAGTACGCGTTCTCCTTCGCGCTGTAGTCGCGTGAGACCGCCCGTAACTCCTCCAGCGTTTTTGGATTGAAGTCAAAGATCATAAAACGCCGAGCCTGCCGCAGCGTCTCTTCCCGCCGCAACTCGTAAAGCCGCATCACTACTTCTGCATCCGAAGTCGTCGCCATGGTCCCTCTCTGCCGTCAGTCTCGTTGATTAAGCTACGCTCTCCACCACCGCGCGCGTCTTCTCCGGATCGGGAATCTCCAGCACCGGCACCTCCTCCGACTTCGGAGGCCCAACCTTCTTCTGGTAGCTGCACTCCGGCGTGGTCGGCGCTTCCACCTTCGCCCCCTTCTTCGGGCGCCGCTTGGGCAGTGCCTCCCGATTGTTCGGGCACACCAGGTACGTCCCCTTCGCGTTCGACACCTCCAGCAGGTAGGCGCTGTCGCACTTCGGACACACCTCGTTCACCAGCTTCAGGTTGCTGGCAAAGTCGCACTTCGGGTAATTCACGCAGCCATAGAACGTATCCCCACGCTTGGTCTTCCGCACTGCGATGTCCCCGCCGTCCTTCGGGCAAGGCACCTCCAGCAGCTCCTGCTTCACATACTTGCACTTCGGATAGCCGCTGCAAGCGATGAACTCGCCATATTGCCCATCCCGCTGCAACAATGGCTTGCCGCATTTCGGACACGCTTCATCCAGCTGCACCGGCGGCTTCGTCTGCACCTTGTGGGTCAGCTTCCGGATCGTCCGGCATGGCGGGTCAGCCGAGTAGTCCGGGCAACTCATAAACGGCCCCCACGGCCCGTTCTTCAGCACCATCTCCTTGCCGCAGTTGTCGCAGAACTCCTGCTCCGGAACATCATCCGCACCCGGCGCGCTCAGGTCCGGCTTGGCCGCGAAGTTCTCCTTGGTGAAGTCGCAGCTCACCTGCTCGACGGTCACCTTCTTGCCCGCGCGCTGTGCCAGTTCGATCGCCGCGACCATCTCCTTCGCATCCTTAACCTCCTGCGAGAACTCGGTCACGTCCTCGATCATCCCCTTCACCGTCATCGGAAAGCTTAGCGCCTTGGTGATCTTCTTCGTCACCGCCTTCGCATCTTTCTTCCACGGCCCCGCCGCAACCGTAACCGGCTTCAGCTTGGTGAAGTTCGAGCACGAGTAGAAGCTGCCGAACTTGCCCCACTTCAGAATCAATGGGCTCCCGCACTTGTCGCAGATCTCTTTCGTCGCCTGCTCCATGCGCTTGATGTCTTCCATGTTCTTGCCCGCGACCACCAGCTCCTCTTCAAAGTGGTCGTAAAAGCCATTCAACAGATCCGTCCAACGCTCCTCGCCCTCTTCTACCGCATCCAGTTCGCTCTCCAGCTTCGCGGTGTACGCCGTGTCGAAGATGTACGGAAAATTCTTCACCAGCAGACCGGTCACCACGGTCCCAATCTCCGTCGGCACAAACCGAGCCGCGATCTTCTTCACATAGTCGCGATCCTGGATTGTATTAATGATGGAGGCATACGTCGAAGGCCGCCCGATTCCCCGCTCCTCCAGCACCTTCACCAGGCTCGCCTCGTTGTAGCGCGGCGGTGGCTGCGTAAACCTCTGCTCCGGATCGAGCTTCTCCAGCCGCAATGCCTCGCCATCCCTTAACTCCGGCAGCCTGGACTCGCCCTCGTCCTCATCGGCATTCGCACCCTCGGCAGCCTCCCGCGCGAGCTTGCCGGCCTGCGCCTCTTCCTCCTTCGAAGCCTCGCGCTTGGCCGCCTCCCGCGCCCGCTTGTCCGCTTCCTCGAACTTCAGGAATCCGTCAAACTTCAGCACGCTGCCGCTGACGCGAAAATCATACGAGTGATCGGCCTTCGCCTCGATGTCCACCGTCGTCTGATCGAACACCGCCTGCGTCATCTGGCTCGAAACGAACCGCTGCCAGATCAACCGGTACAACCGAAACTGTTCGTCGCTCAGATACCGCCGAATCGACTCCGGGGTAAACGCCACGCTGGTCGGACGGATCGCCTCATGCGCGTCCTGCGCGTCCTTCTTGCCCTTGTATTCGTTCACCTTCTCCGGCAGATAGCGCGGCCCCAGCTTCGCAATGTACTGCCGCGCCTCCACGATGGCGTCCGGACTTACACGCGTCGAATCGGTCCTCATATACGTGATCAGTCCGACCGTGCCTTCCTGCCCGATCTCAACGCCCTCATATAAACGCTGCGCCACACCCATCGTGCGCCGCACGTTGAAGCCCAGCCGGCTCGAAGCGTCCTGCTGCAGCTTGCTCGTCGTATACGGAGCCGACGGATTCCGCCTGCGCTCCTTCTTCTCTACCGAACGCACGCGCCACTTCGCCCGCTCAAGCTGCGCAATGACCTCGTCCGACGCTTCCTTGTCGGGAAGCGCATTCGCAAGAAACAGTTCCTTGCCGTCCTTGTCGGTCCCATTCGCCACGCGCAACGGCTCGCCGTTCACGCCCACCAGCTTGGCGATAAATGTCTGCCGCCCGCTGGCCGCGTCGAGCTCCGCATCAATGGTCCAGTACTCCACCGGCTTGAAGTCGTTGATCTCCTGCTCGCGTTCCACAATTAGCCGCAGCGCCACCGTCTGCACGCGTCCCGCACTCAATCCGCGCCGCACCTTATCCCACAGCAGCGGCGACACCTGGTATCCCACCAGCCGATCGAGCACGCGCCGCGTCTGCTGCGCGTCGACCAGATTCTCATCCACATCCCGTGCATGGGCGAACGCAGCCTTCACCGCCTTCTGCGTAATCTCGTTGAACGTAACCCGCCGCAGCTTCGACTTGTCCTTCATCATCGGAAGAAGCTGCATCGAAAGATGCGCCGCAATCGCCTCGCCTTCACGATCCGGGTCAGGCGCCAGGTAGACCCAGTCCGCCTTCGCCGCCATCTTCTTCAGGTGCGCAACTACTTTCTCTTTGCCCGGAGACACGATCAGCGTCGGCTCAAACGTCCGGTTCGCCAGTTCCACACCAATGTCATTCTTCGGCAGATCCATAATGTGGCCAATCGAGGCCTCCACGTTGTATCCATCGCCGAGATATTTATTGATCGTCTTCGCCTTCGCAGGCGATTCCACGATCACCAGTGACTTTGCCATTCTTTCCCTTCACGTACATTGTCCCGATTGCCAAACGACAACCTTCGTCATACAGGTTTCAAATGCGAACCTAACACGGAACTGCCAAACATGCGAACCCACCGTCCTGCGGAAAACTCCAGCGCCAGTCGAGAATCTACACCCATAGACTCCTTTTCTTCAATTCCGTTTCACTCCCAAACCATCAAAGATCAAGCCTCTTCGCACCTGTCCTTCGATAGGCGCTCGGCAGACAAGCCATTCAATCTAATCTTGTTTTATCCGTGTTCATCCGCGCAGATCCGCGGTCGCTTTGCGTCAGCACATTTCAGAAGCACCGCACATAATTCTTGCCCGGCAACTGCTTCACGCGTCCATTCAACTCCAGTTCGAAGAGCGCCGCAAAAATCTCCGCCGATCCCAACTGCGCCTCCAGCCCCTCAATCAACTCATCGAGTTGCAAAGATTCATCGCGCCGCAGTCGATCCAGCACCAGGCGCTCCTGCTCCGGAAGAAGTTTGTCATCCGCGCTGCTGAATAGAGATGCAGCCCCGCCCGCATTCGATTCACCCTGCCCCGCAACTCCCATCGCCTCTTCAAGTTCCCGCTTCAGTTGCGACGGCAGCTCCTCCCACACATCCTCCCACGTCGCCGTCAGCTTCGCGCCTTGCTTGATCAGCGTATTCGGCCCCCACGCATTCTTGTTGGTTACATTCCCCGGCACCGCGTACACGTCGCGATTCTGCTCCATTGCACAGCGCGCTGTAATCCGCGTGCCCGAATACTCGCCCGCCTCCACCACCAGCACGCCAATGCTCATGCCACTCAAGATCCGATTGCGCAGCGGAAAATTCTGCGGCGCCGGAAACGTCCCCAGCGGAAACTCGCTCACAATCGTCCCGCCCGACTCCACGATCCTCTCCGCCAGCTTCTTGTTCTCCTTCGGATACACCACATCGATGCCCGTGCCCCACACCGCGACCGTCTTGCCGCCCGCATCCAGCGCGCCCTTGTGCGCCGCCGCATCCACGCCGCGCGCCATGCCGCTGATAATGACCAGCCCGCGGTTCGCGAGATCGCGCGACAACATCTCCGCCATCCCCGACCCATACGGCGAAGGCTGCCGCGTCCCCACCACCGCAATCCCAGGCCGCGCCAGCAACGTCGCATCGCCGCGTATCCAAAGCACCGCAGGCGGATCGTAAATCTCCAGCAGCCGCTCCGGATACGACGCATCCTCGCGCGTCAGAAAAAATCCGCCCGCCTCCGCAAGGCGCTTCGCCTCATCTTCCGCTGCCTTGAACGCGCGGCCCTCGAACACAAACTGCGCCGCCCGCGCCGGCATTCCCGCACCCTCAAGCTCGGTCAGCGAAGCTTCAAACACGCGCTCTGCCGCACCCAACCGCGCGACCGCCTTCGCAATCCGCGTTGGCCCCATCTCCGGCGTCAGCGCCAACGCCATCCACCCCAGCCTTGCCGTCTCTCGTATCTTCAGCGCGTACTGCTCTGCGTCGCTGCTCGTCGTCATCTCACTCCATCACACCAGGCGCATGCACCTATCGATCGACTCGCCAACCAACTCGCCTGGCGATCGAATGTCCGAGGCACGCCATTTGATTCGCGACCCAATTGTAACGGGTGCCCATTTCGACCGACACCAGGAGCTGCTTCTCGCTGGCATCCCATAGACTGGTCTCTTGGGCCTGCACACCTCAAATCGCCTCCGCGTCGCCGCCATCGACTTCCTCAACCCCGCACCGCTCATGTGGGACTTCGAACACCCGCCCCACAACGCCGCGCTCGCGAAGCGCTACCAGGTCCACTACACCCAGCCCGCGCTGTGCGCCGACGAACTCCTCGCCGGCCGCGCCGACCTCGGCCTCATCCCCATCGCCTCGCTTACGCCGTCGCTCGCCATCGTCCCCGGGTGCACCATCGCGTCGCTCGACCGCGTCCGCTCCATCCAACTCATCGTCAAACAAAAAAGCAGCGTACCCGGCGATCCCGATCACGCCCTCGCGCAAGTCCGCACCGTCGCCGCCGACACCGCCTCCCGCAGTTCCCTCGCCTACGCACAAATCCTCTTCCGCAAATTCATCGGCCCAAGTTCAGCGCATGCCCCCGAATTCCTCCCCGCCCACGCCGATCCCATCGCCATGCTCGCCCACGCCGATGCCGCACTCCTCATCGGCGACCCTGCACTCCTTGCCCTCGAAGACCGCGCCCGCATCGAGGCCGTCGCCGGCCCCTGCCTCTGGATCGACCTGGCCCACGAGTGGCGCACCCGCACCAATCTGCCCTGGGTCGCCGCTGTCTGGGCCGTCCGTCCCGAAGCGCTCGACGACTCCACCATCGACGCAACTCAACTCATCGCGGATCTCCAGCAATCGCGGGATCGCGGCCTCGCCCACACGGACTCGCTCGTAGAAGAGTGGGCCCCGCGTATCGCCATCCCACCCGCCACTATCCGCGCCTATCTCACTCACAACATCCACTACACGCTCTCACCCGGTTGCATCGCCTCCATGGAACTCTTCCGCCGCCACGCCGCCGAAGCTGCCATTCTCCCCCCACTCCCCACCCTCCGCTTCCTTTAATTCCCCGCCCACCCCAAAACTGCGTCATCTCGACCGAAGCGCGCAGCGCGCAGTGGAGAGACCCCCGCATTTCGCCTTTAGCCCCCCCACAACAACTCACAACCCACGAACGGATCTCCCCAACAAATCGCAACAAACCGCGACTTCCTCTCCACCCCGCGCGTCTTATCTGTTATGGCGCCACTGGCCGCAGCCTCGATCACTTCGCTCCGCCCCATCATCGAGGCGCTTGCCGCCACCGTGCCCGCCGCCGCACACCACTCCAATCCGCTCCTCCACCTGCTGCTCTCCTTCGGCATCGTCGGAGTCCTTCTCGTCTCCATCGTCGACTCTTCCTTCGTCCCACTGCCCCTCCCAGGCATCACCGACATCATGATCGTGGTGCTCGCCGCGCAGCACGCCAACCTCTTCCTGCTCATCGGCAGCGCCACCGCCGGATCGTTTCTCGGCGGATACTTCAGCTACAAGGTCGGCCAGTCCGGCGGCATGGCCTTCCTCGAAAAGCACGTCCCCGCGCGCATCTTCAAGTCCGTCTGTCGTTGGATGGAGACGCACGCCATCCTCTCCGTCGCTCTGCCCGCCATCCTGCCTCCGCCCATGCCGCTCTCGCCGTTCGTGCTGGCCGCGGGCGCGCTCAAGATGTCGCGCAACAAGTTCCTCATCACCTTCACCGCCAGCCGCTTCCTGCGCCACTCCGCCGCCGCCGGCCTCGGCATCTACTTCGGCCCGCACGTCCTGCGCATGTGGAACAAGTTCAGTCGCAAGTGGGCAACGACCATCCTCGTCACCGTCTGGACCATCATCCTCACTACCGTAGGCATCGCCTTCTGGAAGATCTACAAGACCACCCGCGAAGTCGGCGGCCACAGCGATCTTCAACCCGCGGAAAAAAGCGCCTGACCATCCTCAGCACGCCCTTCAGCACCTCGAACGCCGTCTCAAATCCCACCCATGCCGCGAACTCTGCTATCCCGCCGAGCACTTCGCTGGCAACTGACAACTAACCACTGACAACTGTTCTTCACATTTCCCACTGCAGCAGCGTAGCCCCCACCGTAAAACCCGCTCCCACGCTGGCCAGCAGCACCAGATCGCCCTTCTTCAGCTTGCCCTCTTCCAACGCCGTCTGCATCGCCATCGGAATCGTCGCCGCCGTAGTGTTCCCAAAGCGGTCGATGTTGATGATCACGTTCTCCAGCGGCAGCCCCAGCCTATCCGCCGTCGACAAAATAATCCGCTTGTTCGCCTGGTGCGGAATGAAGCACGCCAGATCCTTGCCCGTAACGCCGTGCCGCGTCAGCACGGTCTCTGCCGCCTCCGCCATCTTGCGCACCGCGAACTTGTACACCGCCTGCCCATCCTGATGCACCACGTGCATATTCGCCGCCACCGTCTCCGCCGTCGGAGGATGCAAACTCCCGCCGCCCGGCATATTCAACGCCGGCGCACCCGACCCATCAATCTCGTGGAAGTAGTCGATCATCCCGATCTCGCCCGGTTCACAGGGCTCCAGCAGCACCGCACCTGCGCCATCGCCGAAGATCACGCACGTCGCCCGGTCCTTGTAGTCGATGATCGAGCTCATCACGTCCGCCCCAATCACCATCACCTTCTTCTGCATGCCGCTTTCGATCAGCTTCGCGCCCATCTGCAGCGCATACGGAAACCCCGAGCAAGCTGCCGACAGGTCGAAACCCCACGCACCCTTTGCGCCAATCTTGTCCTGCACCAGGCAAGCCGTCGCCGGAAAGAACATGTCCGGCGTCACCGTCGCTACGATGATCACCTCGATTTCGGTCGCCGCAATCCCACGCTTCGCCAGGCAATCCTTCGCCGCAGCCGCAGCCAGGTCGCTGGTCGCAACGCCCTTGTCTACAATGTGCCGCTCGCGAATTCCGGTCCGTTCCGTAATCCACTGGTCGCTGGTCGCGACCATCCGCTCGAGATCCGCATTCGTCAGCAACCGCGGAGGAACATACGTCCCAACACAACTAATCTTCGCCCGCACCGCATGTTGCGGCATCAACGTCAGACTCAAACTCTCACCTCTGCCTCTCACACCACTCCGCCACAATGTCCGCGATGGAATCGCACTTCATTCCTGACCCTTATCAAATGGCCCGGGGATCATTCTCTCCGACCAGCGCCCGAAGAACAAGTCCAGCCCGTCCAGTGTCACACGCCAAACACCTCTTCACGCCATCCTTATCGACGCAACAAGGCGCGCGCACCAAACTCACACACGTCACAAAATGTCTAGGGGGCAATGCAGAAAAGACAGCCTCATCAACTGACCACTTACCACTGAACACTGACCACTGCAATTAAAAGTACCGGGCGACCTACTGCGCCCATAATTACCCGTTACCGTTGCTTCCTTCCGGACCTGGCGGGGTTGGCGGGATTACGTCGCGTAGGACCCGGCACTGCTTAAGTCTACCATCGAGGGATGGATACTCCCAATCGATGAGCACGACGGCCCTCGCTCCCACCACCAAAGCCGACGTCCAGGCCCGCTACAAAGAACTCCGCGACCTCCATCAGCGGCGCTACAACGCCCTCGCAGCCCGCCACAGCGGCGCGCTGAAAGGGATCGCCGCCACCATCGTCATCCTTGCTTACGTGGTCTTCCGCTCCCCTCACGGCAGCCTCGCCACCGGTCTGATCCCCACCGGAATCGCCGTCATCGTCGCGCTCCTCTGGTACGCGATCCGCCAGCAGTCAAAGCTCGCTCGCGAACAGCGCCTGCGTGTCCTCTACGCCCGCAACCTCAGCCGCGCCGACGGCACCGAAATCCAATCCGGCCGCACCGGCCTCGAACCCGGGCAGGAGTTGCGCGTCCCCGGCCACCTCTACGAGCGCGACCTCGACCTCCTCGGCCCCAACTCGCTCTTCGGCCTGCTCGCCACCACCCGCACCGGCCCCGGCGAGCGCGGCCTTGCCCACTATCTCCTCGACCCCGCCCCGCACGACGAGACACTCCTCCGCCAGCAAGCCGTCAAAGAACTCCTGCCGCAAACCGAACTCCGCGAAAGAATCGCCCTCCTCGGCGCATCCAGCTTCCAACAAATTCCCGCCAGCTTCTTCGACGACTGGCTCGCCGATGCTCCACCCACGTTCCATCCCGCCTTTCGCATCGCCCTCCTCGTCACCACCATCCTCAACATCGCCCTGCTCCTCGCCGGCTTCACTCACCTCCTCACCTGGGATAACATCTTCCCCAACCTCGCCCTCACCCTCTGCATACAAGCCGCAACGTGCCTCGCCCTGCGCTCGCGAGTGATGCCGCTGCTCACCACCAGTGCCCGCCTCCAGCAAAACGTCCGCCTCATCGCCGACGGCCTCGCTCTCATGCAAGCCGCCACGTTTAACTCCGCCAAGCTCACCCATCTCCAACGCGCCTCCCGCGAACCCATCGGCGCCGTCAAGCTCCTCAAGCGCCTCGAAGGCCACCTCACCATCGTCGAACAGCGCAACAAGGAGTGGTACTTCGCCC